>Ga0116161_1001644_pt1 | contig 22550 bp, 16 predicted proteins | sample AD_JPNAS3_MetaG_FD_89877 | JGI IMG/M metagenome (GOLD analysis project Ga0116161, IMG submission 89877) | Active sludge microbial communities of municipal wastewater-treating anaerobic digesters from Japan - AD_JPNAS3_MetaG | ecosystem: Engineered > Bioreactor > Anaerobic > Digestate | place... | reverse complement strand
ATAGATGTAAACAGTCGTTTTGAAACATCTCCAGCAACCAAAAATATCAACCAATTACAACAATTTATACAAGAAATAAAACAACTAAATACATACTAACATGGATAGGATAGCATCATTATTTGCAACTAAAAAAAATCGAATAATATCAGTGTATTTTACAGCAGGATTTCCTCAATTACATGATACCGTAACTATTATAAAGGAGCTTGCACACCAAGGCGTGGATATGATAGAAATAGGGATTCCTTATTCCGACCCAATGGCAGATGGTCCAGTTATACAACATAGTAGTCAGCAGGCACTTGAAAACGGCATGTCGCAAAAATTGCTTTTCGAACAGTTAGCAACTATCCGTCAAGAAGTGTCTATCCCGTTGGTATTTATGGGCTATTTAAATACTATTATGCAATTTGGATTTGAACGCTTTTGTCAGCAAGCAGCAAACATTGGCATTGATGGATTAATTATTCCAGATATACCTCTTGATGTGTATGTAAAAGAATACAAAACCATAGTAGAGCAATATGGATTAAAATTTATTTTATTGATTACACCCGAAACCACAGAAGAACGTATTCGACAAATTGATGCCGTAAGTAGTGGATTTGTTTATATGGTATCTTCGGCAGCTACCACAGGCTCGCAACAATCATTTGACACAGAAAAACAAGCTTATTTCAAACGCATAGACGCAATGAAACTAAAAAATCCAACAGTAGTAGGCTTTGGCGTATCCAATAATGCTACGTTTGAGGCTGCTTGTGCGTATGCCAACGGAGCAATTATAGGCAGTGAATTTATAAAGCAATTACAAAATCAACCATCTATTCCGTTAGCTGTGAGTACATTACTCTCGACAATTAAAGGGTCGTAATTAACACAAACGACCTTGAAATGTGTTGCGTTCTTGCAAACGTTTATCCAGTTTAGCAATAAACTCGTGGTTTTTTATGCCCCAATTGGGTGCTATACGATATTCGGTAGGCGTTTGCGATACAAAACGTTCAAGGCAAATATGCGAAGGTATATGTTCCATAAAATCGATACACAAATCAATATATTCCTGTAAACTGTACAACGGAATAAACGATGGATTATCTGTGTATTGTTTTGCTAAAGGTGTATTTTTTATAATTTGAAGTTGATGCAATTTGATGATAGCCAGCGGAAGTGTGGCTAATTGTGTGGCATGATTTAATATCGTTTCTCTGTTTTCAGATGGCAATCCCAAAATAATATGTGCTGCCACAGGAATGCCTTTGGCGTGTGTTCGCATGATGGCATCAACACTTTCTTCGTACGTATGTCCTCGATTTATCAGTTCAAGCGTGTTGTTATTGGTACTTTCTACACCATATTCAACTAGTACAAAAGTATTTTTTTGTATTTCATGCAGGTAATCAAGCAATTCGTCCGACATGCAGTCGGGTCGTGTGCCAATTACAATACCCGAAATAGCTGGATGGTGTATGGCTTCGCTGTATTTTTGTTTAATAACTTCCATACTTCCGTACGAATTTGTATATGATTGAAAGTAGGCAAGATATTTTTGATGTGCATGCTTTTTGCCAAAAAAAGAAATTCCTTCCTCTATTTGTTGTGAAATGGATGTGTGAGAGCTACAATATGCTGGACTAAACGATTCATTGTTGCAAAACGTACAACCTCCATATCCTTTGCTTCCATCTCTATTGGGGCATGTAAATCCCGCATGAATAGATATTTTCTGGATTCGTTCTGGAAAAAACGCAAGCATATACTGTGAATAATCAAGATATCGTTTTGTGGGCGAAAAATGGGTCGGAATATTCATGCTTTATTATTTTTATAGTGCGGCATAGTTGGCTTAATACAATATCCATGCATGCAAAAAAGCTACGTGCAAAGGTACGATACAAAATTGAAGTATCGAAATAGTACGAATAAAAATCAATACGTAATATTTTTTTGAAGTATCACTATTAAGTTGTATTTTTGTTGTTCTTAATTAAAAGTAAGATAGGATGTATAGTGAAGATGATTTAATTTGGCTTTCAGAGAATGGTATTACGCCCGAATCGTTAGAAAAACAATTGCAAATATTTACCAAGGGAGTTGAACCGCCAGCTATTAAACGTATAGCAACATGCAACGATGGTATTCGTGTTGTAAATGATGCTGAGGTAGAAATGTATCAAACAGCATGGAATGATTATATTGAAAATAACCCAGATAAAACCACTCATTTTATACCAGCATCAGGCACAGCTAATCGTCTTTTTAGAGCATTGTACCGTTTTTATTATTCAGAACATACAGAACCTCAAACAAATATTGAAAAGAATTTTTTTAAACATTTGCAAAGTTTTGCCTTTTTCAATGAGCTAAATGTGATTTGCATTCAAAAAGAAAAAAAAGATATACACGAGTTAATTGAACAAAAGCAGTATAAGCTCATTCTCGAATATATGTTTTTTGAAAAAGGGGCGAACTATAGTCAACTCCCCAATGCATTGTTTAAGTTTCATACGGACAAATCAATGCGATACGCTGCTTTTCAAAAATATTTACCGAAAAAAATTGCCAAATACGCATCATTCGAACACACACGCACACCTATTCAAGAAAATTTATTGGAGTGTGCTATGGTGTCTGGTGTAAAAAAGGGGAACGTTAGAGTATGTTTTACCGTAAATAAGGAACACCTCAATCAAATAGCCGAATATATTGAAGAATATAAAAAACCTATTGAAAAAAAATTATCAGTTAGTTTAGATGTACATTTATCTGTTCAGCATCCGTCTACTCAAACAGTTATTGTTAAAGATGATAATTCTTTTTTTCGCGATAAAGATAACAAAATAACCTTTACCTATGCAGGTCATGGAGCTTTATTGGAGAATTTGAATGCAATTGATGCTGAAATCGTATTTATCAAAAATATTGATAATGCAGTTCCCGACACTCTTAAAAAAACAACATCAAGTTATAAAAAAATGCTTGCTGGCATTTTGTTGTCTACTCGTAACAAAATTCGTTATTATGTAGATCTTCTTGATATGCCAAATTTGCCAGAAGATAAATTAATTGAAATTATTCATTTTGTTGAAAATGAACTGAATGTAAAAAAACAATCTATTTTGAGCTTACCAAAGGGCGTTTTGTTGCAATATCTTAAAGAAAAATTAGATAGACCCTTACGTGTATGTGGAATGGTAAAAAAAGAAGAAGAACAAGGCGGAGAACCTTTTTGGGTTGAACAAAAAGATGGTACCATGAGCTTACAAATTGTTGATTTTTATCAAATAAGTAATGATCAAAAAGCCTTGGAATTGTTTGATACAGCTACTCATTTTAATCCTGTAGATATTGTTTGTTCTATCGTAGATAAGGATGGGTCTAAGTATGATTTATCTAAATTTGTGGATGAAGAAGCATATATTATTGCTCGTAAAAAGAAAAAAGATGAATGGTTAAAACGCCTTGAGTTCCCAGGTTTATGGAATGGAGCTATGGCTCATTGGAATACGATTTTTGTAGAAGTGCCTATTAAAACATTTAATCCTGTAAAAACAATTAATGATTTATTACGATACGAGCATCAAAACCAGTAGGCATGGCAACATTTGATTACGTATTAAAATGAAATTTGTAAGTTTTTGTTTTTTTCTTATTATAAAAGTACGATAAAAATATAGATTTTCTTTGCTATTAGTAGAAAATACTCTATATTTGTCAAGATATTTTTCTAAACCACATACCACACGCTCTTTGTAGATATGGAAGAACTAAAATTATTACAAAATGACCCTTGGTTAGCCCCTTATAAAGAGGCAATTCATGGACGATATGCCTATGCTTTGCATAAAGAACAAGCTCTTGTTCAAGAAATGAATTCTTTAGCCGATTTTGCAACCGGTTACCTTTATTTTGGATTACACAAAATATCAGACGGCTGGGTAATGAGAGAGTGGGCTCCCAATGCAACTGAAGTTTTTCTTGTTGGAGATTGTAATAATTGGCAAACTTCTGAGGAGTACCGTTTACATCGTAAAGAAAATGGTGTATGGGAAGGAATATTTAAGGAAGACGCTCTCAAACATCAACAATTGTATAAACTTTTTGTTTGTTGGAATGGCGGTTGTGGAGAAAGAATTCCTGCCTGGGTACGTCGGGTAGTTCAAGATGAAAACACAAAAATATTTAGTGCTCAAGTGTGGAATCCTGAGCAAAAGTATACATTTAAGGTAAATCAATTTGTCCCCAATAAAGATCCTCTGGTAATTTATGAATGTCATATTGGTATGGCAACAGAAGAAGAAAAAGTTGGATCATACCTTGAGTTTAGAGACCTAGTACTGCCTCGTATCAAAAAAGCGGGATACAATTGCATTCAAATAATGGCAATACAAGAGCACCCATATTATGGTTCTTTTGGATACCATGTGTCAAATTATTTTGCAGCATCCTCACGTTTTGGTACCCCAGAAGAACTTAAATCCTTAATAGACACAGCACACGAGATGGGTATTGCTGTTATTATGGACATTGTTCATTCGCATGCCGTAAAAAATGAAACAGAAGGATTGGGTCGTTTTGATGGTACTCCTTACCAGTATTTTCACGATGGTCCACGTCGCGAACATCCAGCTTGGGACTCATTGTGTTTTAATTATGGCAAACATGAAGTGTTACACTTTTTGTTATCTAATTGTAAATTTTGGATGGACGAATATAAATTCGATGGTTTCCGTTTCGATGGGGTAACCTCTATGTTATATTTAAGTCATGGTTTGGGCGAGTCTTTTAGTGGATATGCTGATTATTATAATGGAAATCAAGATGGAGATGCCATTTGTTACCTTACGTTGGCAAATAAACTAATACACCAAGTAAATCCGAATGCAATATCGATTGCCGAAGAAATGAGTGGTTTACCTGGTTTAGCCAATAAATTTGAAGATGGTGGCATTGGATTTGATTATCGCATGGCAATGGGTATTCCTGATTTATGGATAAAATACATAAAAGAATATACTGACGAAAATTGGAAACCAGGTCATTTATTTTGGGAATTAACCAACAGAAGATACGACGAAAAAACAATTAGTTATGCTGAAAGTCATGATCAAGCTTTAGTGGGTGATAAAACAATTATTTTCCGTTTGATTGATGCCGATATGTATTGGCACATGGAAAAAGGACATTCTACCTATATGGTAGACAGAGGTGTGGCTTTACACAAAATGATTCGATTACTTACAGCATCAACTATCAATGGTGGATATTTAAACTTTATGGGCAATGAGTTTGGTCATCCAGAATGGATTGATTTTCCACGTCAAGGTAATGGTTGGTCGTATAAATATGCTCGTAGACAATGGAGCTTGGTAGATAACCCTAATTATTTATATCACTCTTTGGCAATGTTTGATAGAGGTATGATTGATATATTAACCAAAACAGATAAATTTCAAGATTCAGGTGTTTATAAATGTTGGGATCATTCTGGCGATCAGGTGCTTGCGTTTGCACGTGGTGGTGAGTTATTGTTTGTATTTAATTTTCATCCGTATAATTCGTTTACAGACTATGGCATGTTGGTAGATAAAGGGGAATACGAGGTTGTATTGAATACAGATGCAAAAGAATATGGTGGGTTTGGATTATGTGATGATAGTATTCGACATTTTACCATACCAACTAATGTGAAAGGGGAAGAAAAAGAGTGGATTAAACTCTATCTCCCATCTCGTACAGCCATGGTTTTACGCAAAGTCTCAAAATAAAGTGTTTTATCAAGATAGTATACATAAAAAATCAGTCAACCAAAAGCAGTTAGCACTACTTGTCGATCCTGATAAATATTCTCAAGAATCACTTGCATTATTTGTTGAGTTAGCTAAAGAAACATTACCTGATTGTATTATGGTGGGTGGCAGTTTGGTGGCTGGTTCTGTAGAGCAAGTAGTGCAGTATATCAAATTACATACAAACATTCCTGTGGTGCTATTTCCTGGAAATAGTCATCAATTGTGCAACGAAGCCGATGCTTTATTGTTGTTGTCGTTGTTATCTGGTCGCAATGCTGATTTTTTAATTGGTCAGCATGTAGTAGCGGCAAAAGCCATACGCGATTCGGGTATCGAATCTATTTCTACGGGGTATATCCTTATTGATGGAGGATGTTCTACCAGTGTGGAATATATGAGTAACACTAAACCAATTCCATGCGATAAAGTAGAAATTATTGTAGCCACAGCCATAGCTGGCGAACTAATTGGCAATCGTATGGTGTATTTAGAAGCTGGAAGTGGAGCCATCAATCCTGTATCAAAAGAAGCCATTCAAGCTGTTAGAAAAGCAATTTCATTACCGATTATTGTTGGTGGAGGAATTCGCACAGTAGAGCAGGTAAAAGATGCGTATCTTGCTGGAGCTGATATGATTGTAGTAGGCAATGCCCTAGAAAAAGATAGGTTTTTTATGCGTGATTTGGCACAAATTAGAGGCTGAACTAACGATTTATTTGCGTTCTCATTACGATATTGACTGTTAGGTTTTGACCGATTTTGTGTATTACACTGTCTGCGTTTCTTGCAGTTTTTTGTACACACCATTTTCTTGCAACAAAGCTTCGTGTGTGCCTCTTTCTACTATTTTACCATCAAGAAGAACACAAATTTCGTCAGCATTTTTGATAGTAGATAGTCGGTGAGCTATAACAACACTGGTTCTATTTTTCATCAGTTTTTCGATGGCTTCTTGCACTAATTTTTCTGATTCAGTGTCTAAAGCTGAGGTAGCTTCGTCTAAAATTAAGATAGGAGGGTTTTTTAGTATTGCTCTAGCAATGCTTATACGTTGACGTTGTCCACCAGATAACTTACTGCCTCTATCTCCAATGTTTGAATCATACCCTTGTTCGGTAGCTGAAATAAAATCGTGTGCATTGGCAATTTTTGCTGCGGCAATTACCTCATCCATCGTGGCATTTTCTACACCAAATGCAATATTATTATAGAAAGTATCATTAAATAAAATGGCTTCTTGATTCACATTCCCCATCAAATCGCGTAAGCTATGCAAGTTAATTTCTTTAATATTTACACCATCAATACATATTTCTCCCTCTACCACATCCCAAAAACGAGGTATCAAATCGACTAAGGTAGATTTTCCTGAGCCTGATTGACCAACTAATGCAATGGTTTTACCCTTTTCAATTGTTAGGTTGATATTACGTAATACCCATGCGTTTTGATATTTAAAACTCACATTTTTAAATTCGATCGAATGATTAAATCCAGAAATCTCTTTTCCGTTTACGGTGTGTAATGAATTTTGTGTGTGCAAAATCTTATCAATTCTTTCGAGCGATGCCATGCCTTTTTGCACGCTATAAGCAGCTTTTGATAGTTCTTTTACAGGATTGATAATGCTGTAGAAAATTAAGATGTAATAAATAAATACAGATGCAGTTAATGCTTCGGAATTGCTCGTTAAAATAAGATTGCCACCGTAACACAACACGGTTGCTATTACCACAGTACCCATAAATTCGCTCATTGGATGTGCTAATAAATACCGACCCTGAATTTTATTGAGTGTGCCTCGTAAGCGATTGTTTAGTGCTACAAATCGTGAAATGATTTTTTTTTCCGCATTGAATGCTTTAATAATGCGTAATCCACCCAATGTTTCCTCTATTTGGGAGGTTAATTCTCCTGTAAGAATTGACCCTTCGAGCGATTTTCGTTTAAGCGATTTTCCTACCTGTCCAATAAAATATCCACTTATTGGCAATAGTACCATTACAAATAACGTAAGTTCCCAACTTATTGTAAACATAACGATAATGTAAGTAAGAATCATCAAGGGGTTTTTAAACAACATATCCAGCGAACTCATGATTGAAGCTTCTACTTCATTTACATCTAAGGTCATACGTGACATGATATCACCTTTTCGTTCTTCGTTAAAAAAACCAATAGGTAAATGCACAATTTTTGCAAAAATCATATTTCGCAAGTCGCGTAATACCCCTGTGCGTATGGATACCATAAAGAAACTACCTAGGTAGGCTGTTGCAACTTTCAAAAATGTCATTAATATGAGAAAAGAAGAGAGGATAATAAGTACGGTTAACGCTCCACTTTTGTCAATTAAATCGGTTGTGTAATAATATAAATTATTTTTCAGTACATCAAACAATTCGCTCATTGGCACATTGTGTGTGCTTTGTAATTCATATACTACGGCTTTTGTATTAAACAATATTTCGAGTATCGGAATAATAAGTGCAAAGGAGAACAAACTAAAAATAGTAGATAGTAAATTGAACAAAACATTTAGCCCTACATATTTTTTGTATGGAGGGATAAATCGTTTCAGTAAAATAATAAATCGTTTCATTTATACAGTATGGTTTATTATAATCCAGTATAATTATGCGGTGTAATAGCTCGCAATTCTGCTTTTACAGATTCGCTTACTTGCAAAGTCTCGATAAATGAAGCAATAGATTCGGCATTAACCTCGGTATTGGTGCGAGTTAATTCTTTTAGTGTTTCGTATGGTTTTGGATAATTTTCTCTACGTAAGATGGTTTGAATCCCTTCGGCTACTACATTCCAACAATTATCTAAGTCTCTTTTTAAGCTTGCTTCATTCAAAATTAATTTACTAAGTCCTTTGAGAGTACTTTTGATAGCAATTAAATTATGAGCCATTGGAACCCCTACATTGCGTAAAACAGTCGAGTCGGTAAGGTCTCTTTGCAAGCGTGATATGGGTAATTTGCCCGCTAAATGTTCTAAAATAGCATTGGCAATACCTAAGTTTCCTTCTGCATTTTCAAAATCGATTGGATTCACTTTGTGTGGCATCGCAGATGAACCAACTTCCCCTACTTTAATTTTTTGTTTGAAATACTCCATCGAAATGTATGTCCAGAAATCCCTATTCATGTCTATCAGAATAGTATTGATACGTTTTATGGCATCGAAAAGTGCTGCTAAATTATCGTAATTAGATATTTGGGTTGTATATGGCTCTCGCTCTAAGCCTAAATAATTTTTCACAAAAGAATTACCAAAGTCAATCCAATTGATAGTAGGATAGGCTACATGGTGAGCGTTAAAATTTCCTGTTGCTCCACCCATTTTTGCTGAAATAGGAGTCTGTTTTAACAACACAATTTGTTGCTCTAGTCGGCTTACAAATACCCTAATTTCTTTGCCTAAACGTGTAGGAGATGCTGGTTGTCCGTGAGTTTTAGCCAGCATAGGGATGTGTTCCCATTTCGTTGCTAATTGCTCCAATTCATCTACCAATTGCTGTAAAACGGGCAAATACACAGTGTATAGGCAGTCTTTAATTGATAATGGAACAGCTGTATTGTTAATATCTTGGGATGTGAGTCCGAAATGAATAAATTCTTTATAATCAGATAGCCCAATTTCATCAAATTTATCTTTAATAAAATATTCTACTGCTTTTACATCATGGTTGGTGATGCTTTCTGTGTCTTTTACTTTTTGAGCATCAGCTACTGAAAAAGAGGTGTATATAGAGCGTAGAACTGGAAAAACCTTTTTTTCTATGTTGTTAAGTTGAGGTAAAGGAAGTTCGCACAAAGCTATAAAGTATTCGATTTCTACTTGTACTCTGTATCTAATTAGTGCGTATTCAGAAAAATAGTTTGTAAGTTCGTCAACTTTGGAACGGTATCTACCATCAACGGGTGAGATAGCAGTTAGTAAATTTAAGTTAGTCATATAAATAGATAATTAATAGAAGTGCAAAGGTACAATTATTTACACATAATTACAATATATCCGATGGTAAGATATCTGATATTGGTGTAAAAAATAAATGACTTGGAACCATTGTCCAAGTCATTTATTACGTATATATTTTGTTTTTTATACAAACAAGAAATAAGTAAGAATGTAGAGTGGGAGTAAAATAACCAAAGAAAATTTAAAAATATAGCCAAAGAAACTAGGCATTTTTATGCCACTACTTTCGGCTATAGCTTTTACCATAAAGTTAGGACCATTACCAATGTAGGTCATAGAACCAAATAAAACAGACCCCATAGATATTGCTGTTAATAACAGTTCTGGAATGCCTGCTACTTCTGCTACAGCTGCTCCTTCTTGCACTAGTCCTAAGGCTACTCCATGCATCGCTACAGCTGTAGGAGCATTATCTAAAAACGAACTTAAACTACCTGTCATAAAGTAGAATTGCCAGCTTTCACTTAATCCAAAACTAGCCGCATTTTCTTTTAAATACAATAATGCAGGTACCATCGTAATAAAGATACCTAAAAATAAAGCTGCAACTTCGTAAATAGGAGTCCATGAGAATCCTTTCAGTTCGCGTGTTTTCTTTTTGGTAATATCCATGGATACTAAAATAAACCCAATTAAAATAATTTCGCGTAAATATTTAATCCAAAGAGATCCATGAGGATTGCCCATTTCTGGAATATAATTTACATTGACAAAAGCTACACATAAAATTACTCCAATCAGCAAAAAGAAATTCTTACTACCCCCAATACGTAAAGGTTCTACGTTTGCATTATCGCTTTCTATTGCTTCTGGTTTTTCTTTTTTATAATATCTCCTATCTAACAAATAGTATAACCCAATTAGAACGGTACCTATAAATAACCATTCAGGAAGCATATGTAAAAACCAACCAAAATCAGCTCCACGTAGATATAATAGGAATAATGGAGGATCTCCGAGTGGAGTAAGTAATCCTCCTGCATTTGCTACGGCAGCAATAAAAAATAGAATGGTATGCGTTTTATAGATACGTTGGCTATTGGTTGTAATTAATGGGCGAATTAAGAGCATGGCTGCTCCTGTTGTACCCATAATAGACGCTAACACGTACCCAATTGCCATAAATAAGGTGTTAATTTTTGGTTTGGCTTGAATGTCTCCCGTAAGAAATAAGCCACCAGAAATAACGTACAAAGATGTAAGTAAAATTATAAAAGGAACATAATCGAACATTATTTGATGTTCTAAATCATGGCTAAATCCATTTATAATCAGAAAGATAACTGTTGGTACACTCAGTAAGAATGAAACCAATAATTTGTTTTTGTTTTGCTCCCACCAGTGTTCCCATAAAAGAGGACCAATGGCAATCATAATGAGCATCAATGCAAAAGGGGCAGATGCCCAAATTGGCATAGCAACGTGCTGTGCAACATCAGAAACATGTTCCATAGAAATTGAATTTTAAGGTAAAATAATTTATTTAAAAAATATTGAAAACTAATCTAATTTAAGTACCTCCATAAACGCTTTTTGTGGTACTTCTACTGAACCAATTTGCTTCATTCGTTTTTTTCCTTTTTTCTGTTTCTCCAGTAGTTTACGCTTTCGTGAAATATCGCCCCCATAACATTTTGCTGTAACATCTTTGCGTACAGCTTTAATGGTTTCGCGGGCAATAATTTTTGAACCAATGGCAGCTTGAATAGCGATATCAAACTGCTGACGAGGAATTAATTCGCGTAATTTCTCGCACATTCTACGACCAATTGTAACCGCATTATCAAAGTGAGTGAGTGATGACAGGGCATCTACTGATTCTCCATTTAATAAAATATCTAGTTTTACCAATTTTGAAGGACGAAATCCGCTGATATGGTAATCAAACGAAGCATATCCTTTGGAAATGGACTTCAATTTATCATAAAAATCAAAGACTATTTCTCCCATAGGCATATCGTAAATTAATTCGATACGATTAGATGAAATATAATCTTGTTTTATCAATTCTCCTCTTTTTCCCAAACACAAACTCATGATAGAACCAATAAAATCCGTTCGTGTAATAATTGACGCTCGTATATAAGGCTCTTCTATTCTGTCAATCAATGTTATATCTGGCATTCCTGATGGATTGTGAACGTCGAGCACTTCGTTTTTACGCGTATATATTTTATACTGTACGTTGGGTACTGTCGTAATTACATCCATGTCAAATTCACGATCAAGTCGTTCTTGTACAATCTCCATGTGCAACATGCCTAGAAATCCGCAACGAAAGCCAAAACCTAAAGCGGCTGATGACTCTGCTTCAAAAGTAAGAGACGCATCATTCAATTGTAATTTCTCCATTGACGCTCTTAGGTCTTCAAAGTCCTCTGAGTCAATAGGATATATACCGGCGAAAACCATTGGCTTTACTTCTTCAAACCCCTCAATGCCTTTTTCGCAAGGACGTTTTACATGTGTAATAGTGTCGCCAACTTTTACTTCTTTAGATACCTTAATGCCTGAAATAATATATCCAACATCACCACAACGTAATTCTTCTCTTGGTTCCATACCTAAACGAAGCACGCCAATTTCATCAGCAAAATACTCTTTTCCAGTATTAAAGAATTTTACTAAATCGCCTTTGCGTATAGTTCCGTTTTCAATTTTCATATAGGTAATAATTCCTCTGAAAGAGTTGAATACAGAATCAAATACCAAACATTGCAAAGGAGCTTCTGGGTCTCCTTTCGGCGGATGTATGCGTTTGACAATTGCTTGTAATATTTCTTGTATACCTAAACCGGTTTTTCCGCTAGCTTTTATAATTTCATCCGATTTGCATCCCAGCAATTCTACAATTTGGTCTTCAACTTCCTCAGGCATGGCACTATCCATATCCATTTTATTCATAATAGGAATAATTTCCAAATCATGTTCAATAGCCATGTATAGGTTAGAGATGGTTTGAGCCTGAATGCCTTGTGTAGCATCTACAATCAACAAAGCACCTTCGCAAGCAGCAATTGAACGAGATACTTCATACGAAAAATCTACATGTCCTGGAGTGTCAATAAGATTGAGTACATATTTTTCTCCTTCATATATGTAGTTCATCTGAATAGCATGACTTTTGATGGTAATGCCTCTTTCTCGTTCCAAATCCATATTATCAAGTACTTGAGCTTGTATCTCTTTGCCTGTAACTGTGCTAGTCTCTTCGAGCAGACGATCGGCTAAGGTACTTTTACCATGGTCAATATGGGCAATAATACAAAAATTGCGAATATTTTTCATCCGTTCTAATTATTATTTTAAGACCCGCAAAGATAGTGAATAATTATAGACTAAAACATAAAAAAGAGATGAAAAAACTGTTTTTTTATAAATCAATTTTCGATGATTATTCTACATTTATGTGCGTAAAATCACAAATTTTGACTAATTTTGTGAGCTATTTCCAAAAAAAGGACTATTTGCTGTCTTTTTGATGATTTATTAAACTAAACCGAAGATAATTATGTTTGAAAATTTAAGTGAACGCCTCGAACGATCGTTTAAAATTCTTAAAGGGCAGGGTAAAATTACTGAAATAAATGTAGCAGAAACATTAAAAGATGTGCGTAAAGCTCTTTTGGATGCCGATGTTAACTATAAAATAGCCAAGACATTTACCGATACGGTTAAAGAAAAAGCTTTGGGAATGAATGTGCTAACAGCAATTAAGCCCAACGAGTTGATGGTTAAAATTGTGCGTGATGAGTTAGCCTTGTTGATGGGTGGAACATCCGTGGATATTAATACCAAAGGTTCGCCTGCTGTAATTTTAATGTCTGGTTTGCAAGGTTCTGGTAAAACAACCTTCTCGGGGAAGTTAGCCAAAATGCTTAAATCAAAAAAAGGAAAAAACCCTTTGCTTGCTGCTTGTGATGTGTATCGTCCAGCTGCTATCGAGCAATTAAAAGTGCTTGGCGAACAAATAGGCGTTCCTGTTTATAGTGAAATAGAAAACAAAAATCCCATTCAGATAGCTCAAAATGCCATTGCTTTTGCTAAAAAGAACGGACACGATTTGTTAATTATTGATACAGCGGGTCGTTTGGCTATTGATGAGCAAATGATGAACGAAATAGCTGCCATTAAACAAGCTATTCAACCGCAAGAGATTTTGTTTGTGGTGGACTCGATGACGGGTCAAGATGCTGTGAATACTGCAAAAGAATTTAACGATAGACTTGATTTTACGGGTGTTGTACTTACAAAATTAGATGGTGATACCCGAGGTGGAGCGGCTTTATCTATTCGTTCGGTAGTGGATAAACCTATCAAATTTGTAGGAACGGGCGAAAAAATGGAAGCCATTGATCAGTTTCATCCCGAACGTATGGCAGATAGGATTTTGGGTATGGGTGATATTGTGTCGTTAGTAGAAAAAGCCCAAGAACAATATGACGAAGAAGAGGCTCGTAGGGTAGCGAAAAAAATTGCCAAAAATCAGTTTGATTTCAATGATTTTATGGGTCAAATTCAGCAAATCAAAAAGATGGGTAACCTAAAAGATTTGGCAGCAATGATACCAGGTATGGGCAAAGCCATGAAAGATGTTGATATTAAAGATGATGCGTTTAAAGGCATTGAGGCAATGATACAATCTATGACTCCTGCCGAAAGAGAAAATCCTCAATTACTGAATGGTACACGTAAAATGCGTATTGCCAATGGTAGTGGTACTTCTATACAAGAAGTAAACAAATTGATAAAACAATTTGATGGCATACGAAAAATGATGCGTATGGTACAAACAAATGGTAATAAATTCCCGAAATTCAAATAAAAGAACTATGCAACTTATTGACGGAAAAGCAATAGCGGATATTATTAAACAAGAAATAGCAGTAGAAGTAGCAACTATAAAGAGCATGGGTCAACGACCTCCACATTTGGCTGCTATTTTGGTAGGACACGATGGTGGTAGCGAAACGTATGTGGCTCATAAAGTAAAAGCTTGCGAGCAATGTGGATTTAATTCTACCCTGATACGATACGAAGATACCGTTACTGAAACTGAATTGTTGGCAAAAATTAGTGAATTAAATAACGATACTGCCATAGATGGATTCATTGTACAGTTGCCTTTGCCAAAACATATTTCAGAACAAAAAATTATCGAAGCCATTGATTATCGCAAAGATGTAGATGGTTTTCATCCAATTAATGTAGGACGCACTTCTATTGGATTGCCTGCATTTGTGTCGGCTACACCAGCTGGTATAATGGAATTGCTTAAACGTTATGGAATTGCTACTGCTGGCAAACATTGTGTGGTGCTAGGAAGAAGTAATATTGTAGGCAAACCTGTGGCAAATTTAATGATTCAAAAGGCGTATCCGGGCAATGCTACGGTTACGGTATGTCATAGCTATTCGGCTGATTTAGTGGAGCAATGCCAAAAAGCAGATATTATAATTGCGGCATTGGGTCAACCAAATTTTGTAAAGGGAAATATGATAAAAGACGGTGCTGTGGTAATTGATGTTGGAACAACCCGTGTGCCATCTACTACAACTAAATCGGGCTTCAAACTTACAGGTGATGTATTGTTTGATGAAGTAGCTCCAAAATGTTCGTACATAACTCCAGTGCCTGGTGGAGTAGGTCCCATGACCATTGTGTCGTTGATGCGAAATACCTTATTGGCTGCTAAAAAGGAGTTGTTTAAATAATCTCGAAAGTATTCTCCAAATACTAAAGCCAAGTACTTTTCGTGCTTGGCTTCAACTTATCTTTTTATTTTCAGTTTACACGTGCTTGTATAATTCTATTTAAGGGAAAAAATATTCTGATAGATACCTAATTCTATTAAAATATTTGTACTTGTTTTATACTCAAGAATCACTAATTAATATTAAATCGCTATTTGTCTGCTAATAAATTATTATTTATTTTCATATTATTTTATTTATTTGTTATATTATTTTTATCTTTTTGTATAAAATATAATTTGTTTTATTTTTGTAAAATACAAATGTATATAAATATTTAAAAAATAAAATATAATGATTAAATTTGCATCGTTTTTCTAGCAAAAAGAAAACAATAATTATTAATAACTAACACACTATTTGTTTTATTATGAGGCAGAAGAAAGTTGCATGGAAGTACAGAGTCCCCTTTTTACTTTTAGCTATCGTGGCAATCGTATCTCTTATACCTGTAGACCACGAAACATTAATTCCATTAGGAGGAGAGCTATTAGAAGTAAATCATGCAGATACATCATGGTTATTGATGGCATCGGCACTAGTATTATTAATGACACCAGGTTTAGCCTTTTTTTACGGCGGTATGGTGCGTTATAAGAATTTAGTATCTACTTTATTACAAAGTTTTATTGCATTAGGTATTATAAGTGTGCTTTGGATTGTTGTTGGTTTTAGTTTGGCTTTTGGCGAAAGTGTAGGCGGTTTTATTGGCAATCCTACCTCATTTATGTTTTTCAAGAACGTGGGTTTAACACCTCATCCTGATTTTGGCCCAACTATACCATTTGCATTGTTTGCTATGTTTCAACTTAAGTTTGCTATTATTACCCCTGCACTTATTACTGGTGGATTAGCAGAAAGGGTAAGATTTACCTCATTGATGTTGTTTTTAATACTTTTTTCACTGTTAATATATGCTCCTTTGGCTCATTGGACTTGGCACCCAGAAGGATTTTTACGTAAATGGGGTGTGCTTGATTTTGCTGGTGGCACTGTAGTTCATATTTCTGCTGGTTTTGCAGCACTTAGTGGAGCAATTTTTTTGGGTAAAAGAAAAGGGGTTAATAGCGAAGCTCGTCCTACAAACATCCCTTATATTCTTTTAGGTACAGGATTGTTGTGGTTTGGTTGGTTTGGTTTTAATGCTGGATCTTCTTTAGCTGCAAATGATATGGCAGTAAGAGCTTTTGTTAATACTAATATTTCATCGGCAACGGCTATGATGACATGGTTGTTTGTGGATGGAGCTATGGGCAAGAAACGTTCAGCAGCAGGTGCAGCAATTGGTGCGGTAGTTGGTTTGGTGGCTATTACACCCGCAGCAGGTTTTGTAACTGTAGGGCAAAGTATTTTCTTCGGTTTTGTAGCCTCATTAGTAAGTTATACAGCTGTGCAATTAAAATCTAAAACAAAAATTGATGACACCTTAGATGTATTTCCATGCCACGGATTAGGCGGTATTGTGGGTATGTTACTTACAGGTGTATTTGCGGTGGAAAATGGGGTTGGAGTGGGGTTAATTCATGGTAATGTTACTCAATTTATGTTTTATTTATTAGCATTATTAATTGTGGGTGTATTTACTTTTGGTGGTTCATATCTGCTGTATAAAGTAACGAATTTAATTTTACCGATGAGGGTTACTGCTGAGCAAGAAGAAATAGGTCTTGATATTACACAGCACGGAGAAGAGGCTTTTGATTTATCTACTAAATAGATAGAAATAGTCAATATAGAAATATATATCATTGTCAATTCTTCTGATGGTGATTTCGCTATTCTTATTGAACTTTGGAAATTCTACCTCTTTGTATATTTTATACTGGCTACCATTAAAATAATACACACATGCATGACCACTTGCGTTAAAAGTAAAATATAATTTATCTTCAGATTCTCCATAAATTGTAAACGCTTCTTCATACAAAGCAGGATTAATTTTTTCTTGATTTGCAAATTGCGTTGAATTTATTGTTATGTTACATTTAATTTCCCATTGTTCTGGTATCTTCGAAATGCGTCCTGGAAGTATATTTAAATACCAACTATCTTTAAATACTGAATAGATTCTTTTCCCATTTATTTCTTCGAGACGATAATTTTTATTTTTTTGTATCAACAAGGGTTCATCAAAGTTTTCTTCTAAGATTACTTTTGAATCAAGATGGTATTCTGGATATAAGTATTTTTCTACTCTAATTTGCGAATACAAGCTAAGGGGAAGGCATAATAAAATGAGTAGTTTTTTTCATAGTTTGTAGTTAATGTGTATGATTTCTTAGTGCTATTTCAATTCTACAATAGATGCAAATTGTTTTTTTCTATTTTTCACCATGTTTTTAGTAATACTACTTTGTACGAACTATACATGGTAGGCAAAGTTAAAAAAAGAAAATTAAGAAAAGAATATTTTAAGGAAAATAATACAACAATAGGAAGAATTAATGCTCATCATTAGGTGTTTAATTGTTGAGTTTAGTAAATTGAATAGTTTTCATTGTGTTCCTATATACAAAAAAAAAGACCATCATACAAAAAAAGATGGTCTTAGGTTATGTTTGAGAGCTAGGTGATTAACCTAAATACCCTTTTAATAGTTTACTTTTGCTACTACTACGTAACTTGCGAATGGCTTTTTCTTTTATTTGACGTACACGTTCACGTGTTAAGCCAAATTTATCTCCAATTTCCTCTAATGTCATTTCTTGACACGAAATACCAAAAAACGATACAATGATATTTTTCTCTCTTTCGCTTAATGTGTTTAATGCTCTATCAATTTCAGTTGCCAACGATTCGTTAAGCAAAAACCTGTCAGCCACGGGCGAATCGTCATTAACCAATACGTCAAGCAAACTATTGTCTTCACCTTCTACAAAGGGAGCATCTACCGAAATATGACGACCAGATACTTTCAGCGTATCCGTAATTTTATCTACAGGTATATCCAACTCTTCAGCCAATTCCTCTGGCGAAGGACGACGTTCATTTTCTTGTTCAAATTTGGAAAAAGCTTTGTTGATTTTATTTAATGATCCTACTTGATTTAGTGGTAAACGTACAATACGAGACTGTTCTGCTAAGGCTTGTAATATTGATTGACGAATCCACCATACAGCGTACGAAATGAACTTAAAACCACGGGTTTCATCAAATTTTTCAGCAGCTTTGATTAATCCTAAATTTCCTTCATTGATTAAATCTGGTAGGCTAAGACCTTGATTTTGATATTGTTTTGCTACAGATACAACAAATCGTAAATTGGCTCTAGTAAGTTTTTCGAGGGCAATTCTATCTCCTTTTTTTATGCGTTGAGCTAGCTCAACTTCTTCTTCTACTGTAATAAGGTCTTCGCGTCCAATTTCTTGTAAATATTTGTCCAGCGAAGCACTTTCTCTATTAGTGATTGATTTTACGATTTTCAGTTGTCTCATAATGCGGGCAAAATTAGTTTGCAAAGATAGAAGAAAAAAACGAATTAACGAAAAAATAGTGTACTCATTCTTCTTCTATATGTTATTTTATGTTATCTCATTTAGTTTTTCTATCCCAATTTTCTATTTCATTTTCATTAAAGTGTTGTTTCAATAACATAATTGCGTATCTTTGTATTCAGATAGTAGGTCGGTTTGTCGCCGTTCATTGTGTGTGAAAGGAGGAAAGTCCGGGCAACGTAGAGCACCATACTTCTTAACGGGAAGTTGTTCGTGAGAGCAAAGTAGTGTAACAGAAAATAACCGCCATGCCTTGTGTGTGGTAAGGGTGAAAAGGTGAGGTAAGAGCTCACCGGTTTGTTTGGTAACAAGCAGAGCCGTACGCCTTATGGGTTGCAAGACCATGTATACCGACGCATGTAGGGCTGCTCGTCCGATGTCGGGGGGTAGGTTGCTAGAGGCAACAAGTGATTGTTGTTGTAGATAAATGACAAACATTTACGCAAGTAAATACAGAACCCGGCTTATAGACCTGCTATTTTTTTATAATACTTGTATGCTATGGCTAGATTTACTACATTGATTATTTTTTTTAAATCAGCCTTACATTTTTTATGTTTCGACATTTGGCGGATAACGGATGGGGAAGTTACGGCAGCTAAAAATCGTATTTATACCATTATAAAAGTATTTGTTATTTCTGTTCGTCGTTTTTTTGAAGATAAAATATTTGCAAAGTCGGCGGCTCTGACCTATTATACCTTGCTTTCTGTTGTTCCTGTACTTGCCTTAGTAATTGCGATTGGTAAGGGCTTTGGTGTGCAATATTATCTTGAGAATCAATTCGTTGCGATATTTCCAAGCCATAGTACTGTTTTGAAAGAAGCTTTTTTCTTAGTCGATTCATATATTCAGCAAATTCAGGGTGGTGTGTTTTTTGGAATTGGTTTTGTATTGTTGTTTTGGTCTGTACTTAACATGTTTTCCGAAATTGAGATTGCTTTCAATGATATTTGGCAGATAAAAAAATTGCGAAATACTTTTCGTCGTTTTGCCGATTATTTTTCCATGATGTTAATACTTCCTGTGTTACTCATTGTATCTAGTGGATTGTCAATTTATTTGAACGGGACTATTCAAGATACGGTGCTTTCTTCGTTGATTGTGCCTGTATGGTATGGTTTTCTCAAAATATTACCTTTCATTATTAATATTGTTTTGTTTACATTAATGTATTTATTTTTTCCAAATACAAAAGTGAGGTTTATTGCCGCTTTATTTGCCGGAGTAGTCGCTGGTGTATTGTTTCAGTTATTCCAAATGTTGTATATTAGCGGACAAATTTGGATATCTTATTATAATGCCATTTACGGTAGTTTTGCAGCATTGCCATTGCTTTTGTTATGGTTATGGGCGTCGTGGTCTATCATTTTATATGGTGCAGAATTTGCTTTTTCTGTGCAAAATATTAAAAATTACGAATTTGAGTCTGATGTTAAAAATATATCTAGGCGTTACGAAAACTTTTTGTTTGTTCTTATCAGTTCTGTCATTGTTAAGCGTTTTGCCGAAAAGCTTCCTGCAATGAATGCAGAAGAATTATCTACTCACTATAATATTCCAATACGATTAGTCAATCGCATTGTATCTAAGTTACTAGATGCAGGGATTATTGTTGAGAGTATTTCTACTGTAAAAAAAACGGAGGAAATTGTTTATCAGCCAGCTATAGATATCCAACATTTAACGCTTGCTTATTTATTTGAGCAAATAGATGGATTGGGGTCTGAGAATTTTAAAATTGACATTACACATGAGCATGCCCAACCTTGGCAAGCTACCTTATTTGTTCAAAATAGCACACAGTCCTATGCTTCTTCTGTATTATTAAAAGATTTATAACAGACTTTATTCAAAAATACCACGTTTGTTCAATTGCTTTTGGTATGCTCTAGCTTTCCGCAAATGTTCGTCGAATGTGCGACTAAAGTTGTGTGTACCAGAAAAATCACTTTTTGCGACCATATATACATATGGGTGTTTGGTGTAATTGAGTACAGCATCAATACTTTCTTGGGTAGGAATACGAATGGGAGCAGGAGGTAGTCCTTTATAGATATATGTATTGAATGGAGAGTTGATAGCAAGGTGTCGTTTTAGTATCCGATTAAGAGAAAAATTGCCCGTAGCATATCGCACAGTAGGGTCTGCTTGTAACAACATGTCTTTTCGTAATCTATTGATATAGAGACCTGCTACCATTTTCTTATCTTCAAAATTATTTGTCTCTTCTTCTACTATAGAAGCTAAAATGTGAATCTCAGATGGTGTTAAATTTATTTTCTTGGCTAATTGTTTTCTGTTATCATTCCAAAACGTTGTATATTCTTTTTCTATCAATTGTATAATTTCTTCGATTGGCGTATCCCATGTAATTTCTGCATTAAAAGGTAAGAACAAACACAATGAATTAGTCGGAGTAAGTTCGTATTTTTTTAATAAAGTAGGATTGTGAAATTGTTTCATTAACGAAGTTGAGTCAACCATTAATTGGCGACTAAGATTACGTGCAACTTGTTGAGTATTACGGGTAGAAACCACCCTAAGAATAATTTTGCTTTGTAATCCGTGAGCAATTCTATTCAGTAGATACCTGTTAGATAGATTGGGCTCTATGTCATATTTTCCTGTTTTTGGGGGCATATCAGCATATTTCAGAGCAATCGCAAGTTTCAAAGAAAATGTACTATTAACAACCTCCATTTCTGTTAACGTGTTTATTACATCACTCCACGTTTGTTCAGGATACACAAAGAGATACTGTTTTTTGTTACCATTACCATTTAAATTAGGGAGAATAAAGGCATTAAGCATTAAACCACTAGCAGTTATTCCTATTACTGCTACTAGTATAAGTAGTGTTTTATGGTTACGTAAATAGTTCATTTTCTTTTTTGTTTTTTACAAATATGTTGCTTTTTTATAAATATTGAATAAGAATGTTTGAAAATATCAAATCTAATGACTACATTTGCAGTCGCAAAACCAGTTTAGCGTTTGCATTGGAAGTGTGGGTGAGTGGCTGAAACCACCAGTTTGCTAAACTGACGTACGGGAAACTGTACCGGGGGTTCGAATCCCCCCGCTTCCGCAATATATACTGATTATCAAGTGTTTGCATCAATAAGGGACTAAATAAGGGACTAAAACCTTGTTAGTCCTTTGTTTTTTTAGTAAAAATACGCATCAAAATTACGCATTATTTTCAAGAAAAAAAAGCCTTTCCAGTATTATATGAAAAGGCTCTGTAATATTTATAGTTAACTTCAGCTGTTAATTGAAATATAATTTACAGATAAAATCCAGACAAACAAAAATTTTTTACTTCATTGTTTTGTAAGTAGATTTTTAAAGCATTTTCAAGTTCTGTATTTGTTGGGTTGCGTGTCGCACCATTAAACGCAATAAACACATTACTACTGCCATTCTCAATAATACCTACATAGTCAATAACAACTGCATCGGATTGGTCGATATGGTAGTTAATAATGTAGCCATTTGTTTGCCTACCAGATATT
>Ga0116161_1001630_pt1 | contig 22657 bp, 27 predicted proteins | sample AD_JPNAS3_MetaG_FD_89877 | JGI IMG/M metagenome (GOLD analysis project Ga0116161, IMG submission 89877) | Active sludge microbial communities of municipal wastewater-treating anaerobic digesters from Japan - AD_JPNAS3_MetaG | ecosystem: Engineered > Bioreactor > Anaerobic > Digestate | place... | reverse complement strand
GGGTAATTTGCAGTATGGCTTCCACGACATCGAAATACAAGGAAAACATGAACAGGTCAAGACACTAAGTGATGTAATTGAGTTAACAATGAAACTTAGATATAAAAATGAATCAGACCTATTGAGTGATAAAACCTTAGACGAATTCGAAGCATTGCGTTTAATCGCGGTCAAATATCTTAGTACTGATATAATTTCATCAATACCTTGGAAACAGGAAGATACGAAGGCAAATCATTGCACAATCCGCAAAGTTATTGGAAATTGGAGCCTATCCTTGAAGAACTGGATAGAGAAGACGAAATAAGTATCTCAGGCGATATAGTGAGCTTGAATCCAGCTCACCCATCCAGGCAGAACTCTTGAGGCCATAGAGCCCATATCCTCAGCTTCGAAGCGGCACCGGATCATCTTTTGGGGAAATACTTATCATCCAAAAGATTCACATAGAATTACAAGAGGGATAAACTTTGAAAAAATGCCTATTAATATCTTTAGTAATTCTAATGCTATGTGGTACTTATGTGGCACAAGGACAGAGCATTGATATGTGCGCGGACGACGGAATTTCTAAGAAGAAAATCGGCTATTCGGAACCAGCACCAGGAAAGATCTTTCTTTTGATCCCAGTTACTGTAGAAAATCAAGGCTATGAGGAGTTTCCGCTATCACCTTATCAGTTCAAGTTGACGGTTGATAAGGTCAAGTATGATTCAGCATATCTATCCTATACTATGTCTCAAGCCGGTCTAGTTCCGCTAGAGAGTGTCGAATTACAGGATGGAGGGAAAATCTCTGGATACATCTCTTTCGAAGTTCCAGCATCAACGACTGATTATGAATTGAGTTATGACACATGGGCTTGGGAGGATTACGACGTAAAGCTTAGAAAATGTTAGCCATGCCTTGATAGGAGCCCCGGTGCTGGGAGATAAGGCGCGCTGCTCAAAGATAGATCAAATCTCTTTTTTATCCTATATCCAGAACTCTTGAGGCCATAGGCCATCTTCAGAGCCCACAGAGATCATACCTTCGGCTTCGAAGCGGCACCGAATCATCTCATCGACCTCTGATAGCCTGATCCTGAAGACCTCAGCCAGGATCTCTTTGGCGGCTTCAAGCTCCATAGCCTTCTGATCCTGGTATATGGTCTTCTGCTGTGGCCTGATTAGCTGCTCAAGGACTCCTGCCATGATGAACAAATAGGCTGGATGAGAATAAGTACTTTGGCCAAAAATCGATATCAAGCGACTATTTTCACATAAGGAGAAAAAATGTTTGTGTGTGTTTAAAGGAAAAGCGTCGAAATACGATCGTCGTTATCTAAAAATTCAGTAATTTCTTTACTGGCATGTATAAGATAGAATAGACATTTTATATTAAAAATTGATGGGTCTTCTCGCAGCAATTCAATCATGTTCGTGGTTTCGTCATACGTTGCTGCTGCGTTAGTAACAGAAATCTTACCTAGGGAGCCTATAAAATTTCCTCCTTCTAGCTCTTGATCTCGGATGCTTTCAACTCCTGACCTAACCCGTAACGCCATGTATCGCCCCGGGAAAGCGACCACTTATCATATAGAGTGATCACGCTATATAAGCGTATCGACAATTCGGATGTCATTTTATCGGGCATCGTGCATTGGGTAAAACTTATATAGGATTAATATGTAATATGTCGATGTGCTGATAACGATTGAAGCGTCATCGAATCATTTAATGGCGGATGGCTCAAGCGTAGTGTTCGCTGAGCTATTTCCCTTTTTCAGCAGCTCAACTGTTTGTGATCTGACTAATTTCAAAAAAAAAACAAGTGGTGATTTAATGTCAAGCGAATCTTTTTGCGAACTAGAAACGCAGGATGGAGAATCGATCCGCACTATAGGACTGCTATATAGTAAAATATTGTCTGATCCGTCGTGGTCTTCAAACATCAGTGAGGAAGGCAAACATCTATGGAAAGTCGTCAGAAATTTGGCTGCCAATAAAAAATACCTATATGTTGTAGAAATATTGGTCCGTACTACTAATGGCATGACTTTCGGGGAACTTAAGAAAACAACTGGCTGGGATAGCAATGTCATTAATCATGCTCTTATCAGCCTGAGAGAGAACGGATTGATTGTTCAGAACGAGGAAAGCAAAAAATATGTAGTTACTAGATATTGTATAGCACTATTAGCTACCTTCACACGACTAAATAACGCTCTCGAATGGCTGAACGAAAACAACAAACACGTCAAAGCCGCCCAAGATGACAATTTTGCAACGCCACATGACGCCATCCCGGTTTTTGAAAAACCGAGCGACCAAGAGCAGGTATCAAAACGTCTGCAAACCAGAACGTGTGTGGGATAAAAAACACAACATATATTAAATGTGGGTTTGTGTTGGGTTACATTAAGCCATAAAATTTGGCTCTTCGCTGAATTATGTGGGTGAGTTCAGGCAGAGAATATAGCCTCTGTTCCTCTGTGTCTCTGTGGTTGGGTCAGAGCATAGCGGTTCACCAGAAGGGCACCGAGACACAGAGAATTTCCGATTCAAAAGTTCACCCATACCAATTGGCGAGGAGCCTAATATTTCTTAGAGATGGGTAAAGCTCTGGCCCTTTTCTGAGATTGCTCTCCATTTCGATATTTCAAAAGTTATGCGCGATTTTTGCCATATCACCTACTGTGTGCGTTATTCATGTTGTGATGTGAACTTTATGTCCTGTATTTAGCATGGGTTTTCATTTTTTCGATTCATGTAATTAACCATGATGTCATAATTCATGATGTCAAACGTTATGTTTAAATAGCAAGATTGCCTCTGTTTAGGCTAGAGGAAAATAATCCTCCAACGAAACAAACAGCACATCGGGAAAAAGAAAAGGTGAAGAGGTGTTGATATGAACCATGAAAAAGCCAGCGGGGAGTGGATTAACGGTGAATATCGGAAGATCGCATTGCTAAACTATCGACAAGACTTAATGAGAAAGTTGGCTGAGTGTGCAGACAAGATCTCAGAAGTAGACGACCAAATTAAAAAAGGGATGGTAATTGTATGAACTATACCGGAAAACTGATAAGAATATTGATGGCGATATCCATCATGACAATACCTGCCATATGCACCGAAACAGTTGCGACGAGATCTTCTGCAACTGCAATAGGATACTCTTCAGTGTCACCTGTAATTCAGAACCCTATTCACCCATTAGTTACCTCAACGAACCATAATTCTATCCATCCACTGAGGGTACCAAACCATTGGGATTCATCCAGTCTCACAAAAGCAAAGAAAAGCTGTAAAAGACAGTTTGCCGAAAAAGCACTGAAACGCGACTTTTGGGGAATGGTTCGGGTTGGGCTTTTCTGTCCCAGTACAGCTTATAGTTACTAGCTCTGATAAACCTAGGCTGGAGTTTAAGGTTACCAGATGAGACAGAGAATAAGGGCGAGCCGGTCCAGGTCTGCCCCGTGACAGTTTCACGTGTATCCCCTGGCCTAGCTGGTAGGGTGGAGTCCAGCCTTCTCCACCCTCGATTTTTTATTCGCGATCAATTTTAATATTCCGACAAACAAATTTAATATAGGTGACCACCACTGGCACTCATAACGGCCCCGAATACGTAGTCTTATAAATTAGGTTCGTTTTGATCTCAACTGTCTCTTCTCCGATATATCGTGATTCAGTAACGTGGATTGTATTTATCACATGCATTAGCTGGTTCTGTTGAATCTTATGGTAGTGATCTGGTAAAAGCCAGCATCAAACGACCATCCAAAATGTCCTACCACCAGATAGATCAAGGCCCGAGGAGAACTACTGTGCAAGCAGAATTGACATTCGGGCCAAATTTGCTATAACAGTATAAATTTATAAAGTTTGTGGTGCTTAGGCTAAAAAATAGGCGCAATGCTCTTACTCCTATCTGGCTAAAACAAGAGCAATATAGTTCTTTTCTATCTATTTATATACATCTAGCTTTATTTCTTCTCTTCTCAAAAGTAATCAGTATCAATCAATCTGAGGAAATCACCTCGGATTCTACGCCTTTTCTGTCAGTTATCTAGCCGATACCGATAATAGGAATAGGCGCAATGCTCCTATTTTGGAAACATAACGAGAGTGCGCTTCCTCTTATCACCTTGGGCCCTGACTATGCCGTATCTGCCAGGAGATGAGGCCATGAGCGTTTTGATAGCTTCATTGAGCCTATCCTTATCCACTCCAAGATGCCCTCTCAGAGTCTCAAAAGTCGCTTTGTGATCCGGTCTTGCTGCTAGGTATCTCTCAATCTTCTCAGCTCGGGATAGCTCCGTCTTGCCCGGTTCTTTGGCAGGATGTTCAAGAGCGGTTAGGCGGCGGCGATCATATGCAATATCAAGACAGATCCTGTTGATGTCCTGCTCTTGCAGGCTCTCTAGGGAGGCTAATTTTGCATGCAAAGAGGCGATCTCCCTGCGGTCCTGGTCTATCTCTTCCCGGAGCTGGGATACCTCATCCTGCAAAAGCTGAATGGCCTCCTGGACTGCCTGGACTATGAGGCCCTGGAGCTGTCCATAGGTCAGGGTGATGAGCGATTCAAAACCGGCTTTGGGTGAAGGCCCAAAGGTATTTATGCTGGCATTGGCTAAGTTATTCATACGCATACGCTCCTTCTCGGAGTCCTGGCCGGGTGTTGCAAGCGCCCAGGCCAGAAATTACATTTTTACTACTATTATTTGGGTGAAGATTATTTCAGATCATTATTAATTTTTGCATGGTAACGACTATATTCTCTGAAGAGGAGTATGTGAATCTAGCATCTCAACTCACCATTGAAGATGCGACGGGCGGGGTTATACCTGCCCTTCAATCTTAATCCCCTGATGTTCCAGAAATTCCCGAATTGCTTTCTCCGCTACATCCGATACACCGCGCATGTGCCCAGTGGACTCAAATGCAAATTTTCGCAGTGCGGCGGCAACTTCTGGTGACACGGAGATGTTCAACTTTTTCTTTTCAGTCTCCATGATCTCCATGTATCTCACTTTTCAGCTATAAAACTTTTCCTCTCTTTAGACACTTAAAGAGCAAAAGAGTTAAATAGCTTCCAGGCCTATAGGGTATTGGTGAGTTGAGATGAATGGAAAGAAACTCGTCTACCAAGTCGAAAGCCCAAAAACGCAAAGCATCGACGCTGTAAAAGCCCTTCTTGCCTACAAGAAAGTCGCGAGCGATCCACTGCCACAAGAGGTCAGCCTGGGTGGTGGCCGCCTGGTTCTGGTTTTGAGCAACAAGAGGGATGCGTTCTACACTGTGACCTCGCGCGCGTGCTCTTGTCCCGCCGCGACCTACAACCCTGGGAAGCCGTGTAAGCACTCCAGGAAGTACTTCCCCCAGTCCAAGAAGAGCAGGGAGGAGCTCGAGGCAGAAGGAGAAGCGATCCTTCACAATGCCGCGAAGAGGCTGGCCAGACCACCAGAGAGCAGCAGCATTAGGGACAACCTGCCAGGGTGGAGAGGGCCGGATGGACAGCGGGCCAATGGCCCGGTGGAGGCCTGAGGGTTTCTCCCCTCCGGCATCACCTTTCTTCCGCATCAGATGTGGCGATATCATAAAATGAGAGGAGATCAGAGCGATCCAAGAGGTAGACTAGAGGAGGCCAAAGCCTCTGTAGCACAGAGCAGAGCCCAAGCCCAGGCCAATAGGATCTCTTCCCCAGAGATAGAAGTGCCGAAGTGAAACGGCGGCGACGCACCCCGCTGCAAGCAGACGGGGCATCCGAGGCGTCGCCGCATAAAGATTGTACTACTCAGATCTGATTCAATCCCTAAGTTGGACACGGATGCCCTTTATCCCCGATGCAAGCATCGGGGTATTGCTTTAAAATAATATTATCTTTTCTCGACAGTATATTAGTGAGGAGCTTAGAGCCCAGGCTTTCCAGAGGTAGGGGAGGAGCACCTCATTCAAAGGGGCGGATTCAGGCCCTTCCTGGAGGACTGAGCAGAAATGTTAGGCTCTTCCTCCATTGTTATTTTAGATGCTTTACTTTCACTCCGTGCAATAGCTTTATTTGTTTTTAAAGAATACTATCATAGTATATGGATCTTAAAATTTGTAAAAGGTGTAGCTACAGATGGCATTCAAGGGTTGATAAGCCTAAGCGTTGCCCAGGTTGCAAATCTCAGTATTGGAATATAGAGAGAATCAGGATTAGGAGAAAGGATCTAGAGGAATAAGAATGGAAGGAGCTTATGACCGTATCTATTCCCATATGAATAGTAGTAGTGAGTCTTTCCAAGCGGCCCAGAAGCGGATTTTAAGATTAATTAAATATAAAGCAGAAATAAATAAGCTTAATATAAAATATTTATATAGGACTAATAACTTTTCCAGGAATACAAGTATAGCAGTGCGCCAAACCCTTTGCCCAAAATGCCCAGAGGATCAGGAACTCTGTGAGCATGATCGGGATCGCAGTAGGCGTTATCATTGTAAAGTTCTCTCGCGAACAATGGGGGAGAATGTTAAGCTTTACCTTCCTTCCCAGAACGACCTGGCAGCTAGGATAGAGCGGATTAAACGCGAGCTAAGACAAACAGCAGCGAGGAACCGTGGGATTACTCAGAACCAACTCCTAAATCTTGTGCGCGGCGATAGAAAACTTAAACGCGATTGCTTGAAAGAGCTTGTTGATTGCGGTTCGCTTCGATGCTCAGAGAGGATAGAGCGTAATCAGTTAGTTAAGAGGTATTCAATTGTCTATGATTGAATCCTCACAAGGTCTCTTCCACCTGGTTTCATTTTTGCCTATGTTATCTATGAGAGAGGTTTTCCCTCTCCTAAACGGTTCGGGCCGATATACCCGCGACATTTTGTATACCGTATCGATTTTCGAGGTGAATTTACTTTGAGGTATATTGAACTCCTTAAACAAATACCTCCAGGTAAAGAAGAATTACCTGAGGTATTACTGAAGAAATTAGATAGTGCTGCTTTTAGCCTTATAAATAATCAGGCTGGGCAATACGATCCTACCGATGAAGAAAGGGAAGCATGCAACGCCGACAATCCGGATGATTTTCCTGAAATAAGTGACTGGCACGGGAAATGGGGGTTGCTTGATAGGTGGCCTCTCAAGTTAGGGGATCTAATACTTTACAAAAGCGATGAATCTGGGGTTTGGTATTTGGAGATCAACTCAGGTTCTAGCTGTAATCTGGTTTTAGAAAGCGGATCTAAACACGAGATGTTAAAGGAAATGGAAAGCCTAGACGAATACCGCGAGGCTAAAGGTGAAGAGGCTTTTGAAGCTGAGATTATGAGACTTGTAGATCATTATCAGAGGGTAAAATATGACAGGTATGGGGAGTACAGATCTTAAGCGACATCTGGCCGGAATTGGCTTAACGGCAATGCAGGCAATCAGGGCTAAATGTGCTGATTGCACTGGGGACTATGCAGATGGTAGAGTATCATGTGAACTTCCAGAATGCCCTCTCTTCCCCTTCCATCCCTACAATGCTTCTAGACGCATTTCTAGGCGTGCAAAAACTCAGTTAGAGGTAATTAGACCTCAAAGAGAGGGGAACGCTGAGGGAGTGGCTGTAGAGAGTATACTGGAGTGCTAGGAGAGGTATAAATGAGCCATTCTATTACAGAAGCTCCTCCTGAGGAGATAGCAACAGAGCTTTACCAAATTGGATCTAGATTGAGGGTTCTCTCAGAGCTTTCTAGAATCCAAGCCTTCAAAGCCCAGGGCCAGAACAGAGCAGAGCTCTTCAATGGTTGCAATCTCCTGCTGGAAACTTCCAAGATTTGCGAAGACTTAAGCAAAGGATTTTTAGAGATAGCGTAATTCTTTAATTTGAACTGGATTTTTGTCTATCTAAAGCAATAGTGTACGGTTTTTAAAAAAAGTGATTGCCATGACTATGATTACGTTAAGAGATAAATATATTCTGCTCCAGGCAGAAAACGCGAGGCTAAAGAGGCAATTAAGCAACGCGGTAAACAGTATTTATTATTGGAAAGAGAAGGCCCTTTTCTTCCAGGGAGAGCGGGATTATTACAAAGAGCAGGGGGAATAATTACGCTCTGTGAAGCCCATAAATCGAGGCTCTCTTTCCATTATGCGATAGATCCAGAGCGGCCAGAAATCCAGGATCTGGAGAAAAAGGGCCTCCTTAAGACCGTTAGCTCCGAGGAGATAGATGATCTCTCAGGCTGGAAAGTTGATGGGCCAGGCCTTTATATTGAGTACCCTGGGAATGGGGCCTTTGTTATCAGGCCAGATACTCCTCTCCCTGATGGACCTAAGTATATCCATCCTAAAGGAGAGCCTAACCATGTTTTCGTTCCTCCTGGCCTTGATATGGCCAACGCCCAGGACCTCTGGATAACAGAGGGGGAGCTAAAGGCTCTTGCAGGCTCTCTCCAAGGCCTTCCCATAGTGGCTCTAGGAGGGGTTTGGAACTGGAAGACAGCAGGAGAGGAGGCCTCTCTCCTGGCCAAAGGGGAGAAGCTGAAGGATAAGGAGAGTCTCCTCCCTGAGCTGACCCAGGTGAACTGGGCGGGGAAGAGAATCAATCTCCTCTATGATAGCGATATAGTCCCTGGCCATAAGGCCAGAGATGCTTTCCCCAGGCTGGCAGAGCAGCTATACAGGCTGGGGGCTGAAGAGGTACGGATTCTTACCCTCCCTCCAGGAAATGAATCCCAGAAGGTAGGGCTGGATGATTTTATACTGGCCAAAGGCCCAGAGCAGGCTCTCCAGGACCTCCAGGCCATTAGGAGCAAAGCAGAGCCATATCTTCCCTGGAGAGATGGAGGCCTGGCCTTTGCAGAGAGGCTGATCAAGTCCCAGGACCTGGAGGACCGACTAAAAGCTACAGTGGCCTATCTGGGGGCTAAGGGAGAGCTATTTGCTAGCGAGTGGCTCAAAGAGCATAAACTTCTAAAGAAGGATATTGCTAGTTATATAAAAGCAGCTAAGGCTAAATTGAAGGAGCTACAAGCAAAACCTTCTGTCTCATATTCCCAGGACTCTCTATATCAAGATCGGTTAGGACCAGAATTAGGGCCTGAGTATGGACACATTAAAACCCTTCTCCAGTCTCTTCTCCCACAGTATGGTATGGATAATTTGGGGAGACTTGGTGAATGGAGTTTTAAAACATTTCCTGATGAGAACGGTAGCCCCACGCTTCAGCTTGTCTTTGACAATTTCTGCAATTTTGCAGCCTGGCCAGTACGGGAAATACTCAAAGACTCTGGTTTAGGAGAGCCTGAAAAGTTCTTGGAACTCCAGGGCCTCCTTCCTGGAGGAGCACCACTCAGGCCCGTACCAGTATTCCTTACTGAATTTCTAGACAAAACCTCCTCCTGTTTAGGCAAAGCCTGGGGGGTTAATGCAGCTATCAAACCCAAGAAAGATCAAGACTTGAGATATCTCCTTCAGCTCATGGCCAGAGGGATCCCAATGACTACAGTCCATACCCATCTGGGATGGAAGAAGGAAAATGGGAAATGGGTTTACCTCCATGCTGGGGGAGCTATAGGCTCTAAAGCTGTGGAAGTGGAGATCTCCGACAGGCTCAGGAGATACTCCCTTCCTGAGGCCATTGAGGATATAAAAAAGGCTGTACTGGCCGATCTCTCCCTTCTGGAGCTGGGGCCTAAAAAAATCATGTACTCCCTTCTGGCTCTGGTTTATCTGGCTCCCCTTTGTGAACCTCTGAGACAGGCCGAAATAGAGCCTAGTCTCCTTATGTATATCTGGGGTCCTACTGGGACAAACAAGAGCACACTGATAGCTCTCCTCCTCTCTCATTATGGAAACTTCGGTCCTAAAGGTCTTCCAGCTAGCTTCAGAGATACGGCTAATTCCATTGAAAAGCTGGCCTTCCTAGCTAAGGATACGGTTCTATCTATAGACGATTTATACCCAGCCAAAAATTCTAAAGAAAAGGAAAGGCTGGAAGGAGTACTGGAGCACCTCTCCAGAAATCAGGGAGATAGGACTGGCAAAGGGAGGATGAAAGCAGATACCTCTCTGAGGGAAGGCCTCCCACCAAGAGGCCTGACTCTCTGCTCTGGGGAAGTAATGCCTCTCACTGGATCCTCTCTGGCCAGGGGCCTTATCCATAGGCTCCAGAGAGGGGATATAGACCTGGCAAAGCTTACTCAGGCCCAGGCCCAGAAGGATCTCCTCTCCCAGGCAATGAAGGGTTATCTGGAATGGCTGGCTCCCCAATTGGATGATCTTCCTTCTGAACTTGAAGAGGCCTTTACTCATCTCAGGCAGGAGGCCGCTAGAAAAGACCCTGCTAAAAACAGGCATAGCAGGCTGAATGAGTCTATCTCTCATCTCCATATAGGCCTGAATGCTTTTATTAAATTTGCAGTATCCTTAGGGGCCTTATCTCAAGAAGAAGGAGAGACAATCCTCCAGGAAGGCTGGGAAATCTTCAATCAAATAGCTGATGAGCAAACCCAGTTAGAAAAAACTGGAGAGCCTTCTAAGAAGATAGCAGAGGCTTCAATGGAGCTGGAGGCCCAGGGGAGAATCTACTGGGCTGACATGGAGGATATTCCAGGTTTTTTGCCAGGATTAGTTAAGGTAGGCTGGAAGGATGAGGGGAGAGGCATCTATTACACAAACCTGGGCTCTCTCCTTAAGGAAGTAACCCAGCATCTTAGAGGCCAGGGGGAGAACATCTATCTTTCTAAATCCGATTTTATCAGCTATCTTGATCAAAATGGGCTTTTAGCAGAGAAAGACAAAGCAACCAAACAAAATAGAGATCAGAAAACAATCTGGATTAAGGATAATTCAGAGGAGAAAAAGACTAGGAAAACCTATGCTATAGCTGCTAAGTTCTTTGAGGAGGGGGAGAATGAGGAGTAAACTGTCTAAACCAAGGGAAGTGAGGGAAGGAAATGGAGAAAAGGGAAGAGATAAATCAATATCTATAGATAGATTCTTCCCTTCTTCCCTTCCTTCCCTCACTATATCCTCGCGTGTAATAAGGAGATTTTTCTTCTACACATATGGTATAAAAATAGTCTCAACATCTCTTCCTATGTGTTTTTTCAAGGGAAGGAAGGGAAGAGCAGTAAAAAAGGGCCTTATAGATAACGCTTTTTCTCTTCCCTTAAGCCTGATTTTCAAGGTAAGTGTAAGGGAAGTTAAAGGGAAGTGTAAGGGGAGTTTGGGGGGAGTTTTTTGAGCGGTGTAATTCTGTGGCTCCCAGGAAGGTCTTCTCCAGCTCCCCAGCCAAAGGATGGAGCTCTCTCTGATCAATCAGGATCAAAAAAGAGGCCATCCTTCCAGGCGACTCTCCCAGAGGCTGAAGAGCCTGCTTTGTCCAATTTTGTCCATTTGTCCAATGTAATTGAGACCTCCACTCAAGAAGCCTGGGCTTCTGCTCTCCAGGAGGTAGAAGCGGCGGGGATCTTTGGCCTCGATTTAGAGACTACTGGCCTGGATCCACTTTCATGCAGGGCCAGATTAGCCCAGCTCTCTTTACCTTCAGGGCGGGTTTATGTGGCAGATCTCTGGAAGCTGGAGGCTCCTCTCCAGGACCTGGGCCAGCTTTCCGAACGTTCGGACATAAAAAAGGTAGGCCATAACCTTAAGTTCGATCTGGCCTTTATCCAGGCCTCCCAAAGCCGAAGGCTGCATATATCGAACCTCTTTGATGTTATGCTGGCCTCCCAGGTATGCTGGGCCGGATACTTCGATCTTCTGAGAGCTGAGAAAGCTTCTAAGAATCCTTGGAAAACGAGGCTTCCAGAGCATAACCTCAAGGCTCTAGCAGAAAGGCATCTGGGCCTATCTCTCTCCAAAGACTTGCAGGCCTCAAACTGGGGAGCTGAGGACCTCTCCCTGGAGCAGAAGGATTACGCGGCCAGAGACGCAGCGGTTCTTCTCCCTCTTCATGTTATCCTCCAGGAGCTACTCCAGAAAAACGAGCTGGAAGGAATAGCAGAGCTGGAGTTTAGGGCCCTTCCCTCTGTTATCGAGCTAGAACTTCAGGGTCTCCCTCTTGATGCTCAGGCCTGTAGAGCCATGATGGAGGAGAAAAAAGCTCGAGCCCTAGCCATAGCCCAGAGCCTTCAGACAGAGGCCCAGAAGGCAGGCTTTGAGCCCAGGAGGAAGAAGGGTAAGAAGTATTCTCCTCTCCTGAATCCAGATAGCTCTCAGGATGTCTTATCCTTCCTCCAGTCTCAGGGCCATAATATCAGCTCTACAGGAGAGGCTTCTCTCAAAGATCTGGCTCAGGCTGGCTGCTCCTTTGCTGGGGATCTCCTTCAATATCGCAGACTGGCCAGGCAGAAGAAGTTTATCGAGGATTGGCTTTTGAAGCTCTCCCCAGTTGATGATAGGCTCCATCCTGGATACTTCCAGTTAGCTACCAGAGCAGGCCGGTTTAGCTCCAAGGCTCCTAATGCCCAGCAGATACCGAAGCAGGGAGAGGATGGCCAGGCTATGAGGAAATTGTTTAGGTCTCCCCTAGGAAAGAAGCTAATCAAGGCTGATTTTTCAGGTATCGAACTTAGGATAATGGCCAGGCTATCTGAAGATAAAACCATGATAGAGGCCTTCCAGAGCGGCCAGGACCTCCATAAACTGACAGCTTCCAGGCTGGCTGGGGTTCCATTAGATCAAGTCACTAAGGCCCAGAGACAGAGCGCAAAGAGCGCAAACTTTGGCCTGATCTATGGAGTCTCTGCTCCCAGGTTTAGAGAGAACGCAAAGAATGAATATGGGATAGAAATGAGCCTGGAGGAAGCAGAAAAGGTGAGAAATACCTTCTTCTCCACTTATCCAGGAGTTGCTTCATTCCATTTATGCCAGAAGACTTCAAAGAGGTATCCTAAAAATCATTTCTTCCATAATGCAGAGAGAGGCTTCTATTCCTCTCCTCTGGTATGCAGTAGCACTTTAGCAGGCCGGAAACGGGTTTGGGGCTGGAAGGACGGGCGAACTCTGGCCAGAGACACTGAGCTCTATAACTCTCCTTCCCAGGGAACAGGAGCAGACCTCCTGAAAGCGGTAATGGCTGAAGTCTATTCTTCTCTCCCTGATGAGGTTAAGATGATCGGCTCAGTACATGATGAGCTTATCCTGGAGGCTCCAGAGGCTCTGGCCCAAGATATGGCCTCTCTCCTCCTGGGCATAATGCGAAAGGTAGGCTCTGCTCTCCTGGATCCAGTCCCTGTAGATGCTGAGGTTGAAGTTTTAGATAGTTGGGGCGGATAGATGTTAATTTCAAAAGAGGTATCTATTTAACCTTGTCTACAAACCTTGATTATGTGAGGTAATAAATGACTCAAGTAATCTCAATTTTTAATAATAAAGGCGGTGTAGGGAAAACCACGCTGGTATGGAACGTTGCAGACACACTTGCTCGCAAAGGAAAGCGTGTTCTTATGGTTGATTTTGATCCTCAATGTAATCTTTCATTAGCTGTCTTAGGTGATGAGACTTTTAAAGGGAAATTACCTACGGAGAATGTACCATATGGGACAACGGTACGAGCATACCTACAAAGATTTCTACAAAATACAGGCGATTTTGAGTTCTTTGCTCACACGGGGATGCATACGCACAAGGATGCCAAACTTGTTGCCGGGGACTTCTGGGTTAACGTATATTCAGAATCACTTAGTGTAGGTTCGGATCTACTTACAGGCACAGGAATTGCTAAGTATGCTGTACTTCGTGACATGATATATCTTGCAAATAAAAAAGAGATAGATAATCAATCCGAACCTTTTGATTATGCAATTATTGATCTTCCGCCGTCCTTTGGATCTCTGGTCAGAGCAGCCTTGTATTCTTCCGACTACTTCATTGTACCATGTACTTCTGATACGTTTAGTTCTTATTGTATAGGGTTAATTGGAAATATGTTACCGACATTTTTTGCCGATTGGGAAAGTGGTTATAAACGATTTAGAGACTCTAATCCTCAAATTACTAAATATGATGGGCTAGGTAAACCGAAATTTGCTGGATGGATATTCAATGGCTATGATACACTAAGTGGAAATTACGTCCAAGCAGATAAAATTCATCATGATAACATAGCTACCTCTATTCAAGAAAATATTATTTCTAATCCAAATATTGTAAGTGCTACCGGATTGCCCCAAAATTCTAAAGTCGGAGAAATTGAAGATATGAACGTTCTCGTCCAGAACAGCACGTGGCAAAATACACCGGTGTCTCAGCTAGAAGCCTATCATCCTCTGCAAAAACTACAACGGAGGGTTAATTGGTCAAAGAGTCAGGTTGCTCAAATTAGTATGCTAGGACATAAATTTGAAGAAATTGCAGACTCGATCATTAATATTTGTGTTTAAATTTTAATATCAAGCATTTCCTCTTGAAACTGGCAGAGATATGTTTACAAGAGGGAGCTTTTTCCCTCTTTTCTTTCAGAGAAGGATATGGCGGAGCTGGCTGAGTATTTGAATTGATAGACGCGACCTATGAGCTAGGTGGAGGCGGGTAGTTTCTGAGCTTCTCTATCCTGTCCCTGTAGATGCTGAAGTTGAAATTTTATCGAGCTGGGGAGGCGATTAATTGTTTACAAATTTTACACATATAAAAAGAAGCTGGAGGAATATCTCTCCGAAGGCTAATCCTTCCTTGTCAATTGTTGTCTATTTTCAAGATTTTTTCAAAAAATATTCCCCTATATAACGAATAAACTAACCAGGAGATAACGAAATGACTACAAAGAAACGTAGAAAGCAGGGCTCAGGCTGGGTTAAGATCCAGACTCCCCAGGACCTGAGGACGGCAATTCAGAGGATGCTAAACAAGATTCTGATGGGAAAAGCTCCCCTAGATCATGCTGGGACCTTCGCTCAGTTAGCTAATGCTTGGACTAGAGCATACCAAACAGAGATGAGCCTCCTTGAAATGAAGGAGCTGGAGGCCAGGATCGCAGAACTTGAAGAGCTAAAACGGTATGATGAAGCAAAGAGAAACGAGAGCCTTGATGAAATGCAGAGAGCACGTAAAGAGCTTAAGGAGCTGATGAAGCAATGGCGATAACTGGCCTTGATCGCAGGGCCTCCAAGCTGGAGGACTCTATGGCGCAGCTCAGGCAACAGAAGGAGACTGAAGAGCGTAAGGCCTGGAGAGAGGCCAACAGTGAGCGGCTAATGTGGGAGATGTTTCTTAGAGTCCATGGGCCGGAATCTGTCGAGGTTACAGAAGAGGACATCGAGAAGACCAATGATCCCGAAAGCAAGGAGGAAATCAAAGCTGAGTTAGCCTATAAGAAGTTATTTCAGAAGGTCCTAACCCATTATAAAGAGGGCTGGATAGTGGACTATGGGAACATGGATGAGACAGAGAAGGCCTTTGCCTGGCTGTTAGAGGAATTTTACGTTTTTGAAGATAGGGAGGACCGTTTCGAGAGGGATTATGAGCGGTGGACTGATAAGCTAAACATTAAGCCGGATGTTCCTTTTGTTGAGGCTATAAGGGCAATTGATAATCATGTAGGTAGTTCTGACTGGAGAGAGATATGCTATCTCCAAGTGCATCAGGACGCTGTGATGGAGAACCTTTTTGAAAAGGAAGAGAATAGACGGGCTAGCTATCTGAGATACAAGGCCCAACATCCAGAGGAGAGTGAGGACGGAGAAGATTAACTTTTCTCTTTTAACTTTTCTCTTTCTTTCCCTCCATTCCATAGTCACCAGATGTTTATTTTCTACAATATTTCCGTATTAATCATAATCCTTAAAAGGGAGCTGGCCAGGGGTTGCACCTTCGCAACCTTCGCAAATGGCCTGCAACCTTCCCTAGCTGAACATTGTCAAGATTTACTGGAACATAACGGAACGATCGATCAATCGGCACTAAAAAAGGAATTCTTCCACCATTTTCCATCGTTTTCTAATTGTGGGAAATTGTGGAATAGCGGACCATTGCGGACCGGCGCAAAAAATCCGCCTTTCGTAATGCTTTCGTGCATCGACTTTCACATCTTTCTCTGACTGTCTCTTTGAGCGAAAAATTCTCTTTTCCTGAGTCAATCATTCCAGATACTATGAGAATACACTCTTTTGATCGCCGAACCCTCCGATTATCGAGCTGGAAAGTATCCTCAAAAGCACTTTTCCACCAGAGCAACGGCGACAGATAACGATTGATCCTCATATCGAAATCAAAACCACTTCTGCAGGAATTGACCATCCTGCGAAGGGAATTGAACTATTTTTATTCACGGCTCGTTTAAAATTGATTTAAGACACTTTCTTTGCTCCGGCGTACAAATCCCTATCCGAGCCGGCGATATTGCCAGGGATGCAACGTAGCAAATGCGTTGTGGCATGGAGGAAGAGGGCGATTGAAACATTTTGAAACGTTGAAACATGCAAGGGGAATTGTTCTATACATTATCAAAAGCTGAAGCAGTCTGCAAAGGTCATCACCACCTGCCAGGGCCATCTATTATGATGTGATAGAAGGAATAAATAAATTTGTATAAATTGGGTTTTTCATTTCTTTAATTCTTCCGGTTATGACATAATCCCTCTGAGAAGGATCTATTCCAAGATAATTGTACTGCAGCAATTTAATTGAATTCTTTTCCCTACAGACCAGCAAAAAGAGGGCTGCTAATGCTTGTATCACATTATCCAAATTTGCTTTATCAAATATTCCATCATGCTTTACTTTATTATAGCTATTCCACCAAAAATTTTCAGTTCTATTGATCTCATTCCATTTAGTGCCATCTCTTTTGCCATCCCTTCTGAAGGGATAAATCGTCTCTTTGGTGGCTATTATATAAACATTTAAAACTGATAGCTGTAGATTTGTCTCTAATTTCTTAAAGTCGCCCCAGTTCCAAAAATCAGGCTCTTTTTCTCCGGCTATAGTAGAACACTCTGGAACACTTTGGTGAGTGATGATGTACTTACTAAAGAAAATGTCTATATTGCTCCCTATTCTCAGCAATAAATCCGCTAAATACATTGATCTAATTGCCTGTCTCTCTTCCACAGAGGGATAAAACTCTAACGACATATAATCAAAAAATTCAAGAAGATCCTCTTCTAGTGCATGATACCGATCTACGTGATAACCATTTTTTAAGTAATCATCAGAATCCATGTGATCAGCCCCTGATCTCTGGGCTAGCAGGCTCACTTATTATGCTGGCCTGCTGGGATTTAGGCACTGCAGATGTCATATCTATCCATGACAGGTTTTTTCCTATGATCAGCTCCTGCATTGTGGCATGGTGAGTGTTTGTCATGGGAATGAGGCAGTACTGGAATCCATGTTTTTCAGCCAGGGCCTTTACCTCATCTGCATTATCATAAGTAATCAGGAAATCACCCTTCAGGGTCTCGCAGATAGTGAATAGCTCCTCATGATTAATATCACAATATTTATATAATCTCTTTCCTGCCTTCTTTCCACCTGCTGTATATGGTGGATCTATGAAGAAGACAGCATCCTCCTGGTCTGCAAACTCTCTCATCACCTTCAGCCCATCCTCACATCTGAAGTCTATCTTATCTGCCACCATCTGGAGGTTTGTGAGCCTATTTGCCAGGGTGGTGGGATACCACCTGGACCTGATGCCTTTTCCATTCTCACCAAATTTTAGGAGGCCAGACCCTTTGGCCAGGATGCCTCCATGAAAGGTCCTGTTCTTTAAGATGGTCTGAAAAGCTCTATCTCTGGTGGTGATGGCTGGCTTAGATAGCTCCTCTATGACACTTTCTCTGGTCAGGTCAAAACTAAGAATCTGGTTTGCCAGCCACCTAGCATCTCCATCTATGATGCACTGCCACACTGCAGCTATATCCTCATCCAGCTCAGCCATGACAGCTTTAGGGACCATGCCTTCAAATAGAGCAGTCAGAGTGATTATCCCACCACCTGCAAAGGGCTCTATTAGGAGCTGGGGCTTAGGGGACTTCTGGCTCATCCATTTCCTGAAGGTAGGGACAAACCAGGTCTTCCCACCTGGATATCTGAAAGGGCTCCTCTGAGGGACTGAGGCCACATTAACTGGCTTTTGGACTACATCTCCAGGGAATAACATAGTCTGCTTAGCTGTGGCCAATTCTAAATGCCTCCTCAATGGTCTTATTATTTGGTGGGGTCTCCAGTTGCTCATCCAGCTTCTCCTGCAAGAGGTTTATGAAATCCTCGATCCTACCAGGCAGTGGAGTGGTTATGGTGAGGAGTGCCGGCTCAAATTCTGTAAATACTTCATCAATCTTTTTGAGAGTATATCTCTTCTGGTCACGGTCTTCTATCAGCTCCAGATCATAGATCAGCCATGCAATTTCTGCCTTCTCCTTACTCACACTCTTCATAGGTGGGAGGGTGTCATAAAAGCCTTTATTCAGGGCCACAGCAGTCTTCTTCTGCCATGTGTGAAAAATGCCACCCTTGAAGAGGAGCTGTGGGACCAGTCTTTTCCTGGATGATGATAAGTAGTCAGGCCTGGGATAGTTGGGCTGGGTGGACCAGTCCATTGATGCCCTGGCCATGGGGTCTTCCATGTAGTATGCAAAGGGATCCCTCACATTGCCAGAGATATAGACTGCCTGGACCTCCAGGGCTCCAAAATCATAAATCCTGCCATCATCTTCATAGGCCACCAGGACCACATCAATATTGCCAGCAGTCTTCCCATGAGCATCATTCAGCCTGACCTCTGTCAATGAACTCCAGGTAGCATCATCTTTGAAGAAGAATGAGGCTGCATCATCTGTTATAAGCCACTCTTCTCTAAATCTTATGGGGCAGGTGATGACTGGCTTCTCCTGATAGTAAATGCTGCAAACTCCCAGGGGATTCTTTGCTTTATCCTTTGTGCAATTAGGGACCTTATTATTGAAAGGGCAAAGCCTCTTTGATCTATACCTATCAGCTTTTGCTGATTGGTCATCTATGAGATGGCCAAAGACTTCTGCTAATGGCTGGGATGCTTCCCTCATGTACCCTCCCTGGTTCACTTAGCATCACAGGTTATTAGTCATTCCCCTCATAGTCCCAGGTCACTGCCCCAGAGATGGCCTATGATCCTCTCCGCCTGTGGTCTTTGTGTTGATAAGAAAAATGTGCTATTACGTATATGAAGGCAGCTAAGATCCTGCCAGATGCCAGGCTGAAGGCCCGAGAGCTGGAAGGTAAGGCAGATGAGCTGAAGGTTGTGGCTGAGGACCTGAAGGGAGCTGCCAGGTTGGAAGATCTCATCCTCTGGCAGATGGAGAAGACCAAGAGCACTAAGAAAGGAAGCCAATCATACTTCTATTGGATGGCCTCATGGAGAGAAGGCGGGAAGGTAAGGCATACTCACCTGGGGAGCTGCAAGAAGGTGGATCACGAGACAGCACTGCAGAAGGCCCGGAAGATGAAGAGGAAGGCCCTAGCAAAAGCTCGCCGTGCTAAGGTTAAGGATCTAGGGATCAATACGGTTTGGGATAAAGTTATTTAATTCTTTATGCCTATGATTATATGATTTTAAACAACACCACTACTTTGAGAAAAATGTGTAAAAGCTAAAAATCTGTATTGCTATAATAAATATGAAAATTATGATTGCTACTATCGCTACTGTTTTCGTGAAAGTGCCTGTATTCCCTAATAAAGCACCTAGGGCCGCCAAAGCGAATCCTATTGAAGTAATTAATTTATATACCGTATACAGCAGATATCCCGATTCAAAATTAGTGGAACTTAGAGCTTGAGGAAACAGCAATATACTCAAAGATGCGATGATAAGGCCGCCATAGGTCATTGCTTTAGTAATCTTATCGTCCATAATTTCCTACCTGCATAATTACAAAAGAAAAAGAAAGGTTATATTTCTTTTTGAGCTGCAAGCTTAATTAAGTAAGCTTCTCCATCCTCTGTAAGCCTGTAGTGGTCTGGGCCCGGCCCATTTAAGATATAGCCCTTGGTCTTCAAGAAGTCAATAGCATCTTTGGTCCGTCTCTCACTAACCCCTCCCTTTTGGGTTAGTTTCAAGATCTCCCAAACATGGACGGCCTCATTTCGGCATTGGACTCCATTGCAGTGTATTGCACGAAGGACTTTTAGTTCAATCTCATCATAGTCTACAACTTTAGGATCTAATTTCGTTATCATGTTTGTGTATTCATGTGATTATACTATATAAGTCTTTTCGTTTTTGTGTGTGTGTGATTTGATAAAGCTTAATCATTAATTGATTATTGCTTAAGGATTAAGGATTAATGGCCAACGCTTAAATATTGCATATTACCTATTACCTACTAAGTGAGTAACCCCCTCTCGAAAGGATGATGCGCTTATTGGCAAGTGGGACAATTAGAGAGGGGTTAGCTACAGCTCTATGGAGGCATAGTAGTTGGTTTGCTCAGATCCCTTTGAAGAGGTGGTACATGTGATACCTGAGAATGGAGTAACGAAGGAGTGTGAAGAGAGCTTTATTGATGGTATCAGAAAAGGCCTAGAGGACTTTGCAAAGGGAAATTATATCGTCTTTGAGGATGACGATGAGCTAGAAGCCTATATGATGAGCCTTTAGATTCTCGATTTTTAGATCTGTTATGGTTTTTGAGTCTATTGTCACAGGCCATTTTAGCAAGAAGTATGCCAAATTAACGGGTAAAAACAAGGCTTTTAAGCAACAAGTCGTAAACAAAATGAAAGGGATTCGCCAGAACCCTGAGATTTGCGAACCCAAAAGTCACGACCTTAGAGGCCTTCGTGGCTTGCATATCACAGAGCATTACGTTATTGTCTATCTCATCTTCAAAGATTATGTGATATTTATAAATTTAGACCACCATGATAAAGCTTACGAAGCAGTAGAAGGCCTGATGAATCGCGTTTTAGAGGATGACAAATTACTTACTGAACTAAAGCAGGCGAATATTTCAACAGAAGAGTTTGCCAGAATCATAAGAACCATAGGTAGACGCTGAGGTCTTCACCCCTTTCTCTCCTTAAGCATTAAGGCTTAATCCTTAATGGATACTCTCTTAAGTCTTAAGGCGTAATTCTTAATCCATGGAAATAGTAGCAATAGCAAACCAGAAAGGGGGCTGTGGCAAAACTACCACCGCCGTTAACCTGTCGGCCTGCCTTGCTGCCAAAGGGAAGAAGGTCTTGCTAATAGACCTAGATCCTCAGGGATCGGCTACAACTCACCTGGCAATCAGTGAGTTCGATAACACCATGTATGAGGCCATGATGAGCGATCTGAGCATATCACAGATCACCAAGCCCACTGAAATCAATGGGCTGGATATGATCCCTGCAGACAAGCGGCTAGGCAAAGCTGAGATGGAGATTGCAGGTAAATCCATTGCCAGGGAGAGAATCCTGAAGCCAAAGGTGAGGACCCAAACCGGATACGATTTTATCATCATCGATACGCCGCCCAATCTTGGATTTCTGACTATAAACGCGATGGTTGCCAGTGATACGGTCCTTGTGCCTATCCAAACAGAATTCTTTGCGATCCAAGGGCTATCTATGATCCTGGATTTGGCTAAGGCGATCTCTGAAGGGCTAGGACAGGACCTGAGGCTAAAATACCTGCTCACCATGTACGATGCCAGGACAAAGATGGGCAAAGAAGTAATCACTCGGGTTAGGGAGCTGCTCGGAGAGGATGTCTTTAATGTAGTTATTCCGAGGAGCATCAAATTAGCTGAAGCTCCGAGCTATGGGAAGCCCATTCACCTGATAGATCCTGAGTCGCTAGCATCTAAGGCATATGCACAACTTGCTGATGAGGTGATCGAATGCCAGGAGACTTAATGGACCGTGTTTTTAGTGATATCAAGGCTAAAAAGTCAGAAGCCTTAAGTGATAAAGCCTTAAGCAACCAAACATTAAGTGGTGAAGCCTTAAGGCATGAAGCATTAAGTGACGAAACATTAAGCCTTAAGGCATTAGACCTTAAGCTCCTGGATGAGGCTATCGAGGCTGCAAATAGCAAGCGGCGAATGATAGGCGTGTGGAGCCCTACTATAGCGGCTGCCATGTGGTACTTGAAAGGGACCATCCCCCGGTTCTCTATCAGCGAAGTAGCAAGCCACTGGATTGAGGAAGGACTGGAGAGGGATTATCCTGAGCTGGTGCAAAGGATAAAGGATGGGCTGAAGAAATGATTCTTTGCCCATATGATGAGAAGATCGAGAAAATAGTCTGGTGGGAATTTTGGTGGATGTGATAATATGGATGCTACATCATTCCAATTACTTATTGCACCCGCGGCAACGTTAGTAGCCGTTTGGCTTACGTCTCGTAATCAACGTAAAGAGAAGCAAGAGGAATTTGAAAGAACGAAATCAAAAGAAAGAGAGCAAAGACGTATTGAGGCTGGTTTTGATTTTTTAGAGACATTTTCTAAACCAATTAAACGGAAAATCAAACTAGGACCGGGATGTGTTGATCCACGTACTGGAGAAAACTCCTACTTCGCATTATGCGAACACCGAGTAGACGACCTAACCCCATATCTAAGAGCTGCCCTGCGACTGCGAGAATTTGGAGATTACCTAACGGGTAATTTGCAGTATGGCTTCCACGACATCGAAATACAAGGAAAACATGAACAGGTCAAGACACTAAGTGATGTAATTGAGTTAACAATGAAACTTAGATATAAAAATGAATCAGACCTATT
>Ga0116161_1001617_pt1 | contig 22767 bp, 12 predicted proteins | sample AD_JPNAS3_MetaG_FD_89877 | JGI IMG/M metagenome (GOLD analysis project Ga0116161, IMG submission 89877) | Active sludge microbial communities of municipal wastewater-treating anaerobic digesters from Japan - AD_JPNAS3_MetaG | ecosystem: Engineered > Bioreactor > Anaerobic > Digestate | place... | reverse complement strand
GGAATCATTGTCGGGCTGGTGGCATTCGGTCTGATCGGCTGCGGCCGGGTGCACCACCGCACGACGGCCGCCCCGGGGCCGATCAGCTACAGCTCCGTTCTGCCCCGGGAGTATGACGTCATCCAGCCGTTCGAGGAATCGCGCCGGCAGGTGTTTCTGCTCTTCTGGCTGATCCCGGTCAAGGAGGGGAACGGCGTGCAGATCGCTGCCGATCAGATCCGGCGGACGGGGGCCGACGGCGCGGTCAACCTGCAGGTCAATTCGAGCACCGACCTGTTGGATTTCTTCGTTTCACTGTTCACCGTCGGGCTGGTCAATTCATGGCAGGTCGAGGCGCAAGGCGATCTCGTCCGGTTGCGCGAACCGGCCGCGATGTGACGCGGAAAGAGACGAGGGACGGTTCCCTCACCTTTCGTGTCCCTCGTCCTCGTAATCGCTCCAAAAGATCTTCTCCCAAAGGTCTTCTCTCAAAATTTGGTCCCGGCTCTCGTCCCTCGTCCTCGGCTCTCGAATTCGTGGAGAACCGCCGGTTCACGCGTAGTTCGTCATCGGTCGGTCCCCGCTCTTCCCTCGCCCCTGATTCCGCTCCCATCCTTGCTCCCGTCGCCGCGCGGCGTTACAGTAGCGCCTCCGAATCCAGTTCGGACGCGCGGCGCTTCCCCCTCCCAGCCATCCGGCGCCGCCCGACCTCTCCCCGCCCCACCGGAGCCGCGCCGCCATGAACCGCGAGACCCAGCTCACGCCGATGGTCCGCCAGTATCAGCAGATCAAGGCGCAGCACCCCGATGAAATTCTGCTCTTCCGGCTGGGGGATTTTTACGAAACCTTCGGCGACGACGCTCGCGCCACCGCCGAAATCCTCGGCATCACGCTCACCCGCAAACACATCGGCCAGGGCCGCACGCTCCCGCTGGCCGGCATCCCGTATCATGCGCTCGACGGTTACCTGGCCAAGCTGATCCGCGCCGGCCGCCGCGTCGCGATCTGCGATCAGGTGGAGGACCCCAAGACGGCCAAGGGGGTCGTCAAGCGCGAGGTCGTGCGCGTCGTCACGCCCGGGACGGTCATCGAAGAGGGGCTGCTCGAGGACAAGGCGAACAATTACCTGGCGGCCGTGGCGCGCCACCAGGGCAACTGGGGGATCGCGCAGGCGGAACTATCGACCGGGGCGCTGGCCGCCACCGAATTCAGCGGCGACGACGCCCGCGCGATGCTGGTCAACGAGCTGGCCCGCATCGGCCCGGCCGAGCTGCTCGCCACCGAGGAGGACTGGGAACTGCTCGACGCGGAGATGCGCGCGGCCTTCGGCGCCGGCGCGTTGCTGCGCACGCGCATCGACAAGGGGATGGTGCGCCACGGCGCCGCGCGCCAGGCGCTGCTGGAGCACCTGGGGGTCGCGACGCTCCAGGGTTACGGCGCCGAGGATTCCCCCGCCGCCGTCGCCGCCGCCGGCGCGATCGTGACCTACCTGACCGAGACGCAGCGGCGCACGCTGGGCCACATCCGCCACCTGCGCATCTATTCGGCGCGCGACACGATGATGCTCGACGCGACGACGCAGCGGTCGCTGGAACTGGTGCGCAACCTGATCGACGGCGGCCGCCGCGCCACGCTGATCGACGTCCTCGATTGGACCCGCACGCCGATGGGCGGCCGCCTGCTGCGCCAGTGGCTGCTCCAGCCGCTGCAGGACCTGGAGGCGATCAAGGCGCGCCAGGATGCGATCGAGGGGCTGCTGGGTTCGGCGCCCGCGCGCGAACAGCTCGGCGAGGCGCTGCGCGGCGTACGCGATCTGGAGCGCATCGTCGCCCGCGTCCACTGCGGCACGGCCAACGCGCGCGACCTGGTCGCGCTGGGGGCGTCGCTGCGCGAGGTCCCCGCGATCAAGTCGGCCCTGCTGCGCGTCGGCGCCGGCGCGCTGCGTGGACTCGGCGAGGCGATCCAGACGCTGGCCGCGCTGGCCGACCGCCTCGACAGCGCGCTGCTGCCCGAGCCGCCCGTCACCGTCCGCGAGGGCGGGATGATCCGCGACGGCGTCGATCCCCGGCTGGACGAGCTGCGCGCGATCACGCGCGACGGCAAGGGCTGGCTCGCCCGCATGCGCGCCGCCGAAGTCGAAGCCACCGGCATCGCCTCGCTCAAGATCGGCTTCAACAAGGTCTTCGGCTACTATATCGAGGTCAGCAAGGCCAACCTGGACAAGGTGCCGGCGCACTATATCCGCCGCCAGACGCTCACCGGCGCCGAACGCTTCATCACCCAGGAACTCAAGGAGAAGGAAGAGCAGATCCTCGGCGCGCAGGACAAGATCCACGACCTGGAATACGAGATTTTCCAGAGCCTGATTGAGACGGTGCGGGGTGAAACGCCCGCCCTGCAGGAACTGGCCGGCCAACTGGCCGAGGTCGACGTGCTCGCCGCGCTGGCCGAAGCCGCGCTGCGCGGCGGGTATGTGCGGCCCGAGGTGGACGGCTCCGACCTGATCGAAATCCGCGGCGGCCGCCACCCGGTGCTTGAGCACCTGATGACCGACGCGCCGTTCATCGCCAACGACGTGGCGCTCGATTCGAAAGGCGAGCAGATCTGGCTCATCACCGGACCGAACATGGCGGGCAAGTCGACGTTCATCCGCCAGGTGGCGCTGATCACGCTGCTGGCGCACGTCGGCTCGTTCGTGCCGGCGCGGTCGGCCCGCATCGGCCTGGTCGACCGGATTTTCACCCGCGTCGGCGCCACCGACTATCTCGCGCGCGGCCAGTCGACGTTCCTCGTCGAGATGACCGAGACGGCCAACATCCTCAACAACGCCACCGACCGCAGCCTGGTCATCCTGGACGAAATCGGCCGCGGCACCTCGACCTACGACGGTCTCTCGATCGCGTGGGCCGTCATCGAATACCTGCACAACAAGCCGCGGCGCCGGGCGCGCACGCTCTTCGCCACGCACTATCATGAACTGACCGAACTGGAAAACCGGTTGGAGCGACTCGCCAACTACAACGTCCACGTGCGCGAGGCCGACGACCGGATCACGTTTCTCTACCAGATCGTGCGCGGCCCCGCCGACCGCTCGTACGGGATCTACGCCGCGCAACTGGCCGGCATGCCGGCCGAGACGCTCGACCGCGCACGCGAAATCCTGTTCCAGCTGGAGTGCGGGCGCGCCACCCCCGGCGACGATGGCGAGGGCGCCGGCCGCAAACCCGATCGCCCGCCGGCGCTCCCCTTGAGCCGCGACGTCGACATCATGCAGCTTGACCTGTTTGCGCCCGAGCTGCCGCCGGTCTTCGCGCGATTGGCGCAGCTCGACGTCAATCGGCTGACCCCGCTGCAAGCCCTGCAACTGTTGCAGGAACTGGTCGAGGCGGCGCGGGAGTTCAAAAACTGACGCCGCCGCCGTGTGAGACGTCCGTTGGCGCCCGCGCGGGTTCCCGCGCATCCGTGTCCAGCCGTGCCAGCACGCATTCAATCGCCAGCGATGTCGAAGGGAAGACGCAGTCGGCCTGCGCCAGCGCTTCGGCCGGGTACGACGACATCACCGCCAGAACCGCCGCCCCGGCCGCGCGGGCCGAGGCGATGCCGTTGGGCGAATCCTCGATCACGATGCATCGCTGCGGCCGGCAACCCAGCCCCTCCGCCGCGCGCAGATACGGATCGGCGGCGGGCTTTGTTCGCTCCACGTCGTTGCCGGTGACGACGACCGGAAAGTAATCGCCCAGACCGACGACCTCCAGCACGTGCCGCACGTCGCTGCGCACGCTGGCCGTCACCAGCGCCAGGCCCAGCCCTCGTTCGCGCAGCGCGTCGAGCCCCGCCGGCACGCCGTCGAACAGCCGCAGCCGCTCGCTCGTCAGTTTGTGATACAGCGCGCGCTTGATCTCCAGCAGCCGCTGCGGGTCCTCCGCCACCAGCCCGTGACCGGCCAGATAGGCCGCCAACTGGTGGTCCGGCACGCCGACCCACGGTTGCAGGAAGGCGTCGTCGAACTCGAACCCGTAGCCGGCCAGGATCCGGCGCCAGGCGATCTTGTGGATCGGCTCGGAATCGAACAGAACGCCGTCCATGTCGAGCAGCACCGCCTCCGGCGGGCTGGGGAGGATCTTCGCCGCGTCGTGCATAGGACGCTCCTTTCGCGGCCAGTCTAGCATCCCGGTCGCCTCCGCTCCACGCCGCATCCGAATCGGATTCGGTATCGGTATCGGAATCGCATTGTCGCTATCGTGATCGCCCCATTCCCGCTCTCCCCGGAATTTGACCTTCCCTAATCCCCGGCCACCGGCTAAAAAGGAATTCCGCGTGTCTGGGCGACGGCTACGACGAAAACGACCCGACCGAAAGGACCTCCAATGAATCACGGGAAACTCGATCTGGACGCCATCCTGAGCAAGGCCGAACAGGGAATCACCGCCTATCTGGACGCCGCGAAGACCGCCGGCCATATCAGCCCCGAGCAGCACAAGACCGCCATGGCCAACACGCTGCCCAACCTGCGGGAGTGGCTGACCTCGCCGAAAATCGACGAACTTTCCCCCAACCTGAAGGCCGGCGTCGCCGACGCCGTCGAAGCCGGCCGCTGGGAGGATCTGGTCAACGCCTATCGCCAGTCAATGCGCTTCGGCACCGGCGGTATCCGCGGCATGATGGCGTTCGACCGCGAATCGATCCGGAAACTGGCTGACGACGGGCTCGACGCGCGCATCCTCAAGGGCCCCAATACGCTCAACAACGTCGTCCTGCTGCGCACGTCGGCGGGCGTCGCCCAGTTCGGCAAGCAGGCCGGCCGCAACTTCGACCGCATCGTGATCGGCTACGACAGCCGCGTCCGCGGCGGCGACTTCGCGCGTCTGATCGCCGAGCTGTTCCTCGCCTACGATTACACCGTCTACCTGTTCGACGAGCCGTGCCCCTACCCGATGGTCACGTTCGCCATCCCGCACGAGCGGATCAAGGCCCACGTCGGCATCCTGATCTCGGCCAGCCACAACGATTATCGCTACAACGGCTACAAGCTCTCGTGCGGCAACGGGTCGCAGTTCGACCCCAAGGAGCGCGACGAGATGTATGAGCGCTACATCGCCAAGGCGACGTTCGACGACATCCGGCTCCGCCCGCTGAGCGAAGCGCCCAGGGGCAAGCTTTACTGGCTGGGCGGAGCCGAACCGGTCGCCGGCGTCGATTACTTCGGCCGCGAGGACGCGCTGATCAACATCCACGAACTGCACGCCGCGCACGTGCGCGGGTTCCTCATGACCAGGGATTTCAGCGGGATGGAACCGCCGCTGCGGATCGGCTACTGCCCGTTCCACGGCGCCGGGCGCAAGGCCGTGCCGCGGCTGCTGAACGACATCGGCCTGACCGAGATCCAGCGCACGACCCGGAACGGCCTCTACGAACTCAACGGGATGTTCCCCAGCTTCTGCAACGACCCCGGCAAGGAGCAGCAGCCCGATCCGGGCGACCCGCGCGCCGCCCGCATCGCCGTCGACGCGTTCAAGGCCGAATACCCCGGCGACTTTGAAAAACTTGACATCCTGATCGGCACCGATCCCGACGCCGACCGCTGCGGCGTCGTCGTCAAGGTCCCCGAAAACCAGCGCCGGCTCCATGGCGGCCAGGACTGGATGCTGCTGCCGGCCGACGACATGTGGGGCCTGCTGCTGTGGTATCGCTTTCACCGCGAAGCGGAGGCCGCCGGCGGCCGTGTCCCCGACGCCGACAAGAAGTTCGCCGTCCTGTCGCACACGACCACCGACGCCATCGTGCGGCTCTGCCGCAAGTTCGGCGTCGGCGTGATCAAGACCTGGGTCGGCTTCGCCGCGCTGTCGGCCGCCGTCCGCGACCAGTGGGACAAGGTTCCTCAGCAGAACCTCGTCGACGGCCGCGTCCAGCCGGACGATCCGCTCTGCCACCCCTACATCTGCGAATACATCGACATGCACGCGGGACGGACGATCAACATCGGCTCGATGGAGCAGTCCAACGGCTTCAGCCTGCTGGGCGGCCCGCCCCCCGACCCGTTCAGTCTGGGGGTCAATGGCCATGTCCGCGACAAGGATGGCGTCTTCGCTGCGATCCTGTCGGCCGAAGTGGCGGCCTGGGCCAAGCAGCAGGGGACCAGCCTGTTCGAGCTGGTCGACCGGCACATCTACCTCGACCCCGCGATCGGCCTGTTCGTGAATCACTACGAACCGGACCCGCTCGACGGCGAATACCCGGGCATCGAGGGAGACCGCAAGAAAATCGGCATCCTCAAGATCGCCCTCGACCTGTATCGCGCGCAGCGGGAGGGCAAGCCGGTCCACATCGGCGGCAAGGACGTCGTCGCGGCCGTGATGTATCGCACGGGCAAATACGACCGGATCTATCCCCCGGCCGACGGGTTCGTCTTCCCCGATGAGGGCGTGCGGCTGTTCTTCAGCGCCGACCGGCTGGATCACCTGACGATCCGCCCCTCGGGGACCGGCAACTCGCTGCGGTTCCACATCCAGCTTCATAGTGCGGTGGAGGAAGCCAACCTGATCGAGAGAAAGGCCGAACTGCGCCGGCAGGCCGCGGCCATCGCCGATCACATCCGCGAAATTCTCGGCGCGCCGCGGTAGAACGAGAGGCGATGACATTTGCCGAAGACTGATATGAAAGGAGGAATCCGCGGACCGGACGACCGCACAACTCCCACCGAGCACGAAATGTCATCCGATTGCACCGGCCTCAGGCCGTACGGTGTTTCATTGTTTTCAGGTCATGCACAAGCTCGGCAACGGAACTGCCGACGAACGGATATATCAAAAGGGGAATGCCTCGCGTCGGTCCCGCGCTTCAGGAGCCTTCTCTTGTTCCTCTTGTTTCCGACATGGGGTCACGCTTCCCCGGATGCCAAACCCTCCACATCCACCCCCACCCTCCGCATCGCCACCTGACGCCGGAGTCGGCTGCGGCCATCCGGCAGTCCCTCAGCGAAATGGATCCCGAACGACACCATACGCACGGCGTCGGCGCCGGCGGGGGAAGCGTTTGCCTCCGCGGTGGTTCCTGAATCAGAGTGAAGATCGCGAAATCGCGGAGGTGAGCGGCGGAAAACAGATTGCGCATCGCACGCCCATCGGCGATGATCCGAGCATTCGTTCCGTCGCAATGAGCGGTGCGGTGATCGGCGACGCGCAACCCGGCAGCCGTCGGCGCGGGCAGGGCACGACTACCGCCCACATTCAACCGTAAAGGATCCGAATTATGTTCTGCCCCCAATGCGGCGCCGAAAACCCCGAAGGTTCGCAGCGCTGCTCGCAATGCGGCGCGATCCTGCCGCAGCGCCAGCCGGCGCCGGCCGGCGCTGCGCCCGTGCCCGGATCGCTTCCGAACTATCTCGTGCAGGCAATTCTCGTCACCGTCTGCTGCTGCGTTCCGTTCGGAATCGTGGCCATCGTCTACGCCGCGCAGGTGAACAGCAAGCTGACCGCGGGGGACTTCGCGGGGGCGACCGAGTCGTCGGCCAAGGCGAAGAAATGGTGCTGGATCGCGCTGATCACCGGCCTGATTGTCAATGGCCTCGTCGTCGCCCTTCAGGTCGCGGGGATTCTCGCCGGCGTCGGCATGGAGGCCGCCGGCGGGGGAATGTGAGAGAGCCGAGAACGAGAGCCGGGAGCCGAATTCTGGGTAGCCCTATGGTGGACGATAGGGTGGCGAGCCTCTCAGCCTTCCAGCAGCAGCCGTTCGGGGTCCTCGATCATCTCCTTGATCCGCACCAGAAACTGCACGGCGACGCGTCCGTCGACCACACGGTGGTCATAGCTTAGCGCCACATACATCATCGGCCGGATCACCACCTCGCCGTGCTCCGCCACCGGCCGCTCCGTGATCCGGTGCAGGCCGAGGATCCCCACCTGTGGCGGATTGAGGATCGGCGTGCTCAGCATGCTGCCGAAAACGCCCCCGTTGGTGATCGTGAAGGTTCCCCCGCGCAGATCGTCGAGCGTCAGTTCTCCGCCGCGCGCCTTCCGCGCGAATTCCGTAATCTCCTTCTCGATCCCGGCGAACGGCAGCTTGTCCACCCCGCGCAGCACCGGCACGACAAGCCCCTCGGGCGTATCCATCGCGATCCCGATGTCGTAGTAATGCTTGATGATCAGGTCGTCGTCCTCGATCTCGGCGTTGAGGTGGGGGAATTCGCGCAGGGCGCTGACCGTCGCCTTGGCGAAGAACGAGAGGAACCCCAGGCGAACGCCGTGGCGCTGTTCGAACGCCTCGCGCCAGCGTTTGCGGACGTCGCTCACCGCCGCCATGTTGATCTCGTTGAACGTCGTCAGCATCGCCGCGTCGTGCTGCGCCTCGACGAGCCGGCGCGCGATCGTCCGCCGCCGGCGGCTCATGCGGATGCGCTCCTCGCGCCCGCCGGGGGCCGGCGCCTCCGGCCGCGGCGGCCGCTGCGGCGGGGCCGTTCGCCGTTCCTGACCTGCCAGGTACTGCTCCATGTGATCGCGCATCGAGCCGCCGCCGGCGCCGAGGGCGCGGGGCGGACCGCCGACGCCTTCGCGCGGGGCGCGCGCCTCGGCCGGCGACCGGAAGCTTGATTCCCCGCTCAGCAGCTCATCGCGGCGGATCCGCGGCGGCTCGTAATCGCGCGTTTCCTCCGCGGGCGGCTGGGGCTTCGGCGCCGCGCCGGGTTTTTCGCCATGCGCCAGGCGGCGCAGCGGCTCCCGCTCGCTCGGCTTGTCCGCCTTCGCGCGCCCGGACCCGGCCGGCTCCGCCGGAGCGACGGTCGGCGCCGGTTCCTTTTCCTCGCCGCTCGGCTCGGCCGGGGTCTGCGCCGCGCCCGGCGCCGCCGGCTCGGCCTCAACGGCGTCCGCCAGGATGCCGATCACCTCGCCCACGCGCACGTCGCTCCCGTCGCCGTGCAGGATCTCCTGCAGCACGCCGGCCTTTTCGGCGCCGACCTCCATGTTGACTTTCTCGGTCTCCAGCTCAAGCAGCGGATCGCCGACGTTGACGCGATCCCCTTCCTTCTTGAGCCAACGCGAAATCGTGGCCTCGACCACCGACTCGCCCATCTGCGGCACCCGGATTTCAGTCGCCATGGATCAATGCTTTCCCTCGGAATTGGACCGGCATCGGCCTCCGCCGGACCTTGCTTACACCGTCTTGATCAGCACCGCGTTCTCGGCCCGCGCGGGTTCCTCCACGTTCCATGCCCGGTCCAGCAGCATCCGCTGCGTCGCCACGTGCCACGCGTGCGAACCTTCGGCCGGGCTGGCCGAACGGTAGCGGCCCATATAGTTGAGCGGCATGCGCTCGCCCAGCATGTCGTTCAGCCGCGGCCGCGCGAATTCCCACGCCCCCATGTTCTCCGGCTCCTCCTGCAGCCACACCACCTCCTGCAGGTTGGGATAGCGGGCATAGACCTGCTCCAGGTCGGGCCGGGGGAACGGATAGAGCTGCTCCAGCCGGACGACCGCCACGGCCGGGTTGCCGGCGTCCTTCCCGTCGTGATGCAGCATGTCGACGGCGATCTTGCCGCTGCAGAAGACGAGTCGGCGCACTCCCTCGGGGGGCAGCTCCGGGCGCGGATCATCGAGCACCGGCTGCCACTGCCTCTCGGCGATCTCCTTGAGCGACGACGCCGTCGCCGGGTGGCGCAGCAGGCTCTTGGGCGACATTACGATCAGCGGCAGCGGGTCGGTCTTGAGCAGCAACGCCTGGCGCCGCAGCAGGTGGAAATACTGCGCCGCCGTGGTGGGATAGGCGATGCGCATGTTGGTGTCGGCCGCCAACTGCAGGAAGCGCTCGAGCCGCGCGCTGGAATGGTCGGGGCCCTGGCCCTCGTAGCCGTGCGGCAGCAGCAGGACGAGCGAAGGAGTCTGGCCCCATTTGGCCCGCGCCGAGACGAGGAACTCGTCGATCATCGCCTGCGTCGTGTTGATAAAGTCGCCGTACTGCGCTTCCCACAGCACCAGCCGGCTCGGCTCCTGGATGTTGTAGCCGAACTCGAACCCGAGCGCGGCATTTTCGGTCAGCGGGCTGTTGCAGATCTCGAACGCCGCGCGCGCCTGCGGGATGTTCTGCAGCGGGACGAACCGCTCGCCCGTGTTGTAGTCGTGATAGACGGCATGGCGCTGGTTGAACGTGCCGCGCTCGACGTCCTCGCCGGTCAGGCGGATCGCGATCTTGTCCTCCAGCACCGTCGCGAAGGCCAGTTCCTCGGCCATGCCCCAGGGGACCAGGCGCTGCTCGGGATTGTGCGCCGCCGCGATCCGCCGCTGGACCCCCTTTTCCAGTTTGGGGTGGATCGTGAAGCCCTCGGGCAGCGCCATCAGGGCTTCCAGCGCACTGACCAGCCGCTCCAGCGGAACCTGCGTGCGCACGCGCCGCGCCGCGCCCGGCGGCGGCACCTTCGAGTGCGGCTCGACGAGCGACTCCTCGGGGGAAAATCCCTCGTAAACGTGCTGCAGCTTCTCCATCTGCTGGCGCACCAGCCCCTCGGCCCAGTCGGGGATGATGTCGCACCGCCGCACGAGCGCGTCGGCCCAGATCTGCCGCACGGTGGGGTGCTGCTCGATCACGCGGTAGATCCGCGGCTGCGTGAAGAACGGCTCGTCCCCTTCGTTGTGACCGTGCCGGCGGTAGCCGATCAGGTCGATCACGAAGTCCTTCTTGAAGCGCATCCGATAGGCCGTGGCGATCCGCGCGGCCTCGATGCACGCCTCGGGGTCGTCCGCATTGACGTGCAGGATCGGGATCTCGAAGCCCTTGGCCAGGTCGCTGGCGTAGAGCGTGCTGCGCGCGTCGGTCGGCGTGGTCGTGAACCCAAGCTGGTTGTTCGTGATGATGTGGATCGTGCCGCCGGTCATGTAGCCGTTCAGCCGCGACAGGTTGAGCGTCTCGGCGTTGATCCCCTGGCCGGGGAACGCCGCGTCGCCGTGGATCACGATCGGCAGCGTGTAGGTCGGGTCGACGATCGGCGGACCGGCCCGATCGACGCGCGACGCCGCCGCCCGCGCCATCCCCTGCACGACCGGGTTGACGTGCTCCAGATGACTTGGGTTGGGGGCGATCGAAACTTCCAGCCCGATCCACTCCTCGCCGCCCAGCGCGCGCGACGCCCCGCGGTGATACTTGACGTCGCCCGTCCACGACAGGTCGTCGAGGAAGTCGCGCTCGGTCACCGGGTCCTTGAACTCGGCCAGGATCTGCGCGTAGCTCTTGTTGAGCACGTGGGCCAGCACGTTGAGCCGGCCGCGGTGCGCCATGCCGATCAGGATCCGGTTGATGCCCGCGTCGGCCGCCATGCACAGCACCTCGTCCAGCATCGGGACGAGCATGTCGAGACCCTCGATTGAGAACCGCGACTTGCCGGGGAAAACCCGGTGGAGGAAATTCTCGAAGACCTCGACCTCGGTCAGCCGGCGCAGCAGCGCCTTGCGGTCGATCGGCACGTTCGGCGGGCGGTAGAACGCCGATTCGGCCTTGTAGGCCAGCCACTCGCGCTCCTCCGGATTGTGTACGTGATCGAAGTCAAATCCGGTGTGGTACGAATGCACGGCGCGCAGCATCTCGATCGCGTCGAGCGCCGACTCGGCCCGCTGGGCGATCGGGCCGCCGATCAGGCTGGCCGGCAGATCGCGCAGGTCCTCATTCGAGATGCCGTGAAACGCCGGATCGAGCGAGGGGTCGCCCGGCGGCGGCGCGATCCCCAGCGGATCGAGCTGCGCGTCCAGGTGCCCGAACCAGCGGATCGAGTTGGCGAGATTGACGGCGCCGACAACCCGCGCGATCGGCAACGCCAGATCGGGGGGCGCGGCGCTCGAGTCGGGCGTCCAATTGTCGAAAAACTTCCGCGTCTCGGGATCGACCGACAGCGGATCCTGCTGATAGCGATCATACAGCTCGAGCACATAGCCGGCATTCGAACCGTGAAAATCTTCCCAAATATTCATGATGGGTTCTCGTGAGGGAACGACCGGACCGGTGACGGGCGGGGACCAGTCAGACGGGCGGCCGCGGCCGTGACTTTCTGCTTCCTCTGTCGTCGGTTCTCACCAGGCTCCGCCGGCACGCGATCGCCTGGACATCTCGAACAAACCCGCGACGGTCGGCGGCTCAGCGCTTGCCGCCCACCATGTGCGTCGCCTGGCCGAAATAGAGCTCGGCCGCTTCCATCAGCGTCTCCGACAGCGTCGGGTGGGGGTGGATCGTGTCGGCCACGTCGCGCGCCAGCGCCGCCATTTCGATCGCCAGCGCCCCCTCGGCGATCATGTCGCCCGCGTTCGGACCGACCATCCCGACGCCCAGGACGCGCTCGCTCTCCGGCTCGATCACCAGCTTGGTCAGCCCCTCGGTGCGGCCCAGCGTGGCGGCCCGGCCCGACGCCGCCCAGGGGAAGCGCGCGACCTTCACCGCGATGCCGCGCGCCGCCGCTTCGTTCTCGGTCAGACCGGCCCACGCCAGCTCCGGATCGGTGAAGACCACCGCGGGGATCGCCGCCACCTCGAACGCCGACCGGTGGCCGGCGATCACTTCGGCCGCCACCTTCGCCTCGCGCGACGCCTTGTGCGCGAGCATCGGCTCGCCCGCCACGTCGCCGATGGCGAAGATCCGTTCGTCGCCGGTCCGCTGCTGACGGTCAACCTTGACGAAACCCTTCTCGGTCAACTGCACGCCGGTCCGCTCCAGGCCGAGCCCTTCGCTATTGGGGCGCCGGCCCACCGCGATCAGCACGCGGTCGAACAGCATCTCCGGCGCCGCCCCCTCGCCGCTGAGCTTGACCTTGATCCCCTGCTTCGTCGGCTCGAGTCCCTCGACCCGGGTTTTCAGATGAATCGCCTTGAAGCTCTCTTCCAGCCGCTTGTGCAACGGCTTGACCAGATCGCGGTCGGCGCCCGGCAGCAGCCCGTCGGTCAGTTCCACGACGGTGACCTCCGACCCCAGCGCCTGGTAGATCGTCCCCATCTCCAAGCCGATGTAGCCCCCGCCGATGACGAGCAGCTTCTTCGGGACGTCGGGCAGATTGAGCGCGCCGGTCGAGTTCATGATCCGCTCGTCGTCGATCTGGAACGGACCGGGGATCGCCGGGCGCGACCCGCTGGCGAGGATGCAGTGCTCGAAGCTCAAGCGCTCGGGGACGCCCTCGGCCCCTTCGAGCGGGGCCAGCGCCAGCGTCGTTGAATCCAGAAACGAGGCGCGCGCCGCGAGGTAGCGCACCTTGCGCGCCCCGGCGATCTGGCGCACGCCCCCCGCCAGCCGCTTGACCACCTGGCTCTTCCACGCGCGCAGCGCGTCCAGGTCGATCTTCGGTTTGCCGAAACTGAGGCCGCAGACCTCTGCCTCGCGCGATTCGTTGATCAGACGGGCAACGTGCAGCAGCGCCTTGGACGGGATGCAGCCCCGGTGCAGGCAGACGCCGCCCGGGTCGGGCTCGGCATTGACCAGCGTCACCTCCAGCCCCAGCGTGGCCGCCTGGAATGCCGCTGCGTATCCCCCCGGCCCCGCGCCAATCACCACGACCTGTGCCTTGTCGCCCGCCATCATCCATCCTTCCAGCGTCGGAGATCGCTCCTGGTTTTCAGTCTAAAATCGTCCCTCGTCCTCGTGATCGCCCCCAAAGGCCTACCCAAAAAACCGCTCTCGGCTCTCGGCTCTCGTCACTCGTCCTCGGCTCTCGATAACCGGCCAATCTGTCCCTTCGTTGTGAAGCGCACGTTCGATCTGTTCTGCCGTCCCTGCGGGACGGGCCGGCTGACTGATCCGGCCAGCCGTGGACCGTACGATTCGGTTGTTCACCCTCCCATTCAAGTGGTTCGTTGTGAACCCTCGCTGCATGAGCAACCCGTGATCCGTCGTTAGCGCCCCGTGTCCCTTTTCGCTCCTCCCCTTCAAATCTCAAACAGCATGTCGAACGGGCTGGTCAGCAGCTCGCACATCTCGCGGACGAACCGCGCCGCTTCCGCCCCGTCGATCACCCGGTGATCATACCCCAGGCAGACCGGCAGGAGGAGGCGCACCCGGCCGTTGCCCTCCCGGTCGAAGACCTGCTCGTAAGCGGCGCGCGAGACGCCCAGGATCGCCACCTCGGGCAGGTTGATGATCGGCGTGAAGCCCACCCCGCCGATCCCCCCCAGATTGGAGACCGTGAACGTCCCGCCCGACATCTCCTCGGGGCTGAGCTTGCCCTCGCGCGCCCTGCCGGCCAGCGCGTGCAGATCGGCCACCAGCTCGCTGATGCTCTTGCGATCGACGTCGCGCACGACCGGCACGAGCAGGCCCCGTTCCGTGTCGGCCGCCACGCCGATATGGCAGTAATGCTTCAAGATCAGCTGGTTGTTCGCCGCGTCGAGGCTGGCGTTGAACTTCGGGTGCCGGCGCAGCAGCTTGCCCAGCACCTTGAGCAGCACCGCCGTGACGGTCAGCTTGCGGGCCGGATCGTCGATGGCGGCGTTGCGCCGCCGGCGCAGCTCCTCCAGCTCGGTGATGTCGGCTTTGTCGTGATGATGGACGTGGGGGATCGTCTGCCAGGAGAGGCTGAGCCGTTCGCTGATGACGCGGCGGATGTTGTTCAGCGGCTCGGCCTCGATCTCGCCCCAGCGGCTGAAATCGGGCAGATCGGCCGATACACTGACGGCGGGGCGCGCCGCCGCACGGGCCGGTCGCGGCGCGCCGCCGGCCTGGCGCCGCGCGTGCGCCTTCACGTCGTCCTCGCTGATCCGGCCGCCGGGGCCGGTCCCCTCCACCTCGCTGATGTCGACCCCGATCTCGCGCGCCAGCCGGCGCACCGAGGGAGATGCCGGAACCGTCTGGCCCGGCGCCGGCGGCGCCTTGCGCGCGGCGGGCGTCAGTTGCTCCACCCGCGCCTCGCGGCGCGGCGCCGCCTTGCGCTCGCGCGAATCCTCCTCCGGCTCCGGCGCCTCCTCCGCGGCGGCGGTCTCGCGCTGTTCCTCCGCGCGGCGCGCTTCCTGTTTCCGCGAAACCGGCGGCTCTTCCTTCGGCGCCTTTTCCGCGCGGGCCGGCCGCGACTCGCCGGCTTCGCCCTCTTCCGCGATCGTCATCAGGGTCGCGCCGACCGGCACCGATTCGCCCTCTTTGACCTTGATCTTCCCAACCTTGCCGGTGACCGTCGAGGGGACTTCGATCGTCGCCTTGTCGGTTTCGATTTCGACGAGCGTCTGTTCCTTCTTGACCGTGTCCCCCTCGTTCACGAGGACGCGGATGACAGTGGCTTTTTCAATGTTCTCGCCGACTTCAGGCAGCTTGAACTCGGTGGCCATGCGAAACTCTCCCCTCCTGATTTGCCGCCGCGCGCGCGCAGCTTACGAGACCATCGGATTCGGTTTGGCGGGATCGATGCCCAGGTCCTTGATCGCCTGGGACAACACGCCCGGTTCCAGCTCGCCTTCCGCGACGAGTTCGGTCAGCGCCGCCAGCGCCACATGCCGGCTGTCGACCTCGAAGAAGTCGCGCAGCGCCGCGCGCGATTCACTGCGGCCGAACCCGTCGGTCCCCAGCGGATGGAATCGGCCGGGGATGAACCGCCCGATCGACTCGGGCAGCGCCTTCACGTAGTCCGACACCGCCACCGTCACGTTCGGCCCCTTCTCCAGCAGTTGCGTCACATACGGCTTGCGCGGTTTCTTCTCCGGATTCAACCGGTTCCAGCGCACGCACTGCTCGGCGTCGTAATACAGCTCCTTGTAGCTCGTGACGCTGAAGACGCGGGCCGCCACGCCGTATTGCTCCGCCAGGAGCTGCTGCGCCTTGAGCGCCTCGTTGATCAGCGACCCGCCCCCCATGAGGTTGATCTTGTGCTTGAGCTTCTTCTTCGGCGCCTCGCGCAACAGATACATCCCCTTCAGGATGCCCTCGCGCGCCCCCTCGGGCATCGGCAACTGCGAGTAGTTCTCGTTGTACAGCGTGATGTAGTAAAAGATATCCTCCTGCTCCACATACATCCGCCGGATGCCGTCCTCGATGATCACCGCGATTTCGAACGCGAACGCCGGATCATAGGCCTTCAGGTTGGGCAGCGGATAGGCCAGCAGCTGACTGTTGCCGTCCTCATGCTGCAAGCCCTCGCCGTTGAGCGTCGTGCGCCCGGCCGTGCCGCCCAGTATGAACCCGCGGCAGCGGCAGTCGCCGGCGGCCCAGATCAGATCGCCGATGCGCTGAAACCCGAACATCGAATAGAAGATGAAGAACGGCAGCATGTTGACCCCGTGAGTCGCATACGCCGTCCCCGCCGCGATGAACGACGACATCGAGCCGGCCTCGGTGATCCCTTCCTCCAGGATCTGACCGTCGGTCGCCTCCTTGTAGTACAGCAGACTGCTTGCGTCGACCGGCTCATACAGCTGACCCACATGGGAGTAAATGCCGGACTGGCGGAAGAGCGCCTCCATGCCGAAGGTGCGCGCTTCGTCCGGGACGATCGGCACGATCCGCTTGCCGAATCCTTCCTGCCGCATCAACTTGGCCAGCAGCCGGACGAAGGCCATCGTCGTCGACACCTCGCGCTCGTCGCCGCTGTGGAATTCGGTGAACAGTTCCGGATCGAGCGGCGGAAACGCCTCGGTCTGCGGATGGCGTTGCGGCTGGTGGCCGCCAAGCGCCTCGCGCCGCTCGCGCAGATACTGCATTTCGGGGCTGTCGTCCGGCGGTTTGTAAAACGGCGCCTTGGCCACTTCCTCGTCGGAGATCGGGATGCCGAACCGCGTCCGGAACTCGCGCAGCTCGTCCTCGTTGAGCTTCTTCTGCTGGTGCGTGATGTTGCGCCCCTCGCCCGCTTCGCCCAGGCCGTAGCCCTTGACCGTCTGCGCCAGGATCACCGTCGGGGCGCCCTTGTGCTCGACCGCGGCCTTGTACGCCGCGTAAACCTTCACCGGATCGTGCCCCCCGCGGCGCAGCTTGCGCAGCGATTCATCCGTGTGGTTCTCGACCAGCTTGAGCAGCTCGGGATACTTGCCGAAGAACTTTTCGCGCACGTAGGCGCCGTCCTCGACCACCAGCTTCTGCGCCTCGCCGTCGATCAGTTCGTTCATCCGCTGCACCAGCAGGCCGCTCTCGTCGCGCTCGAGCAATTCGTCCCAGTCGCTCCCCCAGATGACCTTGATCACGTTCCAGCCGGCGCCGCGGAACGCCGCTTCCAGCTCCTGGATGATCTTGCCGTTGCCGCGCACCGGGCCATCGAGCCGCTGCAGGTTGCAGTTGATCACGAAGATCAGGTTGTCGAGCTTCTCGCGCGCGGCCAGCGTAATCGCGCCGAGCGATTCCGGCTCGTCGCACTCGCCATCGCCCATGAAGCACCAGACCTTGCTCTCGCTCGTGTTCTTGATGCCGCGGTCCTCCAGGTAGCGGTTGAACCGCGCCTGGTAGATCGCCATGATCGGCCCGAGGCCCATCGAGACGGTCGGAAACTGCCAGAAGTTCGGCATCAGCCACGGGTGGGGATACGACGAAAGCCCGCCCCCCTCGGCCAGTTCGCGCCGGAAATTCATCAGGTGCTCTTCGCTGATCCGCCCCTCAAGGAACGCGCGGGCGTAGATCCCCGGCGAGGCGTGCCCCTGGAAGTAGATCTGGTCGCCGCTGAAATCGTCGCGCCGCGCGCGGAAGAAATGGTTGAATCCGATCTCGTAGAGCGTGGCCGACGAGGCATACGTCGAGATATGCCCGCCAATCCCGGCGCTGGCCTTGTTCGCGCGCACGACCATCGCCATCGCGTTCCAGCGGATGATCGACTTGATCCGCCGCTCGCGCTCGCGGCTGCCCGGAAACGGCGGCTGCTGGCTCACCGGGATCGTGTTCACGTAGGGCGTGTTGGCCGAAAACGGCAGCACCACGCCGTTGCTGTAGGCAAAATCGCGCAGCTTGCCGATCAGTTCGCGCACCCGCTCGGGACCCTGGCGCACCAGCACATCCTCGAGCGAGTCCATCCATTCCTGATCTTCGATGGCCTTGAGCGTTTCCTGCTCGTCCAGCTCGTGCTCGTTCTCGGGCGCATATTCATACATGGGCTTGGACTTCTTTCGACCTTGAAAGGTTGTCGGCATCTCCACTCACTCTCAACAAACGTCGCTCGACTTCTGGTCCCGGGCTTTCGAAACCCCCTTTGGCTCCGGCCACCTCAATCCGCGCCCATCCGTGTCCGCGCGCGTTTTTGGCCCCCGTTCCGCGCGGGCCGACGCGGCGGCATCCCGCGGCGCTGGTCGCATCCGCCGGCGATTATGGCAAACTCCCGCCGGTCTTTCCACCCCGCGAAGCCGCACGGCCCCGCCCGGCCTGGGTCCGAATCAGATCTCTTGCTCGCTTACACGACCCCGGAAGCCCCATTTTAGGCCCCCTCCGATGAAAAAACAAGCATCGAGCAACCTGAAGCAGCAGACGTGGATCCCTGCTGTTCGTGATCGGGATCACCGCCCATTCTTCGACCCCTGATCCCCCACCTGGCCCGTCCCATCATCACCATGGTCGAAGCTGCGACGCCGATGCTATCCTGACCTTGGAAGGGAGGGAGGTTCCATGCACGAAATCATTGCGATTCAGCCACTGGGCGACTTCAAGTTCGATTTGGAGTCTGCGGATGGGACCCGCGGAACAGTGGCTCTTTCCAACCTGCGCGGCAAAGGGGTTTTCAAGCTGTGGGACGAACCCGGCGCTTTTGAAGCGGTCAAGATCGGGTCGTCGGGTGAACTCGTTTGGCACGACCGCATTGATCTCTGCCCCGGTGCCCTTTGCCTTCGGGTCACCGGCAAATTGCCTGAAGAAGGCTTTCCTGGGAAAATCCCGCTCATGCCTGAACTCAGCTGCTGCTTTGGCATCATCATCAAAATGTTTTTCGATGACCATGCCCCGCCGCACTTCCATGCAGAATAGGGCGAATACAAGGCGTTGATCGATATCTGCTGGGATCGCGTCTGTAGATACGAAGACTTGCAGAGAATCACTCCGCTTGTATAAAGCGACCCGTTGAATTGGAAGAGACTCAGCCCCACCATGCACCACGCCGCGATGCTCTGGACCGGAGGGAAAGACTGCGCGCTTGCGCTCGACGAGGCAATCCGGACCGGCATCGACATCCGCTGCCTGGCGACGTTCGCCCCGCCGCGACCCGACTTCCTCGCCCATCCGCTCGCGCTGATGCAGCTTCAGGCGCGGGCGATGGGGCTGCCGCACCACATCGTCGCCGTCACCGCGCCGTTCGACCAGGGCTATGAAACCGGCCTCGCCCGCCTGCGCGACGAGTTCGGCATCGACGGCGTCGTCACCGGCGACATCTCCGAGGTCGACGGCTGCCCCAACTGGATCCGCGAGCGCTGCCGCCCCGTCGGTCTCGACGTCCTGACGCCGCTCTGGGGCCGCGACCGCGCCGACCTGCTGCGCCTGCTCCTTGAGCGCGGGTTCAAAGTCCGTATCTCCTGCGTCAAGACCAGGTGCCTTGCCCCGAACTGGATCGGCCGCGAGATCGACGAATCCACCATCACTGAATTCACCGCGCTGCACGACGCCAACGGCTTCGACCTCTGCGGCGAGAACGGCGAGTATCATACGATCGTCACCGGCGGCCCGCGATTCAGACAACCCATCGCGATCCATCAATTCACGACCCGCACCGGCGATGGTCTGGCCTGGATCGAAATCGCCGAAATGGCGCTCGCGCTTTGAACCGAATCTTGAACGGGGGTTGAACTTTTGTCGCCGATGCAATGAACACTCATGGATCAGACGGTGATGGCCACCTTGGGCTCGGTGATCACCTGCGCCTGATCGGCGGGTTGGTCCGGAATCGACTCGCCGTGGGCGACCAGGCTCTCCACCACCAACTGGATCGCCTCGCGCAAATGCGCAAGCGCCTCCTCGCGCGTCATGCCCCACGTCGAACCGCCCTGATTCAACAGGGCCGGACAGTAAGCGTGCCAAACGTCTTCATCCGGTTCGACCACAACTCAAACAGGCAGGTCTTCATCCTCCATACCTCCCGTTAACCGTCCCGCGGTCCAGGTTAATTCTCGTTATCGCCCGCTTCCTGAAATGCATCCCTCGTCTCAGCCGCCAACGGCCACGGATGCATTGCCCCGCGTGTGCCGCCCGCTCATGAAGCCTCGGTTTTCATTCTATCAGGGCGCCGCCCCCGATGCCGCGCAGGGATCGTTCGATGGTTCCATTCCCGGCTCGTGTCCCCATCCACCTCCCGCATCGTCCCTTCCTTGTCGTCGGCGCGTTCCCCTGTTAAACTGACTCTGAGTGCACACGGCCCGGCCCGGTTCGTCCCGCGCGGCTGGATTACCTCCAAGGCGGCCTTTTCATGGCGGTTTCTCACCCGGCGACCTCCCCGCATCCTCAATCCCATCCGATTGGCGAGCACCTTGCGCGCCGCATCCTGATCCTCGACGGCGCAATGGGGACGATGATTCAGGGTTTCGGCCTCGCCGAAGCCGATTTCCGCAACGACCCGCGGCTGACCGACCTCCCCCGCGACCTCAAGGGCAACAACGAACTGCTCTGTCTGACGCGGCCGGACGTCATCGAGAAGATTCACGCCGATTTCCTCGACGCCGGCGCCGACATCATCGAAACCAACACGTTCAACGCCAACGCCGTCTCGCAGGCCGATTATGGAACGGTCCACCTCGTGCGCGAGATCAACCTGGCCGCGGCGCGCCTGGCCCGCGCCGCGGCCGACCGCCAATCCGCCGCCACGCCCGACCGCCCGCGCTTCGTCGCCGGCGCCATCGGCCCCACCAACCGCACCGCCTCGATGTCGCCCGACGTCAACGATCCCGGCTATCGCGCCATCACGTTCGACGACCTTGTCGAAGCCTACGCCGAACAAGCCCGCGCACTGATCGAGGGGGGCGTCGACCTGCTCCTCTGCGAAACGGTCTTCGACACGCTCAATCTCAAGGCCGCGCTCTATGCCATCGACCGCGTGCAGGGGGAGCTCGGCGCCCGCCTTCCCGTGATGATCTCGGTCACCATCACCGACCGCTCGGGCCGCACGCTCTCGGGCCAGACCGTGGAAGCCTTCTGGTATTCAATTGAACACGCGCGCCCGCTCTCGGTCGGCATCAATTGCGCCCTCGGCGCCGACGACATGCGTCCCTATGTGGAGGAACTGGCCGGCCTGGCCGACTGCCTGGTCAGCGTCTACCCCAACGCCGGCCTGCCCAACGCCTTCGGCGGCTACGACGACACCCCTGAAAAAATGGCCGAAGTGCTGGGTGATTTCGCACAGCAGGGTTGGCTGAACATGGTGGGCGGCTGCTGCGGCACCACGCCGGCCCACATCGCCGCCATCGCCGCGGCCGTCGCGCCGCATCCCCCGCGCGTCCCCGTCGGCCGCCCACGGACCAGCCGGTTCAGCGGCCTGGAACCGCTGCGCATCGAGCCGGAAACCAATCTGATCATGGTCGGCGAACGGACCAATATCACCGGCTCGCCCAGATTCGCCCGCGCCATCCGCGAGGGCGACTTCGACGCCGCCGTCGCCATCGCCCGCCAGCAGGTCGACAACGGCGCCAACATGATCGACATCAACATGGATGAGGGCCTGATCGATTCGGAAGCCGTCATGCGCCGCTTCCTCAACCTGATCGCCGCCGAGCCCGACATCTGCAAGGTCCCGATCATGGTCGACAGCTCGCGCTGGTCGGTGATCCAGACCGCGCTGCGCTGCATCCAGGGCAAGGCCGTCGTCAACTCGATCAGCCTGAAGGAAGGCGAAGCGGTGTTCCGCGAGCACGCACGCGAACTGCGCCGGTTCGGCGCGGCCGCCGTCGTGATGGCCTTCGACGAAACCGGCCAGGCCGATACCACCGACCGCAAGCTGGCGATCTGCGAACGCGCCTACCGCATTCTCGTCGACGAGGAAGGCTGGGACCCCAGCGACATCATCTTCGACCCCAACGTGCTGACCGTCGCCACCGGCATGGAGGAGCACAACGCCTACGGCGTCGCCTTCATCGAGGCCACCCGGCTGATCAAGACCCGGCTCGCCGGCTGTCGCGTCAGCGGCGGCATCAGCAACGTCTCGTTCTCGTTCCGCGGCAACAACCGCGTCCGCGAGGCGATGCACGCCGCCTTCCTCTACCATGCGCGCAAGGCCGGCCTCGACATGGCCATCGTCAACGCCGGCATGATCGAAGTGTATGAAGAGATCGACAAGGAACTGCTCGAACGGGTCGAGGACGTCCTGCTCAACCGCCGCCCCGACGCCACCGAACGGCTGATCCAGTTTGCCGACAGCATCAAGGCCGAAGGCCCCGGCGAAGCGCAAAAGGAAGCCCAGGCCTGGCGCGCGCTGCCGGTCAACAAACGGCTGGAGCACGCCCTGATCAAGGGGATCGTGGAATTCATCGACGAGGACGTCGAGGAGGCGCGCCGCCAGTTCGACCGCCCGCTGCAGGTCATCGAAGGTCCGCTGATGGACGGCATGAATGTCGTCGGCGACCTCTTCGGCGCCGGCAAGATGTTTCTGCCCCAGGTCGTCAAGAGCGCCCGCGTCATGAAAAAGGCGGTCGCTTACCTGCTCCCCTTTATGGAGGAGGAGAAGCAGCGGCTGGGCGCCCCCCCCGCCGCCAAGGGCCGCATCCTGATGGCGACCGTCAAGGGCGACGTGCACGATATCGGCAAGAACATCGTCGGCGTCGTGATGCAGTGCAACGGCTTCGAGGTGATCGACCTAGGCGTGATGGTGCCGTGGGCGACGATCCTCGACGCGGCGAAGGAGCATGACGCGGACATGATCGGCCTGTCCGGCCTCATCACACCCTCATTGGACGAGATGGTGACGGTGGC
>Ga0116161_1001614_pt1 | contig 22777 bp, 6 predicted proteins | sample AD_JPNAS3_MetaG_FD_89877 | JGI IMG/M metagenome (GOLD analysis project Ga0116161, IMG submission 89877) | Active sludge microbial communities of municipal wastewater-treating anaerobic digesters from Japan - AD_JPNAS3_MetaG | ecosystem: Engineered > Bioreactor > Anaerobic > Digestate | place... | reverse complement strand
GTGCAGCCGTTGAACATGTCGCGGTAGCACTCCTTGGCCAGCGTCGCGGCCGGCAGGGCGGGCGCGGACTCCAGGCGCGTGCAACCCTCGAACATGGACTGGTAGCAGCCGTTTGCCAGCGTCACGGCCGGCAGCGCCGGGGCGTTGACGAGCCACGTCCAGTTCCGGAAGAGGTTGCCGAAGCAGTCGGCTCCCATGGCCGGATGGTCACCGCCCTCCACGGTCGGGTAGTCGAGCAGGGTTTCAATGTTGCCGGAGCAGACGACCGGCGCGGTGGCGTTGAGGTTCCAGCCGAACATGGACGAGCCGACGCAGGTGTTGTTCGTGCCGCGGACGTAAAGCCGGTAGTCGCCGAATACGCCGGGCGCCGCATCCGCGCCGGTGGTGGTGAACTCGTGCCACTCCGCCGCGTCGGTAGAGTATTCAACGACCCCTTCCCAGTACTGGACCTGAGGCGTGATCTTGAACGCGTTCGTGCTCGCGAACGTGAGGTAGGCGGTCGAGACCGGCGGCGTGGACGGCGTGTAGTAGTAGAGGGTGCCGATCGCCGGGTCGCCGGTGAAGGTGCCGCCGGTGTTGGCGAGCATGTTCGTGTTCCAGCCGTTTGCTTCCACCGCGTCGTTCGGGATGCCCCAAGTCGGGGCGGTGCCTTCGGCGTGGAGCGCGACGCCCGTGCAGTCCTTGAACATGAACGCATAGCAGAAGGGTACCAGATTCGTGGCCGGCAGAACCGGCAGTTGCGTCAGGCCCGTGCAGCCGAAGAACATGCTGTGGTAACAGCCGGTGACGAGGGTCGTGGCCTGCAGCGCCGGCGCGTTCGTCAGGCCCGTGCAGCCGGCGAACATGTATTGGTAGCAGGTGACGCCCAGCGTGGTCGCGGGCAGCTCCGGCGCCGTCGCCAGCGCCGTGCAGTTGGTGAACATGCCCTTGTAGCAGGAGGGAGACAGCGTCATCGCCGGCAGCGCGGGCGCCTGCGCCAGCGAGGTGCAATCGCGGAACATCTCCTGGTAGCAGCCGCCGGGCAGCGTCGTGGCCGGCAGAGCCGGCGCGTTCGTCAGCCCCGTGCAGTTGCGGAACATGCCGACGTAGCAGTTGTTGACCAGATTCGTCGCCGGAAGCTCCGGCGCGCTGCCGAGCGCCGTGCAGTCCTTGAAGAGGTTCGCGAAGCAGTTGGCGATCATCGCCGGATGTCCGCCGCCGTCCACCGTCGCGTAGTCGAGCAGCGTCTCGATGTTGCCCGAGCAGTCGACCGTGGCTGGCGCGGCGTTGATCGTCCAGTAGGCCAGATTGCCGCCGGTGATGAGGGTGTTGTCCGTGCCGCGGAAGTAGAGCCGGTAGTCGCCGGAACCGCTGTCCAGCGCCGCGGTCGCGCCGTCCCTGTCGAATGCGATCCAGTCCGTCGTGTTGGTGGAGTAGAAAAGCGCTCCGTTCCACGACACCGCGCTCGGCGTGATCGTGAAGGTGTCCGCGCTCGAGAAGGTGAGATACGCGGTCGATGGGGGCGGAATCGTCGGGTCGTAGTAGTAGACGGTGCCGGGCACCGGGTCGCCGGTGAAACCGCCACCCGTGCCCTCAAGCATGGTTTTGTTCCAGTCCGTAGAGGGAGTCGCGCCCTCGGGGATACCCCACGCAGGACCGGAACCCGTGGTATACAGCTTGATGCCCGTGCAATCGCGGAACATGGACGCATAGCAGCTATAGGCCAGTTTCTTCGCCGGCAGCGCCGGCAGGTTCGTCAGGCTTGTGCAGCCCCAGAACATGGACGTGTAGCAGTAAGGGGTCAGATTTGTCGCCGGCAGAACCGGCGCCTCTGCCAGGCTCGTGCAACCGGAGAACATGCTGCTGTAGCAGCCATCGGCCAGCGTCTCGACCGGCAGCGGCGGCGCCTGCGTCAGCCCCGAACACCCTTTGAACAGGCTGGCATAGCAGGAATCGGCCAGATTCGTGGCCGGCAACGCCGGCGCTTGCGTCAGGCCGGCGCAACCGAAGAACATGCCGTAGTAGCAGCTGGGAACCAGCGTCGTGGCCGGCAGGGCCGGCGCGTTCGTCATGTTCGCGCATTCGTCGAACATGTATTGGTAGCAGGCGTAGGCCAGCGTTTCGGCCGGCAGTTCCGGCGCGCTCGCGAGCGCCGTGCAGCCGGAGAACATGAAGTAGTAGCAGGAACTGGCCAGCGTCGTCGCCGGCAGTTCCGGCGCCTCGGTCAAGCCGACGCAGCCATGGAACATGGCGCGGTAGCAGGAGTAGGCCAGTGTCGTGGCCGGCAGTTCCGGCGCACCCGAGAGCGCCGTGCAATACCTGAAGAGGTTCGCGAAGCACCAGTCGGCCATGGGCGGGTGTTCTTCAGCCAGCACCGTCGTGTAGTCGAGCAGGGTCTCGATGTTGCCGGAGCAGGCGACCGTGCCTTCGGCGGTGATTGTCCAGGCGGGTGCATTATAGGCCCCGGTGATATAGGTGTTGTTCGTCCCCCGGAGGTACAGCGTGTACGTGCCGCTGCCGTTGTTCGCGGCGTTCGCGCCTGCGGTGGTGAAGGTGTCCCAATCCGTCGCGTTCGTCGAATACTGGAGCGTCCCGTCCCACGTCTCCTCCGTCGGCTTGACTGTGAACGCGCTCGCGCTGGAGAAGGTGAGGTACGCGCTTGGTGCCGGAGGCGCTGACTTCTGGGTCGCGGTCGTGTCCGCGTTGTTGACGGTCGCCTCGTAATCCGCGCCACCCGCCGTGAAGTCGTAGGAGTCGTTGGGCAGCCAGAAGTAGAGCTTGCCGTTGTTGTCGGCGAAGAGGTCGTTGACGCCGTAGGTGACAGGAAGCGACGTGACGGCGATATGCGCATTGGCCGTGAGATCCGGCACGGTCACGCACCAGACGCGCGCGGTGTTGTTGGAGGGCGCGGCTGCCGCGTAGACGCCATCGATGCGGATCGAGCCGCCGGTGAAGGTGCTCGTGCCGGAGGGGTCCGGCAGGTCGCCGGTCTCGCCTTCCCCCACGTTGCCGAGGCCGGGGCCGATGCCCGGCGCGCCGCCCGCGCCGCCGGTGGCGAAGAGCGTGCCGCCGGAGACGGAGAGCGCCGCGCCCGCGCTGCCGTCAAGCCCCTGGCCGGTGCCGCCGCCGATGCCTGCGGCACACTTGCCGCCGGTCGCCGTAACCCGTCCGCCGGAAATATTTACCGTACCGCCCGAACCGGCGATGCCGTCGGGATTCTCGCCGTTATTGCCGCCGCCGATGCCCGCGCCGTATTTGCCGCCGGTGGCGGTCACTTCGCCGCCGCTGATCGTTGTCGTGCCGCCCGCGTCGCCGTCGCCGCCGCCGATGCCGGCGCTCCAATCGCCGCCGTTGGCCGTGACGGCACCGCCGGAAATATTCACCGTACCACCCGAGCCGCCGGAATAGCCGCCCGAGCCGATGCCCGCGCCCATCACGCCGCCGTTGGCCGTGACGGTGCCGCCGGAGAGGGTCGCCGTACCGCCGGCGCCTCCTGCGCCGCCGCCGATGCCCGCGCCGAAGAACTCGCTGCCGTTGGCCGTCACGGTGCCGCCGCTGATGGTCACTGCACCGCCAGCGCCGCCGCTGCCGCCGCCGATGCCCGCGCCTTCGTCGCCGCCTGTGGCCGTCAGCGCGCCCGCCTCGTCGCCCGGTGCGTTGGTGATGGAGAGTGTGCGTCCCGCCGCAACCTCGAGGCCCGCGCGGTTCCAGCCGGAAGCGAGCTCGTTCGTTCCCGCAAGGAAGAGCGAGACAACAGCATTCGTCTCCAGCGCGAAGGCGCACTGGTTCTTGTTGGTCGCCACGAGCGTCAGGTTCGAGAGCGTGACCTCGTTCGTCACACCCTCTTGAACGACGACGCGCACGGCTCCCGCCGTGTTGGTGCCGGAAATCGTGAAGGGTCCCGCGTTCGTGAGCGAGAGCGTGGGCAGGACATACGTCCACCCCTCGCCGTTCGAGCCGGCTTCATCAAGCGCGATTCCGTTGACGGTCACGCCGACGGACACAGGCGCCGGGGGCGCTGATGTCTGGGTCGCGGTCGTGTCCGCGTTGTCGACGGTCGCCTCGTAATCCGCGCCGCCGGCCGTGAAGTCGTAGGAGGCGTTGGGTAGCCAGAAGTAGAGCTGGCCGGCCTCGTCGGCGAAGAGGTCGTTGACGCCGTAGGTGACAGGAAGCGACGTGACGACGATCTCCGCATTCGGCGTGAGGTTCGTCACCGTCACGCACCAGACGCGCTCCGAGTCGTCGGTGGGATCGTCCGCCGCGTAGCCGCCGAGAATGCGGATCGAGCCGCCGGTGAAGGTACACGTGCCGGAAACGTGCGGCGGGATGCCACCGTTTTTCGAATTGCCGACACCGCTGCCGACACCCGGCCCGCCGTCCGCGCCGCCGGTGGCGAAGACCGTGCCGCCGGAGACGGTCAGATCCGCGCCGTCGCCGCCTTCACCCGTCCAGCCGGAGCCGCCGCCGATGCCTGCGGCGTACCAGCCGCCGGTCGCCATGACCCGTCCGCCCGAGATCGCCACTGTGCCGCCCCAGCCGGCAGTGGAATTGGTACTATTATAAATAAAGCCGCCGCCGATACCGGGCGCATAGTCGCCGCCCGTGGCGAATATCTCGCCACCGGTGATGGTCGCTGTAGCGCCCTGTCTCTCATAGCCGCCGCCGATGCCCGCGCCGTCGAAGCCGCCCATGGCCGTGACCGCGCCGCTGTTGATGGTTACCGTGCCGCCGCCGCCAAAGGCGCCGCCGCCGATACCGGCCGCATAGTCGCCGCCCGTGGCCGTGACCGCGCCGCCATTGACGGTCACCGTGCCGCCCGAGTCGGTATCCGCGTTGGGGATGTTGCTATAGTTATAACCGCCGCCGATGCCCGCGCCGGCGTAGCCGCCCGTGGCCGTGACCGCGCCGCCATTGACGGTCACCGTGCCGCCGTTACCATTGTAGCCGCCGCCGATGCCTGCGGCGCCACGGCCGCCCGTCACCGTCAGCGAGCCGGCGTCGTCGCCGGGCGCGTTGGTGATGGAGAGTGTCCGCTCCTCTGCGGCTTCGAGACCCGCCCGACCGGAGCCGGAAGCGAGTTCGTTCGCCCCCGCGAGGAGGAGCGACACGTTGGCGTCCGTCTCCAGCGCGAAAGCGCACTGGCCGTCACCCGTCGCCCGGAGCTTCAGGTTCGAGAGCGTGACGGTGTTCGTCACGCCTTCCGGGACGACGACGCACACGCCGCCGATCGTGTTGATGCCCGAGAGCAGGAAGGGGCCTGCGCCAGAGAGCGTGAGTGTGCGGGCATTCCCATCATACACCCATCCGGCGCCGGGAGGCCCCCCGAAGGCGACCTCCACGCCGTTGACCGTCACGCCGGTCGGCCCGATGCCGTCCTGGATCGTCACCGTGCATTCGCGTCCGTTCGCCGTGAAGGTGTACTCGCCGTTCGGGAGCCAGAGGTAGATGACGCCGCCGTCATCGGCGAAAATGTCGTCCGTTCCGAAGCCGGCCGGCAGCGTGCCGGTATCCGTAAATTCGACCCACTCGCCGGGATCGAAGCCCGGCACCACCGCGCAAAAGACTTGTTCCGTGTTGTTCGAAGGCTGGAGGGAGACGTCCCCTGCTGCAAGCCAGATCGAGCCGCCGGTGAAGGTGTTCGCGCCGGCGTTCACGCTGTTGCGTCCCGGTCCGATGTCCGCGCCGCCGGCGCCGCCCTGTGCGAAGACCGTGCCGCCGTTGATGGTCACCGCGCCGCCGTTGCCCGTGTTGCCGCCGCCGATGCCCGCGCCGTAGTTGTCGCTCGTGGCCGTGACCGAACCGCCGTTGATGGTCACCGTGCCGCCGTGGTGTTCGTCGCCGCCGCCGATGCCCGCGCTGTGGCTGTCGCCTATGGCCGTGACCGAACCGCCGTTGATGGTCACCGTGCCGCCGTTGCCATAGTCCCCGCCGCCGATGCCCGTGCCATACTGACCGCCCGTGGCCGTGACCGTGCCGCCGTGGATGGTCACCGTGCCGCCGTTGCCATAGTCCCCGCCGCCGATGCCCGCGGCGCCGTCGCCGCCGGTTGCCGCGACCGTGCCGCCGGAAATTGTGAGTGTGCCGCCGTGGCCTTCGTTACCGCCGCCGATGCCAGCGCCGTATTCGCCGCCCGTCACCGTCAGCGAGCCGGCGTCGTCGCCCGGCGCGTTGGTGATGGAGAGCGTCCGCCCTGCCGGGACTTCGATGCCCGCCCGACCGAAGCCGGAGGAGAGCGCGTTCGCCCCCGCGAGGAGGAGCGACACGTTGGCATTCTGCCCCAGTGCGAAGGCGCACTGGTCGTCAGCGGGCACCCGGATCGTCAGGTTCGAGAGCGTAACCGTGTTGGCGATGTTGTCCGGGACGGCAAAGGAGACGCCGCCCATCTCGTTGACGCCCGAAAGCGTGAAGGGCCCCGCGCCGAAGAGCCAGACCGTGCGTGTCGCCGCATCGAAGCCCCATCCGGCGGATGGATCCGCCGGGCCGAAGGCGGCCTCTTCGCCATTGACCGTCACGCCGGTAGCCCCGACGCCGTCTTGGATCGTCACCGTGCATTCGCGTCCGTTCGCCGTGAAGGTGTAGGTGCCGTCCGGGAGCCAGAGGTGGATGGCACCACCTTCATCGGCATAAATGTCGTCCGTCCCATAGTAGAGCGGCAGATTGCCGGGATCCGTGAATGCGACCGGCGCGCCGGGATCGAAGCCCGGCACCATGGCGCACCCCACCTGAGCCGTGTTGTTCGAAGGCTGGAGGGAAACGTCCCCTGCGGTAAGCCGGATCGAGCCGCCGGTGAAGGTGTTCGGGCCGGCGTCAGTGCCGTCCACACCCTTTCCAATGTCCTGACCGCCCTGGTTGCCCTGCGCGAAGACCGTGCCGCCGGAGATGTTCACCGTGCCGCCGTCGCCGTTGTAGCCGCCGCCGATGCCCGCACCGTATTCGCCCTGAGCGAAAACGATGCCGCCGGAAATCGCGACCGTGCCGCCTGTGCCATAGTCGCCGCCGCCGATGCCCGCGCCGCCCCAGGTGCCGGTTGCGGTGACGGTGCCGCCGGAAATCGCGACCGTGCCGCCGTTGCCATTCTCTCCGCCGCCGATGCCAGCGGCGCACTCGCCACCGGTTACCGAGACCGTGCCGCCGTTGATGGCCACCGTGCCGCCGTTGCCTTCGTCGCCGCCGCCGATGCCGGCGCCGTAATCGCCGCCCGTCGCCGTCAGCGCGCCCGCGTCGTCTCCGGGGACGTTGGTGATGGAGAGCGATGCGCCTGCCGGGACTTCGAGCCCCGCCCGACCGTAGCCGGAGTCAAGCGTGTTCTCCCCCGCGAGGGAGAGCGAAACATTGGCGCCTGTCCCTAGCGCAAAGGCGCACAGGTTGTCGCCCATCGCTTTGAGCGTCAGGTTCGAAAGCGTGACCTCCTTCGTGCCGCCCGCCTGGACGACGACGCGCACCTTGCCCGCCGTGTTGGTGCCCGAAATCATGAAGGGCCCCGCCCCGGAGAGCGTGAGCGTAGGCGGGGTATAGTTCCAGCCCGCGCCGCTCGAGCCGACGGCATCGTTGAGAGGTTCGCCGTTGATCGTCACCCCGGTCAGGGCGGCGTTGGCAGTTACTGCAAACAGGCCCGCGAAAACGAGCACAAGGAGGGTCTTTGTATTCATGGAGGTGTTCCTCTCAGATACGGGATGAAGGACGTGAGACACAAGACGGAATACGGTGTTGTTCACGGCTGACCTTTTGGCTGGATTAGATGAGACACAAACATGACCTGGGGTACGCCGGAAGAGCATAGTATAAGGGAGAGGGCGAGGCAAGCGGATTTTGGGGGCACACGCCCCTTTTTGGCCCCTTTTTGGTTTTTGGAAAAACACACCAAATTACTATCGAGGGGTTAGGAGTGAAAAGGGCGAGAGACGTGAGACAAAAGGATATCTCCCGTCTCGCGCCCCATGTCTCTCACCCTACGGCTGGCTTTCGCTGGCCCTCACCTTGAAGAAGCGTTTAGGTGCTGTCGCGTCGATACCCCCGAAGACGAGGTCGCCGCCCGTCGCCGCTTGGACGCTTGGCTCGATTTTAGTCCAGGTTCCGCCCAGCGTGTCCGTCCAGTAGAGCGTGTAATAAGCCCCGACCTGGGCGTTGGCGATCTTGATGGAGAGCGTCGCGCCGCTGACAACAATCGCCAAGCCGTCCGTGGCGAAGACCGGCACGGGGAGGCCGCGGGTGGCCGTGGCCGCCGCACCGTCTACGGTGGCCGTGTAACCAAAGCCGCCCGCCGTAAAGGCGTAGTCGTCGTTGGGTAGCCAGAGGTAGAGCTTGCCGACGGCGTCGGCGTAGAGGTCGTTGACGCCGTAGGCACCGAGCGCTGTCACGACGACTGCCGCATTGGGCGTGAGGTTCGTCACCGTCATGCACCAGACGCGCTCCGTATTGTTGGAAGGCGCGGCTGCTGCATAGCCGCCATCAATGCGGATGGAGCCGCCGGTAAAGAGGCTCGTGCCAGAGGCCTCCGGCAAGTCGCCGGTTTCGCCTTCCCTCACGTTGCCGAGGCCGGGGCCGATGCCCGGCGCACCGCCCGCGCCGCCGATCGCGAAGACCGTGCCGCCGGAGACGGTCAGCGTCGCGCCTTCACTGCCGGCAACCCGCTGGCCGGTACCGCCGCCGATGCCCGCAGCACACTTGCCGCCGGTCGCCGAGACCCGTCCGCCGGTGATGTTCACCGTGCCGCCCGGGCCTGCGTTCTCGATGGTGTTTCCTTCGATGACCCCGTCGTTGTTGCCGCCGCCGATGCCGGTGCCGTATTTGCCGCCGGTGGCAATGACCTCACCGCCGGAGATGGTTGTCGTGCCGCCCGCGTCGCCGTCGCCGCCGCCGATGCCGGCCGCGAAATCGCCGCCGCCGGCCGTGACGGAGCCGCCGGTGATGGTCACCGTACCGCCGTCGCCGCCGGATGACGCGTCGGCATAGCCGCCCGAGCCTATACCCGCGCCCAAAAGGACGCCGTTGGCCGTGACGGTGCCTCCGGAGATGGTCACCACGCCACCGCCACCACCGCCGCCACCACCGATGCCCGCACCGTAAAAGTCGCTGCCTGTGGCTGTCACGATGCCGCCGCTGATGGTCACTGCGCCGCCTGCGCCGCCGATGCCGCCGCCGATGCCGGCGCCGTAGCGGCCCCCCGTCGCCGCGACCGTGCCGCCGGAAATGATGTTCGTGCCGCCGGTGCCGCCATAGCCGCCGCCGATGCCCGCGCCGCATTGGCCGCCTGTCGCCGTCACTGTGCCGCTGGAGATTTCGACTGCGCAACCGTCGCTGTATTGGCCGCCGCCGATGCCCGCGCCGTAGTAGCCGCCTTCGGCCGTGACGGTGCCGCCGGAGATTTCGACCGCGCAGCCGCCGCCGTTGTTACCGCCACCGATACCGGCGGCATAATCGCCGCCCGTAGCCGTGACCGTACCGCCGGAGATTGCGACCGTTCCTCCCGCGCTTGCTTCGAAGGCATTGCCGATGCCCGCGCCGTGGCCCAGGCTCACTGCCTGCACGATGCCGCCGGTGATGGTCACCGTGCCGCAGGAACGCTTGTAGCCGCCACCGATGCCTGCGGCGCCCTGCTGGCCGACGGCGGTCACTTCGCCGCCGTTGATCGTCACCGCGCCGGCCGTGCCACCCCAGCCGCAGCCGATGCCCGGGCCATACTGGCCTCCCCCCGCTCCCACCATGCCGCCGTTGATGATCACCGTACCGACCGCGCCGGTGAAGCCACTGCCGATGCCCGCGGCATAGCCGCCACCGAATGCAAGCAGTTTGCCCGCGCTGTCATCGGGCGCGTTGGTGATGGCGAGCGACGCGCCCGCCGGCACTTCGACACCCGCGCAGTAATCCGCCGCCTGCAAGACGTTCGTTCCCGCAAGATAGAGCGAGACGACGGCGTTCGTCTCTAGTGCGAAGACGCATTGGTGTTCTTCTGAAGCCTGGAGCACCAGGTTCGAGAGCGTGACCGTGCTTGCCACATCTTCTTGAACGACGACGCGCACCTTACCCGCCGTGTTGGTGCCGGAGATCGTGAAACGTCCCGCGTTTGTGAGCGTGAGCGTGCAGGTTGTCGCATGGTAGCGCCAGCCGGCGGCGGGATCCGCCGAACCGAACGCGACCTCCTCACCATTGACCGTCACGCCGGTAAAGCCGTAGATGTGGACGGCACCGTTCTGGATCGTTACCACGAAGCGGCGCCCATTGGCCGTGAAGTCGTAGTGGCCGTCCGGGAGCCACAGGTGGATGGCGCCGCCGTTGTCGGCGAAGATGTCGGTCGTTTCGTAGTAGTCCGGAAGCCCCATGATCTCGACCGGCGCGTGGGACTTGAAGCCCGTCAGCGTCACGCAGAAGACCCAGTCCGTGTTGTTCGAGGGGGCGGGGGAGATGCTGTCGTTCGTCAGGCCGATCGAGCCACCAGTGAAGGTGTTGGCACCGAGGATTGTGCATTCGGCACCGGGCCCGATGTCCGTGCCCCCGCTGTAGCCCATTGCCTTGACAGTGCCGCCGGAGATGGTCAGCGTACCGCCTGCGCCACCGACGCCGCCACCGATGCCTGCGCCGCCCCAGTAGCCGGACGCCGTGACGCTGCCTCCTGAGACAGTCAGTGTGCCACCTACGCCGTTTGTGCCGCCACCAATGCCAGCACCGTCGTTGCCAGTCGCCGTGACCGTGCCGCCGAAGATGTTCACCGTGCCGCCGCCGCCACCGCCGCCACCGCCAATGCCTGCGCCGTAAACGCCTGTTGCCGAGACCGTGCCGCTGAAGATGTTCACCGTGCCGCCACTGGAGCCTTTGCCGCCACCAATGCCCGCGCCGCCGTCGTTGCCCGTAGCCTCTAGCATGGCGTCGTCGTCACCGAGTGCTTGGGTAATGGAGAGGCACGCTCTTTGGGGGACTTCAAGTCCCGCGCGGTTGGGGCCGGAGGCGAGCATGTTGTTCCCTGCGATGGTTAGCGAGACACAGGCATCCGTCCTCAACGCGAAGGCGCAGAAGCCCTCGTATACATTGTAATCCATAAGCGTCAAGTTCGAGAGCGTGACCGCGTTCGTCACGCCCTGTGGAACGACAACCTTCACCTCGCCATCCGTGTTTTCGCCTGAAAGCGTGAAGGGCCCCGCCCCATCAAGCGTGAGCGTGTAGGTGGTCTTGTCATACGACCACCCCGTTCCGGACGAGTTGGTGTCGGTGTCGAGTTCCTCATCGCCCACCCACACCCCGGTAGGGTGGGCGACGGCTGCTACTGCAAACAGGCCCGCAAAAGCGAGCACCAGGATGGTTTTCGCATTCATGTGGTGTTCCTTTCAGTTGAGGGCAAGAGACGCGAGACAAGAGACGCGAATATCTTGCCTTGTGTCTTCGCTTGTCTCTCGTCTCATGTCTCTTGCCCTTCCGTGTCTGACACGTAATTGCGTGTTCCGCTGCAGTCGGGATATCCGGTGCAACTCCAAAAAGGGTTGCCCGCGTTGCGGCCTTTACGGGCGATCATCTTGCGCATGGGCTTGCCGCAGTTGGGACAGGGCGGAGTGCCCTGCGCCGCCACTTGCGCATCGCGCGTCTCCAGACGCGCCTTGGAAAGCCGTTCCGTGAAGCCGCCCTCCTCGCGGAAGTCCGCCGCGAGCGACTCCATCTGCCGGTGCAACAGCCGACACGCCTGATCGATCACCAGCAGAATCGCGTTCGCAGCCGTCACCGCGTCCTTTGCTTCCAGCCACTCAGCAAACCGCGCCCGCATGGCGAGAATGTGGACACCGAAATCATGGCGTATATTGAGGGCGTCATCACCCGTGAAACGATCCAGTCGCAACGCGAGCACCTTCACGGCGCGCGGATCGTCCGTGCGCCAAGGTGCCTCGCCGCATTCGATGAGAAACGCCTCGTAGTCGCCAGCGAGTTCTTCGAGCGAACCCTTTGCCACGTCGTAGAGCCGCAGTTCGGTCTCGCGGCTCGTCCCGGCTCGCGCCGAGCCCTCGACGATGTTCTGCCGCGCACTGCGAGCCGCCCCCACCATCTGACCAACGGTCTTGCCGAGCGCGTCGTTGGTGCGGTCGTAGTTACGGCGGCAGAACGCGCAGGTGGCGTGGTACACCAGACACGTATAGCCGAAGGCGAATGTCTTGCGGTACCCACCGTATGCTCCGATGATCTGCGTTGCCTCTTGCCTCATGTCTCTTGTCCTTTCTCTGTCTTACGGCTGGCTTGTGCTAGCCGTCACTTTGAAGAAGCGTTTGGGGGCGGTGGCGTTAAGGATGGTGAAAGTGAGGTCGCCGTCGTTTTCGGCGCGGAAGCTCTCCACAAGCTCCCAGTCTCCGCCCAGTGTAGCCGTCGCGTAGAGCGTGTACCAAATTCCGCTCTGGACGTCTACGATTTTTATGGCGAGCGTCGTGTCATCGAAAACGAGCGCCGTGCCGTCCGTGGCGAAGACCGGTGCCGCGAGGTAGAGTGTCGCCGTCGCATCCGCGCCGTTCACGGCGGCCGTGTAGCCGGAGCCGCCTGCCGTGAAAATGTAATCGTTATCCGGCAGCCAGAGGTAAAGCCTGCCGTTTTCGTCGGCAAAGAGGTCGTTGACGCCGTAGGTGCCGAGCGCTCCAACGGTAATTTCCGCTCCTGGCGTGAGGTTCGTCGCCGTGACGCACCAGACGCGTTCCGTGGCGTTGCTGGGCGCGGGGGCGATGGCGTCGTTGACGAGACGGATCGAGCCGCCGGTGAAGGTGTTCGTGCCTGCGACGGCACCATCGAAGCCCGGGCCGATGTCCGCGCCGCCGTTGCTGCCCCGCGCCGCGACGGTGCCGCCGGAAATCGCGACGGTGCCGCCGTCGCCGTAGACGCCGCCGCCGATGCCGGCACCACGATCGCCGCCGTAGGCGGAAATCTCGCCGCCAGTGACCGTCAACGTGCAGCCTTGGCCTTCGTAGCCGCCGCCGATGCCCGCCCCGCCGTCCTCGCCGCCGATTGCCGTGATTTTTCCGCCGTTGATGGTCACCGTGCCGCCCGCGACATAATAGAAGCTTCCAATGCCGGCGGCAGCGCGCCCGCCTGTCGCCGTCAGCGAGGCCGCGTCGTCACCGGGGGCGTTGGTGATGGAGAGCGTCCCTCCCACCACAACTTCAAGCCCTGCCCGCAAGGCACCGGAGGCGAGCGCATTGGTTCCCGCGAGGACGAGCGAGACATCGGCTCCCATCCCCAGTGCGAAGACGCATCGGCCCTCGCTCGCCGCCCTGAGCGTCAGGTTTGACAGCGTGACCGTGTTGACAACGCTGTTCGAGACGATGACGCTCACGCCGCCGACCACGTTGGCGCCCGAGAGCGTGAAGGGGCCCGCGCCGAAGAGCGAGACGGTGCGGTTCGTCGCATCGAAGCGCCATCCGGCGGCGGGATTCGCCGGGCCGTCGGCGACCTCCTCGCCGTTGACCCTCACACAGGTGGGGCCGAAGCCGTTCTGGAGCTTCACCGTGCGGGGACGTCCATCCGCCGTGAAGGTGTAGGTGCCGTTCGGAAGCCACAGGTAGATGTGGCCGTGCTCGTCGGCAACAATGTCTTCCGTTCCATAGTCGTTCGGCAGATTGCCGCGATTCGTGATGTCGATCCGACCGACGGGGGCGAAGCCCGGCACCGCTGCGCAAAAGACCTGTTCCGTGTTGTTCGAGGGTGCGTGGGAGGCGGATGAGCTTCCCAGGCGGATCGAGCCGCCGGTGAAGATGTTTGTGCCGGGGAGTACGCCATCGCCAGCGCCGCTAGCGTAGCCCGGCCCTGTGTCCGTGCTGCGGAAGCCGCCCTGCGCGAAGACCGTGCCGCCGGAAATGGTCAGCGCGCCGCCGCTGCCGTCGTCGCCGCCGCCGATGCCGGCACCGTAATCGCCGCCCGTGGCCGTGATTGTGCCGCCAGAAATCGCGACGATGCCGCCATCGCCATACTCGCCGCCGCCGATGCCTGCGGCGTCCTCGCCGCCGGTGGCCGTGATCGTGCCGCCGGAGAGGGTCACGAGGGCACCGTTGCCAAAATAGCCGCCGCCGATGCCCGCGCCGCAGGTGCCGCCCGTGGCTGTGACCGTGCCGCCGGAGATGGTGGTCACGCCGCCGTTGGCGAGGTGGCCGCCGCCGATGCCCGCGCCGTTTTCGCCGCCCGTTGCAGTGACCATGCCGCCGGTGATGGTGATCGCACCGCCCGTGCCGCTTTCGCCGCCGCCCATGCCCGCGCCGTTTTCGCCGCCTGTGGCCGTGACCGTGCCGCCGGAGATCGTGACCGTGCCGCCGGTGCCATACTTGCCGCCGCCGATGCCGGCACCGCCGTACTGGGCACCCGTGGCCGTGACCGTACCGCCGTTGATAATCACCGTGCCGCCGTCGCCAAAATAGCCGCCGCCGATGCCCGCGGAGCTGTCGTCGCCGATGGCCGTGATTTCCCCGCCGTTGATGATCACCGTGCCGCAATCGCCGTTTTCATCGCTTTCGACGCCGATGCCGGCGCCGCAAAAGCCCATCGCGGTGAGCGACGCCGCGTCGTCGCCGGGGGCGTTGGTGATGGAGAGCGTCCCATCCGTCGCGACCTCGAGGCCGGCCCGGTCGAAGCCGGAGATGAGCGAGTTCGTCCCCGCAAGGACGAGCGAAACGCATGCATTGGTCTCCACCGCGAAGGCGCATTGGTAATCGCCCGTCTCCATGAGCGCCAGGTTCGAGAGCGTGACCGTGTTCGTCACGCCCGCCGCGACGACGATACTGACGTCGCCCGACACGTTGGTGCCTGAAAGGGTGAAGGCTCCCGTGCCCGTGAGCCGGACGGTTCGGGTATGCGCATTGAGGATCCATCCGTCGTTGCCGGGATCCTCTGGGGGGCCGTAGGCGACCTCGTCGCCGTTGACGGTCACACCGGTCACCGGGATCACGCTTTTCCAGATATTCAATGTGCATACGCTCCCGTTCGTCGTAAAGTTGTAGCTGCCGTTCGGGAGCCAGAGATAGATGCTGCCTTCGGCATCGGCGACAATGTCGTTTATGCCGTAATCGCCAAGCCCATCGATTACGACGGGATCGTTGGCGTTGAAGCCCGACACCGTCTCGCAGAAGACCGGCCTCGCGCCGTTGTCGGGCACAGGGACGATGGACGCGTTGCCCAGGCGGATCGAGCCGCCGGTGAAGGTGTTTTCGCTGGAGACGGTGCCATTGCTGCAACCGGGGCCGATGTCATAACCGTTCATGCCGCCATGAACGAAGACCGTGCCGCCGGAAACCGTCACATCGGCATTGGCGCCGCCGATGTAGCTCGTGCCGTATTTGCCGCTGCCGCCACCGATGCCTGCGGCGTAGTCGCCGCCGCCCGTGGCCGTTACCGTACCGCCGGAGATGGCCACCGTGCCGCTTGTGTAGCTGGCGGTGTCGCCGATGGCGCCGCTGCCGATGCCCGCGCCGCCAACGCTGCCGCTGCCTTTGCCGGTGGCCGTGACCGTGCCGCCAGAGATCGTGACCGTGCCGCCGTTGCCATAGTAGCCGCCGCCGATGCCCGCGCCGTAATGGCCGCCTGCGGCCTCGACCTCGCCGCCGGAGATCGTGACCGTGCCGCCCGTGCCGCTTGAACCACCGCCGATGCCCGCGCCGCTGTTGCCGCCCGTGGCCTTGACCATGCCGCCGTTGATGTTCACTGTACCGCCCGCGCCCTTCTTGCCGCCGCCGATGCCCGCGCCGTCGAGACCGCCCTTGACCGTGACCGTGCCGCCGTTGATGGTCGTGTTGCCGCTTCGATTGTAGCTTCCGCCGATGCCTGCGGCGTAGCTCCCGCCCGTGGCCGTGATTTCTCCGCCGTTGATGGTCACGATGCCGCCGTGATCATAGTAGCCCCCGCCGATGCCCGCGCCGTAGCTGCCGCCCTGCGCCATCACCGTGCCGCCGTTGATGGTCACCCTGCCGCCGTCGCCATAGTAGCCGCCGCCGATGCCCGCGCCGTTGCTGCCGCCCTTGGCCGTGATTTCCCCGCCGTTGATGGTCACCCTGCCGCCGTTGACGTTGTAGCCGCTGCCGATGCCCGCGCTGCTGCCTCCGCCCGTGGCGGAGAGCGATGCCGTCTCGTCGCCCGGCGCGTTGGTGATGGAGAGGGTCCGCCCCACCGCAACTTGGAGCCCCGCGCGGTTGCTGCCCGATGCGAGCGTGTTCGCACCTGCGAGGATGAGCGAGACGTTGGCACGCGTTCCCAGCTCGAAGGCGCATTGATTTGCACTCGTCGCTTTGAGCGTCAGGTTCGCGAGCGTGACCGTATTCGTTACATCCGTCGGGACCACGACGCGCACAGCCCCTTCCGTGTTCGTGCCGGAAATCGTGAAGGGGCCCGCGCCGGAAAGCACGAGGTTCGAGGTGGCCGGCTCGTACGCCCAGCCGATGTCGGATGCGCCGTCGGAGTCGAGCATGATTCCATTGACCGTCACGCCGAGCGGGGCGGCGCTGGCGGTGGCTGCGAACAGGCCCGCACAAGTAAGTGTCAAAATGGTTTTCGCATTCATCATGGTGTTCCTTTAGGTTGAGGGCAAGAGACGCGAGACGAGAAAGGGGGCTCGCGCCTCATGTCTCCTCTTGTCCCTTGTCGCATGTTTCTTGTCCTTTCGCTGGAGGCTCTTGCTCCCCCGTAGCATGGGCGTCCCGCCCATGAAACACGGGCAAGATGCCCGTGCCACATCTGCAAGCCTCTCTGTCTTATGGCGGGTCAGTGCTGGCCTCCACCTTGAAGAAGCGTTTGGGTGCTGTCATGTTGGAGAGCGTGAAAGTGAGGAGGCCGTCCGCCGTCGCCGGGACGCTCTGCTCCAGCGTCCAAGGCCCGCCGGGCTCGGGTGCCCCGTAGAGCGTGTAATAAACCCCGCTCTGGGCGTTGGCGATCGTGATGGCGAGCGTCGTGCCGCTGACAACAATGCCCGAGCCGTCCGCAGCGAAGACCGGCGCCGCGAGGTAGAGTGTCGCCGTCGCATCCGCGCCGTTCACGGCAGCCGTGTAGCCGGAACCGCCCGCCGTGAAAGAGTAAACATTATCCGGCAGCCAGAGGTAGAGCCTGCCGTTTTCGTCGGCGAAGAGGTCGTTGACACCGTAGGTGCCGAGCGATGTGACCGTGACCGCCGCATGGGGCACGAGATTCGTCACCGTCACGCACCAGACGCGCGCCGTAGCGTTGCTAGGTGCGAGTGCAATGCTGTCGTTGACGAGCAGGATCGAGCCGCCGGTGAAGGTGTTCGCGCCGGCGTCCGTGCTGCCGTCACCCGGCCCGATGTCTGCGGCACTGTAGCTTCCCGCGGCCGTGACCGTGCCGCCGGATATGGCCGTCGCGCCGCCTGCGCTGCCCGTGCCGCCGCCGATGCCTGCGCCGCCGTTGCGGCCCGTCGCCGTGACCGTGCCGCCGGAGATGTTGACCGTGCCGCCCGCGCCGTTCATTCCGCCGCCGATGCCCGCGCCGGAGTAGGTGCTGACGGCTGTGACCGTGCCGCCGGAGATGTTGACCGTGCCGCCCGCCTTTCCCTGGCCGCCGCCGATGCCTGCGGCGCATGTGCCGCTCGTGGCCGTAATCGTGCCGCCGGAGATGTTGACCGTGCCGCCCGCAGTTTGCGTGCCGCTGCCGATGCCGGCGCCGTTGGCGCCGCCCGTCACGGCGAGGGAGGCAGCATCGTCGCAGGGCGCGTTGGTGATGGAGAGCGTCTCGCCCGCCGCGACCCAGATGCCGGGGCGTCCGCTGCCGGAGGCGAGCTCGTTCGCCCCCGCGAGCGTGAGCGACACGTTCGCCCCCGTCCCCAGCGTGAAGATGCACCGATTGTCGTTGGACGTCCGGAGCGTCAAGTTCGAGAGCGTCACCGCGCTCGACAGGCCTGCCGCTACGGTGACGCGCACTTTGCCTTCCGTGTTGGCGCCGGAAATCATGAACGGCCCCGCGTTCGTGATCCGGAGCAGGCCGGTCGCCTCATCGAAAGTCCAGCCGGCGGCGGGATCGTCGGAACCGAAGGCGACCTCGTCGCCGTTGACCGTCACACCGGTCGCCCCGGCGGTGTCGTCGAGCTCCACCGTGTAGGTGCTTCCGTTCGCCGTGAAGGTGTAGGTGCCGTTGGGGATCCAGAGGTGGATACTGCCGCCGTCGTCGGCAAAGATGTCCGCCGTGCCGTAGTAGGCGGGCAGGTTGCCGCGATCCGTGATGACGACCTGCGCGTTGGGTTCGAAGCCCGCCACCGTTGCGCAGAAAACCGCCTTCCCGTTGTGGTTCCGGGGGATGGGGGCGAGGGAGGCGTCGGCCAGGCGGATCGAGCCGCCGGCGAAGGTGTTGGCGCCTAAGGTGGTGGTGTCGCGCCCCGGCCCGATGTCCATGCCGCCGTCGCTGCCCTGCGCGAAGACCGTGCCGCCGGAGATCGTCACCGCGCCGCCCGCGCCGCCAGTGCCGTCGTAGCTGCCGCCGCCGATGCCCGCGCCCCGGCTGCCGCCGATGACCGAAACCCGGCCGCCGGAGATCGTGACCGTGCCGCCGGCCTTTTCCCCGCCGCCACCGATGCCTGCGGCGTAGTTGCCGCCCTGAGCCGTCACCGTGCCGCCCGCGATGTTGACTGTGCCGCCCGCACCCTTGAAGCCGCCGCCAATGCCCGAGGCGCCGTTGCCGCCGACCGCTGTGACGATGCCGCCAAGGATGTTGACCGTGCCGCCCGCCTTTGCCTGTCCGCCGCCGACGCCGGCGGCGTTGCGGCCGCCCGTCGCGAAGAGCGCGGCCGCGTCGTCGCCCGGTGCATTGGTGATGGAGAGCGTCCGGCCTGATTCGACCTGGACGCCCGCGCAGTTGTAGCCGGAGGCGAGCGCGTTCGTCCCCGCGAGGACGAGCGACACGTTGGCGCCTGTCCCCAGCGTGAAGGCGCATTGACTGCCGCCCGTCGTGCGGAGCGTCAGGTTCGCGAGCGTGACCGGCTTGACGACGCCGCTCGACACGACTACGCGGACGCCGCCGACCCCGTTGACGCCCGACAGCGCGAAAGGCCCCGCGCCCGTGAGCGAGAGCGTGCGGTTCGCCGCGTCGTAGCTCCATCCGGCGGGGGGAGCCGCCGGGAAGGCGATCTCCTGGCCGTTGACCGTCACGCCGGTGGGCGCGACGCCGTTCTGGATCGTCACCGTGCGGGGGTTCCCGTTCGCCGTGAAGTTGTGGGTGCCGTTCGGGAGCCAGAGGTGGATGCAGCCGTCTCCGTCGGCAAAAAGATCGTTCACGCCGTATCCCGCCAGCCCCGAGATCGCGACCGCGCCGCCTGGCGCGAAGCCCGCCAGCGATGCGCAGAAGACCTGCTCCGTAGCGTTCGAGGGCGCGTGGAAGGCCGATGTGGCGCCGAGACCGATCGAGCCGCCGGTGAAGGTGTTCGCGCCGGAGACGGTACCGCTCTGCCCCGGCCCGATGTCCCTTGCGCCGTTGCTGCCGGTTGCCGCGACCGTGCCGCCGGAGATCATGACCGTGCCGCCCGCCCCGCCGTAGGCGCCGCCGCCGATGCCGGCTCCGGAAGTGCCGCCCGTTGCCGTCACCCTGCCGCCGGAAATGGCGACATGGCCGCCCGCGCCGCTCTGGCCGCCGCCGATGCCGGCGGCATAGGTGCCGCCCTGTGCCGTCACCGCGCCGCCGGAAATGTTGACTGTGCCGCCCTGGCTGCTGCTGCCGCCGCCGATGCCCGCGCCGCTGTTGCCGCCCGTGGCCGTGACCGTGCCGCCGTTGATGGCGACCGTGCCGGCGGGGCCGCTGTGGTAGTAGCCGCCGCCGATGCCTGCGCTCAGGCGGCCGCCCTGCGCCATCACCGTGCCGCCGTTGATGGTGATCGTGCCCCCCGCACGGTAGTAGCCGCCGCCGATGCCCGCGCCGTAGGTGCCCGTGCTGGATGCGGAGACGTGTCCGCCGTTGATGGTTGTCGTACCCCCTGCGCCTTGAGATCCGCCGCCGATGCCTGCGGCGCCGTCGGTGCCATACGCAGTGATCTGTCCGCCGTGGATGGTGATCGTGCCGCTCTCGTTTTTGTTGTTGCCGCCGATGCCCGCAGCGTACTTTCCACCCGTCGCCGTCAGCGCGCCCGCGTCGTCGCCGGGGGCGCTGTTGATGGAGAGCGTCCGCCCTCCCGCGACTTCAAGACCCGCGCGGTTGTCGCCCGAGAGGAGTGCGTTGTTCCCCGCCAGGAAGAGCGAGACGCAGGCGTTGGTCTGCAGCGTGAAGGCGCACCGGCTGTCGCTGCCGGGCGTCTCGAGCACCAGGTTCGAAATCGTCACGTCGCACGTCACGCCTTCCTGGACGACGACGCGCACCTGGCTCGTCTTGTTGGTGCCGGAAATCGTGAACGGGCCCGCGTTCGTGAGCGTGATGTGGGGCAGGTAGTATTTCCAGCCTTCGCCGCCCGATCCGGCGGAGTCGAGGGCGACCCCGTTGACCGTCACCCCGGTCGGGGCGGCGGTCGCGGCGGTGACCGCGCAGAGCGTCATCAGCGCGGCGAGGAGTGTGTGTCTCATGTCTCTTGTCTCATGTCTCATGTCTTTCCTCTCTCATTCACTGTGCTAAAATCGGCAAGCGTAAAGGTGGCTGTGTTATCTGCCAGCGTAAACGAGTCGATGGAGAAATAGTGGGTTGTCGCCGCCGCATCCGCGTTCGCGACGGTCGCGACATAGGACATGCCGTTCACGATAAAGACACAACCCATGAGACCTGTCCTCCGGAAAAAAAGGAGGAGGCGCACGAGCGCGGAGACGCGGAGACGCAAAGTGCGGGACTGGCACGCAAAACTGGATGCAGTGTCGTTGTTGTTCGTGGCGCTGCTGTTCACGGTCAGCCTTTCCTTCGAGAAAACGGCAGTAACATGAGCTAAAGTACGGTTGTGGTTGCATGGTAACGTGAAAAGGGAGAAGAAGACAAGAACTTTTTGGTGTTGTTATTTATGCGCTTCGCGACGTATTGACATATCATGATTTTATGATATATACTCCCGCCTTTTTCAACGCACGGGAAGTCATTTTTTGGAAAGGGGTTCAACATGAAGACAGTCATTGTGGGCGGTGTGGCGGCGGGAGCGGGCGTGGCCGCAAGATTGCGTAGGTTGGATGAGTCGGCCGAGATCATGATGTTCGAGCGCGGCGCATTCATCTCGTACGCGAACTGCGGCTTGCCCTACCATGTAGGCGGCGTCATCCCCCAGCGCGAAGCACTGATAGTGATGACCGAGAACCGCTTCAAGACGTGGTTCAACGTGGACGTCCGCACGAAAAGCGAGGTGATCGCCGTCGACCGCGCCGCAAAAGAAGTGACGGTCCGAAGCGAAACGGGAACCTATCAGGAGAGTTATGACAAATTGGTTCTGGCCACAGGCTCGTCCCCGGTCATGATGGACATCCCCGCTTCTGACGATCCGCGCGTCATGCGGCTCTGGACGATTCCGGACATGGACTCCATCATTGCCGCCATCGATGGCGGCGCACGGACAGCCGTGGTCGTCGGGGCGGGCTTCATCGGACTGGAGATCGCCGAAAATCTCAACGAGCGGGGACTTGACGTGACTCTCGTTGAACTCTCCGACCAAGTGTTGCCGACAATCGACAAAGAGATGTCCACCACGCTGGCACAAGAACTCTCCTCGGTAGGCATCGCCCTGCGGTTGGCGCGCAAGGTTACGGCGTTCGAGAAGTCTGCGGACGCCTTCCACGCGGTTCTGGACGATGGCGAGAAACTGCCGGCGGATCTTGTGGTCATGAGCGTCGGCGTGAAACCCAACTCCGAATTGGCGCGGGCCGCCGGACTCGATGTCGGCCCCCGCGGCCACATTATCGTCGACGACACGTTGCAGACCTCTGATCCCAGCATCTATGCGGCAGGCGATGTAATCGAAGTCAATGACCCAATCCTCGGCGGCAAGACGGCGATTCCGCTGGCCGGCCCTGCCAACAAGCAGGCGCGCATCGTCGCCGATAATCTGGTCGGCCGTACATCGCGTTACCGCGGTAGCATCGGGACCGCTGTCCTCAAGGTGGGCTCACTAGCCGCTGGCAGTGTGGGGTTCACCGAACGCCGCTTGAAGCAGATGGGCATCCCCTACCATAAAATCTACAACCACCCCGCCTCCTGTGCCACCTATTACCCCGGCGGGTCACAACTTCACATCAAACTCCTGTTCGCCCCCGACGGCAAGATCCTTGGCGCGCAAGTGGTCGGCCACGAAGGCGTGGCCAAGCGCCTTGACACGATTGCCGGCGCGATGTGCTGCGGCGCCACCGCGCCGGAACTCGCCGACCTGGAACTCGCCTATGCGCCGCCGTTCAACTCAGCCAAAGACCCCGTCAATTTCGCCGGCATGATCGCCGACAACGTGCTCAAAGGCGACACCCACCTGACGCATGGCGATGAAATCCCCGCCGACGCCCTGATTCTGGACGTGCGCGAGCCGGCGGAGGTCGCACTGGGCGCCATTCCCGGCGCCACGAATATCCCGCTCGGCCAACTCCGTAGCCGTATCGAAGAACTCGATACCGCCCGTGAGATCGTGACCGTTTGCCGGGTCGGCCTGCGCGGTTATCTCGCCGAGCGTATTCTGCGCCAGAACGGCTACCGCGTCAGCAACTTGTCGGGCGGTTATACGACCTGGACCTACTTCCATCCCGCGCCGTTCACGCCGGCAGCCAAAGCACACTCTTCATCTAGGCGACCGTGATGGAACCGAAGCCACTACCCGACGAGTATCTGGATCAGGTCTCACAAACGATCAAGATCATCGGACACCCGCAACGCCTGCGGATTCTCGAATACATCGACCTTCACGGCGAAAGCGCGGTGAGCG
>Ga0116161_1001593_pt1 | contig 23001 bp, 18 predicted proteins | sample AD_JPNAS3_MetaG_FD_89877 | JGI IMG/M metagenome (GOLD analysis project Ga0116161, IMG submission 89877) | Active sludge microbial communities of municipal wastewater-treating anaerobic digesters from Japan - AD_JPNAS3_MetaG | ecosystem: Engineered > Bioreactor > Anaerobic > Digestate | place... | reverse complement strand
TATTACTGGAAAGTGCGAGCGTTGAATAGTACGGACATTTCCCCGTGGTCGGACATCTGGTCATTTACTACAGATTCCCTCGCCGTTATCAATCCGTTAGCGGCTCCCACTCTCGTCGCACCCGCCAACCAATCCGTCAATATTTCATGGACGGGAACAACACTTACATGGAATTTCGTACAATTTGCCACACAATACGAGTATCAACTTGCGGACAATCAGAACTTCTTAAATGCCACAACAGGACAAACAGCAATTTTGACCTATTTTACCGACACATTACAACAAAACAGCACCTATTACTGGAAAGTGCGTGCGTTGAATAGTACGGACATTTCCCCGTGGTCAGATACTTGGTCATTTACTACGGATTCCCTCGCAACTATCAATCCGTTAGCGGCTCCCACTCTCGTCGCACCCGCCAACCAATCCGTCAATATTTCATGGACAGGAACAACACTTGCATGGAATTTGGTACAATTTGCCACTCAATACGAGTATCAACTTGCGGACAACCAGAACTTTTCAAATGCTACAACGGGACAAACAGCAATTTTGACCTATTTTACAGACACATTACAACAAAACAGCACCTATTACTGGAAAGTACGTGCGTTGAATAGTACGGACATTTCCCCGTGGTCGGACATCTGGTCATTTACTACAGATTCCCTCGCCGTTATCAATCCGTTAGCGGCTCCCACTCTCGTCGCACCCGCAGACCAATCCGTCAATATTTCATGGACAGGAACAACACTTGCATGGAATTTGGTACAATTTGCCACTCAATACGAGTATCAACTTGCGGACAATCAGAACTTCTTAAATGCCACAACAGGACAAACGGCAATTTTGACCTATTTTACCGACACATTACAACAAAGCAGCACTTATTACTGGAAAGTGCGGGCGTTGAATAGTACGGACATTTCCCCGTGGTCGGATACTTGGTCTTTTACTACAGAAACTATTACAAAAATCAGTGAAAACAGTCAAAATAGTTATCAAATTTATCCAAATCCTGCTAATAATTATGTGGTTCTTAAAGTCTTAAATGAAGAAAGTCAACTTTCGATAAAAATTGTGGATAGTCAAGGAAAATTGATTTACAGTATAGCAAATATTAAAGAAGAAGAAACGATAATTAATACTACTTTATGGAGTAACGGATTATACTTTATGATGATTAGAAAAAACAATGAAACAACCTCTCATTCCATTATTATAAATCACTAATTTTCAAATAGTTACAATTAAGTTTTACGTTGAATATCGGAAATATTTGTTTATTTAGAAAAAAAAACTTAACTTTGCATACCTAATAAAAAAAAGAGTTAATATTATAAAATACTTAAAATCAATATTATATAACATTTAAAATCAAATTTTTATGAAACGAAACGTTATTATTATTGGAGCAGCCGGAAGAGATTTCCACAACTTCAATACCTATTTTAGAGGAAACAAAAATTACAATGTCGTCGCTTTTACAGCAGAACAGATTCCGGGAATTGACGGCAGACCTTATCCGAAAGAGTTAGCAGGAGAAGATTTGTATCCTAACGGAATTCCAATTTATCCCGAATCACAACTTCCTGAATTGATTAAAAAATACAACGTTGATGAATGTGTATTTGCTTATAGCGATAGACCATATCCTTACGTAATGCAAGTAAGTGCTATCGTTAATGCTGCGGGAGCAAATTTCGTTTTAATGGGACCTAAAGACACCATGTTAAAATCTACCAAACCGGTTATTGCTGTTGGTTCTACCAGAACGGGTTGCGGAAAATCTCAAACATCCAGAAGAGTTATTGAAATTCTTACCGGAATGGGATTAAAAGTAGTTGCTGTTCGTCACCCCATGCCTTATGACCCGGACTTAAACAAACAAAGAGTACAGCGTTTTGCCACCGTTGAAGATTTAAAAAAACACAACTGTACGATTGAAGAGATGGAAGAGTATGAACCACACGTTGTTACAAAACGTAATGTGATTTATGCAGGAGTTGACTATGAGGAGATTCTTCGTGCAGCTGAAAAAGATCCGGACGGTTGTGACGTGATTATATGGGACGGTGGAAATAATGACTTCCCCTTCTTTGAATCCGATTTATTTATCGGCGTTGCTGACCCGTTACGCCCCGGTGCAGAAATTAGCTACTACCCGGGAGAGGTGGTTGCAAGAATGGCTGACGTAATGGTAATTAATAAAATTGACTCTGCCTCTTTGGCTGATATTAACACCGTTAGAAAAAATCTTATAGCTATTAATCCTGATGTGAAAATCGTTGATGCAGCGTCAGTTCTTACAATTGATAAACCGGAACTTATTAAAGGAAAACGCGTTTTAGTTGTTGAAGACGGTCCGACATTAACACATGGAGAAATGGACCTCGGAGCCGGTACCGTAGCAGCAATGAAATACGGAGCAGCCGAGTTCGTTGACCCAAAACCCTATATCGTTGGCAGCTTAAAGGAAACTTTCGAAACCTATCCTCATATTGGTGCTTTACTACCAGCTATGGGATACGGCGAAAAACAGATGAGAGACCTCGAACAAACCATTGCAAATACTCCTTGCGATGTGGTTGTAGTTGGTACTCCTATTGATTTGCCACGTTTCATTAAAATTAAACAACCCGTGGTGAAAATCGGCTACGAACTCCAAGAAATCGGACAACCTGATTTGAAAGTTATCCTTGATGAGTTTGTAAAAAAACATAATCTGAAAAAATAGATTAATGCTTAATCTTAAAAGGGCGTCTTGAAAAAGATGCCCTTTTTTTATTATTTAAGACAAAGATTGTTTTTATTGAAAAAAAATGTATATTTGCAAACTTTTTACTATAAAATAAAATTGAGAATTATTTTAAGTTAAGTTGTTATAAATCAGTTATTTAAAAATAATTAGCTATTTTATTTCATATAGTATGAAGGAATAAAAACAATTAAATATTTAAAAAATGTCAGGATTAATCGGAAAAAAAATTGGGATGACTAGCATTTATGATGCCTCTGGTAAAGTAGTACCATGCACAGTATTAGAGGCTGGTCCTTGCGTAGTTACGCAAGTTAAAACCATTGAAAAAGATGGTTACGAAGCTATCCAATTGGCGTACGATGAGAAAAAAGAGAAAAGGACATCTAAGCCACTAAAGGGGCACTTCGCAAAAGCAGGCACTTCGCCTAAAAAGGTTTTACGCGAATTTACTCGTTTTGAAGAGGGTTCACGTAAAAAACACGGAGAAATTATTGATGTTTCCGTATTTGTTGAAGGAGAATATGTAGACGTAAGCGGAATATCAAAGGGAAAAGGGTTTCAAGGTGTTTTAAAACGGCATAATTTTGGTGGCGTTGGTGAGAGTACGCACGGACAGCACAATCGTTTAAGAGCTCCCGGCTCTATAGGTTCATCTTCATGGCCTTCAAGAGTTTTTAAAGGAATGAAAATGGCAGGTCGAACGGGGGGAAATAAAGTTAAAATGATAAATCTTCAAATTATGAAGATTGTTAAAGAAAAAAACTTGGTAGTAGTTAAAGGTTCTGTTCCTGGAGCCAATGGATCATATGTAATTATAGAAAGATGGAGTTAACAGTATTTAAAATAGACGGAAGCGAATCAACAAAAAAGGTAACGTTGAATGATAAAATTTTCAATGTAGAGCCTAATGATCACGCTATTTGGTTAGATGTTAAACATTACTTAGCTAATCAAAGACAAGGAACACACGACACATTGGAGAAATCTACCATGTCAGGTAGTACTCGTAAACTTAAGAGACAAAAAGGCACAGGCGGTGCACGTGCCGGAAGTATTAAATCCCCTCTCTTTAGAGGAGGAGCTACTATTTTTGGACCGCACCCAAGAGATTATAGCTTCAAATTAAACAAGAAAATCAAAAAACTTGCTCGTTTTTCTGCTCTCACTTATAAAGCTAAAGCAGGACAAATTACAGTTATTGAAGACTTCGCTTTTGATGCACCAAAAACAAAAGCATATCTCGAAATACTCAAAAACTTTGACCTTGTTGCTCCTAAAACATTACTTTTAACTAACGAAAGTAATCGTAACGTTTACATCTCTTCGCGTAATTTAAAACGGTCGAAAGTTGTTAGAGCACAAGATGTTAACACTTACGATGTACTCAATGCTTCACATCTTATTATTTGTGAAAATAGTTTTAGTGAATTAGAAAAAATGTTGATTTAACCCTTTATTATTCACATAAATCATTAAGTAATAAGAGATTAACAAAGAAATTTATAAAATAGTATAGTAATGAATGTATTAATAAAACCCATTATCAGCGAAAAGATGACAAAGGTAGCGGACGAGTTTAACCGCTATGGTTTTATTGTTGATAGAAAAGCTACTAAAAGCCAAATAAAAGCAGAAGTAGAAGATATTTACGGAGTAAAAGTTCGTAGGGTTAACACATTAATCCAACGAGGTAAAGCCTCTTCTCGCTACACTAAAACAGGTGTAATTACCGGAAAGAAAAATACGGTAAAAAAGGCAATCGTAGAAATTAGTAAAGAAGAAAAAATTGATTTTTTTAGCAATATTTAAAGATGGCATTAAAAAAGTATAAACCAGTAACGCCCGGACAGCGCTTTAAAGTTATTAGTGCGTTTGACGACATTACCACCAATAAACCTGAAAAAAGTTTATTGTGTCCTAAACCAAGGACTGGCGGAAGAAATAATCGTGGTAAGATGACGATACGGTATCGCGGAGGCGGTCATAAGAAGATGTATCGTTTTATTGATTTTAAAAGAGACAAAGATGGTATTCCGGCTACCGTGAAAACCATAGAGTACGACCCCAATCGTTCTGCACGTATCGCTTTAGTAGCATACGCAGACGGGGAAAAACGCTATATTGTCGCTCCTCATGGCTTAAAAGTCGGTCAGCAGATATTATCCGGCAACGGCGTTTCTCCTGATGTTGGGAACTGCCTTCCATTGTCTGAAATTCCTTTCGGTTCTATCATCCATAATATAGAATTACGTCCGGGACAAGGTGCAAAAATGGTTCGTAGTGCCGGCTCTTACGCACAACTTATGTCAAGAGAAGGGAAATATGCAAATATTAAAATGCCATCCGGTGAAACCCGAATGATACTTTGCGACTGCCGCGCCACTATCGGAATGGTTTCTAATATTGACCATAGCCTTGAAGTTTCAGGAAAAGCCGGGAGAACTCGCTGGTTAGGAAGACGACCACGCGTTAGAGGTGTTGTTATGAACCCCGTTGACCACCCAATGGGCGGCGGTGAAGGACGTGCATCCGGAGGACAACCACGCTCAAGAAAAGGTATCCCCGCTAAAGGTTATAGAACTAGAACACCTAAGAAAAGTTCTAATCAATACATTATCGAAAGAAGAAAAAAATAATTTAAAGTTGAAGTAATATGAGTCGTTCATTAAAAAAAGGTCCATATATTTATTATAAATTAGAAAAAAGAGCCCAAGAAGCCCAAGAATCAGGGAAAAAAACAACTATTAAAACTTGGTCACGAGCTTCTATGATTTCTCCGGACTTCGTGGGATTAACCATCGCCGTGCATAATGGAAATAAATTTGTTCCCGTCTATATTACTGAAAATATGGTAGGACATAGATTAGGAGAATTTGCACCTACACGAATATTCCGTGGACACGCCGGACAAAAAGATAAAGGAAAAAAATAAAACTCCTTTTTCTTATTTTAATATAATTACCCCCTATTGTTTTGAAAAAAATAATAGGGGGTTTAATTTCCCTCCTCGAATAAAAAAATATCCTATTTTTACATTTTTAAAACTCTAAACAAAAATATAGAAATATCACCCATGAGATTTTTAAATTCACTCGCTAATTTTATACCGTTTAAAGCTCTATTTTATAATTTTCAAAATAATCTTATTTGCCCGTTTTATCATGCCGTTTCAAATGAAAAATTGCTCTACTCCAACCACTTAATTCATACAAAAAACGTAAAGGAGTTTGAAGAGGATATAGATTTTCTGCTAAAACATTATAAACCTACAGAGCTATCTTCACTATTAAAAATTGCTCAAGGAGAAAATGAACTTAAAGCCCCTTCCTTTTTTCTTAGTTTTGATGACGGATTGAGAGAGTGCTATGATATTATTGCTCCCATTTTACTTCGCAAAGGAGTACCTGCCGCCTTTTTTATTAACACCGCTTTTTTGGACAACCGTGATATTTTCTATCGCTATAAAATCAATCTATTGCTCAATAAATATATCGAAAATAGAACAAATAAAAACATGGTAAATAAAGTTACAGAACTCCTTACCAAAGAGAATGAAAATTACAAAACCCCTTTTGATTTACTTGATTTTCAATTTAATAACTTTACATTTTTAGATAATTTAGCTCCTATTCTATCGGTTGATTTCGGGAACTTCCTTGAAACAAACAAACCTTACTTAACGACAACACAGGTAGAACATTTAATTAAACAAGGTTTTTATGTCGGCGCTCACTCTATTGACCACCCTCTTTTTTATACCATATCGGAAAACGAGCAGGTGAGACAGACAACAGAAAGCGTACAACAAACTGTAGAACAGTTCCGACTTTCTTACCGAATTTTTGCTTTCCCATTCACGGACGCTTACCTGCCGCTCTCCTTTTTCAAAAAAATTGAACCTTTTGTAGACCTAACATTTGGCACGGCAGGACTGAAAAAAGATGTAATTACAACAAATTTCCAACGAATTTCAATGGAGAAGAAAAATAGAAGTGCCGAACAGATTTTAAAGCAAGAGTACCTTTACTCAAAAATAAAAAGAGTTATAGGAAAAGAGAAAATTAGAAGAAATCAATAAACACTTCTCTTTCCAATCCTTGAAAATTTATTGACTTTAAAAATCTCTACTTTTTATTTGTATTTTTGCAAAAATAATTTCATTGATGAAAAAACAGATTCCCAATTTAATAACATCACTCAATTTATTTACAGGCTCTATCGGTGTTGTTTTTGCACTTCGCGGATTTTTAGAAATTGCCTCTCTATTAATTTTACTTTGTGCCGTCTTCGACTTTCTTGATGGTTTTACTTCTCGGTTATTGAACGCGAAGTCTCCTTATGGAGTAGATTTAGACTCTTTGGCAGATATTATCTCCTTTGGCTTGTTACCGGCAACTATTTTATTTGCTTTCATGGAAAATAGTGTTCAAAATATAGAACCCTCATTACGAGACGGTTTGTTACGCTTTTCACCATACATCGCCTTTATCATACCGGTTTTCTCGGCTTACCGATTAGCGATATTTAACCATGACGAAACACAACGTTTTGATTTCAAAGGCTTACCAACCCCTGCGAATGCACTTTTTATCGGCTTTTTACATTTTGCGGCTTTAGATATTACCGCACTTAATAATATTGGAGTTCTTATCGGATTAACTATACTTTTTTCATTTTTACTTGTTACACGCCTCCCAATGTTTTCGTTAAAATTCTATCATTGGGGAATTGAAGGTAATATAACGCGTTATTCTTTTCTATTTTTATCGTTAATCCTATTGTTAATCTTCAGATTGGGAGCATTCCCGATTATTATTTTAAGTTACTTACTTATTTCTGTTGCAATTTTAGCATTTAAAAAAAGATAAAAAATGGCTCTAACTTCTATCGCACTTTTTTGTGGTTCGGCGTGGGGTAATCATCCGGAATATTCTAAAGTTGCCCATGATTTTGGCAAGCGCTGCGCAGACGAAAAAATTACACTTTATTACGGCGGGGCTTGCGTAGGATTAATGGACGTAGCCGCCAAAGCCGCATTGGCAAATAACGGAAAGGTTATTGGCATAAGTCCTACTTTTTTCACGCGTGATGTTGTTCAACCGGAAACGCTCACTGAATTTATTGCAGTAAAAACAATGAGCGAACGTAAACAGTTGCTCGAAAAAAGAGCTGACGCCTTCGTTGCTCTACCCGGCGGCTTTGGCACGATGGACGAACTTTTTGAAATTATCACGGACGCACAACTTGGTCTGCACAATAAACCGATAGCCGTGCTGAACACTTTGAATTATTATGCTCCCCTATTAGAACAATTGGCACATTTTCAAAAAGAAGGCTTTTTAAAACCGTTTCATCACGACTTGTTGATGGTAGCCGACACGATAGAGACTCTTTTTGAAAAAATCAAAACGTATCAAAATCCGAATCGTAGCGATTGGTTGCAAAAGGTAAAACATAAAAATGAATAACTACCATGTTAAATTATAACGAAAACGAAGATATTATAGCCTCTAAAGCGGTTATTGAAATGATAGCACTTGCATCGGAATATGTACTTTTTATCGAAAAAATATATCAATACGAAAAAGAGGAACGGCTCCCTTTTTTACAAAAAATTCTTACGGCTCTCTACTTAAAAGGACTGCTCTTCCCAACGATTCAAGTTGATGACACCTCTTTTCACGAAAGATTTATTACGGAAGAAGAATACGAATTACTGCATTTAAAACTAATTGATAATTTTGAAGATATAAATTACTTCTCGTCCGTAAATTTAATGGACGATGATATCGAAGCCGTACCCGTAACTCTGGCAGAATATTTGGCAGATATTTATTTAGATTTAAAAGAGTTTTTACTTTTGTATGAGAAAAGAACTTTAGGAGCTCAAGAAAATGCGGTTAAAGCATGTAAAGATGACTTTTTGGACAATTGGGGTTATAAAATAGTTTTAGTATTACCCCATTTGCATGTTTTAACCCGAAATTCCGCAGATAATATCGAATAGCAGATGAAAAAACTATCTTTAGACGAGTTAGGGCGAGTTACTCCTGAAATTTACAAAACGCAGGAAAAAAATCCGATAGTTATCATTCTTGATAATATTAGAAGCATGTACAATGTCGGCTCTATTTTCCGAACGGCGGACGCTTTCGCGGTGGAAAAAATCTTTTTGTGTGGAATTACGGCACAACCTCCTCATAAAGAGATAGAAAAAACGGCGTTGGGAGCTACGGAAACGGTCTATTGGCAATATTACGAAAACACAAAAGAGTTAATAACTCTCTTAAAACAAGATAATTATAAAATTTACGCCGTTGAGCAAACCGACGAACCCCAGGAATTGACACAATTTAGCTTCTCACCGGAAGAACGATATGCTGTAGTTATGGGAAACGAAGTCTTCGGAGTTGATGACGAAGTACTAAATTTATGTGACGGAGCTATTGAAATCCCTCAAGTGGGAGTCAAACATTCGCTCAATGTATCCGTAGCCGCCGCTATCGTGATTTGGGAATTTTTCAGACAAATGAAAAAATAATATTTTTATAATAATTCATCTGACTATCAAGCACTTATACGCTATTTTCAAATACAACGTTTCAGTTTTCCCAAATGCAATTTACTATTAACTTCTATTTTTATTTATTTTAATTATTCGTGTAGAAATAATCGGCACTCATTGCTAAACAGCTTATTATAAGACAATTAGCAAAAACATTTTATCAGTTCAATGATTTTGGGAATAAATATCAATCCTCCTACAATTACAGCAATCAGAGCGGAAATTAAAACTGCTCCGGCGCAATAATCTTTAATTGTTCCAATTTTTTCATTCCACGCCGGTTCAACAAAATCCGCAAGTTTTTCGATAGCACTATTCAGCAACTCCGTCAAAATCACAACGCCGGAAACGATAGATATGGCAACCCATTCGAGCAACTCAATTTTCAAAACGATGCCCACTATAATAACAACCACAAGCGCAACAAAATGTACCCGTGAATTGTGTTCGTTTTTAATCATAGTTTTTATTCCGCCAAAAGCAAACCGAAAACTCCTCAATCGTTTCCGAATTGTAAAACGCTCAAATTCATTCTTTTGCATCATACGGTCTCCCCTATTTTCTAAGATAACTTCATTAATTTTTATGAATACAAATATATATTTTTTCTACAAGATGTTCAGGATATTTTTAAATTTTATTAGGGCGTGCCCCCTCGCTGCGCTCGGGGTCGGCTTACGCCTCCAAGTCCGCAGTCGTGAGCTATGAATAGCATAGTCGAAAAAGGAGCTTCTAAAGTCGCTCTTTTTCTCCTTGCTCTTCAAAGCTCACTCCTTTGCGGGCTATCCGGCTACAGCCTCACGCCGTTGAGAATGGCATGCATGCCATTCTCAACGAAATAATCCTCCCATTTTTGGTCGCGTGAGGCGCTTAGGTGGAAAGCCCGCAAGGGCGGAAGGCGATGGGGACGCAGCGGCAAAAAAGCGAGCTTGTAAGCTCTTTTTGCCGCTTTGCGTCCCCACGGCTTGTGCCCGCGGACTTGGAACCGGGCGCCGACCCGTGAGCGGCAGCGAACGGGACACGCCCTAATTAAAAATATAATTATCTTTATTATACTAAAAAGGATAAATCAAAGGAAAAATAGAGAATTTCGAATTATTAATTTGCCACTATTTTCCGATACAAAACTTGCTAAAAATATGATTTAATAAATCTTCGTTGGCAATTTCGCCCGTAACAGTGCCTATCGCATTTAAAGCGGTACGAATATCGGCGGCTAAAAGATCCGTAGAGATATTGGCTTCGATTCCTTCTAAAATATGCTCTAAACTCTTCTGAATCTGAATCATACTATCATAATGGCGTGTGTTGGTTAGTAATGTCTGATTGGTAATTTGCAAACTATTTACCGATTCAATAAGAATTTCATGGATATAATTGAGATTCACTTTTCTTTTTGCCGAAATATAGACAATATCAAGATCGTTCCACTCGCTGAAATGGTGCGGCATTTCATTCAACTCATCAATTTTGTTAGCTACTATAATTAACCGTTTATTTAAAAAATCAATCTCATTTTCAAAATAGAGCAACTCTTCTTCTACATCTTTCAGCGTAGTTTTGTTAATATCAACCATATACAAAATAATATCCGCTTTTTCGATAGCTTTGAAAGTACGCTCTATGCCATAGCTTTCTACTTCATCTTCTGCCAACCTAATCCCCGCAGTATCAATGAAACGGAAGGTTACTCCATCAATATTAAAGGTATCTTCGATAGTATCGCGTGTCGTTCCCGGAATTTTAGAAACGATAGCCCTATCGTCATTTAACATGGCATTGAGCAAGGTAGATTTTCCCACGTTGGGCTTCCCGACAATAACCACCGGAATACCATTTTTAATAACATTCCCTAATTTAAACGACTCGATAAGAGAGTTTATCTCCTCTTTTAAATGGTTTACTAAATTTGTAAGGTCTTTTCTATCAGCAAATTGAACATCTTCTTCACTAAAATCCAATTCAAGTTCCAACAAAGAGGCTAACTCTATAAATTGTTCTCTTAAATCCTTTAATTTCGATGAAAAATTACCACGAAGTTGATTAATAGCCAATTTATGAGCGGATTCGCTTTCCGCATCTATCAAATCGGCAACTGCCTCTGCTTGAGGCAAATCCAATTTCCCATTTAAAAAGGCACGCATGGTAAACTCGCCGGGCATAGCCAAACGACAGCCATACTCGAGCAAAAGTTCTATAATTTTTTTCTGTATATAAAAAGAGCCATGACATGAAATTTCCACCATATCTTCACCCGAATAGGAATGGGGGGCTTTAAATTTCACAACCATTACTTGGTCTATAAGTCGTTCATTTTCAAAAACTTCCGCATATTTACAAACATTCTCTTTTAACTTTAAAAATGAAAAAGAGGTCGGGAAAAGTTTTGCCGCAATAGTAAAGGCTTCATCTCCCGAAATACGAATTACGGCTATAGCTCCTACGCCTTGTGGCGTTGAAATTGAACATATCGTTTTTCTATCTGTCTTCATAATTATAAGATTATTTTAAGATTGTTTTTTTGCAAAGTTACATCATTTTTTTTTATATTTTTGTATCGCTAAAATATATATATGTTTTTAATTGAAATTGACATAAATTTAAACGTTTTGTAACAAATTTACAACTATGAAAATTTTAAAAAATATTTTTTTTTCAATTTTATCGCTTCTTGTTTTTCATTCAACCGCCCAAACCGACAATAATTATCGAATTATTCAAAATGGGTATGAAAAAATTCAACTTTCATTAACCACTGACATAAACAGTTTGGAGTTTAGTGAGATACAAACCGACAGGGGTTTATTTACGCGGCTTTCTATTGACGGGTTTTATCCTTCTTCTTCGATAGGGAATCCCGAACTTCCCACTTTAATAAAAATGCTTGAAGTGCCTCTATGCGATGGTATTCGTGTGCGTATACTTTCAAAAGATAGCGTTCATCAATCGTTATCTCAGCAGCATGCGATTTATCCTGCTCAACCTTCTCGTTCCAAATCCGACGAAGGACCGTTTTCGCTCGTAATTAATGAAAATTGCTATTCACAAAACTCTTTTTACGGAGATGACTTGGTAGAAGTTAAGAAAAGCGGAGTGGCTCGAAACATCAATTTAGCTACGCTCTATTTTTCACCCATAAAATATAATCCTGTAACACAGGAAGTTATTATTTACACCGAAGTTGAGATAGAAATCACTTTTTATCGTCCCAATATTGGTGCCACGCAACAGATGAAAGAGTTGCACAGCGCCCCTTCTTTTAACGGTAATTCTTTGGTTATCAATCCCATCTCTCATCAGCGCGATGCTTTAACGGCAGCACCCATTAAGTATTTAATTGTTGCCCACTCTTCATTTCGGGGCGAGTTAGACCAATTTATTGCATGGAAAAAGCGGAAAGGGTTTATAGTTGAAATCGGCTATACCGATGAGGCAAATGTGGGGACAACGACGACTTCGATTGGCAATTTTATACGTTCTCATTACAACGACGCAACCCCGGAAAATCCGGCTCCTTTGTATGTTTTATTAGTTGGGGACGTACAGCAAGTTCCTGCTTTTTCGGGAAATGCAGGCAGTCACGTTACCGACCTTTACTATTTCACATGGACGGGCGATGATGTTATTCCGGACTGTTATTACGGACGTTTTTCCGCACAAAACCTGTCGCAGCTGACCCCTCAAATTGAAAAAACTTTAATGTATGAGCAATACACCATGACAGACCCGAGCTATTTGGATAAAGCCGTAGCCATTGCCGGCGTTGACCGAGGAATGTCGGGTGATTACGGTTACACTCACGGCAATCCCGTTATTCATTACCTTACTAATGAATATTTAAACAGTAGCAACGGCTATACGACAGTTGATGCATTTTATAATCCGCACGCGTCTACTAATACGTCAGTTATTGCTAATTTACTTAAAAGCGGTGTAGGATATGCCAATTACACCGCCCATTGCAACTATAATATGTGGGGAGATCCGCAATTCTCTTTAAACGATGTAGCCGCCATGACCAATGTAGAAAAAATGGGATTAATGATAGGGAACTGTTGTTTATCCAATAAATTTGATGAAAGTGAATGTTTTGGTGAAGCAGTACTAAGAAAAGGCAACTTTTCCGGTGCCGTAGGTTATATTGGCGGTTCAAACAGCACTTATTGGAACGAAGATTACTATTGGGCAGTAGGCTTGCGAAGTATAGGAAATAGTGGAACCGTTCCTAACTACGATGTTAACAATTTAGGGGCTTACGATAGACTGTTTCATACGCATAATGAGCCGTATGCAGATTGGTATATAACGAACGCCTCAATGATGATGGCAGGAAATATGGCTGTCCACTCATCGAGTTCATCATTAAAAACTTATTATTGGGAAATCTACCATTTGATGGGGGACCCTTCTGTTATGACTTGGCTTTCACAACCTGACATTATGCAAGTTACTGCAAACAATACTCTTTTTGTCGGCACTACGACCTTGCAAGTGCAGGCGGTTCCGCATGCTTATGTTGCGTTAACGGACCCTTCCGTCAATTTAATAGCTGCCGGCTTTGCCGATGCCACCGGTAATGTAACTCTATCTTTTGCTCCGTTAACTACTCCCGGCAATTATGAACTCACAGCTTCCGCCCAACACTATCGAACCTATTTCCAGCAAATACAAGTTATTGTACCTGCCGGTCCATACGTAGTGGTTGATTCCCTCCCATTATCCAACGGCAGTAGCCCGGACGCAGGGACGATGATTAATTGGGGCATTTCATTGAGCAACGTCGGCGTTAGCGATGCACACAATATACGTGTTGAAATAGTTGAAAATTCACCCTATTTGACTCTAATTCAGTCTCAAGATTCACTTGCTGTTTTGGGCACCGGTCAACAACAGCTATTACAAGTCGCCTTTACCGGACAAATAGCTATACGCGTACCCGACCAAACGGAAATTCCCTTGACAGTAACAGTATATTATGATGTCAATCAATCACAAAGCTATAATTTTTCAATCAAAATAAATAGTCCGAACTTGATTCGCACTCAATACACCGTTACGGAGATTACCGGTAACGGAGATGTTAACGTGGATCCCGGAGAAAGTGTTAAACTGAAAATTTTTAATCAAAATAACGGTCATCTTGATATTACTAACGTTACGTCAAATTTACAGACTTACTACTCTTTAGTTTCTATCACACCGGCAAGCACTCCGGTTGACACAATCAACAAAGGAGCAACTATTAATACAGAGTTTTCCATCAACATTGACTCTGCAGTACCCGATGGAACACTTATTCCTTTCTATCATAGGTTATACAACTCTAATTATCAACTACTTGACACGTTCTACATTTTCATTGGAAAAGCGATGGAAGATTTTGAAACTAATAATTTCAACTCATTTGCTTGGGAACATGGCACTTATCCCTGGTATATCACTACTTCCAATGTATTTGAAGGAACTTATTCGGCACGTTCAAAGCAGTCATTAGGGAATAACAGAAGTTCTTATCTCTCTATTATGTGGACTTCTACCGTTGACGACTCTTTGACTTTTTATCGAAAAATCTCTTCTGAAGCAGGATATGACGGATTAGTAGTTTATATAGATAGTGCCATAGTAGAAGCTTACTCCGGAGAGATGGATTGGACACGTGCATCCTACCCTATTTCGGCAGGCACACATAGCTTCATATTTCGTTATGCGAAAGATCAATATGTCTCTAACGGCTCCGACTGCGCATGGCTTGATTTTATTAAATTCCCAACAGCAGGTACTATTCCATTGAATGAAACACCTCGTCCAAATGTTATTTTCACAAATGCTCAACTACAAAGTGGAATAATTCCTGAAATCGGAGCACCGCTGATTTTTGACCTCACTTTACGTAATATTGGAGATAGTTTAGCGGAAAATATGTGGTGCGAAGTACAATCCCCGTCCCCATACGTAATTATAAATAACTTTATTGACTCGTCAATTTCAACCCTTGCCGTAGGAGATTCCGTTCGTTTTACGCCTTCATTTACTGTATCATTAGAGAACTATTTTGCAGACCAAACAACGATTCCTTTCAAATTTATTGTTCATTATAATAACAACGCAACCGATACTATTGTACTAAATGTCATAGGAAAAGCCCCAAACCCTGCTTTAGTTCGATATGACTGGTTTGAAATTAATGGAAACGGAGACGGTATCATTAATCCAAATGAAACGTATGAACTTCGTTTTATTCACTCCAATATCGGGTCAATCAATATTGAAAATGTAACTTCAAGACTCAATACAAATGATTCGCTCGTTACAATTCTTAATGGGACACAAACTATTGCAATAATGAATGTGGGAGAATACGACACGACTACGTTCACCATTAACTTTGATGCCAATATTCCGGACGGGCATGTTATAATTTTCAATCACGATTTAGTTAAAGGACAATACCTTGTTCAAACTTTGATAAGTAGTACAATTACCAATAACTCTTCGTCTATTAATCAGAATAATACGCAACAACTCAGCATTTATCCAAACCCGACCAATCAATGGCTTACTCTTAGCTTGGAACAAGAATTAAAGAGGATTGAAATAATGGATATAACCGGAAAGGTTATCTTTGAAACTCAAAACATCAATAACAAGCCAATTACATTAAATGTAAATCATTTAGCATCAGGCTTATATATCATTAAAGCCACCGACAATCTAAATAAAATTTATCATCAAAAATTTATAAAACAAAATTAATTTATGCAAAAAGTTATTTTTAAATTTTTATTATTTCCTCTTTTAATAGGGAATTTATTAAATGCACAGGTTACTTCAACCGGTAATTACACAATTTCCAAGAACAATTTTGACAAAATTTCAATTTCATTTACTACTGATAATTTGAAATATGAATTGGTTCAGGAGGGAGCCGATACGTATACTCGTTTATTTATGGACGGCTATTACGCTTCACGAGATGTCGGCAATCCGATACTTCCCGAATTGGTTAAGATAATTGAAATTCCGCTTTGTGACGATATTATTCTCAATTATAGTTATCAGGAAGAAAGAACTATTTCAGGATATGAAATAGGGATTAGAGAGCCATTATTGCCGGCTCAGCCCTCTTATCCAAAATCTTTTAAAGGGAAAAGAAATTTCGCCAAGAACAATGCAACTTATTCTACGAATGAATTTTATGGACAACCTTTAGTAAAAGTTGAAAAAATCGGAGTTCTAAGAAACACCAATATGGCAACGCTGTATGTTTCTCCTATTAAATATAATCCTGTTACTAACGAATTTAAAATTTATAATAAAATTGATGTAGAGATTACATTTAAAAATGCTGATGTCGCCGCAACAGAGGAGATGAAAAGGTTGCATACCAATCATCTTTTCACAGACTTACCGGTTATTAATCCTTTTTCTTCCCGCAGTAAAAATGAGTTTAATACTGTTCCTATTAAATATCTTATCGTTTCGCACTCTTCTTTTCGCAATCAATTAGACGAGTTTATCGCTTGGAAAAAAAGAAAAGGTTATATAGTTGAAGTCGGTTATACGGATGACCCCAATGTTGGGACAGATTATAATTCAATTGAGAACTATATTCATTCATTTTACACTAATGCGACCCCCGAAAACCCCGCCCCCACTTTTGTCCTTTTAGTTGGTGACGTTGCTCAGATTCCAGCAAAAGAAATTTCAACAGGCGGCTGGTGGTCTACGAGGCATCCTAGCGATTTATATTATTTTACATGGACAGAGGGTGATTATTTACCCGATTGTTATTACGGTAGATTTTCGGCAAATTCCATTGCAGAGTTAACACCGCAAATTAAAAAAACATTAATGTATGAACAGCTTTCCATGCCCGACCCGTCCTATTTGGATAAAGCAGTATTAATTGCCGGTACCGACAATTATTGGTCACAAACACATGCAGACGGTCAAATCAACTATATCTCTTCAAATTATTTCACTCCCGAATACGGCTACACAACTATCCACAAACATAACTATAATTGTAGCTCACAAGATGCTGAAATAAGAACGGAAATCGGTGAAGGTGTGGGCTTTGCTAATTATACGGCTCATGGTGATGTTACTGAATGGTGCGACCCCGTATTTAAGGCTTCGCAAATTACCAATATGCAAAATGAAAATAAATATGGTCTAATGATTGGCAATTGCTGCCTAAGTAACAAATTTGACGAAACAAGTTTTGGAGAATCACTCGTCAGAGCACAGAAAAAAGGAGCTTTAGCCTACATTGGAGCCTCCAATAGCACCTATTGGGACGAAGATGTTTATTGGGCAGTTGGTTTACGCAACGAAATAAATGCTAATATGAGTTATGACCCCGCTAACTTAGGAATGTACGACCGACTATTTCACACACATAACGAGCCCTATTCTTCATGGTTCACTACATTAGGCGGAATGATAACAGCAGGAAATTTAGGTGTAGAGTCTTCATCAAGTGCAGAAAAAAATTATTATTGGGAAATTTATCATCTGATGGGCGACCCCTCAACTACGCTGTGGCTAACACAACCCGATGTGATGACCGTAACGCACTCAGCACTTTTTAACGGCATGACTTCGTTACAAGTGAATACCGTACCGTATGCCTACGTAGCAATAACCGACAATTTAGAACTGATAGCCGCCGGATTTACTGATGAAAACGGAGACGTAGAGTTGAATTTCCCGCCTCTAAACTACTCCCCCCACATAGAACTGACAGCGTCCGCACAAAATTATAAAACCTATTTTGAATATTTACATCTAACCCCACTATCTATCAATCATCACGATAGTAATATTACAATTTATCCGAACCCCGCAAGTGAATATACCGTTATTAATTCCAATGACGCTATAAATAGAATTGAATTATTTGATATGATGGGGAAAACAGTGAAAATAGAAACTAATATTAATGATAACAATTTGATTGTCAATTTAAACAATCTTAGCTCCGGAGTTTATTTTCTCAAAATAACGAATGTAAATAATCAATCTTTCATTAAAAAAATAGTTAAAGAATAAAATCTATATGGAACATACAGCTGAGGAATTTGATTTAGTCGCACAACAATGTATTTCTCTTTTTTCAAAAAAGACTATTGACTACGGCACGGCGTGGAGAATTTTGCGTGTCTCTTCACTGACTGACCAAATTTACATTAAAGCACAACGAATTCGCAATATAGAACAAACGGGCGTTAAAAAAGTTGATGAGGGCATCATTCCTGAATTTATAGGCATTGTTAACTATTCCGCTATGGCACTCATCCAACTGGAAGTGGGAGTTGCCGAAACAATGGAAGAACTAATGCCGTCCGACCAAGCTATTTCACTTTTTACGAAATATCTGAACCAAGCGAAAATGCTTATGATGGACAAAAATCACGATTATGGAGAAGCTTGGAGAAAAATGAGAATCTCTTCATTAACGGATATTATCTTAATGAAGTTATTACGTATCAAACAGATAGAAGATAATAAAGGAGAAACTCTTGTCTCCGAAGGTTTAGACGCTAACTATTACGACATTATCAATTACGCTGTTTTTGCATTAATAAGACTTTTAATAGAAAAAGAAGAAGAAATTTAATATAATTTTTTTTCAACACTAAAAAATAAGGATTATGAGAAAACAAAAAGAGGAAATTTGGGTGAAAATTATAAGAATTTTATTAGCAATTCTATTTATCTTTTCAGGATTATCTAAAGCTATTGACCCTGTAGCGTCTGCAATAAAAATGGACGAGTACTTTATCTCTTTTGGTCTCGGCTTTTTACATCCTCTTTCCATGTTTTTTGGAGTATGCCTTAATATTGTGGAGTTTACATTAGGGTTTATGCTTCTTTTCCGTGTAAAAGTAAAGTTTACATCTACTATCTACCTACTTTTCATGGGATTTTTCCTACTACTAACTCTTTGGTTAGCCGTAGCCGAACATCTTGAAACAAATTACGGATACGATTTCGGCGTAGTTAAAGATTGCGGATGCTTCGGGCAAGCAATAGAGTTAAGTAATTTACAAACATTCCTGAAGAATGTAGTTATCATAATTCCTACACTAATTATCTTTTATAAAAGAAAGAGAATCCCCGATATTCGCCTCACGGAACTTGGACAATGGTCATTAACGACAATCGGAGTTCTAATCGTTTGTATTGTACAAGTTGTTGCCTATCGTCATTTACCGTTAATTGACTTTGGCGACTGGAAAGTAGGCAATCGCATTGACACGCTTTTTGTTGACCAACCGGCTGAAAAAGAGCTACTTTACATTTATCAAAATAAAGCCGACAGTTCAATGATTTATCTAACTACTGATGAGCTCATGGATATTTATGATAAGAACCTCAATTTTGATGCGGAGTACTGCTTTGTTGAACGCAAAGACAGCACCATAAAAGAGATAAAAAGAGCTCCGTTGCAGGGATTTGCGATGGTAGATTCCACAGGAGGAGAACACTCGTTCGAGCTTTTAAATGAAAATAACCAGAACCCGCTCTATATCCTTTTCATGCATAACTTAGATGAAGTTAACATTAAAGGAGTTCAGCAAACAGCATTAAAAGATTTAATTGATACTTGCCATGTCAGAGGTTATGACTTTGTAGGATTGACTAACTCGTCTATTGAAGAGATTAGCGAGTTTAGCAAACAACATGCGCTCAATTTCCCCATCTATACCAATACGATTGACCCGATTAAAGGCCCTTTTATGGTTCGTGATGCCATACATTCAAATCCCGGGTTAATCTTATTACGAGGCGGAGTAGTAATAGATAAATGGGCATGGCGTGATTTCCCGAAAGCGATGAAAGAATATAAGGAAAATCTTGATTAAAGCAGTCCGATTTTATCAAAAATAATGCGTAACTCTTCCAGTGTTTGCACTTTCACGTCTCTCGCTTTACTTCCATTGGGAGGACCGACGATGCCGAACTCTTCCAATTGGTCCATAATTCGACCTGCACGGTTATAGCCTAGGTTCATTCTTCGTTGTATAAGTGAAGTCGATCCTTGTTGATTTTGCACAATCAGCGTTGCCGCATCCATAAAACAAGGATCCAGTTTATCGCTTGATAACGAATCGTCACTATCAAAACTATCATCACTATCGGCATATTCGGGTAGCATGTAAGCTTCGGGGTAAGATTGCTGTTCGGCAATATAATTGGTAACGCTCTCCACTTCCGGCGTATCTACGAAGGCACATTGAAGTCGTAACAAATCACTTCCCGTAGAAAGGAGCATATCACCTTTTCCTACCAATTGGTCGGCACCGGTAGTATCAAGAATAGTTTGCGAGTCAATACGTGAGGAGACACGAAAAGCCACACGGGCGGGGAAGTTTGCTTTAATATTTCCGCTGATAATTTTCACCGAAGGACGCTGCGTAGCAATAATAAGATGTATTCCAATAGCTCGTGCCAACTGCGCTAACCTCGCCAACGGGTGCTCAACCTCGCGTCCCGCCGTCATAATTAAATCGCCAAACTCATCAATAATCAAAACAATATAAGGCAAATAACGATGCCCGTTAGTCGGAGAAAGCTCACGGCGACAAAACTTCGTATTATACTCCTTAATATTCCTAACTTTTGCCAATTTTAAAAGCTCGTAACGGTTATCCATCTCTATGCAGAGTGAGTTAAGAGTACGAATAACCTTTTTAGTGTCTGTTATTATTGGCTCCTCTTCGTCAGGTAATTTAGCTAAAAAGTGTTTCTCAATGTTAGAATAGAGCGGAAATTCAACTTTTTTCGGGTCAATTAAAACGAGCTTCAACTCCGAAGGATGTTTTTTATATAGTAACGAAGTGATTATCGCATTTAATCCCACCGATTTCCCTTGTCCGGTTGCTCCCGCCATCAAAAGGTGAGGCATCTTAACTAAATCCACTACAAAAGGCTCATTACTAATTGTTTTGCCCAGACCAATCGGCAGTTCAAATTTATTACTTTGAAATTTCTCAGAAACAATAATCTCTTTCATAGAGACGATATTCGGCGTTTTATTCGGCACCTCTATCCCTATGGTTCCTTTGCCGGGTATTGGTGCAATAATGCGTATGCCAAGAGCCGCCAAATTCAACGCAATGTCATTCTCTAAATTTTTAATTTTACTAATTCTAATTCCTTCCGCCGGCACAATTTCATACAACGTAACGGTCGGTCCGATAATTGCCGTAATTTTAGTAATCTCAATCTTAAAACTATTGAGCGTACTCTCAATTCGCTCTTTATTTTCCCGCAACTCCGCTAACTTTATATCTTCATTAACGGAAATGCTTGTATAATCCTTTAACAACTCGGGAATCGGAAATTGATAAGCCGATAAATCCTTTCGAGGTTCGTACGGCTCAAGTGGAACAACGCTGTTTTCCAACTCCTCCTCAACCTCCTCATCATCTTCTTCCATTGTCGCCGCTATTGATTCTGCTTCAATAATCTCAAAATCAACATCTTTACGCACGGGCTTATCGGTCGTCTCTTTTTCTCCAACTTCACTTTCAAAATCATAAAGCTCTTCGTTAATACCCGAATTCAGGCTATTTCGCTCTTCCATGTACAAACCCGGCAACTCCTGCCGTTCCGCCGTAGCAACATTAGAGGATATCGGAACAGTTGTTTTATCCTTTATTTTCCTCTCTTTTCTCTTAAATTTTGAAAACAAATATTTAAAAAACGACACAAATAAAAGTAAAAAACGTTTTATTGAAAATTGGTAACAAAGTATCAAAATCGTTAATAAAAGGACAGTTACAATTAAAAAAGTAACAAATTTGCCGGTCGTAGAGAGTAGATATTGCGAAGTAAATAATCCGAAACTCCCTGCAATAAATTCATTTCCCGTATCAAAAACCCAAAAACCGAGAAAAAGAGATATCCATGCCATAGTCAAAAGTGTGGTAATGGTTATCTTAACTAGGGAAAGTGATTTTTCTTTCATTTTCAACTCTATCCCGATAAGTTTCAGTCCATAAATAAAAAAGAGAAAAACAAAACCGAGTGCCGCCACCCCAAAGGTAAAATTAATGAAAAAATAGGATAGATGAGCGCCCACACCGCGTGCTATATTTCCCGGCGGCACCGACGAAGTCCGCACAAAGAAATCGTCAGTCGTATGATGGGAAAAATAAGAAAGTAGCGATACTAATAGCAGAACCGAAAAAGCAAGCAGTAGAACCCCATAAACTTTAATAACTTTTTCATTCTTAAAGAACGCAAAAAAAGAACGGATACTGCTCGTACTCTTCTTTTTTCGGGAAGTGTTTCTTCCGCCGGAGCCACGCCTCTTTTTTGCCACACTCTTGTGTGTCAGCCTCTTACCTTTCTTATTTCCTGACTTAACAACTCTATTATTAGTGATTTTCATTCCTCGATACTACAAAAAAACGGGGTGGACAAAATACGAACAACAAAGGTAAGAATTTTTTATTTTTTTAATGTTGCTACCAAAAAAGATTATCAACATGCCAATGTTAGAAAATAGTATGATTAAGAGAATCATTTTCTTTACATTTTTAATTTTAATTAGGGCGTGCCCCCTCGCTACGCTCGGGGTCGGCGCCCGGTTCCAAGTCCGCGGGCACAAGCCGTGGGGACGCAAGGCGGCAAAAAGAGCTTACAAGCTCGCTTTTTT
>Ga0116161_1001592_pt1 | contig 23006 bp, 20 predicted proteins | sample AD_JPNAS3_MetaG_FD_89877 | JGI IMG/M metagenome (GOLD analysis project Ga0116161, IMG submission 89877) | Active sludge microbial communities of municipal wastewater-treating anaerobic digesters from Japan - AD_JPNAS3_MetaG | ecosystem: Engineered > Bioreactor > Anaerobic > Digestate | place... | reverse complement strand
TTTTACCTGGCAGAAAGGGTAAGAAAGGCTGTTGACTTGACGCCGTTTTTCACCGACAACAGTATCAGTTTTTCTGCAGGTACTGCTTCCTACCCCGCCTGTGCACAAGACATAACATCGCTAATCCGCGTTGCAGATAAGGCTTTATATGAGGCCAAATTCACCGGCAAGGGCAAGACCTGTGAAGCTCCGCCCGAGCGTAGAAGGTTCTGGCGCTTTCCCAAGGAATGGGAAGTCGAAATTTTAAGTAAAGATGCCAATGAGCTTCTCTCTACCACTAAAACAAAGAATATTTCTGTAGGCGGATTCCAGTTTGAATCAAAACTAAGCTACAACATAGATACGAAGCTTAATCTTGTGTTCAAGAGCATGGATAAAACTTCACAGGGATCAAAAAAAGATGTTACGGTGGAAGGCACCATAACGTGGGTTAATCATCAAGTTAATGAAGTCTATTCTTACGGCATCTGTTTTACGGACACCCCGGAAGCCTTAGAAAAGGCTTTTAACACAGGAATGTAGCATCTAAGACTAACAATAAATTTCATTGAATACTGCTTTTAAAAAACAAAAAACGCCCCGAACAAGGGCGTTTGTGTTTTTATGCAACAGGTTATTAGACCTTTTTTGTTACATAACCGCTTCTTAGACAGCGTGTGCAAAGTTTTAGAGTCATTGTTGTTCCGCCGATTTCTGTTTTAACTTCCACAAGATTCGGCTTCCATGTTCGGCGTGTATGATTATATGATTTACTTACACTATTTCCGCTCTGAGTACCTTTACCGCAAATATCGCATCTTCTTGACATATAAGACCTACCTATAAAAATATTAAACGTGTTCCTATTTGAAGCATAATACTAGCAAATACCGCAAATAATGTCAACCAAAGCAGCACTTTTAATCGCATTTATGCTAGAATGCAGCCATGATACTCATTTTTGCACCCATGGCAACACTAAGCCACGAAGCCTTCCGCCGTCTTATACACCGGTTTGGCGGATGCAGCGAATATTATACCGAAATGATTCATGCCTCCTCGCTCAACACTAACGGACGTTTTGAAAAATACTATCTTTTAAATGGTCCCGAACCTCATAAAATTGTATGGCAGCTCACAGATTCTGCAGAAAAACCAATAGTGGAAGCAGTCAGCCGCGTACAAACCCTCGGAGGAATAGGCATAGATTTAAATATGGGCTGTTCGGCTCCCGCTATATATAAACTCGGAGCGGGTATTTCATGGATGCTCAAGGATAGAAAAGAAACACAAAGCCTTGTCCGGTCAGTACGCACTCAGATGGATTCATCTGCAGAAGGATGTAAAAGACTTAGTGTTAAAATGAGACTTGGAGAGGAAAGCTTTACTATGGAAGATCTCTGCTCATTTGCAGATATGCTCATAGGAGAGGGAGTAAACCGGCTCGTACTGCATCCGAGAACAAAAAGACAAAACTACGGACGTCCTGCACAGTGGAAGTATGTTGAACAGCTCGCGTCTTATATCCGTGCAAAACACGGTACAGCAGTAAGCGTCATTGGAAACGGCGATATAAGTGATCGTAAATCACTGGAAGAAAAAATGAAAACGGCCCCGAGTGCAGACGGTTTTATGATAGGTAGAAGTGCTGTTCAAAAACCGTGGTTATTTGCAGAGCTTGAAAACAACCTCTCCTTTACAGCAGATCTCTATGAACTTTTTTGTTTTTTTTCTGATGCCCTCGATGAGTTTCAGCCGCCGGAGTTCCGGGAAACAAGGATGAGACGGTTTTTAGCATATTACTGCAATAATTTTTCTTTTAGTCACCATCTGAGAACGAAACTCTTAAAATCATTCAATATATCATACCAAAAAGAAGTTTTTCTTTCATATCTTGAATCGCAGAAAAGCGAGCAGTACATAAGAATAGAGAAAAAAACTGATATTGATACTTTATAAAAGAAGCGATTCTGTAAAGTCTTCGGGACTTCCTCCCCACGTCTGTTTTCCGTCTTTCATAACAAGGACAGCGTCGCTCATTGTTTTTACTTCTGCAATATCATGGGTTACGAGAATGCCGGTAAAGCCCAGTTCCCTTTGTCTTTGACGGATATCGAGCGCTAAAGACTTGCGCAGCGGCGCATCGAGCGAAGAAAGGGGCTCATCAAAAAGAACAAGCTTCGGTTCGATTATGAGGGTTCTTGCAAGAGATACCCTCTGCGCCTCCCCGCCCGAAAGAGATGCAGGATACCGGTGTGAAAAACCTGATAAGCCGAAGCGCTCAAGCATTTCTGCAGCCTTGTTTCTTCCTTCTTTTTTACCCATACCCCTGCTTCTGAGCCCGTATGCAACATTATCATCGAGACGCATATGGGGAAAGAGAGCATGATTTTGAAACACCATGCCAACTCCCCTTCTTCCCGGAGAAAGAGGACCTATATCAATTCCGTCAAGCATGAGAGCTTCGTACCTGCTCTGAGGTGTTAAGCCTGCAATTATTCTAAGAACGGTCGACTTTCCGCTCCCGGACTTTCCGGCTATTGCCAGCATCTGTGATTTTTCAAGCTCAATAGATACATCAACAGTAACTGAATCCCATTTTTTGACTAATTTTTTACCTGTAAAATACTTACTGTTCATACTTACCTCCTAAAAAAGAAGTTTGCTTAGCAAACTTCAAAAGCTGAAGGGCAGCAAAGCGGGCAAAAAAGCATAGCTTCCTTTGCCCGCTTATCTATCTCAGCTGCCATTCAGCTTATCCCCTTAAATAAAAACAAATGAGAAAACTTCAGTTTTCGAATCTTTGTTTTTATCGTACTTCCGCAACATAGTGAGGAAGTACAGCTACTAGAGAAGTTTGCTTAGCAAACTTCAAAAGCTGAACGGCAGCAAAGCGGGCAAAAAAGCATAGCTTCCTTTGCCCGCTTATCTATCTCAGCTGCCATTCAGCTTATCGATCTCTGGTGCCATTCAGCGTATCCCCCATAAAAAACACTATCATGCTGATTATCATGAGAATCGTACCGCAGGCACAGGCTTCTGCGAAACGGTAGGAACCTGCCAGACGATAGGTAAAGAGGGCGAGTGTTTCGCTCCTGGGGACTGCAAGCACCAGAGGCAAACTTGCGTCTCCTGCGCTTATGGCAAAGCAGAATGCAAAGGCAGAAACCAAACCTCGATTACATAAGGGAATGTACACCTTCGTAATCCGGGGGAAAAAACGCGGTGACAAAATTGACGAAGCCTCATCTATACAAAGCGGAATGCGGTCCATATGTGAGACAATCTGTCTGTAGGCAAAGGGCCAGATAAGCAGGGTTTGCGCAAACACTAGGACAGCCGTGTTGGATCTGATGTGCAGTTTGTTGAGAATCATTATAAGTATAAAACCGAGGACAATAGAAGAAACTGCTATGGGTATGAGTGGAATAATGCGCAGTATCCGGCTTTTTTTATAGGGGTCAAGAAAACGGCACACAAGAGCAAAAGTAAAGCCTATAAGCACCGAGAGGAAGGCGGATGAGGAGGCGGTAATGACCGTTGTGTAGAGCGAGGAATAAAAGCCTTTTCGTGAAAAAAGAGAAGAAAAACTCGATTGTGTGAAAAGAGCTTTTAACGGTATTGAAAAAAACGGGGAGAGAAAAAAAAGAAAAATAAGGGAAAAAAGCACAATAGCTATGATTTTTTCTGAAATTGTAGTAATAGGAGTCTTAAGCCTATTAATAAGTTTATTGCCGGTACTTTTTTTTCCTTTACCCTCTACAATGCTGTAAACATAGACAATTAAGAGCGCGGTAAGCGTTTCTATCACGGCAAGGATTCCTGCATAGCGGTAATCCATGGTTATGCGGGCTGCACGGTAGACTTCCACTTCTATGGTTGTTCCGCCTACAGAACCAAAAAGAAGTACAATTATGAAACTGAAAAAGCAGTACAGAAAAACAAGAATGCACGAAGAGGCAATAGAGCTCGACAGCTGATACAGCGTTATCGTTCTAAAAACCCTCCACTTCGAAGCGCCGAGCAAAGCGGCAGCCTGTTCCTCTTCTTCAGGCAGCGACTCCCACACATCTGCACAGGTTCTCATGACAAGGGGAAAATTATAAAAACCGTGAGCAATAATAATTCCGGTAAAAGAATATAAAAAAGAAAGAGGGCTTTCTTTTAGAGAAAATACCGACACGAGAAAACGGTTTGCGGTCCCGTTCATGCCGTAAAACAGCACAAAACCGAGAGCAACTAAAAGGGGCGGAACACACAAGGGCACTGCAGAAAGTGACGAAAGAAAACGGGCAAAAAGAGATTTTTTTTTCGCCGCGTAATACGATGCACAAAGGCCTATACAAAGGGCAATAAGCATCGACAAAAATGCCTGCCACACGGTAAAAGACAATGCTTTAAAAATCTGCAGTGCGCTGTGTTCCATAGTTATTGAGAAAGCATGTTCATAATTTTTTGAGAAGCATCAAGAACTTTTTGGGGATCTGCGCTCAAATTTTTCCCGGCCTTAGGAGCTGCGTCAAAGGACGGGGGAAGGATTACTTCGCTGTTCACCGGATACATCCACTGAAGAAGAGGTATTAAGTCCTGTGCCTCTTTTGAAATAAGAAAATCCATAAAAGCTTTTGCACCTTTTTCATTCAAAGCATTGTTAACCACACCCGCGCCTTCTATCTGATACGCATGACCCTCTGCAAAAATCAGGGCCTTGTAGCGCAGAGTATCTTCATACTCGACATGGTAGGCGGGACTTGTTGTGTAGCTTATGACAAGAGGAGCTTCGCCGGAGGTAAAAAGACCATAGCCGGTGTCCCAGCCGGGAGCCATGGTTAAAATATTGGGCTTTAATCTTTTCCAGTAATCGAGGTAGTTATCTCCGAATACGCTTACAGTCCAGGAGACAAAGCCGAGGCCGGGAGTGCTGGTTCTGGGATCCATAAGAATAATTTTTTTAGCATATTCTTCTTTTGTAAGATCTTCCAACGACAGAGGCTCGCGAACAGAAGACTGTGTGTCATAGATGAGAGCAAAGTTGCTCCAGTCATAAGGAGTTAGAAGCCAGTCATCGGCCAGCCGTAAATGCTCAGGAATAAGAGTATCTGCATGTAAAGGCTTATAAGCAGTTAGAATACCCCTCTTTCGGGCTTCTTCTACAAGCTGATTATCAAGGCCGACAAGAACATCCGCTTGAGGATTATCTTTTTCGAGAACTGCATGAGACAGAACCTGTCCCCCGTCTCCGACCGATACAAAGGTGAGCGTGTAGCCGCTTTGCTTTTCAAACGCTTCAATGAGCGCCGGCCCCGGTCCCCATTCAGATATAAAAGAATCATACGTGTATACGACAACTTCTTTTAAACGCTCGGGAGATGCTTTTGATGATCTGCTGCATCCTGAAAAAAAGAAAACAGCAGCCAGTGAGAATAATAGAACTGTAATGATTGTAGTACGAAGTGACTTCATTACTTTCCTCCGCCGGTATTATCCGGATCAGGTTCAGAACACCATACGGTGCTCAGCGGGTATAATCTCAGAGAAAGCTGCTGTAAAGCACACTTTCACACCCCGGTAAATCGAAGAGCATACTACCATCAGAATCGAAAAGAATCAAGTAGAGAATTACAGCAAATGACAGTATATGTAAAGAATTGACAAGTATGATGTCTAGGTTTATTCTATTAAGAATAATACTTTGTATAAAAAAGGACGGGAGAAATGTTCGAAATTCAATCAGTTTCAAAATCCTATGCTAAATCTGCAGTTAAAGCAGTAGAAGATCTTTCATTAACGATTAATGACGGTGAAATTTTCGGTTTTCTAGGTCCGAACGGAGCAGGAAAAACAACGACCATAAAGCTTCTTACCGGCATCTTGTCGCCGGATTCAGGAAGCATCGCTATTGACGGAATTTCGCTAAAAGATGCGCCGATGGATGCAAAACGCAGATTTTCATTTGTACCGGATACTCCGGAAATGTTTTCAAAACTTAAGGCAAGCGAATATCTTAACTTTATTGGCGATGTGTACGGCACCCCGGTGGAAGACAGAAAAAACAGAATTGAATTCTACAGCCGAATGTTCGAAATATCAGATGTTTTGAACAATAAAATATCCAGTTTTTCACACGGCATGAAGCAGAAACTCTTTTTAACAGCAAGTTTAATTTCAGACCCTCAAAACTGGCTGCTGGATGAACCGATGGTAGGACTTGACCCGGAAGCAGCCTTTAATATTAAGGAGCTTATGAGATCAAGGGCTAAAGAAGGCAAAACCATATTTTTTTCCACCCATGTAATGGAAGTTGCAGAAAAACTCTGCGACAGAATCGGCATTATTAAAAAAGGCAGGCTTATCTTTATAGGCACCATGGAAGAATTAAAAAAGAAAGACAGCTCAAAGAGTCTTGAGGAAATTTTCCTAGAACTTGTCGAAGCTAAATCTTCTGTAAAAACAGTGCAGGAGTAGTACATGAAAATTACCCTCCACCTTTTAAAACTGTTTTTAGATAACAGATTTTCTCTTAAAGATTTTATGGAAAACTTCCGTAAGGGAGGAAAAGAGACAGGCAAAAACATTGCCTATATAGCGCTTTTTATTTATGTTGCCGTAGTATTCGGCGGTATGCTTTTTTTCTATGTAACAACGATGTACGGAACATTTAAAGACGCAGGCCTGCAAAGCTTTGTTCTCCTGCTGCTGTCGATCAGTGCAACCTTTATAACCCTTATGTTCGGCTTTCTTCAGGCCTTAAGCATGTATGTGACTAATTCCACCGAAGAAAATCTTCTAGCCCTTCCGCTTACGCCCAGGTCCCTTTTTGCTGCAAAATTTCTGCAGATCTATGTACTCGAACTTTTACTGGGAGCTGCGATTCTCCTTTTTGGTACCGGCATCTACGGATTCTACGAGGGACTGCTCACTTCTCCTGTGTTTTATATTACGGCAATAACCGGTTCTCTTACATTGCCCCTAATTCCCATAACCATAACGTTTATACTTCTTGTTGCAATTTTCAGTCTCGGCAAAAGTGCTCTCAACAAAAAAGTATTGACATTTATAAGCACAGTCATTCTTATCGGGGTGATGCTCGGATTCAATTTCTTTTATCAGCGGTCGCTCCAGAACCTGAACGACAGCTCATACATCCTTGAACTTTATGAGTCAGGCGGATTCGGCATTGTTAAAAAAATTGCAGCATTTTATCCGCCCTCTCAATGGTACGTTAGTGCAATAACAGGAAATAATGCAGCGTCTTTAATTCCTGTAGTGTTACTGCTCACAATTCCCTCCCTGTTTGCCTATTTGTGTATTGTTGTTCTTTCCAAACCCTATGTAAAAAGCATTATTGGTTTTAATGAAGAATCTTCCAAAAAAATGAATAAGGAAGAAGCACATGAATTTCTTTCAACTGATATTAAATCGACCCCGCTTTTTTGGGCAGTATTTAAGCGCGACATTCTTACGGTCCTTAAAGAACCCTCTTTTTTCTTTAACGGCCCCTTTGTTATCATCCTCCTGCCCGTAGTAATGATAATATCAGTATTGGGAACGCTTCCAAAAGAGGGCCTTGACGGATTAAGAAATGTATTAAGAAATTTCGGAACAGCAGACTTTACGAAAAGCCAGCTTGATCTAATGTTTTTTGTTATTACCGGGGTTCTTTCGACATTGATTGTATTTATGGGAACATCGACAAGCATCAGCGCAACGGCCTTTTCACGCGAAGGAAAAGGACTGGCGGTGCTCAAAGCGCTCCCTATTCCTGTTAAAACCCTCATAACAGCAAAAATAGGCCACGCAATGCTCTATGCAGTTTTTGCCCTCCTGCTGATGGGCATTCCTGCTGCAGTCCTGTTGCAATTTGAAGAGCTTCATCTTTCAAGTACAAATATTATACTCATAATGAGCTGCACGGTACTTCTTTCCATGTCGCTGTGTTTTTTGATGCATCTTTTAGATATTTGGATAGATACAGCCCGTCCAAAACTTACCTGGGAAACTCCGACAGCCGCTTTTAAACAGAATTTAAATTCAGTTATTTCGGTCTTTTTAAGTATGGGAATTATTATTGTCTTAGTAGTTTTGGCAATTTTTGTCTTAAAAAAGACAATGAATTCCCTTATTTTGCTTTCCTGTGGTATACTTATTGGAGATATTTTTCTCTGGCGTGTCTATTCACGCTGGGCAGAAAAGAGACTGGCATCTTTGGAGGTATAATACGGATAAGAAAGAGAACAAAGAAACCGGTGCAAAAGTGTTTACAGCAAATTTTAAAAAGGCTCCTTTTGCACTGGCTGCAGCATGTTCATTTATTCATATAATGCTTGCTATATTATTTGCTTATTATAAAATTACACCTCTTTTTATTACCAGTTTTATCAGCATGTCTTGTTATTTACTTATTATTTTATTGTATGCAAGGCTGCCGGAATTACTATCCTTTCTTTTTGAGTATATACTCATCCTAACATACTGCATCGAAGCAGCAGTTATTACACGTTCCAGTGCAGGAACGGAGTTTTTCAGTCTTGGTATGGTCGCCACAGTCTTTCTTTTTACCTACAACATACCGCACCCCAAGTGGTTCTATCCGGTTTTATCTATTCCTCCTGTACTGCTCAGTGTAATTCTCGTTGTTTTTTTTCCTATACACCCGCTGCCTGCACCGGAAGGCTTTTACTTTATTCATAAAGTATTCAGTCTCATTGGTATTTTAATTGCCATCATATATATCTGCATAAAACTTGAGCGCGATATTTATAGTGCAAATAAAAAAACTAAAGAAACAGAAGAAGCTCTAATTTACACAGCAAACCACGATCCCTTAACAAAACTCATCAACAGGCGCCGTCTTTGGGAACACTTTCATGTGTATCAGGACAGAAAAGAACTGTATAACAGCGATTATTCCATCTGTATTTTTGATATAGACAACTTTAAAAAATTAAATGATACCTTCGGGCATGACTGCGGCGATATGATTCTGCACGACACCTCGCAGCTCATTCACGATATGATTCCTGCAAATGTTAAACTCGGCCGCTGGGGCGGAGAGGAATTTGTTCTGCTTTTTCCCCGAAGCACCCCGGATGTCGTTCAGGATATTGAAGAAATTCGCAAAACCATTGCAGATAATCATTTTATCTACGAAGGTAAAGCCCTGGCAATAACATTAACATTCGGAATTGCTTCTTCAAAGGGCTGCAGCACCATAAAGGAAATGCTCATAGAAGCGGATGCACAGCTTATGAAGGGAAAAAATAATGGCAAAAACCAGGTTGTGTATAATTTCCGTAATTTTACCAGTGAAAAGTCAGTTCCCTTCATTGAAATTGAAAAATAGACCATCATTAAAAAGCGTTCTCAGTCCCCGTTGAAAATCATTATTAATTTATATATACTCATGTAAGGAGTTATTATGGAATCATTAAAGAAAAATCCGGCATGGAAGGGACGCAGAGGTCCTGTTGTCCTCGTAATTATGGACGGTGTCGGATACGGTCAATACAAAGACGGAGATGCCGTACAGGCTTCCCGCATGGATCATCTGGATGCAATCCGCAATGCAGGTTTTTCCACAAAACTTAAGGCTCACGGAAAAGCTGTTGGACTCCCTTCAGATGACGATATGGGAAACAGCGAAGTTGGACACAACGCTATAGGCTGCGGCCGCGTTTTTTCACAGGGTGCCAAACTTGTTTCTACTTCAATCGAAACAGGAGCAATGTTCGAAGGTGCAACGTGGAAAAAGATGACTGCAAATGTTAAAGATAGATCAAGTACCCTTCATTTCATTGGGCTTTTATCGGACGGAAACGTACACTCGCACATAGATCACCTTAAAGCAATGATTTTACAGGCCCAAAAAGAAGGCATTAAAACAGTACGCGTACACACAATAATTGACGGACGCGATGTTGGAGAAACAAGCGCGCTTGACTATATTCAGCCCTTTGAGCAGTTTTTATTAGAATGCTCTAAAGCCGGCTTTGACTATAAAATAGCCTCAGGCGGCGGACGCATGTTTATAACCATGGACCGCTACAATGCAGACTGGACTATGGTAGACCGCGGCTGGAAATGCCACATTCTCGGCGAAGGAAGAAAATTTACAAGCGCAGAAGAAGCTGTGCTTACCTACCGCAAAGAAATTCCGGGCATTATTGACCAGGACTTAAAAGAATTCGTCATAGCAGGTTCCGACGGAAAACCGATAGGAACTGTGAACGACGGCGACAGCGTTATTTTCTTTAACTTCCGCGGTGACAGGGCTCTTGAAATGACTGCAGCCTTTGAAACAAAGGCAGATGCAGAGTTCCCCTATTTTGACCGCAAACGGGTTCCCGCTGTTGAATATGCAGGTATGATGGAATATGACGGAGATCTTCACATTCCGGCTAATTACCTTGTTACCCCTCCGGCAATCGACAGAACTATGGGAGAATACCTTGTTAAGTCCGGTGTAAAAACCTTAGCAATAAGCGAAACACAAAAATACGGACACGTAACATATTTTTTCAACGGCAATAAGCTGGGTAAATTTGACGATAAACTTGAAGACTATGTTGAAATTAAAAGCGATGTAGTTCCCTTTGAACAGAGACCGTGGATGAAATGCGCAGAGATAACCGATTATGTACTGAATGCAATCGAAAGCGGCAAGTACGATCACATCCGGCTTAATTTTCCAAACGGCGACATGGTAGGCCATACCGGTATTTTTAATGCGGTTGTCTGCTCAATGGAAGCCATGGACCTTCAGCTGGGACGCATACGAAAATCTGTCGAGAAAGCAGGCGGTATTCTTATATTGAGTGCAGATCACGGAAACTCCGACGACATGTACGAGCATAATAAGAAAACAGGCGATGTTTCAAGAAAAGAAGACGGAACACCCAAAGCAAAAACCTCGCACTCGTTAAACCCTGTTCCCGGCATCATCTATGATCCTGAGTACAAGGGAGAGTACAAAAAAGAGCTCAACGAGGGCTTAGGCATTTCAAGTCTCGCGTCTACTGTTATGAACCTTCTAGGCTTTTTTGCACCGGAAGATTACGACAAGAGCTTAATTAATTTTTAATCCGCTATAAAAATGTCTGCCGTGAATCTTAGTTTACGGCAGATATTCTCTTGCTTTTTATACTATACTATTGTATAGTACTTTTATGAATACCACCGGCTTCCCCTCTCCCGCACAAGGCTATGAGGAAAAACCCATAGATTTAAACTGCCTTCTCATAAAAAATCCTGCTTCCACCTTTATAATGAAATATGAAGGAGACTCGCAAAGTCCTGAGGGTATATTCAGGGGAGATTACCTTGTTGTTGACTGTTCTGTAAAACCCGTGGACGGAGCCCTCGTTGTACTACGCCATGAATCCGATTTTATCTGTGTCCGCTTACAGCTTTCGAGAAGCGGGACAAATCAGGCTCTTTATTATACCCGACTGAATAAACAATACCGCTGCAGTGAAGTTTTCGGCTGTGTAAAAGCAGTGGTGAGGCTTGTATGATTTTTCATGTCGATGCAAACAGTTTTTATGCCGCCTGTGAATGTTTATTCCGTCCGGATCTTGACGGTAAACCCATAGCCGTTCTTTCCAACAATGACGGAGTAATCATAGCGCTTAATCAGGAATGCAAAAATCTGGGGCTTAAAAGGGGCGACACTTATTTTACCGTCCGCGACCGCTGCAGAGCCTGGGGAGTAAGCGTATTCAGCTCAAACTACACCCTCTATGCCGACATTTCCACCCGGCTCAATATTCTTTATTCCGCCTTTGCACCGGAAACTGAAATTTATTCCATAGATGAGAGCTTTTTGTATTTTCCGGACTGGAACAATGCCGATTTTCCGCAGATGGGGAAGGACCTCAAAGATCTTGTTATGCAGGGCGTGCACATGCCTGTTTCTGTCGGCATAGCACCGACAAAGACACTTTCCAAGCTGTGCAATAAGCTTGCCAAAACAAGGGGAGGCGTATGTTTTTGGAACGGCCTTGATCAGGAAAAAGAGCTCAAAAATATAAAAACCGCAGATATCTGGGGAATAGGTTTTTCTAAAACAAAAACACTTGCACGGCACGGCATCTATACGGCTTTTGACCTAAAAAACATGAGCCTTGACAAGGCGAAAAAACTGCTTACCATTCAGGGCATGAAGACAGTACAGGAGCTTAACGGCATATGCACTATTGACTGTATTACGAGGGAAAAAAGACAAAATATAACAACATCAAAGAGTTTTGCGCAGGGAGTTACCGATCTTCCCCAGCTTGAAACAGCGCTCGCAGAATACACACAGCTTGCTGTTTACAGAATGAGAAACGAAAAATCCGCCTGCGCTTACATCTCGATCTATCTCATGACTGCCCGGCAGTACGACAGAAGCAGAAAAGAGGAGGAGTATTTTAACGGCGCTACGGCTCAATTTAATCATCCTACAAGTTTTTTACCCGAAATTCTTGCAGCAGGATCTGAAATTCTAAGAACTATTTACCGCGAAGGGTATAAATACAGAAAGGTTATGGTAAATCTTTTGGGATTGGAAGCTGATAACCGGGTGCAGGGCGACTTGTTTGAAGACAGCCTTATTATAGACAAAAAAAAGCATGATGCAGTCATGACAGCCTGCGACCATATAAACCGCAAGTACGGGCGTCTATGTCTGCACCCGGGCAGCCGTAATGCCGTAAAAGATATAACGCCGGACGGGCAGTATGCTCAGTGGCATATGAAGCGCGATTTTCTGTCTCCCTGCTACACCACACAGATAAGCGTTGTTCCGAGGGTTTGGTAGGTTTGTATGGAAATACTACAGCAGGAAAAAAGAGAGAACATACTCGTAGGAACAAGCGGATACGATTATCCTGAATGGAAAGACGTTTTTTACCCGAAAGAAATAAAGCGCTGTGCATTTCTGGATTTTTATGCGCAGACATTTTCTGCAGTGGAATTAAACTATACCTATTATAAGATGCCCGGAGAAAAGAGCATACGGGATCTTGAGGCAAAAACAGAGAGACCTTTATTGTTCAGTATAAAGGCTCATAAAAGTTTAACCCACGAAATTACTGCACGGTGGAAGGATGATGCAGAGTGTTTAAAAAAAGCTCTTCGTCCGCTCTTAGAAAAAGACAGGCTTACAAGCGTGCTGTTCCAGTTTCCCCAATCCTTTCACTATAACGGAGAAAACAGAGTTTATTTAGATACCCTTATTAAACAACTGGTTCCGCTTCCTGTCATTGTTGAGTTCCGTCATAAAGACTGGATGATCGAACGTGTTTATGAAGGATTAGATAAAAGAGGAGTTGGAATTTGTATAGTAGATATGCCGGAACTGCATCACCTGCCGGGCTTTCATCCTGTTGTAACCGGCAGCACAGCATATCTAAGATTTCACGGGAGAAATGCACAGTCGTGGTATTCAGCAGGCGGACAGAACGGCTCAAACAGGTACTGCTATTTGTATTCTAACAAGGAACTTGAAAACACCATTCCTGTTGTAAAGTATTTAAAAACAAAAGCGCGCCTCGTTCAGATTTTTTTTAATAATCATCCCGGAGGCGCAGCCGCTGTTAATGCAAAAAAACTCAAAGAGCTTCTTGTATAATTATTACTCTTACCGTACCCTACTTATTTTTCTCTTTGAGCAGACCGGACTTAGAAACCGCTGATGCAAGAATGGGAAGAAGTGCAATCTGAAGAACAATACCGGGGAAACTTAGGGCAAAACAGCCGTTCCAGAATTTGACAAGTGAATACTCAGATGAAGTAAATGAAGCAAGAATAAACTGCACCAGACCATGAACAAAACGGCCGGCAATCATCGCAATTAAAAGACTCACAAGAAAGGAGAGATAATTTTTTTTCTGTGAAAAAAGTGCTGACTGAACCAGAGAAGAGAGAAGTCCGTAGGCAGCTAATTCAAAAAGCATAGCGATGCCGGTTGGAAAAAGTAACGGCATTCCTGTGAGCATCATGGAAAAAAGCACAGAAAAAATTCCGACAATAACACCGGAAACAGGTCCTAAAATAAGTGATGAAAGCAGCACCGGAAAGTGCATTGGTGAAAAACTAACTGCTGCAATTCCCAGACGGTGAAAAATTACCGGAAGCGAGACTCCCAGTGCAGTAAAGAGAATTGTTAGTATAATAGACTGCAGGAGTGAAGCTGAAACAGAGCGCACAGCCGCTGTATTACGCTGAATTGACATATATGCCTCCAAAAAAAGAAGTAAAGACCGCTTAAAAACACTAAGCGATCTTGCCATTAGTATACTAAAGATGGTATACGGATGTCCAGTTAGGCGCTCGTCTTACACTCCTTTATTTCTTTTATAATAACCATACTGTGAAGAATTTTTGTTTTATGTTTATCATAAATGCGCTTAAAAATAAAGGAAAGTTTTCTTCTTTCGGTAAATACAGTGTCCGTTCCCGGAACCTTTCTATGAACAGCAACATCAATGGTACCCAGAGGATTTAAGCGGTCTAGTGAACCGTTTTTATAGTTCATGTTAAAAAGAACCGGTAAAAATTCCTGTAAACCTTTAAGCTTCTGCTCTCCCAAAAAGCGGGACATTAACAGAAGGAAGCTTCTTCCCTCTAAATCCCTGCAGCACAAAAGACGTTCTGCTGCAGCCGAATAATTGGGACAGACAGTACAGTCTTCATTAATCAGCAATAAGCCGTCAGATACATTAGTAAGAATTTCATCATACTCGCTTTTTGCAATCGTCGATCCCTCAAGATTGTCCATAACCTTGTTGTATAAATGTGCTATTTGACCAATTTCGGTAAAATGATCCTCAGGCAGACGGACAGAAAGATCTCCGGTTTCCGCCTGACTTTCCATCTTTGAATACAGATCAAATATCTGAGTAGAAGCGCCGTGCTCTGCAATATTGAGCCCTGCATCCTCATCGACTGAACTTACTCTCATTGGATGAATTGCATTTACAATTTTCAAACTGATAAAGGCAAGCCCAAAAGCCCATACACCGCACGATGCAACACCTATGAGCTGTGCAAGAAACTGACTTCCCATTACAGGATCTGTCATAAGAACTGCAGGATCTCCGAAAATTCCGACCGCTAAGGTTCCCCAGATTCCGGCTGCAAGGTGAACAGGGATTGCACCGACAGCATCATCGAGTTTTAATGCATCAAGCAGTTTTGTACAGAAAAGCATAACGGCACCGCCTACAGCACCAATAATAATTGCTTCTGCAGGGCTCACTGCATGACAGCCGGCCGTAATCGCAACAAGACCTGCAAGACTTCCGTTAAGAACAAAGTTTACATTTGGAATGCCCGTCATAATCCAGCCTAAGGCAAGTGATAAAATTAAACCGGAAGCGGATGAAAGACAGGTGTTTAAGATAATGCCGGGAACCTGACCGTTGAAGGCAAGAGTCGATCCTCCGTTAAAGCCTATCCAGCCGAACCATAAAATAAATACGCCTGCAACTGCAAGAGGAATGTTTGAGCCCTGAATTTCGTTCGACTTTCCATCTTTTGTAAACCGGCCTTTTCTCGATCCCAAAATAATAATTCCTGCAAGACCGACATAGCCGCCTACAGAGTGTACTACTGTAGAACCTGCAAAGTCGACAAAACCCAGAGCGCTCAGCCATCCTGTTCCGGATGAGATTGATGCCCCCTGAAGACCGCCCCATACCCAGTGTCCGAAAACCGGATAAATCACCGAAGATATGAGAATGGTCGTAACTATATAGGAGGAGTATTTCATGCGTTCGGCAACGGCTCCGGATACTATGGTTGCCGATGTGGAACAAAACATCATTTGGAATAACAAAAAAACTGCAAGATTATAGTGATCTTCTCCGGTAAAACCGGGGAAAAAGTGACTTAACCCAATAAATCCGGCCTTTGAAGAGCCGAACATAAAGGCAAAACCGCAAATCCAGTACATAACAGAAGAAAGACCGATGTCGGTTAAATTTTTAATTGCAACGTTAATGCTGTTTTTTTCCCGTGTCATTCCCGACTCAACCATCGAGAATCCGGGCTGCATAAAAAACACCAAAGCTGCGCAAATAATGACCCACAAGTTGTCTGCAAGCGTGATCATAGTAAGATCCATAACAAACCTCCATATTCAAGGCAGGCTTGCTGCAGATCCTCCTCATGCTGTTTAAACTAAAAAAGGCAAAGAAGCCGGGGAATATCCGCAGCGCCTTTGCCGTTGGTAATAAACGGACTATAGCATGTCAAAAAAAACTATGCAATAGGTTTTTGCAATTTTTTTATAGATCTAAAAATTATCAGGTACATGACCGCAGCTAAAACCGTTGAAAATATGTCGGCAGAGGGCTGCGCATAAATTATTCCTTGAAGACCGAACAAAGAATTGCTTATAAAAAGCACCGGAATAAACACAAAACCCTGCCTCGATATAGTCAGGATTAAAGACGGCAGCGCCTTTCCCAAAGCCTGGAAGGTATTAAGGAAAATGAACATAAGACCGAGAACGGGAGATGAAAGCATCTGCGCTCTAATAATCATTGCGCCGTACTTAACAACCTCATCGTTGTCTATAAACAAGGCAACAACCTGCTCTCTAAACAGCATAGTTAGAGTTAACAGAATAATTCCGCAGATTACACAAACAGCCGATGAAAAAACGATGGTTTTATTCATACGTGCATAATTTTTACTGGCAAAATTATAACCGATTAACGGCTGAATTCCCTGCCCTATTCCTATAAAAAGCATTATTGCAATGGTGAACAGGCGCCCCGAAATTCCCATACCGGCAACCACAGTGTCGCCGTAGGAAGCCACAAAATTGTTAAGAACAACATTGGAAATACTCATGAGAATATTTCCTATTGAAACCGGAATACCGATTGCAAAGACAGGGGCAAGAATACGTGACTGAATTTCAATATGCTTAGGGCTTAGACTTAATAGACTGTGCGACTTTAACATATGTAAAAGATAAAAGAGAACAGATACCGCATTGCCGATTATCGTAGCAATAGCAGCGCCCGAAACACCCATCTTAAGCCAGAGAATCATTATTGGATCAAGTATGATATTTACAATCGTACCTGCCATCATACCGCGCATCGATTCTTTTGCAGCACCCTCTGATCGTACTATCTGGCCAAGGGCAACAGATAAAACAACAAGAGGAGCGCCAAGTGCTATATAGAATAAGTAGTCCTTGGCAAAACCATAGGTTTGTCCGCTTGTACCGGCAATCTTCAATATTCCGGGCATAAAAATGAGAAAAAAGAGCATTGCTGCAAAACCGAAGGCCGAAGCTGTATATAAACAAGTCGATGAGACTTTTTTTACTTCATCATATTTTCTCTGTCCAAGAAGACGCGATATATGAGCGCCGCCTCCTATGCCGAAAATATTTCCTATGGCCATAAGAAGTAAAAATAAGGGCATTGTGAGGGAAACGGCTGCAACTTGATTAGGATCTCCGGTTTGACCGACAAAAAAGGTGTCGACCATATTATAAACAACCGAAACCATCATACCCATAACCGTTGGAAGAGCAAGGGTCAGCACTGCTTTAGGAACAGGAATTGTCTCAAACAGTGCAATGCGTTTTTCATTAGGAGAATTCATCGTAAACCGCTGCTGTACAAGTGTAAATAATATAAAAATACCATACTGCTATACAGGCTTAAAAAGTAAAATTTTTTTCTTTAGCAAGAGACTCATAAAGAGAATTCAGGCATTTAACAAAAACCTCTTTTTCATCCTTGGAAAAAGTGTCAAGTAACTCTGCTTCCATTTTAACAAAACCGTCAAATGACTTCTCCTGAATCTCAAAACCTTTTTGAGTAAGGATGAGCCTCTTCCACCGTCTGTCCTGTGCAAAGGTGTCGCGCTTAACGAGTTCCTTTGCCTCAAGCCGGTTTAAAAGCCCTGTCACTGTAGGATTCGAAAGTCCGAAAAATTCCTCAAGATCCTTTTGAAAAACATCTGTCGGTTCACCGATTTTTGTATTGGTTGCCTTTGCATGCATTGCCAGATACTTCAGTATTTGAGCCTGAGACCACGTTATATTGAACTTCTGCAGGTACCTATTGCTTTTAGCAGTAAGCAGAATTTCAATCTTCTTGATAATCCCTCCGATCATCAAATCTTTTCGTTTTTCTACCATTCTATATGAATTCATAATTATCAGTTTAAAGTCAATGAAAAATAAAAAATATATACGTATAGGCTATATATTTTTGAAAGTATTTTACTTTGTTACGTTTTTTACATACAACAATTGTATTTTGACTGAAGATACGAAGCATTTTTAAAAAATATCTTCTGCTCATCGGCTTCGGACAGTCCCAAAGATTTAATGAACAGAACCTGCTGTTTTTGATTAAGCCAGGGAGAATCACTCCCGAAAACCAGCCGGTCAATGCCGTGTTTTTCCATAATCGATTCCAGCAGTGATGTATCGGTTTCATGAGAAAATGATGTATCAAAATAACAGGAAGAACCTGCAAGGCAGGGCAGAACGTCTTTCCATGCATCCCAGCCTCCAAGATGTGCTGCAACGAGAGTTAGAGAAGGATGACGCTCAACAAGAGTCCGTATTCTTGACGGATGGGCATTATCAGCCTTGCCGAAGCCTATATCATAGCCCGCGTGAAGTACTGTCATAATACCTTTTTTTTCAAGCATAGAGAAAAAATCATACAAATCCGGAGCATCTGCATAAAAATGCTGGTAGAGGGGATGAAGTTTTACTGCTCTAATACCCGCATTAAACAAATCATCTATATCCTTTTCCCATGTTTCACTATACGGATATACCGATCCGAGGGGAAAAATTCGTTCACCCGCAATTTCTTTTGACCAGGCAATAATTGAGGAGGTCTGAGAGGGTTTTGTTGCAATATTGGCAATCCAGGAAGTGTGTATTCCCGCCTCATCCATGGAAGTGAGAAGTGAATTCAAAGTTCCCTCTGTATGCGGTTTATAATCGCCTGAGTGCTCTGCCAATGAAGCTATAGCCCTGGGAGCAAGGGTATCGGGAAAGATATGAGTGTGGGTATCAATTATCTTTGTAAAATCCATTTGTCAACTGTATAACCTTGCTGTTTTCTTGTCAACATTTAACTAATACTGAATTTATTTAATTATAATGCATTTTTTTAATTGACAAACTGTATATTACCCCTTATGCTGATAAAACCGACTGACCAGTCGTTATTACTATATGGAGATACAAAGGCGTGAAAGAGACCTTTTTTAATATATCAGAAGATAAAAAAAGACGTGTAATAGATGCAGCCCTCACAGAATTTGCCTCTTCCGGCTATGAAAAAACAAGCCTCGATGCAGTAATAAGCAGAGTTGGAATTTCAAAGGGTGGATTGTATGAATATATTGAGTCAAAAAAAGACCTGTTCACCTTCATTTTAAACTACGCATACGAAGAGTTATTCACCTATATTCAAAACAAAAAACCGGCAGATGCAGACTTTCCCAAAGATCCTCTTGAGAGGACCCGATCCATCTCTTCCATCGCTGTTGATTTTTACATTCAATCACCGGAAATTATTTCATTTATCGTAGCCTCTTCTCAGGTGGGAGAGGCGGGCATAAGAAATCATGTACTGGATGTTTTTGACTCTTATTTTCTTAAACTCTATGAATCGTCAGATTTTTCATCTGCGAAATTTCACAAGGATCAGGTATTAAATTTACTAAAATGGCTTTTAATAAAAACCAGAAATGTGTTTCAGGAAAGTGTAGTCAGCGGAGGCGAGAAAAATGAATGTAAAGAAAAGTATTTGAATGAATGGAAGTTTTATTTGAAAGTTTTAAAAGACGGCATGTATTGAAAATTTTAAACATGCATGGAATCAGGAGGAACAGGATGATTCAAATTGGTAAAAAAAACGGCTGCAGAAAATGGCAGGCCGCTGCGGCTTTTCTTCTTATTACAGCAGGAACAGGTGTATTTGCAGCTACGATAAAAATCGGAGCTATCTTTGCAGTAACAGGTCCGGCGTCCTATCTTGGCGCCCCGGAAGAAAAAACAGCGAAACTTTTTGTGGAAAACCTGAATAAAGCAGGCGGCATTAACGGCAATAAAATTGAACTTATTGTTAAAGACTCGGCCGGTTCTTCTGAAAAGGCTCTATCTTTTGCAAAACAGCTCATTGATGAGCATGAGGTTGTTGCAATCATCGGTCCGACAACATCGGGGGAGTCGCTTGCAATAAAAGATTACTGCAATAAATCAAAGGTTCCTCTTATTTCCTGCGCTGCTGCAGAAACTATTGTTGAACCGGTTCTTCCCTTTGTTTTTAAAACACCTCAAAAAGACAGCTACGTTGTTAAATGGGCGTATCAGACTATGAAAGACAACGGCATAACAAAACTTGCAGTTGTTTCTTCAAATACAGGCTTCGGTGCAGGCGGAAAAACCCAGCTTGAAAAATATGCAAATGACTTTGGTATTACAGTTGTTCTTTCGGAGTCCTATGATGCTGCTGCTACAGATCTTTCATCATTGCTTACAAAGGTAAAAGGATCAGGCGCACAGGCTGTCATAAACTGGTCCATTGAACCTGCACAATCTATTATAGCAAAAAACATGAAGCAGATGAATTTAACCATACCGCTGTATCAAAGCCATGGTTTCGGCAATATTAAATATGTTGAGGCCGCAGGCGATGCTGCAGATGGAATTATTTTCCCCTGCGGTAAACTCCTTGTTGCAGACCTGCTGCCGGATTCCGATTCTCAAAAAGCTCTTCTGCAGAAGTACAGCACAGACTACAAGACAAAATATAAAGAAGATGCCTCTACGTTCGGCGGTCATGCCTACGATGCAATTCTACTCCTGACAACTGCTATTTCACAGGCAAAAAGTTCAGACCCTGTAAAAATTGCAGCAGCGCTGGAAAAAATCGCAAATCTTCCTGGAACAGCAGGTATTTTTACCATGAGTAAAACAGATCACAACGGGCTCGGCATGGATTCTATTGTTATGCTGACAGTTAAAAACGGTAAATTTGCATTGTACGGAACAAAATGACAAGCGATATTGTAATCCAGTATATTATCTCGGGTCTCATCTACGGCAGTATTTATGCAGTAATTGCGCTGGGTTTCAATATTGTCTATAACGCAACCGGCATAATAAATTTCGCTCAGGGAGAATTTGTTATGCTCGGGGGCATGATTACCCATAGTTTTTCAAAAATCATGAGTCTGCCCCTTGCTCTGTTGGCGGCAGTACTCATAACTGCTGTAATAGGCGGGTTTATTGAACTTGTACTCATACGTAATATTGGAAGACTTGCAAAAAAAAAGTTAAAAAAATCACCCGAGATGCAGATGACGATTATGACCATCGGTATTTCCATTCTTCTGCGTGAAACAGCACTTACAATATGGGGAGAACAGGTACAGACAGTACCCTTTTTTACCGGAAATGAAACTTCATCCATCACCGTAGCCGGCGCTTCTTTTTCTCCACAATTAATATGGATAATCACCACAGCCTTTCTTATTTTTCTTTTTCTTTCCTTTTTCTATAAATTCACCCTCAAGGGTCAGGCTATGAGAGCCTGCGCCTGCTCAAAAACCGGCGCATTAATCTGCGGAATACCGGCTTCTACAATGGTTACGTTTTCCTTTATTCTCGCTGCAGGTATTGGCGCACTTGCAGGATCAGTAACCGCGCCACTCACTCAGACTCACTACGCCATTGGAACTGCCCTTTCCATAAAAGGATTCACAGTTGCAGTCTTTGGCGGACTTGGAAGCTCCGGAGCTGCGGCTGCGGCAGGTTTTCTGCTCGGAATAATTGAGTCCTTTTCAATTGTCGTTTTTCCTGAAGCATTTAAAGATATTGTCTCCATACTGCTGCTTTTAATTGTACTATTCCTTAGACCCTCAGGTCTTTTTGGAACACCATTAAAAAAAAGAAAAAAGGATAGCAATAAATGAAAAAGTATACGTCTCTGATCATTTTTCTAGGCTTAGCAGTTCTTATTCCGCTTATTACATCGCTTTCGGGTAAAAACTTTTATCTGACACAATTAACGATGTCTGCCTATTATGCCCTTGCCGCGCTCGGGCTTTGCCTGCTGCTCGGTTATGCAGGACAAATTTCACTCGGACAGGCGGGTTTTTTCGCAATAGGCGGATACACTTCTGCAATCATGTCCAGTGCCGGTCTTGATCCCCGCCTTGCTTTTATTGTTGCAATTATCAGTGCAGCTCTCATTGCCTTTGTTATTGGCATACCGGTTCTTAAGTTAAAAGGCCACTATTTAGCGATGGCGACACTGGGATTCGGTGTAATAATCGAAAAACTTGTGAGGGGAATTCCTTCTCTTGGAGGAGCCGACGGTATTTCGAATGTACCCGATTTTCCCCTGTTCGGCTCTATATGTATTACCGGAGGCAGAGCCGCCAGGCTTTCTAATTATATTATTTCTTTTACCCTGCTCGCCCTTGCACTTTTTCTGCTTACAAATCTTCTTTCATCCAGAAGCGGCAGGGCGCTGAGAGCTATTCATGAAAGTGAAGATGCAGCTTCTGCAATGGGTGTTAACACAGCCCGTACAAAGCTTATAACGTTTATTATTGCAGCCGTATGCGCTGCCGCTGCAGGCAGCTTCCTAACCCACTACAATGGAAGTATAGGTCCCGGAGAAGCAGCGCCTTTAAAATCAATACGGTATTTATCGATTGTCGCAGTCGGCGGTATTTCAAATGTGGCGGGAACACTCGCTGCAGGTATTATTTTAAACTTTCTTTCTCTCCGCGGCGTCTTCGGCGTGTATGACGATGCTGTTTTCGGAGTAATTTTGGTAGCTGTAATGATGCTGGCACCGGAAGGTTTTAAATTGTCCATCCCGTCATGGATAAGTAAAAGATTTGTACAAAGGAAATCAAAAACATGAGCGGTTTTTTGTCTATACAAGGTCTTAGTAAAAATTTCGAGGGCTTACGGGCTGTTGATGCTGTTTCCTTTGAAATGGAGCAGAACACCATTCATTCCGTTATAGGGC
>Ga0116161_1001590_pt1 | contig 23018 bp, 14 predicted proteins | sample AD_JPNAS3_MetaG_FD_89877 | JGI IMG/M metagenome (GOLD analysis project Ga0116161, IMG submission 89877) | Active sludge microbial communities of municipal wastewater-treating anaerobic digesters from Japan - AD_JPNAS3_MetaG | ecosystem: Engineered > Bioreactor > Anaerobic > Digestate | place... | reverse complement strand
GTTTCCCCGCCCTTCCCGGCGTACGTTCCGCCTGCGCCCTGTAGGGGCGGGGTTTCCCCGCCCTTCCCGGCGTACGTTCCGCCTGCGGCCTGTAGGGGCGGGGTTTCCCCGCCCTTCCCGGCGTACGTTCCGCCTGCGGCCTGTAGGGGCGGGGTTTCCCCGCCCTTCCCTGCATACGTTCCGCCTGCGCCCTGTAGGGGCGGGGTTTCCCCGCCCTTCCCGGCGTACGTTCCGCCTGCGCCCTGTAGGGGCGGGGTTTCCCCGCCCCTACAGGGCGCAGGCGGCCGCGTCCGTCCCCGATGCACGCCGGCAGGCCCCCACCCCATCGCCCCGCCAGGCGTGGTACGTACCCGCGATGCGTGCGACCTCCTCCTCGCTCAGCTCGCGGTGCGTGCGGTCGATGAGCGTGCCCAGCTTGCGCGCGTCGATGAACAGCGTCTCGCCCCGGCGGTCGCGGCCGTGGCCGCTCTGCCTGTCGCGCGCCAGGAACCACAGGCACACCGGGATCTGCGTCGAGTAGAAGAGCTGCCCCGGCAGGGCCACCATGCAGTCCACCAGGTCGGCCTCGACGATCGCCCGCCGGATCTCGCCCTCGCCCGAGGTGTTGCTCGACATCGACCCGTTGGCCAGCACAAAGCCCGCCACGCCGCCGGGCGTCAGGTGGTGGATGAAGTGTTGCACCCAGGCATAGTTGGCGTTGCCCGCGGGCGGCACGCCATACCTCCAGCGCACATCCTCGCGCAGTTGCTCGCCGCCCCACTCTCGCATGTTGAAGGGCGGGTTCGCCAGCACATAGTCGGCCTTGAGGTCCTTGTGTAGGTCGCGGCGAAAGCTGTCGGCCGGCTCGGCGCCCAGGTTGGCCTCGATGCCGCGGATGGCCAGGTTCATCTGCGCCAGCCGCCACGTCGTGGGGTTCGACTCCTGGCCGAACACGCTGACGTCGCTGCGCCGGCCGCCGTGCGCCTCGATGAACTCCTCGCTCTGCACAAACATGCCGCCCGAGCCGCAGCAGGGGTCAAAGACGCGGCTGCCCGCGCGCGGCGCCAGCATCTCCACCAGCACCTGCACCACGCAGCGCGGCGTGTAGAATTCGCCGCCCTTCTTGCCCTCGGCGCTGGCGAACTGCGAGAGGAAATACTCGTACACCCGGCCCAGGATGTCCCTGGAGCGGTTCTCCCGGTCGCCCAGGCCGATGCCGCCGATCAGGTCCACCAGTTCGCCCAGCCGCTGCTTGTCGAGCGTGGGCCGTGCGTACTCCTTCGGCAGCACGTTCTTCAGCCGCGGGTTCTCGCGCTCGATGGCCACCATCGCCTGATCGATCAGTTGCCCGATCTCCGGCTGCTTGGCCCGCGCCTGCAGGTAGGCCCAGCGCGCCTCCTTGGGCACCCAGAACACATCCTCCGCGGTGTACTCGTCGCGGTCCTCCAGCACCACGTAGCGCACGCCCGGGTCCTTGATATAGTACTCGCTCTTGGGGTCCTCCGACCACAGCCGCAATTGCTCGTAGCGCTCGCTGAACGCGTCGGAGATGTACTTCAGAAAGATGAGGCCGAGCACGACGTGCTTGTACTCAGCCGCATCCATATTGCCGCGCAGCTTGTCGGCCGCGGCCCACAGCGTCGCCTCAAAGCCCAGCGTCGCCCCGTTGCCCTTGCCTGTGTCTTTGCGTACCTGTCTCGCCATGCCCTCGCTGCCCCAGTTCGCTTACGTTCAGAACCCAGCTATCACGATATGCGCATTATACACGCATCCCTCCCCTTTTGCCAGCCCCCGCGCCTCCCATCAGGGCTTTGGCCAAGTCACCTCATGTAGCCCTGAGAATCCCAGGGCTCTCGGAACCCTGTGCCAAGTCGATGACACCGCACCGGAGCACCGCAGTGTCAATTGCCGCCCGATGTGTACCACTCATAGCCGCCTTCCAGCGCAGTCCACTCGCCCGCTATTCCGCCCCCTCCCTTTCTCCTTCGCCCCCAACCTCTTGACAATCCGAACATTTGTGCTATACTACACTCGGGCCTTGCTCGCCGCCGGCCAACCCAATCCCCTCCCCCTGCCCTGCAGAGCACCCGAGGGAGGAACGGTAGGGAATCGTCCAGCCCATCCATCGCGCCCATCACAGCACCGCCGCGCTCACCTTACGCATCACGCTTTACGTATTACGCTTTGCGCATCACGCATCACCCATGACGCAACACGGAGGTCCACCATGCCCCGCCACACATCCAACCGCCAGATCGCCGCCAACCGCGCCAACGCGCGCCGTTCGACCGGCCCCCGCACGCCCCAGGGCAAAGCCAAGGTGAGTCAGAACGTCGTCAAGCACGGCCTCCTCGCCGCTGCCGTCATCCCCACCGCCCTCGAGCCCTACGAATCGCGCGCCGCCACGACGCCATCCGCCGCGACGACTACTTCGGTGCGCCCGAGCCCCACCCTGCCATCCCCGTGCTCACCGCCGCCCTCGCTTCCGACCCCATCGACTATGCCGCCCTGCGCGCCCTCCTCGTCGTCCCTGGCGCCGGCCGCGAGGGCTACACCGACGACCTCATCCTCAAAGTCGCCGAGGGCACACTCGAAACCCTCCAGCGCCAGCAGGCCCTCGCCCGCTGGCGCCAGGTCGCCGAGCTCGAGGCCGCTCTCCCGCACCCCGAAACCGCCCAGCGCCTCGCCCGCTACGAAGCCCAGCTCGACCGCCAGATCCACCGCGCCATGCGCGAGCTCCGCGAGCTCTAGGCCGCGCACACGCCAGACCTCGAGCCCGGCAGCCCCCAGCCGCAGGCACCCGCGGATGACCCCGACCCCCAGCCGCAGGCCGGCTCATCCACGCCGGCCAACCCGATTCCTTCGCGCCAGCCGACCGCCGGCGCGGCCACCAACCCAATTCCCCCGCGACGGGGGAACGCCAGGGGGGCCTCCCCCGGCAGCGCGAACGCCGGCGGAGCCACCAACCCAATCCCCCCGAAGGGGAGACAGTGGGGGCGCCGAACGCCGGCACAACTCTCGTCCGCCAAAACAAAGCCAATCTTCACAATTGGTCGGCGGCCCGGCCGAGAGCGCCTCTGAGAGGAGAACGACCATGAACCAGCGACGACACCCGCCCCGCTGCGCCCACCCCGGCTGCATCGCGCCCACCACATCGACCCCGATCTCCGCCGCCGCCGCCGCGCTACAGAGGGCACTCAGAGGAGGCTTGTGGTGATCGCCCCCATCCTGTCCATCCTGTGCATCCCTGTTTCGTTACCTTGACCTCCAGCAGAAACACTTGTACACTTGGCATCTTGGCGTCATCTTGGCGCCTTTGCGGTAGACTCCCGGTGAGGCCGGCATGAACGCACTCGACCGTTTCACAGCACCCGTACGCGCCTGGTTTGAGGAGTCCTTCGGCCGGCCGACGCCGGCGCAGGCGCAGGGCTGGCCGCCGATCCAGGCGGGCGAGCATACGCTGCTCCTCTCGCCCACCGGCTCGGGCAAGACGCTGGCCGCCTTCCTCTGGGGCCTCGACCGGCTCTTTGCCGAGCTTGCCGAGGGCGAGCGCGGAGCGGGCGTGCGCCTGCTCTACGTCTCGCCGCTCAAGGCGCTCAATAACGACATCGAGCGCAACCTGCGCCGGCCCCTCTCGGGTGTGCGCGCGGCGGCCGCGCGGCTGGGCCAGGCACTGCCCGAGCTGCGCGTGGCCGTGCGCACCGGCGACACGCCCAGCCGCCTGCGGGCGAGCATGGCCAAGAACCCGCCGCACATCCTCATCACCACCCCCGAGTCGCTCTACCTCATCCTGACCTCGAGCAAGGCGCGCGAGATGCTGCGCACCGTGCGCACCGTCATCGTCGACGAGATCCACACCGTGGCCGGCAACAAGCGCGGCGTGCACCTCGCCCTCTCGCTGGAGCGGCTGGAGCGCCTGGCCGGCCACCCCGTGCAGCGCATCGGCCTCTCGGCCACGCAGCGGCCCCTGGAAGAAGTGGCGCACTACCTGGGCGGCCAAGCGTGGCAGGGCGAGCAGCTCGAGCCGCGGCCGGTGACCATCGTCGACGCCGGGCTCGCCAAGGCGCTCGACCTGCAGGTCGTCACCGCCGTGGAGGATTTCCGCGGCCTGGGTGGCTCGATCTGGCCGAGTGTGGACCAGGAGGTGGTGGCGCTCATCCAGGCGCACCAGAGCACCCTCGTCTTTGCCAACGGCCGCCGCCTGGCCGAGCGCCTCGCCGTCCGGCTGGGCGAGCAGCTCGGCGTGCGCGTGCGCGCCCACCACGGCTCGATGGCCGCGGCCGCCCGCCTGGAGATGGAAACCTCCCTCAAAGAAGGGCGCCTGCCGGCGCTGGTCGGCACCAGTTCGCTCGAACTGGGCATCGACATCGGCGCCGTGGACCTGGTGGTGCAGGTGCAGTCGCCCAAGGGCGTGGCCCAGGGCCTGCAGCGCGTCGGCCGCTCGGGCCACCTGGTGGGGCAGACGAGCGTGGGCCGCATCTTCCCCACCCATCGCGAGGACCTCATGGAGGCCGCGGCGGTGGCCGGGGCCATGTTGCGCGGCGAGGTCGAGCCGACGCGCGTGCCCGAGAACTGCCTCGACGTGCTGGCCCAGCAGGTCGTCGCCGCGGTGGCCATGGACGATTGGGGCGACGAGGCGCTCTATGACCTGGTGCGCCAGAGCTACCCCTACCTCAGCCTGCCCCGCGAGGCCTACCACGAGGTGCTGGCGATGCTCGCCGGCAAGTACCCCCGCGAGGCCTACCGCGAGCTGCGCCCCAGGCTCGACTGGGACCGCGCCGCCGCTCGGCTGAGCGCCCTGCCGGGCAGCGCCTACCTGGCCACCTCGAACGGCGGCACCATCGCCGACCGCGGTGCCTTCGGCGCCTACCTCCCCGACGGCAAGACCAAGGTCGGCGAGCTGGACGAGGAGTTTATCTTTGAACGCCGCGAGGGCGACGTGTTCACCCTCGGCAGCCGCACCTGGCGCATTCAGCAGATCCTCGACGATCGCGTGCTCGTGGCCGACGGCACGGGAGCCCCATCGATGATGCCCTTCTGGAAGGGCGACACCCTCTGGCGATCCTACGATCTGGGCCTCGCTGTCGGCCGCTTCCGGCGCCAGGTGGCCGCGCGCCTGCGCGACCCGGAGGTGCTGGCTTGGCTGCACGCCGAGCACGCCCTCGACGACAACTCGGCCCGCAACGTGCTCTCCTACGTGCGCGACCAGGTGGAGACCGCCGGCGCCATCTCGTCGGACCAGACGATCGTCGTCGAGCTGCTGCGCGACCCCCTCGGCGATGCCCGCCTGATCGTGCATTCACCCTTTGGCGGGCGCGTCAACGCCGCCTGGGCACTGGCGCTCCGCGGCATCCTGCGCGAGCGCTTCCACACCACGCCCGAGTGCCAGACCAACGACGACGCCATTATGCTGCGCTTCCCCGAGGCCGACCAGGCGCCACCCGTCGACGCCGTGACCCAGCTTACGCCCGCTGAAGCGCGCGAGCGCATCCTGCGCGAGCTGCCCGGCTCGGCGCTCTTTGGCGCCCAGTTCCGCCAGAACGCGGCGCGCGCCCTGCTCATGCCGCGCGCCAAAGGCCGGCGGCGCACCCCCTTCTGGCTGCAGCGCCTGCGCGCCAAGGACCTGCTGGCCGCGACGCGCCAGTTCGCCTCCTTCCCCATCGTCGTCGAAACCTACCGCGATTGCCTGCGCGACGTGCTCGATCTCGACAACCTGTTGCAGGTGCTGGCGGCTATCCAGGATGGTCGCATCCGCGTGGTGACCGTGGAGCGGGCCACGCCCTCGCCGGCCGCAGCCGGCCTGCTGCGCCAGTTCATCGGCATCTATATGTACGAGTGGGACGAGCCCAAGGCCGAGCACCAATTGCGCCGCCTGGCGCTCGACCGCGACCTGCTCGAGGGGCTGCTGGGCGGCGTGTCTCCGGCCGAGCTGCTCAGGCCCGAGGCCCTGGCCGAGCTGGAGGCCCACCTGCAGCGCACCGCGCCCGGCCGCCGCGCCCGCAGCCGGCAAGAGCTGGCGCTGGTGCTGCAGGAGCTGGGCGACCTGAGCACAGCCGAGCTGCTGGCGCGCGCCGAGGAGGGTGGCGCCGTCTGGCTCGAGGCGCTCGCCGCCGAAGGCCGCATCGTCGAGCGCAGCATCCCCACCGCCGCCGGCCCGGCGCGCCGCTGGCTGCTGGCTGAAGAAGCCGGCACCTACGCGCGCGCCTTCGATGACCCCTTCGCCCCTCCCTCGGGGGGGTCACCGGCCGACAGGCCGACCTATTCCCTCTCCCCCCATGCCGCCGCAGCGGCGCCAGGGGAGAGGGTTAGGGTGAGGGGCGATCTGGCTCAGGAAGCCGGCTGGGCACAGGAAGAGACCTCGCTCGCTCCCTGGAAGCAAGAAGGCGAGGATGACGCAGCGCATGACCAGTTCGAGCATGCTGGCGCATCCTCCCAATTCCCCCTCGCAGGGGGAACAGTAGGGGGGCCTCCCTCGCAGGGAGAGGGCAGGGGTGAGGGTGAGACGTCGTGTGAGCGGCCAACTGCGGAGCCCCGCGAGCCGCTTCCTGCCCATCCAGAAGATCGCCAGGCCGTGGCATCCCCCTTCACCCCTTCGCTCTGCTCAGGGCAGGCTCTAACCCTCTCCCCTCTGGGGGAGAGGGAACAGGGCAGGGCGACACCTTCCCCCTCTCCCTGCGAGGGAGAGGGCGGGGGTGAGGGTGCCCGCCGTGTCCTCCTGCGCCGCCTCCTGCTGGGCCACGGCCCGCTGAGCCTCGACGAGATCCGCGCCCGCTACGACTTGCCCGAGCCATGGCTGCGCGAGGCGCTCGCCGCCCTGGTGGAGGAGCGCGAGGCGGCCCACGGGCGCCTGCGGCCCGGTGGCGCAGCCGAGGAATGGTGCGACCGCGAGGTGCTCGAGCAGGCGCAGCGGCGCACGCTCACACTGCTGCGCCGCGAGGTCCAGCCGGTGCCCCCGGCGAGTTATGCCGATTTCCTGGCCCGCTGGCAGCACGTGCACCCCGAGCAGCAACTGCCCGCCGCCAACGGCCTGCGCCGCGCCATCCAGCAACTGCGCGGCGTGCCCGCCCCGGCGCTGCTCTGGGCGCGCGACCTGCTGCCGGCGCGCGTGGCCGGCTTCCGCCCGGCGGACCTCGACGAGCTCTGCCAGGGCGGCGAGGTCGTCTGGATCGTCACTGGGTCCCGCCCTCCAGGCGGGCCAAGGGGCGAGCGCCCGGCGCGTCTGCGCGCCTGCCTGCTCTTCCGCGGCGAGGGCGCGCTGTACCTGGCGCCACCCGCGGAGGCCCTGCCGCTGGGCGAGGCGGCGCAGCGTGTGCTGGCCTTCCTGCGCGCCGAAGGGGCCTGCTTCGCCGCCGACATGGAGCGCGGCACCGGCCTGCGCGGCGAGGCCCTGGCCCTCGCCCTCGCCGAGCTCGCCGCCGCCGGGCTGGTGACGAACGACTCGCTGCGCGCCCTGCACGAGCTGGTGCGCACCCGCCCCACCACCGATGGGCCTATGCGGCCGCGCAGCACCCTGGAGGCGCAGCTCGCCGAGCGTTGGCCGGGTCCGCACGGTGGGCGGCCAGAGCCGGCCAGGGGGCGGCCGGGCCGCATGCGCCAGGCGCGGCGCCTCGCCTCACGCAGGCTGGCCGCCGCGCCGCAGTGGCTGGGGCGCTGGTCGCTGGTGCACGGCATCGGCATCTGGGGCGCCGAGGCCACCGCGGAGGAGCGCCTCGACCGCCAGACGCGCCAGTTGCTCGCCCGCTACGGCGTGCTGACGCGCGAATGCCTGGCCCGCGAGGCCCTGGCGCCGCCCTGGGGCGACCTCTACGGCTACCTGGAGCTCCTGGAAATGCGCGGCGAGGTGCGCCGCGGCTACTTTGTGCAGGGGCTGGCGGGCGCCCAGTTCGCCCTGCCCGAGGCGGTGGACAAGTTGCGCGCCTGGCACACCCGCCCCCAGCAAGAGGACGACCCGCCGGCCATACTCAACGCCTGGGACCCGGCCTGGCTCCCCGGCATGGCGGCGGGCGGGCTGCCCTTCCCGATCGTGCGGCAGCCCGGCACCTACATCGCGCTGCAGCGCGGCGTGCCCCTGCTCGTGGCCGAGCGCTGGGGGCGCGGCCTCGTCGTGCCCGATGGCGTGGCGGGCAACGAGCTCGTCGCAGCCCTGCGCGCCACGCTGCTCGCCATCACTGCGCGCAGCGGGCGGCGGCGCATCGCCGTCGAGGCCTGGAACGGCGGCCCCGTGCTCGGCTCGGCCGGCCAGCCGCTGCTCGAACGCATCGGCGGCTACCCCCATCCACCGGGCGTCGAGTGGACACCGCCAGCCACTCCATAGCCCAAGTACAATAGTGTCGCTCTGTCAGAGTATACCAGGCAGGCGATAGCTCGTAGTGCGCACGCCTGTGCGCCGTGCCCCGCCGTGGTACCGACTCGCGCTGTCTGCATGGCTGCCAGGAATCGCAGTTGGCCGTGCGTGAAACACGGCGCACAGGCGTGCGCACTACGAACCCAGCTCCATCGTCAAGGAGATGCGCATGCCCACACCAACGTTGTCGTCAGCCGTCGGGACGGGCGAGGCGGCCAAGTTCGAGTTCGGAGGCGTCGTCGCCCTCTCCGCCGGGCACGCCGTCCACGACACCTACTCGGCCTTCCTGGCGCCGCTCCTGCCAGCGTTCATCGAAAACCTCGCGCTCTCGACGACGCAGGCGGGGGTGCTCTCGATGCTGATCCAGTTGCCATCGCTGGCTCAGCCGTTCATCGGCCACCTGGCCGATCGCTACAACCTGCGCATCCTGGTGCCCCTGGGGCTGCTCGGCACGGCCGTCGCCATGAGCCTGCTCGGCATCGCGCCGGGGTACTGGGCGATGGCCCTCTGCCTCACCGTCGCGGGCCTGGCCTCCGCATGCCTGCACGCCGTAGGCCCGGTGATGGCCGGCAACCTCTCTGGGCGGCGGCTGGGGCAAGGCATGGGCTTCTGGATGGTGGGCGGCGAGCTGGGCCGCACCCTGGGGCCGATCATCGTGGTGAGCACCGTGGGCTGGCTAAGCCTGAGGGGCACGCCGCTCTTGATGCTCGCTGGGTTGCCGGTGGCGGCGCTCCTGGCGGTCCGCCTGAGGAACACGCCGGTGGGCGCGCCGGGCGGGCCGGCCCACCTCCCCTGGCGGCAGACGCTCGCCGGCATCGGGTCGGCGCTGGCGCCGCTGGCCGGCATCGTCTTCACTCGCTCCTTCGCCATTGCAGCGCTGAGCACCTTCCTGCCGACGTTGCTCAGGCAACAGGGCGCCTCGTTCTGGCTCGCCGGGGCGTCGCTCTCGCTCTTTGAGGCAGCGGGCACCGTGGGGGCGCTGCTCGGGGGCTCGCTGAGCGACCGCCTCGGCCGGCGCCGCGTGCTCTTGGCCTCCATGCTGGCGACGCCGCTTCTGATGTTCGTCTTCCTGTGGGTCGACGGCTGGCTGCGCCTGCCGCTGCTCCTGCTCTTGGGCCTCGTCGGGCTGTCGATCACGCCGGTGATCATGGCCGTGGCCCAGGAAAGCGTGCCGGGCAACCGCGCACTGGCCAACGGCGTCTACATGGCCGCCAACTTTGCCGCCACGTCGCTGGCGCTTCTCGCCATCGGCGTCATGGGCGACCTCTTCGGCCTGCCTACCGCCTTTGCCGTCAGCGCCGCTCTCCTGCTGGCCGGGCTGCCCCTCCTCCGCTTCCTGCCGCAGCCGGCCGCCGCCCGCCGCGCCTAGCGGCTTCTGCCGGGAGTTCACCGCAAAGGCGCCAAGGCGCAAAGGGGGCGCCAAGGAGAGAGATACCCATCCCCTTGGCGCCGCCTTCGCGTCTTTGCGCCTTCGCGGTGAGCCTCGCCGGCCTCAGGCTTCGGTGCCGTGGTGGGCCGCGACCGGCTCGGCGAGCGCCTGGCGCACTTCGCGGGCAAAGCGGCGGCCGAACTCGCGGGCGCGTTCGAGGTCCTCTGCGCTGGGCGCCCAGCGCACGGCCAGGTCGGAGGTCATGACGTCCAGGCCCGCCTCGCGCAGGCCCTCCTCCAATTGCGCCACGGCGCCGCCCGCCCAGCCGTGCGAGCCAAAGGCCGCGGCGATCTTGTTCGTGAAGCGCAGGCCCTTGAGGTCCTCCATGAAGGCCGCGACATTGAGCAGTATGCGCTGGTTGTGCGTCGACGAGCCGACCAGCAGGCCCTTGGCCTCGAGCAATTCCTTCACCACTTCGGTGCGGTCGGCCATGGGCAGGCCGCGCAGCAGCGCCTCCACGCCCTCGTCGGCCACGCCCTCGGCCAGGGCGCGGGCCACCTTTTCCGTCGAACCCCACATCGTCTCGTAGGCGATGACGACCCGCTCTTTGGCCTCGCCCGTCGCCCAGCGCCGGTAGGCTTCGAGGATCTGCCCGGGGTTCTCGCGCCAGATGACGCCGTGGCCCGGCGCAATGGTCGCGATTTCGAGGCCCGAGCGCGCCACCTCGTCGAGCTTGCGCAGCACCATGCGGCTGAACGGGGCGAGGATATTGGCATAGTAGCGCGCCGCCTCGTCCCAGAGCTGCCACGACTCCACCTGGTCGGCAAAGCGCTGCGAAGTGGCCAGGTGTTGGCCAAAGGCATCGTTGGGCAGCAGCAGGCGCTCTTCCTGGACGTAGGTAAACATGGAATCGGGCCAGTGCAGCATCGGCGCTTCGATAAAGCTGAGGGTCTTGCCGCCGAGGTCCAGGTGATCGCCGGTGTCCACGACCTGGAAATCCCAGAGCTGCGGATAGTAGGCGCCCAGGCTCTCGGTGCCCTTGCGGCTGCAGATGAGGCGGGCCTCGGGCGCCTGCGCCAGCACGTGGGGGATGGCGCTCGAGTGGTCCACCTCGCCGTGGTTGGCGATGAGGTAGCGGATGCGCGCCGGGTCGATGAGCTCGCGGATGCGGCCCATCATCTCATCCTCAAAGCCGGGCGCCACGGTATCCACCAGCGCCGGCTCGTCGCCCAGCACCAGGTAGGCGTTGTAGGTCGTGCCGCGGGGCGTGGTGTAGGTATAGCCGTGAAAGCTGCGCACGTTCCAGTCGATGGCCCCCACCCAGAAGACGCCGTCGGCAACCTGTAGCGGCATAATAGCCTCTCCTTTCTGCGGCGCTTGTTCTGATTGTCATTGCGAGTATCCCCGGGGTTCGCCGAACCCTGTGCCAGGAAGAGGAACTTGAGCTTGCGTCCCAGGCCGACAGCGGGGCGTTTCGCTGCGCGCCCATCCGGCCCTAAGCCTTGGGCAAGGGGTTTTGGGAGGCTGGCACCGTTGCCCGGCCCCCCGTGGGGGGGCCGGGCAACGGTGCCAGCCTCCCAAAACCCCTCCTTGAGGGGCCCGCACCGGGCTTGTGCAATGCGTGCAAGCCGGTCACCGGCCCCAGGAGCCACAGACAGGCCAAGTTCCGGAGCAGCGCCCCAGGGTTCGCCGAACCCTGTGCTCAGCACAGAACCTTGGCCTGTCATTGCGAGAAGGCGGCCGCAGCCGCCGACGAAGCAATCCCCAGGTTGCGAGCGAAGCGAGGCAACTCCAACGCCTGACGTGGAGATTGCTTCGCTGCGGCTCGCAATGACAAGTTCCTGGGCAGTCGCGCTGTAGCCGCGGCATCGTGCCGCGTAGAAGGGTTTCTTCGCTGCGGCTGCTCATGACGTGGGCCGCCGGACTGTAGGCGCGGCATGTTGCCGCGGGACTCTCCCGCGCGGCACGATGCCGCGGCTACAGTGCGACGTCATCCGCCTGGCGCAGGGTTGCGGCGAACCCTGGGGTACTCGCAATGACAAGTTCCTGGGCAGTTGCCGCGGGACTCTCCCGCGCGGCACGATGCCGCGGCTACAGTGCGACGTCATCCGCCTGGCACAGGGTTGCGGCGAACCTTGGGGTACTCGCAATGACAAGTTCCTGGGCAGCAGAGCAAGGTATATGCCAGGCTGCGATCCTTAACCCTGGCTTAATGTGCTTAACAACGCCTTTGCCCAAAGCTGCTATGCTATCCGCATTGGCCAGCGGGTCCGCCCGACCCACATGGCCGGGGTTCTTGAGGTGTCTGGCGCCGAGGCCCGCCCGCGGGCGGGCCTCGGCGCCAGACACCTCAAGAACCCCTAAAAGGGGGTTGGCACCGGGGGCATGCCAGCGGCAGGGCCGGTGGCCAACCCCTTCGGGGTATGTATTATGTTCGTTTGACACACTTGTGCCTTGATAGTAGAATGGCGGGCCACGGAACGCTGACAATGCAGAGGAGAGACTGCATGATCGAAGTGGAGCACCTAACCAAGTACTATGGGGCTGTGCCGGCCATCCAGGATGTGAGCCTGAGCGTGAACAAGGGCGAGATTGTGGGCTTTCTCGGCCCCAACTCGGCCGGCAAGACGACGACGATGCGCATTCTGAGCGGCTACATGCCGCCCACGGCGGGCACGGCGCGCGTGGCCGGCTACGACGTGATGCGCGATTCGCTCGAAGTGCGGCGGCGCATCGGCTACCTGCCCGAGACGGTGCCGCTCTACCCCGAGATGGCCGTGCGCAGCTACCTGGAGTACATGGGCGCGCTGCGCGGCGTGGCCAAGCCGGCCCAGGCCGCCGAGCGCGCCATGGAGTCGTGCGGCCTCGCCGACCGGCGCGAGATGCTGATCGGCAAGCTGTCGAAAGGCTACCGGCAGCGCGTGGGCCTGGCCCAGGCCATCATCCACGACCCGGAGGTGCTCATCCTCGACGAGCCGACCATCGGCCTCGACCCGCGCCAGATCATCGAGGTGCGCAACCTGATCAAGGGCCTGGCCGGCAGCCACACCGTGATCCTCAGCACCCACATCCTCCCCGAGGTCAGCCAGGTGTGCCAGCGGGTGATGATTATCAACAAGGGGCGCATCGTCGCCGAAGATACGCCCGAGCGCCTCACCGGCCGCCTGCGCGGCGCGCAGCAGCTCCACATCCAGGTGGCGCGGCCGGCCGGCGACGCGCGCACGGCGCTCGAGGCGGTGCCCGGCGTGCTGACGGTGGCGGAGACGAGCCCCGGCTGCTTCGAGGTGGAGTCGGCGCTCGACAACGATCCCCGCACCAAGATCGCCGAGCTCATCGTGGGGCGCGGCTGGGGGCTGTTGGAGCTGCGGCCGGTGGGCATGAGCCTGGAGGAGATATTCCTGACACTGACCACTGAAGACGCGGCGCGCGCCGCCGAAGAGGACGGCCCCACGATAAGCATCGACGCAGCGCCCGGCGAAGGGAGGAGAGACCGATGAGAGCGACCTGGCTGATCGCCCGGCGTGAGCTGGCGAGCTACTTTACCTCGCCCATCGCCTACGCCGTCACGGCGGTCTTTATGGTCATCGTGGGCTATTTCTTTGGCATGATCCTCTACCTCTCGCGCGAGGCCACGATGCGCTACCTGTTCTACAACGTCACGACCTTCCTGCTGCTCATCGGCCCGGCGCTGACGATGCGCCTGGTGGCCGAGGAGCGCAAGTCGGGCACCATCGAGCTCCTGCTGACCGCGCCGGTGCGCGATGGCGAGGTGATCGTCGGCAAGTTCCTCGCCGCCCTGCTGCTGTGGGCACTGATGCTGGCGCTGACCCTGGTCTACCCGCTCTTGCTGCGCGCCTTCGGCAACCCCGACCCGGGGCCCATCCTCTCGGGCTACCTCGGGCTGCTCCTCGCCGGCGGCGCGGTGCTCTCGCTGGGCGTGGTGGCCTCGACCCTCACCGCGAACCAGATCGTGGCTGCCCTGGTCGCCTTTGGCCTCAGCCTGATGCTGTGGCTGGCCGACGCGCTGCAGTACGTCGTGTCGGGGCCCGTGGGGCAGTTCTTTGCCTACCTGTCGCTGTCGGTCCACTTTGCGGACCTGCCCAAGGGCGTGATCGACACCAAGGACGTGATCTTTTACCTGAGCATCATCGTGGCGTCGCTCTTTGTCGCCACCCGCATCCTCGAAGCACGGAGGTGGAAGGGATGACCGAGCGACTCAGGCGCTTCGCGACCCCCATCCTGGGGCTCGGCGCCGGCCTCTTGATCTTTGGTGTGTTCTGGACGCTCATCCATGGTGAGCTGCAACTGGTGGGCGAGATCGCCGGCGGCCTGGGCATCGTGGCCATCGCCGGCTATGTGGCCCTCGAACCGGCGCGGGTGTGGTCGGCACTCACCGGGCGCATGGCGCGCCAGGGGGGCAACGCCACCGTCATCACACTGGCCGTGATCGGCATCCTCATCCTGGCCAACTTCATCTCGGCGCGCCACTCCGCGCGCCTGGACGTGACGGCCGAGCGGCAGTTCTCGCTCTCCAAGCAGAGCCTGCAGGTGCTGGCGGGCCTGACGGAGCCGGTCACCATCACGGCCTTCATGACCCCCAACTACTATGCCCAGGAACAGGTGCGTGACCTGCTGAAAGAGTACACGCTGCACTGCGACAAGCTCTCGGTCGAGTACATCGACCCCGAGCAAAAGCTGGCCCTGGCGCGCCAGTACGGCATCAGTCAAGACGGCACGCTGATCTTCCAGTCGGGCGACCGGCGCCAGGAGTCGCTGGGCTATGACGAGCAAGCGTTCACCAGCGCCCTGGTCAAGGTCACCCGCACCGAGACCAAGATGGTCTACTTTCTCACCGGCCATGGCGAGCGCGACCCCGAGGGCAGCGACGCCGCGGGTTACCGGCAGGCGGCCGAGGCGCTCAAGCACGACAACTATGACGTCAAGACTCTGAACCTGACCGCGAGCAACGCCGTGCCCGACGACGCGGCGACGGTCATTATTGCCGCGCCCACGGCCGCCCCGACAGCGCCCGAAGTCACGGCGCTCAACGCCTATGTGGACAGGGGCGGCAGCCTGCTCCTGCTCGGCGACCCGTCGAGCGACGTCGCCCTCGGCGACATCCTGAGCCGCTGGGGCCTGAGCCTGCGCCAGGATATCGCCGTCGACCCGGCAAGCTCGTTCTTTGGCGATGTGGCCACGCCACTGGTCAGCCACTACCCGTACCATACCATCACCAAGGACCTGACCGGCATGACCAGCATCTTCCCACTGGCGCGCTCGATCGCCCAGGCCGCCGAGATGCCGGCGGGGGTGAGCGTCAGCCCTCTGGTGCGCACGAGCAGCCAAAGCTGGGGCGAGACGGACCTGGAGAACCGCCAGGTTCAGAAGGATGCCGACAAAGACACGGCCGGGCCGCTCGACCTCGCCGTAGCGGCGACGCTAGAGCTGCCGGCGCCGGCCGACGGCGGTGAGGCGGCGAACGCGCGTCTGGTGGTGTTGGGCGACGCCGACCTGGTGTCGAACGACGTGCTGCAGTCGGTGCAGGGGGGCCTCGGCAACGCCGACCTCTTCCTGAACGCCGTGAGCTGGCTGGCGGAGGAAGAGTCGCTCATCTCCATCCGGGCCGCAGAGCCTACGCTGCGCACGGTCCTGCTGACGCCAACCCAGGTGCGCCTGGTGATGTACACCAGTATCCTCTTCCTGCCGGGGTTGGTCGTGGCGGCGGGCGTGTGGGTATGGTGGCGGAGGCGCTAGATGAAACCACGTACGACGCTGCTTGTGGTGGGCGTCTTCCTGGCGCTGCTGGCCTACGTCTACTTGGGCGAGCTGCGCCGGCCCGCGGCCACCGATACGGCGACCACACCCACGCCGGCGCCGCTCCTGAGCGTCGCGGCCGACCAGGTGCTGGGCCTCAGCGTCAGCGGCGGCGGCAAGGAGACGCGGCTCGCGCGGCAGGTCGGCAGCGAGTGGCAGTTGGAGGCGCCGGTGCCCGGCCCAGCCGATGCCTCACGTGTCAGCCAGTTCCTGGGCCGGGTGGCCATGCTCAACCCCACCCGCTCGCTGGATGACGCCGGGCCCCTGGAGGAGTATGGCCTGGCCCCGCCCGCGCTCGAGGTCACATTGACCCTGGCCGACGGCAGCACGCAGGTGCTGCGGATCGGCGCCGAGAACCCGCAGCAGACGGCCTACTATGCGCAGGTGCAGGGGCAGGCGGGCGTGCACCTGGTAGCCGCCCTGACCGTGCAGAGCGCCCAGGGGATGCTCGACACGCCGCCCGTGCCGCCCACGGCCACGCCGGCGGCCACGAGCACGCCGACAGAGGCGAGCACGCCCGCTAGTTAGGGGACGAGTATCGAGCACGAAGGACGCGAAAGGACGCGAAGGACACGAAGAGCAAGTTGCTCATAGCCGATATGCCTGCACCCCTGGCGTCGCGCCCACCAGACTCCCCAGCGAGCGATCAGGCGGCCGAGTCACTCCTACACCCAAGCAAGCGAGCTGGGGCGTCACGCGTGTCGCGCCCCCCGAGATCGCTTGCATCTGGGCTGCAAGGTGGCGTTTCGGCGGCAGGCAAACGACCAAAGTCGTCACTACGAAGGGCCAGGCGCCGCATATAGTGCGCTTGGTGACAGAGTGTGGTGCGAGTACTACAACCGTACCTGGCGCTGCCACTGCTGGCCATCCGGGTAGCTGCCGGCTGACACGCTCCGCAGCCTCCCCTTGGGCGCGGGCAAACCTACGCAGGCACATGCCCTCGTGCGCCCGGCCCTGGCCCGGAAGGGGTCTTTTTGGCGGGTTGGCCAGAGCCGTGCACGGCTCTGGCCAACCCGCCAAAAAGACCCCCAAAAGGCCCCGTTCCGGTTATGCGCGAAGCGCTGTACCCGGATCGCGCGCCTTCCCAGACAAGTACGGTTGTGGTACTAGTCCAGGATAAGCTTGGCGCGCTGGAAGCGGGCCATGGCTGCCGCGAGCACGACGGCATCGACCACCGCCAGGACGGCGGCCGCGGCGACCAGGATCAGGCTCCAGTTGACGTTGATGAGCCAAGCCTGCACCTGCAGCCCCGAGATGTCGGGAAAGAGCCTGGGCAGCGCGCCGACGATGGCAACCGGCACACAGACGATGGCGATGACGGCGAAGCTCATCGTCTGCGCCGCCTGGCGCACGGTGGCCGCGCGCAGCGACACGAGCACGCCCACGCTGGCGGCCAGCCCCGCCGTCAGGAACCCCAGCACCGTGCCGGCCACGACCGTCAGGGGTGGGTAGAGCAAGAGCTCGCCATGCCCGTGCACCACGTTCACCGCGATGAGCCCCAACAGCAGGCTGGCCAGCGTCAGGCCCCAGCCGTAGCTGATGGCGGCCAGCACCTTGCCGAAGAGGATCGACCGGTTGGGCATGCGGCTGGCCAGCAGCGTCTCGAGGGTGTGGCGCTCGCGCTCGCCGGCAAAGGCATCGGCCACCACGCCGACCACCAGGAAGAGGGGCACCCAGGCCCAGAAGACGAGCGACATGGGCGACGTGACCCATTCGCGCCCCGTCTGCAGGGGCATGAAGACGCCAAAGACACCGATCATGAGCCCCAGGCGCACCAGGCCGCCGCGCCCGCTGCCCTGCGCCAGGAGCAGTTCTTTCCATTCCTTCCACATGATCGTCCACACGTCAGCAATCATTTCTCTTCCTCCATGAGGGTCAGGAAGACCTCCTCCAGGTTGGCCTTGCTGCGGCGAACCTCTTCGACCTGGGCACCGGCGCCCACCAGCAGGCTGACGAGCGCCGCCATGTCGACCTCGCCGCGCAGCTCAATGACGAGGTGGCCGTTCTGCACCTCTGCCGCTATCACCTCGGGCCGGGCGCGCAGCGCGGCGAGCACCTCGTCGCCAAAGCCGCGGCCCACGACCTCGGCACGCGGGCCTGACGTGCGGGTGCGCAGCTCGTCGGGCGAACCCACGGCCAGGAGCCGCCCCTGGCGGATCACGCCCACGCTGCTGCAGAGCTTTTCGGCCTCGGCCAGGTTGTGCGTGGTCAGGAAGACCGTCACGCCCTCCTGCGCGGCCAGGCTGGCCAGGTCATCGCGCAGCGCCGCAGAGGCCACCGGGTCAAGACCGGCGGTCGGCTCGTCGAGAAAGATCAGCGGCGGGCGGTGCAGCAGGGCGCGCGCCACCGCCAGCTTTTGCTTCATGCCGCGGCTCCAGGTGCCCACCTGCTCGCCGCGCCGCGCCCACAGGCCCATGTGCTCGAGCAGCTCGCGGGCGCGCGCCCGGCGCTCGGCCGGCGGCAGGCGCCACACGCGGCCATAGAACTCCAAGTTGTCGGCCGCGCTGAGACGCTCGTAGAGGCCCGAGTGCTCGAGCAACGCCCCGGTGCGGGCGCGCACCTCGTCGCCCTGCGCCAACGTGTCGTAGCCAAGCACCTCGGCGCGGCCACGCGTAGGCTCGAGCAGGCCCAACAGCAGGCGGATGGTCGTCGTCTTGCCCGAGCCGTTGGGCCCCAGGAAGCCAAAGACCGTCCCGGACGCGACCTCGAGCGAGAGGCCGTCCACCGCCTTGACGGCGCCAAAGTCACGGCTGAGGCCGTCGGTGCGGATTGCCAGTTGTGTCACGGTGATCCTCCAATTGTAGGGGTTTGTGGCGGGGTTGGCGTTGCCGGCCACCCCGCGGGGTGGCCGGCAACGCCAACCCCGCCACAAACCCCTACTCTAGAGCATGCTGTCAATGGCGCGCTTCATCTGTGCTCGGTAGCCCTCAAAAGCCGCGCGCCCGGCCTTGGTCAGGCTACAGGTGGTCTGCGGCACTTTGCCACGAAAGCCCTTCTCGATCTTGATATAGCCGGCCTCTTCGAGCCGTGCGAGGTGGGCCGAGAGGTTGCCTTTGGTCAGGCCCGTCTCGCGCAGCAGGTAGGTAAAGTCGGCGCTCTCCACGGCGTAGAGGATGGCCATGATCAGCGTGCGCGCCGGCTCGTGAATGATGCGGTCGATGCCGGCCAGATCGCGAAGGCTATTGGCCACAGCCTTCCTCCTCGGCCAGCGGCTCAGTGGAGCGCAGGTACACGCCGAGGGTCACCGCCCCCGATACGACGATGGCCAACCCCAGGCCCGCAAAGTAGAGGGCGCCGGCTGTGAGGTCGTCGAACCCGCCCAGCGAAACCAGGATGCCGAGCACGGCCGCTGCCGCGGCCAACATGTAAAAGCGCGGCAGGTCGAGCCTGTGCCCAAGGTAGACCCACACACTGCCCATGATCAAACCGCTGATCGCCGGCACCCATACCTTCAACGATGGCAGCGCAGCGATGGTGGCCACCAGAGCCCCAATCGCGCCGCCCATGGCGGCCTTCTGCAGCCGGTGGCTAGCCGTCATCCGGCGATAGGCCACGTAGCCGGTGCGCGGGTAGGTGATGCGCGCTTTGGCGACCTTGAGCACCCTGCTGCCGAGCAGGCCCACGCCCACCACGGCCGCCAGCGGCCCCAGCATGCCGCACAGCGCCTGCAAGGGACCCGGCGGCAGCGCCCTCTGGAGGAAGAACACGAGCCCGAGCGCCGCGAATATGCAGCCCATCGCCATCTCGGCCAGGCCGTCCTCGTACCAGTAGCGCGAGGTGCGCCGCATGGCGCGGTCGATTTGGGATTCCATCGGCCTTCTCCGCTCACAGACTGGTTTGCAGTACAGACTAGTCTATGTGTATTCTACAGCGAATCGCCCTCTTTGTCAATACCCCTGAGAGACACCGTCTTGATGGTTTCTTGATGGTTCCTTCATGGCATCTTCACCAGAATGGGCTATAATAGGCCCAGGCACCGCCCTGCCTCTGGCCAACGCGTCGCTATCCAGTGACCAACCGGCTAGTTGGTGGCGATCCGGGTGGCTGCCGGCTGATCCGCTGCGCTTCCCCCCTAAAGGGTTCGGTTCCGGCTACATGCGAAGCGAGGAGCCCGGACAGCAGGCCGGCACGGACAAGTACGGTTATAGTACCAGAGCCACGACACGCTCGCGCTCAATGATCCATGGCGGTGAGCGGAGCAAGCAATTGCCTGATCAGGAGCACAATACTGTGAGCAAAAAATACTGGGCCGTGACCGCTAGCCTGGGCTGTGTCACCTTGCTGCTGCTGGCAGCGGTGATTGCCATTCCCCTCTTTGTCGTCCCCCTCGAGGTCAAGATGATGCTCAGATCGGCCAGTGTGCCGGCCACGTCGCAGATCGTGTCGGCGCCGGAGAGCGCCCAGGAGCCCGCCCAGGCAGCGCAGCCGGGCCAGGCGGCAGCGCTGACCACGCTCTATCGCCAGGCAAACCCCGGCATCGTGAGCATCAACGTCGCCACGGTGCGCCGCGGCACGGTGAGCGGCGCGGGCTCGGGCTCGGGGTTTATCTATGACGACCAGGGGCACATCATCACCAACCACCACGTGGTCGAGGGTGCCACCGATGTGACCGTGGTCTTTTACGACGGCCGTGAGACCGAGGCCACCGTGGCCGGCACCGACCCGAACAGCGACCTGGCCGTGGTCAAGGTCGCACAACTCCCCGAAGGCATCCATGCCCTACCGCTCGGCGATTCCGACCAGGTGGCCGTCGGCGAGTCGGTCATCGCCATCGGCAACCCCTTCGGCCTGGGCAACAGCATGTCGGCAGGCATTGTGAGCGCGGTAGGCCGCACCATCGACTCGGGCGCCACGCCGTTCTCTATCCCGCGCGCCATCCAGACCGATGCGGCCATCAACCCCGGCAACTCGGGCGGGCCGCTCTTGAACCTGCAGGGGCAGGTCATCGGCGTCAACGCGCAGATCGCCACCAGCGGCATCCAGGCGGCCAACGCCGGCGTCGGCTTTGCCATCCCGTCGAACACGGTGCGCCTGGTGGCGCCGGTGCTGATCGAGAAGAGCGCGTACGCCTGGCCCTGGCTGGGCATCACCGGGGGCTCGGTCAACCTGTCGATCATGAAGGCCAACGGGCTCAGCGTGCAGCAGGGCGCGTACGTCGACAAGGTCTCTGCCGACAGCCCGGCCGGCAAGGCCGGCCTGCGCGGCAGCTCGACCCAGCAGGCGGCCGACAGCCTCGACGCGCCGGTGGGCGGCGACGTCATCATCGCCATCGACGACAAGCCCGTCGTCACCTTTGACGACCTGCTCTTCGAGATCGCCAGCCGCAAGCCGGGCGACCAGGTGCGCCTGACCATCGTCCGCGGCCGCCAACGCATGGACGTCACCGCCACCCTGGCGCCGCGCCCAAGGCAGTAGAGAGGCGCCGGCATCGCCACATGCTTGCAAGGGGAGACACCTGACAGGTCTTCAAAGACCTGACACACCGATTTCCAAGAGGGCAAAACGATTGGCGAAAAGTCCGGCAAAGGCCTGCCCGTGCCGCGGCTGAGGCCCCCCTACCGTTCCCCCGTCGCGGGGGAACGGTAGGGGGGCCCCACCCTGCAGCAGGAGAAACCGTCTGTCAGCAGCGGCGCGAGCTGGACCGAGTTCTTGCCAGAGAGCTGGCGCTGACCACCCGCCAGGGGAATTGGTGTGTCAGGTGTCTCCCCCTGCGAACGAGAGACCGGACTCCCCAACTTGTTGAGGCACCGCCCGAACAAGCTCGCCCGAACAAGTTCGGGACTCCACGGCTAGTTGAAGTTTCCCCTCATACGTGGTATGATGCCCGCCGAACCGAATCCCCTCGCGAGCGGCCAGTGTTCGTTCTCCCCCATACACTCGGCCCATCTGGCGCCGCGACCGGCGGGTGACTCCATTGTGCAGCCGGCAGGGAGCCCCTGCATGGGCGAGCACGGGTGGGTGCCCCAAGGAAGCAGGTCGCCGACGCAGCATGAGGCCCCTGCGCCGGATCGCCGAGACTGGGAGACGAGCTATGATGGCTGACGACAGCCTCGCGCCGCCTTTCATCACGCCCAAGGGCCGCGACCTCCGCATCGACCTCTTGCGTGGCTACTTTGTGCTGGCCATGGTCATCGACCACGTCAGCGGCGCGTCGCCGCTGTGGCTGCTGACCGGCGGCAACCGCTTCTTTAGCGGCGCAGCCGAGGGGTTCATCCTCACCTCGGGCCTGGTCGCCGGGCTGGTCTACGGCCGCCTGGTGCGGCGCGATGGCATGGCGCGCTCTATCACCAAGATGCTCACGCGCGCCTTCAAGCTCTACCTGCTGACGCTGGCCCTGACCCTGGCCTTCCTGCCCCTCTCCGAGTTGCTGGGCCTGCCCTGGGCCCAGGGCGTGGACGTACGGAATCCGCTCGCCCTCATCGTCAGCATCCTGACGCTGCATCGCACCTACTACCTGGTCGACGTGATGCTGCTCTACACCATCCTGTTCCTGCTGGCGCCTCTGGCCATGGCGCTGATCGACCAGGGCAAGCGCTGGTGGGTGCTCGGCGCCTCCTGGCTGCTGTGGGGCGTGTTCCAGCTCTGGCCCGAGCACGCCGCGCTGCCCTGGCCCATCGCCGGCAACTATCTCTTTAGCTTTTCGGCCTGGCAGGTGGTCTTTTTCACGGCGTTGGCCTTTAGCTATGGACGCGCCGCCCTGCCCGTGCCGCGGCCGCGCACGGCGCGCCGGCTGCTGGCCCTGAGCGGCGCCGTGCTGCTCGGCATGATCGCGCTCTTTTTCGCCGTCGAGCAGCCCGCTGCCACGCCGCTGCCTGTGAATGCCGGCGTGCGGGCGCTGGTCGAGGAGCTGTTCCTCGACAAGGTCGCCGTACGGCCGGGGCGACTGTTGGCGACGGGGGTCACTTTCACCTTCCTGTTCCTGACGGCGACGGTATTCTGGCGGCCCGTGCGCCGGGCGTTGGGCTGGCTGCTGCTGCCGCTCGGCCAGGAGGCGCTCTATGCGTACACTGCGCACGTGGCGCTGGTGACCCTGGCCGCATTCGTGCCGGTGGCACTCGGGCTGAGCGGCCCATCGCCGTGGTGGCTCAATGCCCTGATCCAGATGGCCAGCATGGTCCTGATCTGGGTGTTGGTGCGTTACAGGGTGTTGGCGCCGACGCCGCGCACGCAGCCGCTCTACAACCTGTCTCCGGCGCTCTTTGCTGGGTTGGCAGCGCTCATCCTCGTCCTCCTTCCTTCGCCCGCCTACCCCAGAGCGATCGCGGACACGTCGGCGGCTGCCGAGCGGCGCGCCAACCGCTTCGGTACGCCGCTGCCTCCTGATGCCGGCAAGCCCACGCCGGCCGTGCCCGAGGCGACAGCCGCCAGGCCCACTCCTGCGCCGTCCGAGTTGCAAGCCGTCGCAACCGCCATCCCCGCCCCCACGCCAACTCCGCGCGAGACGCAGCCGGCCGACCCCGCACAGGCCCTGGAACGGGTGGCCGAATGGATCGGCCCGCTTAGCGGCACCCT
>Ga0116161_1001588_pt1 | contig 23047 bp, 23 predicted proteins | sample AD_JPNAS3_MetaG_FD_89877 | JGI IMG/M metagenome (GOLD analysis project Ga0116161, IMG submission 89877) | Active sludge microbial communities of municipal wastewater-treating anaerobic digesters from Japan - AD_JPNAS3_MetaG | ecosystem: Engineered > Bioreactor > Anaerobic > Digestate | place... | reverse complement strand
GACAAACGCACCAATGGTTGCGCGGCTAAATGGAAAACTATTTCTGGCTTATACTGTTTAAATACATCGTTTATTGATTGTGAATCATTGATATTAACCCTTAAATCAACAATATCATTTCCTATTTGTGACAAAACATAATTATCCTTATTTGAGAAAGGTTCCAAAGACACCCCAATAACATTTGCACCAAGTTCTTTTAACCAAATCACTAACCAAGATCCTTTAAAGCCTGTGTGACCTGTTACTAATACAGTCTTTTTATAAAAAAAATTGTCAAATATATCAATTTCTTTATTTACCATATTTTCCAAGGTGCTTTATTTTTATTCCACATATCATTTAATTCTACATTGTCTCGTAGTGTATCCATAGGTTTCCAAAACCCCATATGCTTATACGCATGCATTTTACCCTCTTGAGCAATTACCTGCAAGGGTTGTTTTTCAAAAACTACTGTATCATCATTCTCTGGAATATAATTAAAAACTTCCGGCTCACATACAAAAAATCCTGCATTAATCCAGTTACCATCGCCATCTGGTTTTTCCAAAAAGGATCTAACTTTATTGGAATTGATGTCAATTTCAAGTAATCCGAATTTACCGACAGGCTTATATCCTGTTAAAGATAAAACAGCTCCGGATTCTTGATGAGCCTTTATTGTGTCTGCAATATCTAAATCCGTAACACCATCACCATAAGTCAGCAAAAAACGCTCATTACCAATATATTTTTGAATCTTTTTTACGCGACCTCCTGTCATCGTATTCAAACCGGTATCAATCATCGTAACTTTCCAATTTTCGGAATGATTATCGTGAATTTGAACACTATTATTTGACATATCTACTGTCATGTCACAATTATGACGAAAATAGTTTGCAAAATATTCTTTAATAACATATTGTTTGTATCCACAGCATATTATGAATTCATTAATCCCATAATAACTGTAAATTTTCATTATATGCCATAAAATAGGCTTACCCCCAATTTCAACCATTGGTTTTGGGAGAAGATCTGTTGCCTCACTCAAACGAGTACCGAAACCACCTGCTAAAATTACCGCTTTCATCCTATTAATTTATTTAAACTATTTTAGATTATATGGAATTGTATCTATAGAATTGTATTGTAAATCAGTATATGCACACAAAATAAAATCTTCACTACCATTGTTTACTACTTCATGAGCAACATATGGAGGAATATATACCGTTATTGGATGTTCCGAGTCTAAAGAAATTGACAAAAAATCATGAGAATATATGTCTTCTAGTTTTAAAATTGCTTTTCCTGAAATAAGAGTAAACCATTCTTTTGCCATAATATGATAATGAGCCCCTTTTGATTTACCTTGCTTGGCTGAGGTAAAATAAACTTCTCCAACATTTTGTGATAAATTTTCTTCTTTGCCATTTAATGTTTTTAAGAACCACCCTCTATCATCTCTAATCAAATGCCTAGGTATTATTATCACTTTGTCTTCTAAAGTTCCCATAAAATTAATCTATAATATATTTAGCTTTTAATAATGGTATATATCCACGACTTGTTCTTAAATCAATTCCTTTTTGATAGAATGAATTATTTAAAACTGAAATAGAAATTGCACTATTCATAACATCACAAAAATCACTTTGAGACGTGGTTTTTAGAGAGATTTGAAAATTCATGTTATAGATATTAGGTCTCATATTTATTTCAGGAATTTCCAATGAAAAAATATTATCTTTTATTTTATGAAAACAATTTTCCATTTCATCTGAAACCCACAAAACAACAACATCCCCATAATTATTTGATAAACTACAAGCAACAATCATTTGAGATAAGTCAACGCTTTCCTCCTTATCAAAATGGAATTCAATTTTCAAATAAGAACCTACAAACACATCTTCAACAACAACACCATTTTTATTTTTTAATAAAATATTTTTTATCCTGATTTTTCCATTTCCAATTCTATCTTTCCTTTGAGATATAGAAAGAAGATTTGTACTTTGATTTATTGATAAATATTTCGCAATAGATTCCTCTGCTGTTCCTGAAAAGCTCACATACCCATTCTCCAAAACTACTCCGGATTTACATAAATTTCGAATAGCTGACATATTATGACTCACAAACAATACAGTTCTTCCTTCCCTTTTTGAAATTTCTTGCATTTTACCTATAGCTTTTTTCTGAAATTCAGCATCTCCTACTGCTAAAACTTCGTCAACAACTAGAATTTCAGGGTCCAAATGTGCCGCAATGGCAAAGCCCAAACGTACTGTCATACCACTTGAGTAACGTTTTGTTGGAGTATCAATATAACGTTCAACACCTGCAAAATTAATTATTTCTTCTAGTTTTCGAGTAATTTCAGGTCTATTCATACCAAGAATAGCACCATTCATATAGATATTTTCACGTCCTGTAAGTTCAGGATGAAAACCTGTACCAACTTCAAGTAATGATGCTATTCGACCACGTGCTTTAATAGTACCTGTGGTAGGAGTAGTAACTTTTGATAATAGTTTTAACAATGTACTTTTGCCTGCTCCGTTTTTACCAATTATACCAAGCACATCACCTTGATCTACTTTAAAATCAATATCCTTCAATGCCCACACATATTCGCTATCAGCCTTTTGTGAACGATCGTTTACGGAACCAATCTTAAGATAAGGATCTTCTTTATGCAAGATATTCATTGCCCACCAACGGTTAAGATCATTGCTTAAAGTGCGTGTACTTACCAATCCGAGGCGGTATTGTTTACTGATATTGTTAAATTCTATGGCTGTCATGTTAACTAAAATTTCAATTTATACTTAATATGTTCATAATACCGACCTATATAATGTTTCAAAGTAAACAAATTTGAAATAAAATAAAATAGACATTTATTTTTTGTAGATATATACTTTATTCTATCCAAATAGCTTTTAATCTTAATATTTGGTGACTCTGAATATTTCTTGCACATTATATAATTTTGCATATTAAATGCTATTTTAAAAGAAGATGTATCAATGAACTCTCCTACAGCTCTGTCATTTATTGGATACTCTTCCGGAAAAAGCCTATTAAAATACTGCCATGCAACAACTCCATTTTCCAAATACGCTATTTGTTTCAAACAACTATTTGTATTAGAAACAGATGAATGCCCCCTTCGCCAAACCGCTGTAAAATCGTCAATGAACTTAAATTTAGTGTAATACAGAAATATTGTATACATAGCGTAATCTACAGACATAAAATTATTTTTCACAAAATAATCTAAATCTAAACAATCAAGTAGATTACTTCTAAACATGGCGGTACAATTTCCAATGGCAGTATCTGAAGGTTTAGCATTCCCAAATAAATAACCGGATTTTACATTCTTTCTTCTATTAATTTCAAACCACTTATCGTTATGCAAAAGATGCATATTTGTATGTACTAACCCAAAATCAGAATGATCCTTTAAAAAAGAGACTTCTTTTTCAAGTTTATAATCATCAATCCAATAATCATCACCATCAAGCATAGCAATATATTCACATCCTTCAGATTTAATCCGTTTTAATAATTCTACTGTGTTTTTTACGAGGCCATAATTTTCTTCTCTTTGAATCAAAGAAATAATGGACGGAAATTGCTCTTCATATTTCTTACATATATACAAAGTGCCATCTGTACTACAATCCTCTCCAATATAAATTCTAAATGGCTCTTTGCATTTTTGAGATAAAACACTTTCTATACACCTTGCAATGTATTTTTCTTCATTATATGTTACTATACAAACTCCAATCATAAAATATTACTAAATGTAAACATTCATTTTAAAATATGGGATTATAAATCACACCGTATCCATGAAACTTCTTTGTACTTTATTGAATAGCACAATACCTATTGAAAGTACTACTAGCATAAAGCAAAAACTATATCCTAACATATTCCACGAGAACTCGCCGGTTCCTAATGTTCCGTATTTAAATGTTTCAACTATAGGAGTTATCGGATTAAGTTGCATTAGCAATTTAATTTTGCCTTCGGGGATAGAACTTAAGGGATAAATTACAGGTGTGCCGTACATCCATAATTGCACAATAAATGTAAATAGAATAGTTAAATCTCTATACTTAGTGGTAAGAGATGATATGATAATACCAAAACCTAATGCTAAGCCGGCTATCATTATTACAAGTAAGGGAAACAAACTCAATGCCCAATTAGGTTCAACAGGCGTGCCTATTGCAAGAAAATATATATATACAATTACGAATAGTAAAATTTGTATTCCTAATTTAACCAAGCCTGATACTATCGTCGATAATGGTGCTACTAAACGAGGAAAATATACTTTTCCAAAAATACCTTGATTGCTTATAAAGGTCGAAGATGTTTTATTTAAACAGTCGGCGAAATATTGCCAAAGACAAATACCTGCTAAGTAAAACAAAGGCTGTGGCAGTCCATCGGTACTAATGCCGGCTATACCGCCAAATACAACCATATACATAATTGTTGTTATTGCCGGTTGTATAACAAACCATAACGGACCAAGAATGGTTTGCTTATACATCGTTATAATGTCTCTTTTAACATACATCATAAACAAGTCGCGGTATCTCCATAATTCTTTAAAATCAACCTCCCATAATTTATTGTGAGGTTTAATAACTGTTGTCCAAGTTTTTTCTGAGGTCATATAAATTATTTATTTTCAAAAAGCATAAAGATTATTCACAATTTTCCCAACCAATAATATCATAATTCAAAGAAAAATACTGTTTAATTGCATTATTTTTCCAACAAGTTTTACCTTCACTTATTCCATATAGCATATATGGGAAATAATATTCCTCAATCATTGCTGAAGGTTTAATATATTTAACCATAGCATTTCTAAGTTTAGCGTATGATGATAATTCCTGTTTAATTTTAAATGGTTTTACAATAGCTATACCTTTAAATCCTTGGTTTTCTAATTGAATTAATTTTTCGTTTCTTAAATTGACGTCATTGTAATATTGTTTTGCTCTGGCAAAATCCAAATTGCAACAATATATAGACAGTATTATCAAACAACATAATGAGATCACAATCAATGTATCAATCAATTTATTTGATATATTATATCTATTACCTATTATAATACCAACAAATAAGAATACTGCTACAATAATAAAAGACATATAAGAGAATGACCTTAAGGGAGCATACCAATTCATAACTGCTACACACGGTGCTATTGCAATCATAATAAATGCCAACAAACAAACAGCGATAATTACATAAAACTTCCATGTAATTTTATAATGCGACAATATTGTTTGCCCATTTCTTTTCATTATATAACCAATATATAGGGATATAGGAAATAATATTATGAAATATGCAGACTTAGATGATAGTCTCCATATAAAAATAAAAGAAGCAAATATTTCTTTGTAGATTAATTCACTAAAAGAAAAGATTCTATCATGATTTACACCATTAAGTCTTACCTCATTACCGGGAGCAAACAACATGAATAAAAAACCAACAAATATAATTATGAGGCATATCATTAATCGCAAATTTTTCTTATTATTAAGCATAATTTTTAGAGAACGACACTTATACCATCTCCAAATAAATACAATGACGTATAATAATATAACCAACGGAGTAAATGTTTCTGCTATTCCACTTAAATATATTGACAAAATAACGATAAAGGTCCATGTATATACATTATTGTTTTTGTTAGCAAATAAAAGATAGCTTAATAAGATTACAGCCCATATACAAAAGATGTATGAAAAACAACAAATCCAATATAGTGTACTAAATTCAAGCAATGACATCAAACCAATATTTGTAAATAAAACAGAAAATGTTATTTTGCGAAATGCAGATATGTTTGGAACTAAATAATTAATCCAGATATAGAGACTAAGATACCCAAAAACTAAATTAACGATAAAGAAAATTGAATAAAAATTAGTATAAATCGCAAATTTTGTAAGTAAACCACTCACAAAAAATGCACTAAATCGTCCTTGCCAATTCATATATAAATCAGCAACATATTTCCATATTGATTTTGTTCCTAAATCAGCAACAAAACCATAGTCATCCAATGACAATACATTGTATGCTGATAGATATGACAAATATATTGTCGAAGATGTTGCTGCAATAATTAATAATATGTCAATTAATACTTTCTTTTTCATATAATCTCACAAATTAATTTCACGTCATCTTCAGTCAAATCATAATACATTGGCAGACGTACCAAACAATCAGCAAATTTGTCGCAATTAGGTAAATCGCGTCCATCATGTTTATTCTGATAATATGGGCTGCTGTGCAAACTCAAGTAATGGAATACAGCCAATATATCATTCTCTTTTAGTTTTTTTATCAATTCTGTACGTTGCTCTAAATTATTGCAAATTAAATAAAACATGTGTGCATTATTTGTAGCATAATTTGGTATAATAGGCAATCCTATTCCTTTTATAGCAGGCAAAGATACTAAATTATCATAATACAATTGCCAAATCTCTTTTCTTTTTCTCTGAATATCATCTAAGTTTTCGATTTGTGCCCAAAGAAAGGCAGCCATAACTTCACTAGGTAGAAATGAACTTCCTATATCCACCCATCCATATTTATTCACTTCACCACGAAAAAACTCGGCACGATTCGTTCCTTTTTCCCATATTATTTCTGCACGGTGAATAAATCTCTCATCATTAATCGCCAACATTCCGCCTTCACCCGAAATAATATTTTTTGTTTCGTGAAATGAGAAAGCTGCCAAATGACCTATGCAACCCAAAGGACGATCCTTATAATATGAATCAATGGCTTGAGCCGCATCCTCTACTACCAATAGATTGTGACGATTGGCAATTTCCATAATAGTGTTCATGTCACAAGCTATGCCAGCATAATGCACAGGAACGATTACTTTTGTTTTTGGTGTAATCAATGCTTCAATTCTACCTACATCGATGTTTGGATTATATTCCATACTATCAGCAAACACAATCGTAGCACCTGCACGCACAAATGCTAATGCAGAAGAAACAAAAGTATAGCTTGGAACAATTACTTCATCGCCAGGCTGAATATTGCAAAGTATGGCTGCCATTTCTAATGCATCTGTACAAGATGTTGTAAGAAGACATTTTTTAAATCCATAACGTTGTTCAAAATAATCCTGACACCGTTTGGTAAAGATGCCATTACCTGATAATTTTCCACTATTTACAGCTTCGTAAATATAGTGTGTTTCTTTACCTGTGAGGTAGGGTTTGTTGAATGGTATCATATATTATGCAATTTAATAACTATTATCTAACAAAAAATCAGCAATGTGACAGTGATGAATCCCTTGAATTGACTCGTTCCAAAAATCGTCCATTGTAACTACATATTTTGGGTATTGATCATTGATAGAGAGTAATACAGAGAATTCGCGTTCAATAGTCTCAGGATTTTCGAGCTTGTAAGCCACCTGGATATAGATTTTTTTATCCGCTTTTTCAGCAATAAAATCAATTTCTTTGGAGTCTAATTTCCCAACAAACACATTGTATCCTCTTCGTTTAAGTTCTAAAAAAACAATGTTCTCCAAGACTCCCGAAATTAAGGTGTCTTTATACCCCATGGTAGCATAAAGCAATGAAATATCGCTCAGGTAAAATTTTTCTTGGGTTTTGAGCAGCTCTTTTCCTTTTATATCGTATCGTGACACCCTGTGTATAATAAACGCTCCCTCAAGTGCATACAGATAGTTGTATACAGTATTAATGTCGATTTTACGGAACTGACTTTTAAAATAATCGGCTACATTTTTACCCGAAAAAGTATTACCTATATTGCCAAATACATATTTCACAACCCGCTCGAGCAGTTCCACATCGCGTATTTTATAGCGTTGAATGGTATCGCGAAGTATGATAGAAGAGTAAATATCAAAGATAATTTTATACATACTCTCTTCGGAATAGGACGAAGTATGTACAATTGGAAAACCACCCTGCCTCAAATAGTTAATAAACTGTTTACGAGTATCTTCTGAAATATTTGTTTTATAATGTGCGTTAAAACTTAAATACTCATTAAACGATAGCGTATAAATGGGAATTTCTACATACCTCCCAGCCAAATGAGTGGCAAGCTCCGACGAAAGCAAATGTGAATTTGAGCCGGTAATGTATATATCGATATCAAAATCAACAAGTAAAGAATTGATGCATTTTTCCCAATTAGTTACTTCCTGCACTTCATCAATAAGCAAATAATATTTATTTTGAGGTATTATCTGTTTACTTATAAATAAATAAAGTTTTTGGGCATCCGTAAATTCTGAGAATGCAAAACTTTCGAAATTGATAGCAATGATTTGTTTTGCTGAAACACCATTCGAGAGTAAGTATTTTTTAAGTAACGACAACACCGTTGATTTTCCACAACGACGAATGCCAGTGATTATTTTAATCAATGGCTGGTCTTTAAAACTTAGTATTTTATGTAAATATTGGTCCCGTGCTATCATTTTTATTGTTTATGGTTATAACCACAAAGATAGTGCATTTATTTTAACTTTTTATGATTATAACCCAATATTGTATTCATCAGCGAATTGTTCATCTCTCGAAAGTTTTGCAGAGCTTACATCTTCGTAAATATAATGTGTTTCTTTACCGGTGAGGTAGGGTTTATTAAAGGGGATCATTGATTTTTTTATTCTTTACTCTTTATTCTTTAAATAATCTGTATACATCTACTTAACGTTCGAATTAAATCGAATCCATCCCAAATGACTGAGAAATCGGTTGTCTGACCAATTGGTACAATCCGGTCAATACCTGATAAATTTTCATTCCGAACGAATTCCTCTAATTCATTTTGAGTAAAGCCGTAGTAGGCAACAGTCTGAAACTTTCGATTTATTATTGTAGTTAATTCAGCAAATGAGTTGGCATGATATTCCATAAAATAACCGCTGGAACACCGATACTCTTCTAAATCAACTGTTAAGTTTTCTACCTCAATACGCCACAACAAATTATCTGTTGGTGGTGTTTGGCGGACTCCAACAGCATTTGCAGCACTATTATAAAGCGCAGTAAGTTTATCCACAGCTATGACAGGTTGCACTTTTCCGTATCTCTGAACTACAATTTTATGTAACTCAGCCCAAAAAATGGATTTTGCCCTCTCAACTTCGTCTATTGTCCCAAACCAATTTATTAGATGTGGTGCAGTACAAGCATTCTGATCAAATAAATAGGTGTCGTTGTAGAAAGCCTGAGCAATTTTTTCAGTTCTTTCTTCCAATAAATATGCTTTGGCATTGATAATGCAAATGGAATATCTGTCGGCAAAAGTAACATCGTACGAACGGGCTGGTATCAAGCTTTTTCGAATCTGAGCAATTGTTTCATCGCCTCCCCAGATTACCCGCACATCACAAAATGAAGAGAAAAATGAAGTGGCCGCACTGGTTCTATCATATCTTATTAACGCAATTTTATCTGTTACTGCCTTAAGTTCATCGTTTTCCGAGAGCCTTTTAATTGCATTAATAATAATTGTAACCTGTTCAAAATCCTTAGAGGGCACTCTTACAATATTCACATTTCCGGCTAATATGCCACAAAGTAGCGAGTAAGCAAAATTAACAGGAACATTGGATGGTGCTACATGGAATACTATTCCTCTTCCTTTGCGTATAAATCCATCATTTTCATATTTCTTTTTCAGTTGCAGAATATTGGCTTTTCGGCAAAAGAATGCAAATGTAGCTACATCCGGAAAATTCCTGATTTGAGGATCTTTGGTTATTTCCCTCGACAATGCATTTAAAAATGCTACAGCATCCTCCGCAAATGGCTGCGAAGCAGGTAATAGCTTAAATTTCTCAATATCTACAATATTGGGAAACAAGAATGATATTTCATTAAAATTTTGTTGCATAGGTATCGCTACAGCCTCTTATCTCAGCATTTTTTAAACGTCCTTCAATTTTAAAATATTTTCCTAATCGACCACATGCACAGTCATCTTCACCTAATAAAACCCCTTCATCCTCAGTCAATAATGAATGTCCGGGATAGCTTTTAGGTAGAATGGAAAGCACCTGAATAATTCCTTTTTCTCCAACAGGTGAGATAGAAAAATCATGTGGTCTGCGAATAATAATATCCGAGAAAACCGGAGCATGAAGATGGCCGCATTCACATTCCATGTAAATTGTTCCGGTTTGTTCTACCATTCCGTAGTAATCGTGGACTGAACTAATGCCACATAGTTCTTTTAGTTTTTCGCGAAACACAGTGGATGAAACTGATTCACTTATTAATTTCTTCCATCCTCCACCATGTATTAACACGGCATTTGATAAATCAGGTCTAACGCCCGATTTTACTAACTCTTTATATAAATGTTGATACACCATAAACGTAAAGCCAAACATAAAAATGCGTTCACCCATGTGTTTTTCTAAAAAACTCTGAAGCTCATCTATATTTAATTCCATTTTGTCATTCAGAGCATACATACGCTTTGAACCAAACATAGAAAAACCCAGTATGCCAGCTCCACGTGCCGAAAACAAGTTACGGTCTTTGATTACACTTTCACTATCAACAATAATCATTGGTACGCGTTGTGAACCAATAAATGACGAAACAATTTTAGTAAGTGCTTTAGTTTGACTCGAAGAGGTGTCTCTATCCAGAAAAATACGTGAAACAGCCTGTCCTGATGTTCCCGATGATGTCATCGTTTTAATTATGTATTCTTTGGGAACACTATTTAATTCGAACATCTTAAATAAGCGTACAGGAAGGAATGGTAATTCGGCATAATTATAATCACGCCTGATATCAAAATGAACACTATCCATCATTTTTTTAAACGGCAGACAATGCTCGTAATGATAGCGCGACAAACTTGTTAGAAATGGACTTAGTAATTTCTCCTTTTCTGTTTTATTAAGCGAATATGGTGGTATATCAAGTATTTCTATGAGTTCCATTCTTATATTTCTAATTTTGAATAGATTGTTTTACCCGATGTGTTTTTGGGAATCATATCAATGTGTTTTACCATAAATGCGCTATGATTTATCCCGGTTTTTGTAGAAATATATTTCTTTACCTCATCTATTCGGTTTTGCTCCGTAATATATATCACCATTTTATCATCAGTACCAGTACAGGCACAATCAGGCATTAAATTTTTCAGCAATCTTTCGGTTTCATCTAAATTAACACGGTTTCCGTATAACTTTATAAAACGTTTCTTTCTACCTACTATGTAATAAAAATTATCAGTGTCCCTTTTTGCTAAATCGCCTGTGTACAATTTACCCATATTTACATCTCCCAAATTCAAATCATCTCCACATTCGGCATAGCCAAGCGAAACATTTGGTCCGTAATAAACCAACTCTCCTGTTTTATCAGTACCCTCAATTTGGTTTTTATTTTCGTCAATTAACTGAAAATTACCTTTCGGTATAGCAATTCCAATACTACCAGCTTTTGACAGCGATTGTTCATAAGGTAAATAACTCATACGTGCAGTAGCCTCTGTTTGACCATACATTACAAAGAAACGTTTGTCGTTTTCAAGGCAATACGTTGCAAATTCTTTAGTTAGTTCAATATTAAGTTTTCCACCTGCCTGAGTCAGTGTTTTTAAATCAGGTAAATCCATTCTGAAAATCCGAAGTCGTTTCAGCATTTCGTAAGTGTACGGAACGCCCGAAAGTGAAGTTGCCTTTTCGGATTTAAGAAATGTCCAAAACTCTTTTTCCATTAACGACCTGGTTGTTAAAAGCAGGGTTGCGCCTTTCAATAAATGACTGTTAATAACAGATAAACCAAACGAATAATGCATTGGTAAGGTTGTTATTGGTCGCTCAGTTGAGTCAATCGAAAGATACTGAGCTATAGATTGAGCATTTGCCAATACATTTTCGTAACTTAGTCGTACCAGCTTTGGACTTCCGGTACTGCCTGAAGTAGTTAGCAGGATTGCTAAATCGCTATGTAGTGGGTATTGTTTATCCTGTTGTAATTTAACTAAACAATAATCGGTAGTTTGATAATCAATCTGTTGAAAGCCAAATTCATTAATGCGCTCAATTGGTATCCAAAGATACTCAGGTTGATATAACTTAATTAAACTGTTCAATAAATCAATTTCTAAACCGGCATCGAGCATTAATGGAACTACCTTATTTGTAACAAATGAAATATAACCAGTTAGAGAATCTATCGTGTTATTACAAAGACAGAAAACCAAACAGCGATGATTGATTTTTGAGTATAAGGTATTTGAAAATGAATCTATATCCTTATAACTAATGCTCTGATTTTTGTCGGTTATCAAAGCAATAGAGTTTTTGTAAGTATAAAGTAGTTCTTTTGTAATCATAATTGAGAATACTACATTAAAATTGAACCTTCAACCGAAATTATCTGTCCTGTAATGTATTCCGATAAATCAGATGCCAAAAAAAGAGCCAAATTTGCAACATCACTTGTTTTACCTATTCTCCCCATCCCGATTTTGCATATAATTTGATCCATCTTGTGTTTATCAATATCAGCTAATAAGTCAGTTTGGATTACACCTGGTGCTATAGCATTTACTCTAATATTCATTTTTGCAAGTTCTTTAGACGCTGTTTTAGTCATTGAAACAATGGCACCTTTTGTTGCCGAATAAGCAATTTGACCAGCATTACCCCGGGTTCCAACAATTGATGAAATGTTTATTATACTTCCAGCCCCTTGTTTGCTCATAAGTTTTACAGCATATTGCATTAAATCCATCACCGCAAACACGTTTGTTTCAAATAACTCGAGCATAAGTTTCCTAGTAACCATCCCAATTAATGCATCTTTCATTATTCCTGCATTATTAACAAGGCAATCTAATCGTTTATGATCTTTATTAATTCTAACAATCACCTGCTTTACTAAATCAACATCATTTACGTCAAAATAGACTGGAATTATATTAGTTTTCAAACTATCCGGTAATTCCCCGGTTAACTCTTCTAATGATCCGTCTTTTCTAGCATTGGCATATACAATCGCACCATTCATAACAAAAGTTTTAGCAATTTCTTTGCCAATACCTCTGTTACAACCAGTGATTAAAACAACTTTTTCAGCAAGCAGATTAGATGTTAACATCATACTTTTTTAGAATTTCTATTCCTTTTTTGTACGAAGAAAAATCGATTATATCATCTGTATCCATCATAATATCGAAAGCATCTTCCAATGCAGCAATTAGTCCCATGTGCCCTACAGAATCCCAACTTTCTACTGATTGATAAGTTAGACCTTCAAATTGTGTTTCATCTATTTGAAAACACGATTTAAAAACTTCGTTGTATTTTTTTAAATTTGCCATTATACTTTTTTGTTGTTATGTTTAATATATACGTACTGTGTATCTCCTATTGTAAACCCTTGTTGTAAATGAGCTCTTACTACCAAGGGGTTATTTGTAGACGCAAAGGTAGAAATTAATTTTCCATTTCTTCTGAGAACTTCTTCAATAGGCTTTCGTAAAGTCGTAAAACCTAATCCAGAATTGGCGTATTTGCTATAAAGCCCAGCTAAAAATGGGTAATAAGTATTTTCTGATACTTCTTTAAAAGTAAAGAAACCAATTGCATCTTCTTTATAAACAATTTTATATGCTTGTGTTGTTCTTTCAAGCTCATCTTTAATCCAATTGATGTATCGGATTGCAGCTTGTTTTTCAGTAAAATAACTATCAAGCAGTATTCTATCTGTTTTAAAAAGTCCGTACTCTATTTCAGCATACAATTGAGCCAAATCATTTTCCTCCATTTCTGAATATGAAATTGAAGCATTCAGTCGTTGTTGTAAAGGGCTTAAATAGGCATCCTTAATATTTAATTGAAAATTTACACTTCCTTCAATAAAGACGAATCCCAGCTTTGTTAAATACTCATTTATATCTATTCGGGCAACGGGAACTTTTACTACCACATAATCAATTGTATTTAGTTGATTACATATTTCCTCTAATTGACTTAATATATCATGCTTCTCTATTGTAATCTCAACACAATCAACACTGAGATTTCTTTTTTCCCAGAAGGCATCAACTATTCTCATCTTAAAATATTTAATTCATTTGATACAATAAACAGTTGTCTGTCTTTTACCTGATCGAAAATTTTACCAATATAAAGTCCCACTATTCCCATTACAAACAGTATTAAACCACCAACAAACCAAATTGAGAAAATAGTAGTAGTAAAACCCTCCACTTTTATTATACCCGCAAAATGAGCAAAAATATTGTACAAAGCTAATAAAAATGACAGAACAGAGATTGAGAAACCAAGTTTTACGGTCATTTTTAACGGTTTATTGCTGTTGGATAGTATTACATCGGTGGTCAAGCGAATTAATTTTGAAAAAGTATAGGTGGTTTTACCATCAAAACGTTCGGCATGTTTAACATCGAGTGTTGTGCGCTTAAAGCCTAGAAAATGAACCAAAGATGGGAAAGAACGGGCAGATTCTTTCATTCGGTTATATTCGACGATTACTTTTTGATGAAATATCCCGAAATTTGCAATAGATCTATCAGTATTAATTCCGCTTAAATATGAGTAAGCCTGATGGAAAAGCCTCGATGAAAGCCTTTTAAAAAACTTATCTTTCCTTTCTGTCCTTCGGGCAAACACAATTTCCCACCCTTCCTGAGCCTTTCTGTAAAGATTTGGTATTTCATCCGGCCTGTCCTGCAGATCGCAATCCATTACTACTACCCATTCGCCTTTGGTATAACTAAGTCCTGCTGTAATCGCATAATGCTGTCCGAAATTGCGGCTCAGGTTGATTCCCTTTACACGTTTATCTTCGGCACACACTTTGATAATCTTTTCCCACGAGGCATCAGGCGATGCATCGTTAACTAATATAATCTCATAATTCTGCGTAATCAGTTGTATTTGTTCATGTAACTGGCGAACCAATTCCTGCACGATATTTTCGGCACGATAAACTGGAGAAACGACAGATAAAACAATATTATTTTGCATTGTATTGTTTGTTTTTTTTAATGATTTTATAATTTAACTGTTATAATCACACCAACAATTATTAACACTAATCCAATTACTTTTCCCCATGTAAATGTTTCACCTAACAACCATATTCCTAATACAAAAACAATAGCAGGAGCCAAGCTCATAAATGGATAGGCTTCTGTAATCTGAAACTTAGTCATCGCTGCCATCCAAAACAAGGAAGCAATAAACGCAGATGCAAAACCTGAAAAAATATATGGGTCAAAAATAAGTTTTAGCAAAGATACTACTTTTTCTGATATATTTCCCTGTGGCAATAAAAAACTTAAATTACCCAATCTCCATTTAAGGATTAATTGTCCATAAACTGTAAAAAAAAGGGTGCCGAAAATATATATATAACGCATATTTTTTATGAAATCATCAATTACTACTTTATTCCAATCCCTTCGTAAATAAAACCATACTGACTCATTTCAGTTTTATCAAATATATTTCTACCATCAATTACTATATGATTTTTCATGGTTTTATGTATCACTTGCCAAGCAGGCAAGCGAAATTCTTGCCATTCAGTAACCAATACAAGAGCATCGGCATCGTTGGCTGTATCATAAATATCTTTTCCTATGCACACATCCTTATAAGCCTTATCTGTTAATTTAGTAATAATTGGGTCGAACGCTTTTACTTTGCAGCCAACTTGTAACAACTCATCAATTAAAACCAACGAAGGTGCATCTCTCATATCATCAGTATTGGGTTTAAATGTTAACCCCCAAATAGCTACTGTCTTGTCTGCAAATTTATTGCCAAAGTGTTTTTTTAATTTCTCGAACAATATATGCTTTTGTTGGAAATTTACATCTTCTACGGCTTGTAATATACGCATAGGATATCCGTACTCATTGGCTGTATTTACGAGTGCTTTCACATCTTTTGGGAAACAAGAACCACCGTAACCACAACCAGGATACAGAAATTTATTTCCTATACGTGCATCCGAACCAATTCCTTTGCGCACCATATTTACATCAGCTCCTACCAATTCGCATAAATTAGCTATATCGTTCATAAAACTGATGCGTGTTGCTAGCATGGCATTTGCTGCGTATTTTGTCATTTCAGCCGATGGGATATCCATAAAAATGACCCTAAAATTATTCAACAAAAATGGACGATACAATTTTGTCATTACTTCTTTAGCACGTTCGCTTTCTACCCCTATCACCACCCTATCAGGACTCATAAAATCCTTGATAGCAGCTCCTTCTTTTAAAAACTCAGGATTAGATGCTACATCAAATTCAATATCAACCCCACGTTTATCTAATTCAGTTTGAATAACTGTTCGGACTTGTTGGGCTGTACCTACCGGCACTGTACTTTTAGTAACCAGCAAAACGTAGTTATTCATATTTTCACCAATGGTTTTGGCTACTTGTAGTACGTACTTTAAATCAGCACTTCCATCTTCATTGGGTGGGGTTCCCACGGCACTAAACACAATTTGAACATCATCCAATATTTCAGTTAACTCAGTAGTAAAATGCAACCTACCTGCTTTTACGTTTCTTAGAACAATATCTTCTAAGCCTGGTTCATAAATTGGAATAATTCCATTATGTAAATCGTCTATTTTCTTTTTATCGACATCTACACAAGTAACATCTGTGCCAATTTCCGCGAAACATGCACCAGACACTAAACCTACATATCCTGTTCCTACTATTGCTATTTTCATTTAATTAATTGATAGTTGAGAGTTGATAATTGATAGTTGATAATTCTATTTTTTGTTTAGGGTTTGTTTGGTTGTCTTGACTATTGAAATTAACATTTTTAAAATTTCAGTTGCTTCTGCTTGAATAGAGTTATACACTTTTTCATCTATATAGTTAGCATCTTTTAATAAAGAAATCCAATATATTGTTTCATTTGCTTCTTTAAGTGCAACATTCATTTTGTTTAAAAAATCAGCTTTACTTTGTGCATGCTCAGCTTCTCTTATCAATGCTCCAATTGCCGTTCCACTTCTCAATAGTTGCTTGGATAGTACAAATTCGTTTATAGTTTGGATATATTGATACGCTTTAATGGTGCGTAAAGCAAATGCATACGATTTTTCACCAACAAGACTTCCCATATCCTCCACTATCAACTTTCAACTATCCACTTCCACTTATTAAAGTCTCGCATCTACCAAATCCCTATCCACAAATGCTTTTACATCATAGATGATTGCACCTTGTTTCTTGTATTTAGCAAAATCAAATGCTTTAAATTCATCGTGAGCTACAGCCACAATAATGGCATTGTACATTTTAGTTTCATCTAATTTGCTCACCAAATCAATTCCGTATTCTTCGTGTACTTCTTCGGCTTCAGCCCAAGGGTCAAACATATCTACATTCACACCAAATTCAACTAGTTCTTTGCGAATATCTACTACCTTAGTGTTTCGTACATCTGGACAATTTTCTTTGAAGGTTATGCCTAAAATTAGAACATTTGAATCTTTAATGGTATGCCCTTTCTGAATCATTAATTTCAGTGTTTTGCTGGCTATAAATTTAGAAATACTATTATTTACTCTACGACCAGACAGAATTACCTCTGGATGATAGCCTAAAGCTTTGGCTTTGTGTGCTAAATAATATGGATCAACGCTAATACAATGTCCACCCACCAAACCAGGACGGTATTTCAAGAAGTTCCATTTTGTTCCAGCAGCTTCAATTACATCATTGGTGTCAATTCCTACTCTGTCAAAAATTAATGCCAATTCGTTCATAAAGGATATATTCATGTCTCGTTGTGCATTCTCAATAGCTTTAGCTGCTTCTGCCACTTTCATATTGGCTGCTTTGTATGTGCCAGCTGTTATAATTGAACTATACAAATTGTCGACAACCTCTGCAATGGCAGGAGTTGAACCCGATGTTATTTTTCTAATTTTGGTTAATGTGTTTACTTTATCACCCGGATTGATACGTTCGGGCGAATAGCCACAAAAGAAATCCTTATTGAATTTTAAACCTGATTGTTTTTCTAAAACAGGTACACAATCTTCTTCTGTACAACCAGGATATACAGTTGATTCATAGATCACTAAATCTCCCTTTTTTAACACATTACCAATCATACGAGATGCTGAAATAAGGGGTGTTAACACTGGATTATTAAATTCATCAATGGGAGTTGGTACGGTTACAATAAAGGTGTTAAAATTTTTTAAATCTTCTTGAATAGATGAAAAAGACAAGCCAATTTGTTCATTTTTTTTATACAAATCAGTGGCTATTTTCATACCTTCCAAATCAGCTTCCAAAGTAGAATCTTCTCCAGCTTGTAACTCTTCAATCCGTGCTGCTTTAATATCAAATCCAAGAACACGGTATTTTTTACCAAATTCAATTGCTAGGGGAAGTCCAACGTACCCTAAGCCTATTACTGCAATTTTTTTGTCTTGTACATTCATGTTAATAATGATTAGTGATTAGTGTCAATGTTTAGTGATAAGTGTCAATTAAACATCATCTTCTAAATCATCAAAATAGACGCCGTTATTATCTTTGTAGTTTTTGTATAATAAATTGGTATAGTAAGACTTGCCGTATTTAGAATAGTTACTATATGAAGTAGCGTATTCTAATTTTTTTATATTTATATCATTAAATAAAACATGGACATTCGGTATTTTATCTTCTTGCAATTGCGTAATTGTCTTTTTAAATAAGGGCTTATTGGTTCGCTCACAACGCACTACATAAATGTTTAAATCCATTTCATTTATAATAGCATAAGAGTCTGCTACTAAACCAATAGGAGGAGCATCAAATATAATAAAATCATATATTTCTTTTAATTCTTTGATTAATTCTTTCATTTTTTGAGATTTCATTAACTCTCCTGGATTTGGAGGAATGACTCCTACCGTCATAATATCAAACTTGTAATTTGATTTTTTTATAATAGCCTCTGACAAATCAATCTGTCCCGCTAAATAATTACTCAACCCCTTATTTTCTGGCAATGATAAAGTAGCAGAAACACTAGGTTTACGCAAATCGGAATCAATCAAGATAGTTTTTTTGCCTGTCATAGCATATATTGCAGCCATATTTACAGATATATATGTTTTACCTTCTCCTGAATGAGTTGAAGTAAACATCATAGTCATGTTTTTTTTCTTCCCATTTAAAAATTCCATACGTGTACGCACTACTCTAAATATCTCTGCCATAGCAGAACGTGGATAGGCATCTACAATTACAGGTATGTTTTTTGAGGTATGACGAATAACCCCAATAATTTGGTATGCCCTGCGAGAAAGATGCAAAATCTCATTTTCAGAACGAATAAAGGGATACATAAATTCTTTTAGCCCAACAAATGCTAATGGAATTAGAAGTCCGATTAATAAAAAAGTACTATAATTACTCCCTTTACTGGCACCATTTGTAACACCTGTCAAGCGAGCCTTATCCAAAATAATATTATCAGGTGAATTTGATGCTTTTAGTATTTGTGCATCTGCTCTTTTTTGTAATAAAAACGAATAATAATTATCGTTTACCTTAAACTTACGCTCAAAATTGAGTAATTGTTGTTCTTTTATTGGTAATACTTGTATTTGAGCCTTCAACTCAGCCATTCGTTTGTCAAAATCAGCTTTTTCAATATTAAAACCAACACGTATATTGCGTAATGCTTCAAACATCTGCTCTTTTATATTCGATAAATCACGAGTATACTTAGCATACAAGGGACTTCTTTCTCCTACCTCTTTCTTCTTGAACATTACTTCAGTAAAATCTTTAACTAGTAATGTTAATGTAGGTTCATTTACCCCTAAACTTGTAGGAGCAATCAGGGATCCATCCTCAATGTTCTTTTCAAGATAATTCGTTAAGTATTTAATATAGGAGTCCTTTAAACGTAATTCTGTTTCTTTTGTTTCTAAAGCTCGATATTTGGCAGACAATTCAGTACTTGAATTAGCTGCTACCATAAAATTATCTGATTTAAAGTTTTGCAATGCTCTTTCTGAGACACGCAACGAATCTGATATCGTAAGCATCTGAGAATCAATAAACTCAATTGTTTTTATTGCTGCATCATTTTTTCGAGCTAAACCTTCTGCTAAAAACGCATCACACAAAGCATTTAGAAAATCACAATCCCGTTCATGCACATTGCCAGTAATAGATACTTCTAATACTGAAGAGCCCTCCATCTTAAAGGCAAATGTTAAGCGATCATGTAGCATAGAAGCTAATTTATCTAAATCCCTAAAACCAAAATACAATTGAAAGCGGTTACGATAAAAATCAGACTTATGAATAGTAATAAAGAAAAGAGACGTTTCTAGCTGTTTTCCATATTCTCCTTTAACTGTAAATTCTGCAATTTGTTTATTGCCAGCATATGTTATTAAAAAATCTTTTCCATTTCCTACATCCTCTAAAAAGAATTCTTGTTCATATCCATTAGGCGATATAAATAACTTTTCAATGAAAACAGGAGATTTTTTGTATAAATTTGTTGAAGTAAAACGTCCTCGTGTATAGTATTCTATATGTAAATCTTGTAAATTATCTACTACCTTTTTGATTAAGTCCAAAGAACTAAACATTACAATTTGATTGTTTACATTTCTATATCCTCCTTGTACACTGAATCCTTCCATAAAAGCTTGTTGGCTCCTGTTGAAACCTCTATTTGCTTCTTCAATAATAACCAAAGCTGACGAACGATAAATAGGAAACCAGCTTTTATTTTGAAAATAAGCTACAGTAAGAAACATACTGATAGATATGAAAAAAAGATACCAGTTTTTTAAAATCCGAATAATCCATATTTTAATATCAAAAGAAGAACTTTCGTTTTCTTCATTAAAATTATTTTGAGGTACGTTGTTTTCCATAAAAATATATTAAAATAATCCCATGATTAGCAGTAAAAAAGACAACGTACTGGTAATACTGGTAATTGTAGATGAATAATCGGTTACTTTAAAAAAATCTCCTTTTATTGTAGAAACATAAATTAGATCGTTTGGCTGAATGTAATAAAATTCGGAATGGATGATGCTTTCTGTACGAATATCAAATTCCTTGATGATGGGTGGAGACATGGCATCTTTTTGTCGAATTATCCTCACACGCTGTCTGTCGGCATTTATAGGTATATTTCCGGCTAATGATAAGGCTTGAAACAAGTTTAGTTTTTCTTTGTACATGGGAAATTTGCCTTGTTTCCCTTCAGTTATGAGATAAAAAGAGTCATTTGATAAACCTAACTTTACGGTAGCATCTGGTGCAAATTCACGAACTTGTAGCTCAATTTTTTTTGCAGCTTCTCTTACCGTCAACCCTGCTACATGAATACCAGAGATAAACGGAATATCAATGGTTCCATCAGCATATACTTTGTAAGAAATAGGAGTAGCACCTGCTTGTCCATCTTTAAAAAAAGCAACTACCTCTTCGTTAATGCTTAATACTTGCATGGCTAGCTCATCGTTTGGTTGTATGCGGTAATACGTGTATTCGGTTTCTTCGTATTGGGGCATATTTCCCCCTTCTTGCAAATAAGCGGTTGACTTGTTTGTAATACATGAAGCCATACTAAAAAAGACAAGTATTAGTATCACTAAATGCTTATATGTTATTGTTTTGGTATCCACAAATCTATTAATTTCCAAACGAAAAACCCAAATGATATCGTTGTTGTTGTTGTTGTTAATACTGTCATAAAGTTATTTAAGCGAAAAAATTGACCATCGAAATCAGGAACATATATCACATCATTCGGTTTAACATAATAAAAATCAGAATGGATAATATCTTTACTTCTCAAATCAAAAGAATAAATTGTAGATCCTTGTGCAGTTTCTCTCACAATTTTCACATCAGATCGTTTCGCATACGAACTTAATCCATGCGACATTGCCAAGACCTCAAATATATTGGTATGCTCTTTTACTAATTGAACTCTAGATGCACCTGTATTTGTTAAAACATTCACATAGTTGTTTACTAATCGAACATCAACTGAACAGTCTTTTACATACTCACTTAGTTTTTCTTCCAATAAAACTTTGATTTCACGGGTAGTTTTATTTGCAACAGATACAGCACCAAGATACGGGAAATCAATAGTTCCATCATCATAAACGGTGTAGGATGTAACGCCTTTTATAGGAGAGGTTGTAACGTTTCCTGAACTAGATGAACTTGTTGTTGATAATTGAGGGTTAAAAATACGTTTAGAATCAGGATTTAATGTCAAAACGCGTATATATAATTCATCATTAAACTGGATTTGATAATCAGAAGGAAAAATAGCTTCAGAGTATGATGGAATAACGTCATCAGGTTCTTGAAAATAATGCGTTTTTCTTGGTGTAACACAAGAAAAAAACAACAACAAACTTATTATAAATAAGACTAATGTTCGCATCAATACAAAATTTGATTATAAACCGCTACAAATGTAGTTGTTTTAGAAGACTTACACAAAAAATTAATATTAAAAAGATAGGTTTATTTATTTCTATCTAGTTTACAGAAGCAGAAAATCAATTAAAATCCTCAATTTATTCGTAAATAGATTATAAATATAAAAAAATAAATACTTTTGCTTTCTCAAATTACAATTAACAATTCAACTTTATGAAAAGAAAAGAATTACCCTTTTTATTCCAAAAATTATTCAAGAATTATCCTTTTTCTATAGTAATTGGAGCTTCATTGCTACTATTTTTTCTTTTTGGTGGTAATATTTGGGTAGAAAACTCTTTGTTGTATAAGCAAATCGAATCCTTTTTTGCTTATATTTTAGGACAAACAAGTTCTTCTCTTTTACGTTTATTTGGATTTAATGTGTCGTATAATGCCTTAATCCAGTATATTGGAATTGTTGGAAAAGAGACATTTTCTATTCAGCCTTTTG
>Ga0116161_1001576_pt1 | contig 23112 bp, 15 predicted proteins | sample AD_JPNAS3_MetaG_FD_89877 | JGI IMG/M metagenome (GOLD analysis project Ga0116161, IMG submission 89877) | Active sludge microbial communities of municipal wastewater-treating anaerobic digesters from Japan - AD_JPNAS3_MetaG | ecosystem: Engineered > Bioreactor > Anaerobic > Digestate | place... | reverse complement strand
TTCTGGCCCGAATGATGCGTATGGTCTCGGCGTCTGCCGCCCACGCCCGAGGCTCCCGTGGTAAGCCTCGGGCTACAGAAACAAAGCCCCTATGGGGCTGGTGTCGCCCCTGAACGCCGTGATCTCGGGAGACACGCGCCCACGGCGGCAAGCAGCCGAGGTCAAGCGTAGACGATTCGAAGCGCACGAGCCCGCAGGGCTTTGTCTCTGTAGCCCGAGGCTTGACGGGAGCCTCGGGCGGAGCGGCGTGCGCAACGTATGCCTGTTGCACAGACGATTGTGGGATACACCCGCGGGCATGGTTGAACCACGAAGGACACAAAGGACAGGTTCCCTTTGTGTCCTTCGTGGTTCAGCCTCGTCCCTCCAGCGCCTCTCCGTACACCTCCTCCACGCGCTGCACCATACGCTCGAGGCCGAATTCGCGCTGGGCGCGGGCGCGGGCGTGGGCGCCGAGGCGACGGCGGTGCTCGGGGTCGCTGAGCAGGTCGCGGCAGGCGCGGGCGAGCGCCTGCGGGTCGCGTGGGGGCACGACAAGGCCCGTCTCGCCGTGGCGGTTGACAAACGAGGTGCCGGTGCCGAGCTCGGTCGAGACCACCGGCAGCCCGGCGGCCATGGCCTCGACTTGCACCAGGCCGTAGGCCTCGCTGCGTTCGCAGGCCGGCAGGACGAAGAGGTCGGCGGCGTGGTAGCAGGCGGGCAGGCCGGCGTCGGCCACGTCGCCCAGCCAGGACACACGCCCGGCCACGCCCAGTTCGCCCGCGAGCGCCTGCCACTCGGCGGCCATGGACCCCGTGCCCACGACCGCCAGGTGCGCGCCGGGCAGGTCGGCGAGGGCGCGCAGCAGGTACTGCAGGCCCTTGTAGTAGCGCAGCCGGCCCACGAAAAGCAGCAGCGGCCGCCCGAGCTGCGCCCGCCGGCGGGCCACCTGCGCCGGGTCCGCCGCCTCGAAGCGCGCGGTGTCGATGCCCAGCGGCACCAGGCGGCAGCGATCCGTCACCGGCTTGAGGAAGGGCGAGGTCGCGAGGTAGGCCGGGCTGGTGACGATGATGCGCTGGGCGGCGCGCAGCGCGCGGCGCAGCGCGGGGGCGTAGAGGGCGAGAATGCGGCGCTGCCTGACCACGTCGGACTGGTAGCTGATCACCGTCGCCCGCGCGCGGCCCCACAGCCGGTTGGCCAGCTCGCCCACGGGGTAGGGCGACTGCACGTGGGCCACGTCGGGCCGCAGCCGCGCCAGCTCGCGGGCCAGCGCCAGGCTGAGCGGCGTCGAGGCCACCGTGGCCAGGCGGCCGGCCTTGATCACCTGCACGCCGTTCAGTTCCTCGCGCACGGTGCGCCGGCTGGGGTCGGTCACGAGCACCGTCACCTCGTGGCCGCGTCGCGCCTGCGCCTCGGCGAGGGCGCGCAGGTGGTTCTCGATGCCGCCGAGCACCGGGAAGTAGTCTTTGTAGATGTGGAGGATCCTCAAGTCAGTCCCTCATGCCCGATTGGGCGCAACGTAGCACGAAAACGCCCACAGGGGGCTAGGCTACGGGTTGGCGCGCGTTTTCAGATCCGTCCTACCACAGTAGCCGGGTATCCTGCCACGCGCCCGCCCGGGCCCAACCCGGGAGGGGGTTTCTTGAGGTTGTCGGGCGTCGCGTGGCCCGCCCGCGGGCGGGCCACGCGACGCCCGACAACCTCAAGAAACCCCCTGAACAGGGAACCACACCGGGCGGATGCGAAGCGCCGTCCCGGCAGCGCCGGGAGCCCGGGCGGTTCCCGAACCGCCCCTACAGGTGCGCGTCGAACCAGCGCAGGATGTGCTCGAGGCGCGCGATGCGGCGGTCGGTGCGGCCGTTGCGCGAGAGGCCGTGGAACTCGTCGGGGAAGCGCACCATCTCGGTGGCGACGCCCAGCCGCTTGAGCGCCACAAAGACCTGCTCGCCCTGCTCGATGGGGCAGCGCAGGTCGCCCTCGTTGTGGATGACGAGGGTGGGGGTGACGGCGTGGCCGATGTAGCTGATCGGCGAGCGCTCCCAGTAGGCCTGCAGGTCCTCGAAGGGGGCCTTGTCGTTGATCTGGTGCTGGAAGGCCCAGTTAAAGTCGCTGGAGCCCCACATGCTGATGAAATTGCTGACGCAGCGCTGCGTCACGGCGGCTTGGAAGCGGTTGGTATGGCCGATGATCCAGACGGTCATGTAGCCGCCATAGCTGCCGCCGGTGACGCCCATGCGCCCCGGGTCGATGTAGGGCTGTTGGGCGACGTAATCAGTCCATGACATAAGGTCAGCATAGTCGGTGGTGCCCCACTGGCGCCAGTTGGCCTTGGCGTGCTCCTCGCCATAGCCGCGGCCGCCGCGGGGGTTGCAAAAGTAGACGACGTAGCCGTGGGCCGCCAGGAAGTAGAACTCGTGCATGAAGAGGTGGCCGTACTGCAGTAGCGGCCCGCCGTGGATCTCGAGGATGGAGGGATACTTTTTCGTGGGGTCAAAGTGAGGCGGCTTGAGGATCCAGCCCTGCAGGTCGTTGCCGTCGGGGCCTTTGATCCAGGCCTCTTCGATGGTGCCCAGGTCGATGCGGCCCAAGAGCGCCCGGTTCTGCCGCGTGAGCTGGCGCTCGGCGCCGGTGGCCATGTCGCGCACGCACACCTGGCCGGGGTCATCCATACTGCCGTAAAAGTAGGCCAGCCGCGTCTGCTCGCGGTCGAAGGTACAGCTGCCCACCACGGCGCCCTCGCCGGCGACGGTCTGCAGCCCCTCGCCGTCCACACCGATGGCCATCAAGAGCGAGCTGCCGTGGCGCACGGCGGGGAAGTAGATGGTGCGGCCGTCGCGCGACCAGGTGGGCGGCATCTCCTCGGCCTGGCCCAGGTCGGCGATGGTCCACGCGCTGACGTGCAGGTCGTGTGGCTCGGTGAGGTTGCGCGGCGGCGCCGAGCCGTCGGCGGGCAGCACCCAGAGGCCCTGGTTCTTGAAGGGCAGAGCTTCGCCTTCGACGGCATAGTAGGCGATGAGGCGGCCGTCGGGCGAAAAGCTGGGTTGCATCTTGCCGCCGATGGGGGCGTCGATGCGGCGCGCCTCGCCGCCCGCGGCGGGCATGACAAAGAGGTCATCGGCATCGGGCCGCAGGTCGGGGTCGGCGCTGCGGTTGGAGACAAAGGCCAGCCGGCGGCCGTCGGGCGACCAGGCGGGCATCTGCTCGTCGAACATGGCGTGGTCGGTGAGCTGCTTAGCCCGGCCCGTGCGCGCGTCGACCGTCCACAGGTGCCAGCGCTCGTGGGGCAGGTAGCCGTAGCCGTCGAGCTTGTAAAAGGCGCGGTCGTAGTGGCGCGCCACCACGCCCAGCTTTTTCTTCTGCTCGTCCTTCTCGCGCTCCAGCGCCTCGGGGTCGGCCTTGCGCACCGTGCAGACGAGCCGGCGGCCGTCGGGGCTCCAGGCCAGGCTGCCGATGGTGCCCTCGATGGACGTCAGTGGGCGCGCCTCGCCGCCGTGGGTGGGGATGAGGTAGACCTGGGGCGGTTTGTCCTTGTCGCCGCGGTCCGAGAGGAAGGCGATCTCCTCGCCGTCGGGCCGCCAGCGCGGCATGGCGTCGACCTGGTCGCCATAGGTGAACTGGCGCGGCGGGCCGGAGCCATCGGCCAGGGCCAGCCACAGGTTGGCGTGTTTCTTCTCCGTCTTGCGGTCCACCCGCTGCACGCTGTAGGCCACGAGCCGGCCATCGGGCGACAGGCGGACGTCGGAGATGAGCTCAAAGGCGTAGAGGTCCTCGGCGCTGATCGCGCGCCTGGTGCGGGCAGGCATGGCATGCGCTCCTTTGTTGTGTAGCAGGGCCCCGCGGCATTCACACTGAGGGTGATGGCTCTATTATAGCCGGGGCGGCCCGCACCGCAAAGGTCTGCGCTCAACTGCCGAAGCCAGGCCAAGGGCTGCGGGCTCTGGCCGCCAGCGTGCCATGGAGGCGAAGCGCTCACCTGGGCGCGAACCGATTGTGGAACACAAGCTCGGCCAGCGGCTTCTTGGGGCGTGGCGCGGGCGGCTCGACCGGGTAACCAAAGGCGAGGATCTCCGACGGGATGCAGTCCTCGGGCAAGCCGAGCAGCGCGGCGACGCGGTCGACATCAAAGCGCGAGACCCAGGTCGAGCCGACGCCGCGCTCGAGCGCAGCGAGGGCCATGTGCGTGCCGGGGATCTTGGTCTGGTGCTCCTCGAGGTTGAGGCGGGCGTAGAGGGCGCAGTCCATGCCCGCCACAGCGCCTGACCAGGCGGGGAAGCGGTCGCGCTGGATGTCACGCGCGCCGCGCTCGTCGGCCACGATGGTGGCACAGAGGACGACGAGCAGCGGCGCGGCGGCGAGCCACTGCTGCCCACAGGCGGCTGCGGCGATCTCGGCGATCAGTGCGCGCTCGGCGATGACGCCGAACTTCCAGGGCTGCTCGTTGCCGCCCGAGGGCGAGAGCCGGCCGGCCTCGAGAATCTCGGCGATTACCTCGTCGGGCACCGGCCGGTCGAGGAAGCGGCGCACGCTGCAGCGCCTGCGCAGGAGGTCGAGGATCATGTCTGCTCCTGAGATGCGACGATCTCTTGCACGCGGCCCACCTGCCCGCTCTCGAGGCGCACCTTGATGCCGTGCGGGTGGTGGGGCGACTTGGTGAGGATGTCTTTCACCGCGCCGCGCGTGCGCTTGCCGGTGCGCTGGTCCTGCTTTTGGACGATATCTACCAGCAGGCCGGGGCGAATGTCTTGGCGATTCTGGCCGCTCATGATGCTGTACGTGCTCCATATTCACTCTCGTGGATCTCGATGGTGAGCAGCTCGTCGCCCGGCGTGCGCGCCGTCTGCGGCTCGCGCACGGTCAAGCGTCGTGCCGCGTCCATGCCCTTGGTGACCCGGCCAAAGATGGTGTGCTTGCCGTTGAGCCAGGGCGTGGCGGCGTAGGTGATGAAGAATTGGCTGCCGTTGGTGTTGGGGCCGGCGTTGGCCATGGCCAGGATGCCGGCGCTGTCGAACCTCACGTCGCGGGCGATCTCGTCGTCGAACTTGTAGCCGGGGCCGCCGCGGCCAGTGCCGGTGGGGTCGCCGCCCTGGGCCATAAAGTCGGTGATCACGCGGTGAAAGGTGGTGTGGTCGTAGAACCCATCGCGAGCCAGGAAGACGAAATTGTTCACCGTCTTGGGGGCCTTGTCGGCGAGGAGGTCCACTTCGATATCGCCCTTGGCCGTCTTGAGGATGGCGCGATAGTGTTTCTTGGCGTCGATGGTCATCGCAGGGGGCTTGGGCCACTGTTTGGTGCTGACGGTCACGGTTTGCTCCTTTGCTGGTGTGGATGGGATGATTGTAGCGCGAATGCGGCGCGCGTCAATGCAGAGGCTGCGCTCGGAAGCCGTAACCATTCGTCGTCCAGCGCGTCTCCATAACGCGTCGACTTGTGCGACCGCCCTCATGCGGGCGGTCTCCATTTGCAGGAGGTCCGCCATGTCCGGTCCACTCGCCCTCCCGCCGCTCATCGGCTGCGCCGTGGCGCTGTGCAGCCTGCTGCTCGGCCTGCACACGCTGCGCCGGCGCGCCCTGCCGCCGCTGCTCGCGCCCTTGATGCGGCTGAACGGCGCGCTGACTGCGGCCGTCGCGAGAGACGACGTCGCGCGCCGGCTCGAGGACCTGCGCACGCCGGCCGATTCGGCGCGACTCTACGGCTGGGCCCTGGTCTACGCCGGCACCTTTGGCGTGATCGTCGCCGGCGGGCAGCTCCTGCGCCTGGCTTGCCTGTAGTACCGGAGAGCGAGCGGCGACACCTGACAGGTCTCGGAGACCTGTCAGGTGTCGCCGCTCTTGAAGCGCAGGCGGGGCCATGTTATAATGCGAGCGGACTAGTCCTGGCGGCAGGCCCCGTTCGCTTGCCCCGCTGGGGCAAGGAGGCGCACATGCTCCAACCTTCCTTTGGCAAGGACATTCTCATCCTCCTGAATGCCGAGAGCGCGGGGGCGACGCGCACCGCGATTGACGAGATCCAGCGCCTGGGCGGGCGCATCATCCACGTCTACCCGCCGCGGGTGCTCATCGGCGAGGTGCCGCCCGAGGTCGAGCCGCAGGTGCGCGCGCTGGCCAACGTCAGGCAGGTCTACCGCAGCCGGGTGGACCTGGGTGAGGTGGAGGCCCTGGGCGCCGCGACGGTGCAGGCGGTGAAGGGCTGGAACCGAGGCTTTGCCGCCTCCTTCCGGGCGCTCAAATCGGGGCGTTCGAGCGAAGGCCGCTCGTGGGGCGCGCCCGGCTATGCCCCCGAGGGGCCGGTGCAGGCGCCGCCCCATCTGCGCGAAGGGGGCGACGCGCGGGCGCATGCCCCCGGCGGCGATACCAGCGCGTACCTCATCGGCAAGGTGGCCACCGCGATCATCCTGGTCGAAGGCTCGGCGGCGCCCTACACCTTTACCCAGATGGAGCGCGACACCATCGTGGCCGAGGTGCAGGACGGCCTGGGCTGGCTGGCGACGCAGGAGCCCAAGGCTCAGGTCTCCTGGTTCTACGAGGTCTATGAGGTTGGCCTCGACCTGGACCCGGCGCAGGTGCCCGATTTCACCGAAGACACCTGGCGCGATGCGGTCATGGCCAAGCTCGGCTATGCCGCCAACTGGGCCGGCCTCGAGCAGTTCGCCCGCGACCGCCGCACCGCCCTGGGCACCGAGTGGGCCTATGCCATCTTTGTCACGCGCTTTCCGCTGTGGCACTTTGCCTATGCCTTCAAGCCGCGCGTGGTGCTGAACTATGACCTCGACGGCTGGGGCATCGACAACATGGACCGCATCGTGGCCCACGAGACGGGCCACATCTTTGGCGCGGCCGACGAGTATGCCGAGAGCGGCTGCACGTGCGGCGAGCGCTGGGGCTACCTGGACGTGGAGAACGGCAACTGCGAGCTCTGTGCGCCGCAGCAGGAGCCCTGCATCATGAGTCACAACGCCTGGGCCATGTGCGCCTATACTCGGGGCCACCTGGGCTGGCGCGACTCCAACGGCGACGGTGTGCTCGACCCCCTCGACCCGCCGCCGCCGGTGGCTAAGCCGTGGTGGCTGCAGTTTATCGAGTGGCTGCTGGGCCTCTTTAGCCGTAAGCCACACTGAGGAAGGGATTGTGAAGCACGTTTCGGCGTCGCTGCCCGCCCCGCGGGGCGGGCAGCGACGCCGAAACGTGCTTCACAATCCCTTTATCGTGAAGAAGACGAGGCCGGCCAGGGCGAGCCAGCCGATCCAGTCGCCCAGGCGGATGGCGGGGGCGTCGACGCTGCCCAGCGGCACGTTGGCGACGAGCGTGGCCGGCTGCATGGCGCTGCTCACGGCGCGGGCGACGATGCGCCCGTAGGGGTCGACGATGGCCGAGTCGTAGCCGATGTCGGCCTTGACCATCGCGGCGCGGTTCTCGATGGCGCGAAAGACGACGTGGCTGTAGTGCTTGGCGGCGATGGCAGGCCAATCGCACGAGGGCACGGCGATAACGGCGGCGCCGTTGCGGGCCACCTTGCGGGCGGTGTCGGTAAAGTCGAGGTCGTAGCAGATGATGCTGCCCAGCCGGCCCAGCGGCGTGTCGTAGGCGGGGTAGGTGCCGCGGGTCAGGCTCGTCTCGCCGGCGAACGACACCGGGTGGTCTTTGCCGTAGACCCCCAGGAAGCGGCCGTCGGGTGCGAGCACGGTCACTTCATTGCGCAGGCCGCGCTCGCTGCGTACGCTGTAGCCGATAGCCAGGTAGGCGCGCGTCTCGGCGGCGAGCGCCTGCAGCTCGGCGCTGCGGCGGGTCTGGGGGTCGAACGGCAGGTAGCCCTCGGGCCAGACGATGAACCGCGCCCCGGCGGCAGCAACGCGGCGCGTCTGCTCGTAGAGCCGGGCCAGGTCCTCCTCACTGCGCAGCGAGGCGCCCGGCTGTACCGCGGCCACGCGTAGGGTGGGGCTGGGCGCGCGCAGCAGCGCCAGGCTGAGGCCCGTCCAGGCGGCAAGGAGCAGCGCCACGCTCCCCAGCCACGCCGCGGCGAGGCGGCCCGCCGGCCTGGGCGCGGCTGCCTGCTGTTGCAGCCGGCCCCATAGCCAGAGCGCGCCCAGGGCGAGGGCATAGTTGCAGAGGAGAATGAGCAGGCTGAGGCCGTAGACGCCAAAGAGGCTCACCGGCTGCAGCAGCCAGGTCCGCTCAAAGAGGGCGTGGGCGACAAAGCCCCAACTGCCGACCATGGGCAGGAGGCCGCGGATCATCTCGATGCCGACAAAGACGGCCGCGCCCTGGAGCACTAACAAGCGGTAGCGCGTGCGCTCGTGAAAGGCGCGGTCGCGCCAGGAGGCTGCGGCGGCGATGGCGGCGGCCACGAGTGGGATGAGCTCCATCCAGGGCGCGCGCGTGCCGCCAAAGGTGCCGCCCAGGTAGCCCCAGAAGAAGACGCCAATGCCGGCGCCGTAGGCCAGGCCCGAGAGGTGGCGCGGCAGCACCCGGTGCTGCGCCAGCACCATCGGCACAAGGCCGGCAAAGATCGGGGGCCATAGGCCGTAGGGCGGGAAGGCCAACGTCAGCAGCACGCCGCTCAGCGCGGCCAGGGCCAGCCCGGCCACGGTGCGCAGCACGAGCTCGCATGTGCCGACCTGGGGGGCGACGTTTGAGGTTATGGCGCTCATCTGGCTCTCCTGGAATCCCCCTCACCCTAATACGACAACCGTACTTGTTGCCAGCGGTTGGTGGCGATCCGGGTGGCTGTCGGCTGATTCGCTGCGCTTCTCCCCGGCCATGGCCCGGAAGGGGAATGCTCGGCCGGTTGGCTGGCCCGCGGGCGGCCACGGGCCAGCCAACCGGCCGAGCATTCCCCCCAGATGGTTCCGTTCCGGCCATATGCTCCGTGCAGGGCACGGAGCGTGAAGCCCCGACAGCGGATCGCTACTCGGGAGGGGGCCGCCGGCTAGACCTCGGTGGCTCGCAGCGCGGCCAGCAGGCGCTCGGGCGGGTCGCCCTTGCTCACAAAGGCGTCGGCCCCGGCGGCCAACGCGGCGTGGCGCGCCTCGGGCCGTCCGCTGAGGGCGATCACGCGCAGGCGCGGGCAGGTAGCGCGCAGCGCCTGCACCGCCTCGGCGGCCTGCAAGCCGCGCAGTTCCCAATCCAGCAGCACGACGTCGGGGCAGGCCGCCCGGACCGTGGCCAGCAGGGCCTGAGCCTCGGCGGCCTCGTTTATCACCACCAGGCCCGGCTCGTGCTCCAGGAGCAGCCGCAGGGCCGAGCGGACCTCTCGTTGATCATCTGCAAGTAGTATACGCATCTGCGCTGTCCCGGCACAATTTGATACAAGGGGCATCTGGAGGTCCGGCGGGCGCCCCCGCACCCGCCGGACCCCTGCCAACGGATTGGCAATGCTTCTGGCTGCTTCCACTATACGCCATGACGCCCTCCCATGCACCGTGCGGAGGACGAGACTCGCCGGTGGCCAGATGGCCAGTCCTGATGCTGGCCAGGTGGCCAGGTGCCTGATGGTGCGGAGTCACCCCTCGGAGGTGCAGCATTTGACAGCATTTGGACTCTCGCGTATCGTTCAGGCATCGTAACCGCCTCTAGCGAAAGAGGAGGGCTTATGCCCAGCACATGTCGCCATACCTGCTCAAGAGTGGTCCGCATCGCGTTGCTCGTGGTGCTGCTTGGTCTTGCTGTGCTGCCTCCGGCCGGCACGCTGGCCCAGGGGCCGAACCTGCTGCAGAACCCAGGCTTCGAGCCGCCCTTTGCGGCTTCGATCCCCGGCAAGGAGAACTGCCTCATCGCGGCTCCTTGGGTCGCCTGGTTCGCCCAGGGCTCGGAGTGGGAGACGACACAGGGCTACAAGCTCGCCCCCGAGTACAAGATGGCCACCCGTGCCGACTATCCGGGCAACCGGGTGCGCAACGGCGAGCTCTCGCAGCAGTGGTTTCATAGTTGGGGCAACTTCCAGGCGGGCATCTACCAGGTGGTGCCCAATGTCACACCCGGCGCGCGCTACACGTTCGAGCTTTGGGTGCTGACCTGGTCATGCGACAGGGAAGACAAGGGCAACTGTGACGGCGCGACCTCGGGCGATCCATCGCCGATGCACGTGCGCATCGGCATCGACCCCAATGGTGGCGGCGATCCCTTCAACCCGGCCATCGTCTGGTCGGAGGAGGGGAACGCCTACGACGCCTGGACGCGCTTCGAAGTGACCGCGGCGGCCCAGGGCTCGACCATCAGCGTCTTTGTCTACAGCTATCCCGAGTTCCGCAGCCAAGACAACAACGTCTACGTCGACGATGCCGGCCTGTTCATGGCTGCCCCGCCGCCGTCGCCGACGCCGCGGCCGACGAACCCGCCCACGGCGACGCCGCTGCCGACCGAGACGCCGCTGCCCACAGCGACCCCGCCGCCGACGGCGACCCCGCTGCCGCCGACCGCGACGCCGCAGCCGCCGACGGCGACGCCGCAGCCCACGGCGACGGCGCTGCCCGCGGCTACCGATGCGCCGCAGCCCACTGCCGTTCCGGCCAAGGCCCCGAGCCAGTCTTCCTCAGGGTCGGGCCTGCTCGTGCCGCTGGCCGGGCTGGCCCTCCTCGTGGCCGTGTCGGTCGGCATCGTGTTGGTCCGGCGTCGCGGCAGGTAAGGACTGGATGAGACAACGGCGGACGGTGCTTTTGGTCGTGGTGGCGCTCCTGGCTGTTGCCGGGGCGGCGCTTGGCGTGTTGACGCGCCGGGCGCCGTCCACAGCGCCGTCCGCCACAGGTACTCTGGCGCCCGTCGAGACGCCGGCGGTTACGCCGACGCCGACGGCCACGCCCCGTCGCCGCCCCAGCGGGACGGTCACTGCGACCCGGGTGCCGACCAAGACGCCGCGCCCGCCCCGACCGATCAGTAAGATCGGACCGGAGATCAGCGGCGGCACCCACGTCGCGCTGGGCACGCCCCCCGTGGTCAAGCTGCGCAACATCTCGGCCGAGTATGTGGGCCAAGCGCGGCAGGAGGTCGGGTCCGAGTGCCTGATCGTCGTCCGCTTCGAGTTTGACGAGCCCGATCAGGCGCACGAGCCGGTGCAGGCGGCCCGCGAGTGGTTTGACCGCCGCCGCGGCGACATGCTGGAGATGAAGGCGGCCGGCGGGCCCAACATCGCCTTTGAGACGGGCGCCAACGAGGTTGGTGACAGCGGCCTCGACTGGTACGTCGCTTTCTCGCTCGAGCTGATCCCGCGCATGCACGCCGACGGCCTCCGCTGCGTGGCCGGCAACCCGGCCATGGGCACCTGGAACGAACAGAACTGGCCCAGGTTCGCGCCGGTGATCGCCATCCTCACGCCCGACGACTTGTTGGGGCTCCACGAATACTGGGCCAGCGAGGCGCAGATCGATGACCGTTGGTATTGTGGCCGTTGGAGCATCCCCGAGATTGCGGCCGTGATCGGCAACACCAAGATCGTCATTACCGAGTGCGGCCGCGATATCGGCTGGGCGCAGATGAACGATGCAGAACAGTTCCTCTACGAGCTGGAAAAGTATGACATCCTGCTCAACCAGTACCCCAACGTCGTCGGTGCGACGGCCTTTACCATCGATGCCAACTGGGGCGACTATAACGTCTTTGACATTTGGCCGCAGGTCGTCTATCGCTACTCGCTCACGCCGACGCCGCAGCCGGGGCGCTAGAAGGGGTGGGGTTTGGGTTGGTTGGCCCTGTGGGCTGCCCTGGCACGCCAGGGCAGCCCACAGGGCCAACCAACCCAAACCCTCTCTGGGTCAGGGCCGGACGGTTGCGGAGGCCGCCGGCCGGCGGTGGCCTCAGGAGGTTTCTTGTTGGATGGTGAGCGCGCGCCCGGCAAGGCGCTCAAGCGCGCCGGTGTGCTGCCCTGGATCATCGCGCTGACGGCGCTGGCGCTGGCCCTGCGCCTCTATCGCCTGGCCGGGCCGGTCGTGCTGCGTTGGGACGAAGGCTGGAGCCTGGCCCACGCCAGCCTGCCCTGGGGCGCGCTGTGGCAGGTGGCCACTGCAGAATGGCACCCGCCGGCCTACATCGCCCTGCTCAAGCTGTGGCTGGCCGCCGGCCGCGGCGCCTGGAGCATGCGCATGCTTTCCGTGCTGCTGAGCGTGCTGGCGGTGCCGCTCGCCTACGGCGCAGGCCAGGCCTGGTCGGGCAAGCGGCGCACCGGCATCCTCATGGCGGGCTTTGTCGCCGTGTGGCCGCTGCTCGTCTACTATGGCCAGGTGGCGCGCCCGTATGCCCTGGCGGCGTTGGCCGTGCTGGCTGCGGCCTGGTTCATGCTGCGCAGCGACGATGGGCCCACCTGGCGCGATGGCCCGGGCCTGGTGCTCAGCTCGGCCCTCGCCCTCTTCACCTTTTACAACAGCGCCTTCGCCCTGGCCGCGCTCTGGCTCTACGCCGCCGCGCTTCGCCCGCGCCGCACGCCGCGCCTGCTCGTGTTGGGTTTCGCCGCGCTCGCGCTCTACCTGCCCTGGATTGTCGCCGCCCTGGGCACCATCGAGTCGCGGGCGGGCGGCACCGAGGCGGGGCTTGGCCCCACCGTGGGCATGCTGGCGCAGGCCAGGCTGGCCCTGCTCGAAGGGCTGCCCTTCACCTATGGCACCACGCCCTGGGCAGCGGCCGTGCTCGCCGCCGTGCTCGTGGCCGGGCTCGTCGCGGGCCGACTGAGCGGTTCTGAAGCCAAGCGGCTGCTGCTGCCGCTCTTCGGGCTGGGGCTCGGCGTCGCCGGCGCGGCCTACAGCGCGGGGGTCTATTGGTTCGCCGTGCGCCACCTGGTGCCTGCCGCGCCCTTCCTGGGCCTGGCCCTGGCCTGGGCGCTCGACCGCCTCTGGGGCCTGTGGCGGCCCCTGCTCGCCGTCGCCCTGGTGGCGCTGGCGGTGGCCTATTGGCCCACCTGCAGCCGCTTTGTCTACGAAAAGTCGCTCGAGGTCACCGACCCCTTTGACCCCAGCGAGGACTATCGCTACCTGGCCGGGCGCGCCGGGCCGGGCGACCTGGTGTACTTTAACGTGCTGGCGCGGGCGGGGTGGTACGAGAGCCTGCGCAGGCCGCATGATGCTGCCTGGTCCTACGCTATGCGTTGGGACCCCATCGTCGAGCCGCTGGAGCGCATCGCCGCGCGCATCGCCGGCGACTCACAGACGCACCGTCGCCTCTGGTTCGTGCTCTACAAGGGCAGCTATGGCCCCAACGGCGATCTGGTGGCCTGGCTGAACGACAACCTCTACCCGGCAGGGGGCGAATGGCAGGGCGATATGCTCTACCTGGCCTGCGTCGCGCCCGGCGGCGATTGGGCGAGTGCGCCGCGCGACGACGGCTTCGAGGGCGGCATCCGCCTCGTTGGCGCCCGCTGGACGCCGGCGGTGCGCGCCGGTGACGCCGCGGCGCTCGAGCTGACCTGGAGCGCAGGCCAGCAGGTGGCCAAGTCGTACAAGGTCTTTGTGCACGTCACCGATGGCGCGGGCCGCGTCGTGGCCCAGCACGACGGCGTGCCCGGCGCGGGCAACCGCCCCACCGATTCGTGGGAGCCCGGTGCCATGGTCGCCGACCGTCACGGGTTGCTGCTCCCCGCCGCGTGCCCGGCCGAGCTGCACATCTGCGTGGGCCTCTACGATCCTGACACAGGCGAGCGCCTGCGCCTGGCCGGTGGCAGCGATGCGGTGGAGCTGTGCACCCTGGGCGTCAGCCCATGAGCGGCCTCCTGCGCCGTGCCGGCCAGGTAGTGCAGGCCCTGATGGGGCCCCTGGCAGCCGCAGCTCTCTACGCCGTCGCCGCCCTGCCCTTGGCGACGGCCACCCTGACGCGGAGCGACGATGGGCTGATCCATCTCTACCGGCTGCTCGAGTTCGACCGCTGTCTTGCCCAGGGCAGCCTGCTGCCGCGTTGGGCGCCCGACCTGGCCCAGGGCTACGGGTATCCCCTCTTCAGCTTTTATCCGCCGCTGGCTTACCATGTCGCCGAGGTCTGGCATCTGCTTGGCTTGAGCCTGGTGCGCGCGCTCAACCTCACCTTTGTCCTCAGTGGCATGCTGTCGGGTGCGTCGATGTACCTTCTGGTGCGTGACTGGGCAGGCCCCAAAGGCGCGCTGCTGGCGGCAATGCTCTACATGTATGCCCCGTTCGCCCTCTACAGCGCCTACTATCGCGGCGGCGTTGCCGAGGTGCTGGCCTGGGCGCTGGCCCCACTGGCCTTGTGGGCTTTTCGCAAGCTGGTGCGTTCGGGCGACGCGCGGTGGCTGCTGCCGGCGACGCTGGCGTATGCGGCGATACCGCTCAGCCATTTCCTGGCAGCCCTGATGCTGACCCCACTGTTGGTGCTGACTATCCTGGGCACCTGGTGGGCGCGGCGCAGCCGGCGTGGCCTGGCCCTGGCGGCCTTGGCGCTGGCGCTGGCGTTGGGGATCAGTGCCTTCTCGACCGTGCCGGCGCTGTTGGAGCAGGGCTCGGTGCGCCTGGACCTGGCCTCCAGCGGCTACTTCGATTTTCGCCTCCATTTCTCCACCTGGCAGTCGCTGCTGGCGGGGCCCACGCGCGTCGACGTCTCTCTGCCCGACCGCGCGGCCTCCTTGAGCGCCGGCTGGATCCAGGCGGGCGCCGCCCTGCTCGGCCTGTTCGCGATGGCGCGTCACTCGGCGCGCAGCCGAATGTGGGGTCTGGGCATGGCGGCCATAGCGCTGGCGCTCGCCCTTCTGATGCAGCGGGTGACGTTGCCGATTTGGGAGGCGCTGCCCGTCCTCAGCTATCTGCAGTTCCCGTGGCGGCTGCTCTTCCCCCTGGCTCTGCTGCTGGCCGTCGTGGGCGGCGCGGTTGGCCTCGTCCTTCCCGACAGGGGCAGGTGGGCCTGGGCGGCGACGGCCCTGGTCGCCGTGGTGGCCCTGGGCTTGTTCGTCTACAACACGCCGCTCTTCTACCCTGGCCGCGCCCGGCTGCGCTCGGCCAACCCCAACCTGGCCGACCTGCAGCAGTACGAGCATGATAGCAGCGCGCTGGGGCTGACGACCAATGGCGAGTATCTGCCCGCTGGGGTGCAACAGATGCCGCCCCAGCCGCGCGAGCTTGAGGGGAACCCGGGGGCCGCGGCCTGGGTCGACCGCCAATCGCTGCCGGCGGATGTTGCTGTGGGCGATGTGTCGTACCACCTGAACGATATCGAGTTCGTGGCCACTGCCCAGGCCCCGTTCAGCGCAACAATCAACCAGTTCTACTTTCCCGGTTGGCAGGCCTACGTGGACGGTGCGCCTGTCCAGGTGTCTTCGCTGCCACTGCACGGTCTGATCGGCGTCAACGTTCCGGCAGGAGCGCATCGCGTGCGGTTGCGCTTCGAGGATACGCTGCTGCGCCGCAGTTGCAGCGTGGCCTCGCTCATCTCCTTGCTGGTGCTGAGCGGCATGGCCGTCCTGTCGTGGCGGCGCGGGCGGGCTGCGCCGGGTGCAGGTGTGAGCGCCAAGGGCGATGGCCGGCTCGGCTCGTTCCCTGCCTGGGGATGGCTCCTGCTGCTGGGCGCCGTGGCCGGCTATGTCGCGTTCAAGGGTGTGGTCCTGGACCGCTACGACTCTTTCCTCAAAGTGCAGCGGCTTGACGGCAACACTCTGAAGGCGGTCGGCAGCCCGCTACAGGCCAAGTTCGGCGACGAACTCGAGTTGCTCGGGTACGACCTGCCCCCAGGATCCACCGCGCCCGGTGAGGCCATCGAACTGACACTGTACTGGAAGGCGCTGCGCCAGACGGCCGTCGACTATAGCGCGAGCCTGCAGTTGGTCGATGGGCAGGGGCGACTCTGGGGCCAGGAGGACCACTGGCATATCGCCGGGTTCCCCACCAGCGATTGGAGTGTGGATGAGTACCGGCCCGATGCCTACCGGCTGGCCGTGCCGCCCGGCACGCCACCGGGCGACTATCGGCTTCGGGTTGGCGTCTATGGGCAGGCGACGGGCCAGGCGCTGCAGGTGCTGGAAGGTGCGCCCGCGGGCACCTCGGTCGCGCTGGGCACGGCGGCGATTGTGCGGCCTTGGCAGCCGCCGGGCGTGGCCGCCCTGGGCATGCAGCAGACCGTGGCCACGGCGCTGAACGATGACCTGGAGCTGCTGGGCTACAGCATCGCACCGGGGCAGGCCGGCCCCGGCCGGCGCGTGCACCTGGACCTCTTCTGGCGCGCGCGCTCCTCTCCGCAGGCCGATTATCAGGTGGAGACCAGGCTGGCCGGCGAAGCGGGCTACAGCGCCCGGCAGACGTGGCCTCTTGTCCAAGGGTATCCCACAATGGCCTGGCAGGCGGGAGAAGTGATTCATGGTCAATATGACCTGCTCCTTCCTGCCGATGTGCCGCCCGGCCGCGTCGCTCTGTACGTCACGCTCGATGGCCCTGCGGCGGTGGTGCCGATTGGCGAATTGGATATCGCGGCGATCGCCCGGCGCATGGATGTGCCACCGATGGGCGAGACGGTCGGCGGCGAACTGGGCGACGCGATCACCCTGCTGGGCTACGACCTGGACCGGCGCGAGGTGAGGCCGGGTGAGACAGTGCATCTCACGCTCTACTGGCAGGCGCGCCAGCGCATGCAGCAAGAGTATACCGTCTTCACCCACCTCCTCGACGCCACCGGCCGCATCGTGGCGCAGCAGGATAGCGCCCCCGCACAGGGCGCGCGCCCCACGACCAGTTGGCTCGAGGGCGAGGTCATCGTCGACGAGTACGCGCTCACGGTGCAGAGCGATGCTGCCGCCGGCGAGCACCAGATAGAAGTCGGCCTCTATGAGCCAGACTCCGGCCGGCGCCTGGCCGTCATCGGCAGCGATCGACAGGCCCAAGGCGACCACGTGCTGTTGGGGACTATTGGCGTTCGCTGATGCCTGCCCAGGGCGTTTTGACCTTATCGGCAACGCACGCTATTATCGCCTCTGGCAGTCTGCCCGGGGCGCGATGCCTTGGGCCGGCAGCCGGCTTACACGCTCCGTATTGAGGGATGACGATGCAGGGGATGCAACATCGAGGCGCCTCTGGCGCTGCGAGGTCGGGCCTCAAGCTGGCCGTGGTGGCGTTGCTGGCCGCAGGAGCATCGCTGCCATTTCTGTCGGCCAGGCCCACGGCCAGTATCGACGGGCCGCTGCACCTCTACCGCCTGGTCGAGCTGGATCACTGTCTCTCCCTGGGGCAGTGGTTCCCTCGCTGGACCCCCGACCTGGTCCAGGGCTATGGCTTTCCCCTGTTCAACTTTTACCCTCCCCTGTGCTACTACCTGGCAGAGCTCTGGCACCTGCTCGGCGCGAGCCTGGCGCGTTCGCTGAACCTCACTTTTCTGCTGTGTGCCGTCCTCTCGGGCGTGTTCATGTACCTGTTGGCCCGCGACTGGGCCGGCGAGGCAGGGGGCGTGCTGGCCGCCCTGCTCTACATCTATGCGCCCTATGCGCTGTACAACGCCATCTATCGCGGCGGCCTGGCCGAGGTGCTGGCCTGGGCGCTGGCGCCGGCCGTCCTCTGGGGCTTTCACCGGCTGCTGCTGGAGCGCCGCGCGCGTTGGCTTGCCGTCGCCAGCCTTTCGTATGCCGCCTTTTTGCTGGCCCATCACCTCTCGGCGCTGACGTTCACACCGCTGCTCATCCTCCTTGTGGCCGGCCACTGGCTGCAGCAGCGGTCGTGGCGGGCGCTGGGCTGGGCGCTGCTCGCGCTCGCGCTCGCCATCGGCCTCAGCGCCTTCTTCACGCTGCCGGCGTTCTTCGAAAAGGGTCTGGTGCAGATCGACCGCGTCTTTGCCCCGGCGGGCTTTGATTTCCACAACCACTTTGTCTCGTGGCGGGCGCTCCTGGCCGGCCCGGCGCGCACCGACGTCTCGCTGATGAACCCGGAGTCCGCCCGCCCCATCGGCTGGATACAGATCGGCCTGGCGCTGATCGGCGCGCTGGGCCTCCTGGCTGTGCGCGCCAAGGAGCGCGCGTGGTACCTCGCCGCGCTGGCGGTGGGCCTGGTGCTGTTTGGCATGATGCAGGGCTTTGCGGCGCCCGTGTGGCAGGCCCTGGTCCTGCTCAAGTACCTCCAGTTCCCGTGGCGGCTGCTGGCGCCCCTCAGCCTGGTGCTGGCGTTTGCGGGTGGTGGCGTGGGCCTGCTGCTCTGGAGGGCGAAATCGGCATGGCTCGAGCGAGGGCTGGTCGCTGCTGTGGCGCTGGGCCTGCTCTTCTACAGCGCGCCGCTCCTGTACTGCCGCCAGTATCGCGCGCCGTCGGCGAACCCGAGCCTGGGCGATCTGCTCGAGTTCGAGCGCAGCAGTTGGCTGGTCAGCCTGACTTCGAACCTGGACTATTTGCCCATCTGGGTCGGCGAGCTGCCAGCGAGCTCGCCCATGGCGGCGCAGTATGCAGCAGCGGCCCCCGTCACCTGGCTCGATGGCCAAGCCCTGCCGCCCGGGGTCGAGCTGCAGCAGGCCACGTATGGCCTGAACGACATGCAGTTCGCTTTCGACAGCCCTGTGCCCTTCCAGGCGCTCGTCAATCAGTACTACTTCCCCGGCTGGCGGGCCTATGTGGACGGCGCCGCCGCGGCGGTGCAGCCGGTCGCGCCCCACGGCCTCATCGGCGTGGACCTGCCGGCGGGCGCGCATCAACTGCGCCTGCGCTTTGAAGACACGCCGCTGCGCACAGCGGCGAACCTGGTCTCGCTCTGCTCCCTCGTGGCCCTGGCCGGCGTGGCCTGGGCCGGGCGGCGCAGAGCGGCGGAGCGCGGGGGGGCGCCGGTGGCCGGCCGCGCGCTCGGTGTGGTCGGCTGGGCGCTGCTGGCCCTGGCCGTAGTGTGCTTTATCGCGCTCAAAGCGGCCTGGCTCGACCGGACCGACAACTGGTTCAAGGTCACTTCGCTGCACGACAACCGCGTGGCCGGGATGCAGACCGCGGTGCAGGCCAATTTCGGCAACGAGATGCTGCTTCTTGGCTGCGACCTGCCCGCGCAGCCGGTGGCAGCCGACGAGCCCCTGCCTATCCGGCTCTACTGGACGGCGCTGCGCAAGATGGGCACTGAGTACAGCACGAGCGTGCAACTGGTCGACGGGCAGGGCCGGCTCTGGGGCCAGCAAGATAGCTGGCATCCGGGAGGCTACCCCACGGTGCGCTGGGAGGCCGAGGCCTACAACCTCGACACGCACGACCTCGTCGCCTTGCCCGGCACGCCGCCCGGCGAGTATTGGGTGCGCGTGGCTGTGTATGTGCCGGCTACGCTGCAGGGGTTGGACGTGTTGGATGGCAACGGCGCACCTGTGGGCACCTCGATCGTGCTGGGCACGGTGCAGGTGGCGCGCCCTACGGCTCAGCCCACGCCGGCGTCGCTGGAGATGCTCACGCCTCTGGCGGCGCCGCTGAACGACGACCTCGAGCTGCTGGGCTGCAACCTGGCCCAGGAGGCGCTGCGGCCGGGGCAGCGCCTGCGCCTGACACTCTTCTGGCGCGCCACGCGCCGGCCGCAGACCGACTATCAGGCGGTGGCCATCCTCACTGCCCCCGATGGCCACGCGAGCCGAGCGGCCTGGCCCGTGGCCGGCGAGGCCCACCCTACCTCGGCCTGGCAGGCCGGCGACATTGTCCGCGCCCAGTACGATCTGCTCGTCGCAGCCGAGACGCCGCCGGGGGCCAATACGCTGCAGGTGGCCCTCGCCGGCCCTGGCGGCGAGATGGGCCGGGTCGTCTCACTCGGCGCGCTCGATGTCGCCTCGATCCCGCACCTCATGGAAGCGCCGCCGATGCAGGTCGCCGTCGGCGCCGGCTTTGGCGAGGCCATCACCCTGCTGGGCTATGACCTGGACCGGCACGAGGCGGCGCGAGGCGAGACCATCCACCTCACGCTCTACTGGCAGGCGCGGCAAGGTATGCAGCACGAGTACACCGTCTTCACGCACCTGCTCGACGCCGCCAACCACATCTCGGCGCAGCAGGATAGCGTACCGGCGCAGGGGTCGCGCCCCACGACCAGTTGGGTCAAGGGCGAGATCATCGTCGACGAGTATCAGCTCGTGGTCAAAGCAGACGCGCCTCTGGGCGAGCATCAGATCGAGATCGGCGTCTATGAGCCGGCCTCCGGCAGGCGGCTCGCGGTATTCGACAGCAGCGGGCAGGCGCTCGGCGACCGCGTGCTGCTGTGCGCAGTGCAGGTACAGTAGGAATGTGGAGATGAGTGCCACTCGTGTAGAGGGCGCTGCCCGTTCGCAGCCTGGCCGGCCCGGGCGAGCGCGGGTGCGCACTGTGTTGACCATCGCCGCGCTGTTGCTCGTCGTTGTGGTCGAGAGCCTGCTCTTTGCCCAGGCTATGCATCACGGCACCGGCGGGCGCTGGATTCTGCCGCTGGACGACGCCTATATCCACCAGCAGTATGCGGTGCAAGCGGCGCGCGGCCATCCGTTCCAGTACGACGACCAGGCGCCGCCGAGCTCGGGCGCCACGAGCCTGCTGTACCCCTTCATCATGGCTGCGGCCTGGCGCCTTGGCTTCCAGGGCGATCTGCTGAGCGCCTTCGCCTTTGGCTTGGGCGGCGTGTGTCTGGCGCTGTCGGCGCTCCTGATGGTCCGCCTCGGGCGCCGCATCCACGAGCGGCTGGGGCCGGCTGCCGGCGGGGTTCCGGCGGCGTGGGTGGGCCTGCTGGCCGCGCTGCTGGTGCTGAGCAATGGCGCCCTGCTGTGGGGCTTCCTCAGCGGTATGGAGGGCGGGCTGTTCATCGTCCTCCTGCTGGCGACGCTGGATGCCTTTGTCGAGCAGCGGCCAGGCCGCGTCGCGCTCTTTGGCGGGCTGCTGGCGCTCACGCGGCCTGAGGCGCTGATCCTTGCCGGGTTGCTGCTGGCGGGGGCTGCCGTCCAGCGGCTCTGGCAGAAGGATGCATGCGGACGCTGGTCCTGGTGGTATGTGCTGCCTCCGGCCCTGGGGCTGCTGCAGCCCATGCTCAACCTGGCGCTGACCGGCAGCACGACCTCCAACGGCATGCGCGCCAAGTCGTGGCTCTACAATGTGCCCACATGGCCGGCGTCCATCATGCAATCCATTGCCAAGACGGCGGCCGAGGTCTGGGCCACTTTTCTCATGGGGCTGGCGCCCGAGAATGCCGGCGCAACTGTCGCCCCCCTCGTGCGCGCGCCGTCGCAGGCGCTGCTCTACATGCCGCCGCTCGTGGCCCTCGCCGGCCTGGCCTTCCTTGGGTTGCAGGCGCTCCGCGACGCGCGCCGGCGCTGCTTCGGCTGGGCAGCGTTGCTCTTGCTCTGGATCGTGGCCGGGCTTTCGGCGACTGCCACCATGGGCACGGCGCAATGGCATTTTGAGCGCTATCAACTGCCCTTTTTCGTGCTCGCGCTGTTGGCTGGGGCGCTTGCCCTGGCGCAGCTTGCTGCCCATGCCGGGCGGCAGCAGCGGAGCCATATGGCGTTTGTCGCTCTGAGCCTGCTGGCCGTGGCGGCATCGGCCCTCAGCCTGCCGGGCTTTGTGTGGCGCTACGGGGAGGCGACCCGCACGACCCTGAACCAGCAGGTGCGCCTCGGCGAATGGGTGCGCGCGAACCTGCCCGCCGGGGCAGTCGTGGGCGTGCACGATGCCGGCGCCATCCGCTACTATGGCCGGCACCCCATCTACGACCTCGTGGGCCTGGCGGCGCCGCCCGAGAACTCGCTGGCCTGGCGCAACGGGTCGGGCAGCATCTACGAGCTGATGGAGCGCTCGCCGCACCCGCCCGACTATTTCGCCATCTACAATGATGTGTGGGCGCTGCCCTACTTTGTCGGTACGCAGGTCTTCCAGAAGGAACTCTTTGCCGTCGAGGCCGCAGACATGGCTGGCGTTGTTGCTGCAAGCGACCGCCAGTTCATCTATGCCGCCGACTGGCGCCTGTGGAACAGCGGCGACTGCCCGTACCAGCAGGATGTGCTGGATCGCGTCGCAGGCATGCAGTTGGTCGACTCGCTGGACGTCGCGGACCTGGCCGGCGAGGCGGCGCACAGCTATGTCTGGTGGCAGTCGCAGCGCAAGGCCGGCTTTCCTAGCGACGCCTTCCAGCTCACCTACTACCTGTCGCCCAATCAGGAGGTCATGGACGGCGGCCGGCTGATCACTGGGGGCGAGGCCTTTGACCTCACGACCAGCCCGGGCCAGGAGGCGCTGCTCGTTGGCCGTTTCCTGGGGCAGAGTGCGGTCCGCCTCCAGGTCAAGGTCAATGGCCGGCCGCTGGGCCCATGGGGCTACGCCCCCATCCCCGGCCGCTGGCAAGAGCAGGCGCTCGAGATCCCGGCCGAGTACATCACCGGCACTAGGACCCATGTGGAGATTGACGTCGATGCGGCGCAGCCGGACCTCGAGTTCCACCGCCCGTTCTACTACTGGTGCTACCAGGGCACGCCGGTTGAAGAGGCGCCCGCCATCGCGCACCCGCTGAACGCGCAGGTGGGCGACGGCATCGCGTTACTCGGCTACTCCCTGCAGCATACTGTAACGCCATCGGCATATCAGTTGGATCTGGATCTCTACTGGCAGGCGGTCGCGCCGGTGACGGGCGATTACAAGGTCTTTGTGCACTGGTCCGACGAGCAGGATACCATCCTCACGCAGCAAGATAACCGGCCGTGGAACGATCTGCGACCGACCTGGGCGTGGCGGCCCGGCGCTACTGTCGTCGATCACTACTCGCTCACGCTGTCTCTCGACGCCCCTTTGCCCGCCGAGACGGTACTGTCTGTCGGGATGTACGATTCCCAAACGGGCCAGAGGCTACCTATTGCAGGCGGCGACTCGGCGCATCGCCTCGAGCTGGAGCGAATTCTGCTGCCGTAGGTCCAGAGGCTCATCGGCTTGGCTGTGCAGCACCCCCGTCCCCTACAGCCCCACCGCGCCGCTCAGGCCGTGGATCGCCGCACACGGCAGCACCCCGCTCGAGCGCATCAGTCTGTGGCCGAGGAAGGCGCCGAGGAGCGTCGCATCGCCGAAGGTGGCACGAGCGCAGCGCTCACCACCGGGCGCGAAAACGCCCACAAGCCGCCTGTGGCGGCCAAGGGGGGCTAGGCTCAATACCGTTCAAATAAGCCGGGCGACTGCAAGTCGCGCCTAGAGGGCCTGCGGCCGGGCGTCGGCCTGCGCCGACGCGGCCGTGGCGACCAGCCCACGCAGGTGGGCGCCCGGCGCCGCAGCGCCCCCTTGGCCGCCAAC
>Ga0116161_1001570_pt1 | contig 23145 bp, 31 predicted proteins | sample AD_JPNAS3_MetaG_FD_89877 | JGI IMG/M metagenome (GOLD analysis project Ga0116161, IMG submission 89877) | Active sludge microbial communities of municipal wastewater-treating anaerobic digesters from Japan - AD_JPNAS3_MetaG | ecosystem: Engineered > Bioreactor > Anaerobic > Digestate | place... | reverse complement strand
CGTCGGCAGCAGTGGCGGTAGCGTCAACCTGAAAAGCTACGTTGCGTATCATCTGAGCGGCCACTATAACATCAACAGCAGGCGCGTACGACGGCAGAGTGATTTCCGCCTCCGCAATATTAACTCCAGGTGCCCATATCAATCTCTGCATGGTGATTCCTCTCTTTCGCTTGCTTTACCAATTGCGATCCTTATACCAAGCGGGCGCGTCCCTCTTGGTGCGGAACTGTGCGTAATAACGCTTTGGATCGTACCAAGGCTTACGGTCGACGATATTGATGTAACTCATGTCGCCTCTGCTCTCAGCGTTTTCGGCGACAACCAACGCCTCATCGTACGAATCACACTCAAAGACCAGTTTGTTTATCAGCCCTTCTGCCATGCCCCAGCCCGACATGAAACGGTCAGTCATGGTGACATAAAACCGTCTCCCTTTTGCCATCTGGCCGCCTCCTTCCTTCTTGAAAGGGGCAAGGAGTACGCTCCCTGCCCCCTGCGCCATAAAATACAGTCTTTCCATTACAGAGAACGCTGGCCTCTCTCTAGGCCTTTAGGTCGAACACAACTCCGTTCACAGCTACCTGAACGCTGTTAGCCGCAACGGGAACCTGCCCGTTGTCCCAGATGGCAAGATATGCCAAGTCTTTCCAGATCAGGTGGTCGGCCTCAGCGAACCGAGGTATCGCGAAGTACCTATACGCCTCGTTGATGATCGGAGTCGCCTGTCCGAAATGGAGCGGGTTATTGTTCGCCGCCAAGAGGTATCGACCCTTGGGGTGGTCCTTGGCCTCAGCGGTATTGACGATAGCCGCATATGTCAGGTTTGCAGCATGACGAATGCCAATGCCCTTGATGAGCAGGGCCTTTTCCTTCTGGTCGAAGTTCCAGTACAAATCCTGCTCTTCCTGGGCAACTTGCCCTCGCTCAAAGCGGAACATGTACGGAGTGTTAAGGGTCGTCGCCTGAGCGTTTACGGCCCATCGCATGAAGGGCATTACGCTAGGCTTCGGCTGCTTAACTCCGCCGGGGAGCTGGTCCCAGTTCTCCCAGTTAATCGAGATTGCAGGCCTCTGAATCGTAAAGGCCCTGTCGCGCAGGACTTCGTTGATAGTCAGTTGTCCGGGCATGGTGTTATTGCCGCCCAAGATTTTCAGCAAGTCGCTCTCGGTGTACTTGTATCCCCAGAGACGTACGCTAAAAGGCTGGGTAATGGCAGCATTACCAGCCGTGCAGACGATACGCGCAGACGAACGGAACTTCAGGGTCGTATTGTCGAGCAGCGGCCTCGGACCCTTCATTGCATCGACAATCCCATCGCCTAGGGGAATGACCATTCCGTTGATCATGTGCTGGCGAGGCGGGGCCATGCTCATGTCGTTACGCCCAGTCAGGTTGATGCTGGTCTGCGTCGGCTCTTCGTCGAGAATCAGGTAAATAGAAGCTAGATCCTCGGGAGTGCCGTCAGGGAGTATGGGGCTGCGAACTTCGATGAACTTGATCTCAGCCATTTCCTTGGTGTCCAGTTCAGTCGAAATCACGCCTGCGGAAGCCGCCGGTCGCCACTGGGTATTAGCCAGCATCCCGGCATTGTTGATCCAGTATCCAAGACAAGTCAGTTCTCTCATTGGCAATCACTTTTCCTTTCTGCCTTTATCCGTCGCGGAGACAGAAATACTTCCCCCCGCATAACGCCTAAATTGCGGTTCCTGGAATGCGCCTACTATATCTCCAGAGCCGTATTCCCTGCACTTGACGCAATCGGAGCTGGGGCATAGTAACGATAACTGGGGGAATACCCGAAGTTATAGTTACCAACCTTGTAATTGGCCGCGAACGCGCCTTGCTTAGTGGCAAAGTCCAGCACCTCAGCACCGGCGATTCCCAGTGCGCCTTCCGCCATACCAGCAATAGGCCCCTTCAACTGGTAAGGCAGCATGTTTGCGCCGTAAGTTCCGAGCAACCCAACGCCCAGACCGATCATCATGGGCATGTACTGCTTCGTCGGATTCGCAATCTTCGCAAAAGCATAACGGTCAAGGGCACGTACTGCCGCGCCTCCAGCGACCGCTCCGACAACCTGAGACATCTTTTTATCCATCGCCACGACTGTTGACCTCCTCGCTCATCCTATGCCGTTAGATATTTGATTCGACGCCGGAATTAGCTAACTCCTTCTGCCAGTCCAATTCCCTTGTCGATTATTCGCTATCATTTGGGTCGACCGTTAAGCAGGTACGTCATTCCGGCGGCTGCGGCCCCCAAAGCGATATTGAGAAACGTGGTGGGGCCAGTGATGGTCAGATCCTTTTTTGATCGCACGGAGGAACTGCTGCCTGATGCAACGTCAATCGCCACCGCCTCCGACAAGCTCATGGCGACCAGGGTTCCTAGCAGTATTTCGCCTACCGCCCAACCCAAATCGTCTCTCTTGTCTTGGTGCGCCCTGAACTTGTTCCACAGCGTGAACCCAGCAGTGGAAGTCATGAAATAAGTCAAATCCGTCGCGCCAGTGAGGACCCCTTGTGGCGCGAATAAAGTCTTTATGCTTTGGTCCTGCTGCCTTTCAGCCATTCCTGCTCCTCCTTGCTCTGCCCCCTGCCTCCGCTCCGATGTTTGCCTCACGCTTGGCCTGCGCGGTTGACGAGATGTCTCTGCTGTTCGCCCCTCCCCTTGCTCCACTACCTGCCCCCGGTCGACCAACAGCTGAGTGAATACAGGCCATCTTCCATCGCGAGAGCCTTGTTGAGCGCGGGACGCTCTGCTTATCGCCATGCCTTTTATCCCCCTCCCCGCCCCCTTGCCTGCAAGCCCTTTTCCTTATATTAGATTCGCGCCCTGACCCTGTAGTCTCCTGCCAATACTGCGTACCACGTCTGTATAGCAGAGTCTTTTCCCCGCTCATGGAGGATAGGGAGATCGGCGAAATTGGGATCGACTATTGCGATGTCCCGCTCGTTGAACCGAAATAACGGTCGATACATGGGCCTGCTTCTTTCCGTGGGGACTAATTGAGGCATTCTATCCAAAGTCGTGTCGAGCACCAGCCATTCCCCATTGCGAAGTATCGTTGTCCAAACGTGGCCATAAGCATCAAAATAGCCGACAGTCGAATATGCTTCCATACTAGGGTCTATCCGCCGGAGCATGGAGGTTAGGAGAAAACTGCTATCCTCGCAATCCCCCATACTGTCTCGCAAGGTTTCAGCAGGGAAATTCCAGTAATCGCCGGTCGTGTATTTGCGGCTGGAAATCAGGGGGCCAATGACAGGCAATGCCACCATACCGTACGCCGAATGCCTATGCCGATCGGGATCGGAGAAAACGCCGGACGGATATCGAATGTTATTTAGTACCCACTCCCACGCCTCAAGGATAGTCCAAGTAGGTTTAGAATCAACCAAAGCGGCTACCATGTAATCATTAGGCCGAACGAATTCCCTGATATCCGTCCATTCTTGCCCAAACCGCTTCTTGACTACGATTGGCTCCACAACATTCACCCCAGTCGCATGTCTCTACCGCATAGCCGCTACTTTGTTTATTCCCTTTTTCGGATCTTCTGCAGCCAATATAGGTAAGCAAAGTAACCCGCTAAAGCTGCGATCCCAAGGGCGGATATCAAAGAAGAAGAGGACGGCGTTCCTATGATGCTGCCCGTTCCGTCCCGAGCCTTGAGTTTGTAATAATTGATCATGAAAGCAGCGAAAAAGGCCACCAGAATCCCCACTACGATCCAAACGACGAAGGCGGGGATAGCGGCAACGCCTGTGCGAAAATCGCCTGCCCTATGCCCTGTATGATGTTCTGCGCCCATAACCGTCCATCTCACCGTTATAGCCGGATCAATCAACGAGCAAAAGACCATTCGCTTGTTATCCGGCCAAGGCGCGTATCCATCATCCTGCAACTGCTTCTCTATCTTGTCGGCCATCTTCTGCCTGATCGTAACCCAATCCGGCCCGCTTATGCGCAAAGTGAGTTCGGCAAAGGAGCCTGGAGGCAGGCTTTGCTCGTATTCCCTTATGACTTCCTCCGTAACGCCTTTTTGAAACCGCCCTTCCCACTCCTTGATGACAGCCATAGCCTATCTCCCCTTACCATACCGGCTGCTGCAGCCGCATTACAAGCAAGTTCGCCATTCGCCTTGCCTGATCGAACAGCCATTCAGGATAATCGCTAGCCACAATCACAATGCCCTTATTCCTATTTTCGCCGTCGACAGATGCCGACTCCTCTTTGACGGATGCCAACTCCTCTATGGTTTGACGAATTATCTGATAGAGGATGTCCTGAAAATCGGGGCGATAGGTGTAAGGGATGATATAGGAAGCATATGGATTGAGAGCGGCAAGGGCCTGGGGAAGATACCGCCCAGCCATTGCCGGAACGATATCGTCTCCTGCCCTTGCTGATTCTATGAGGTTTTCATGCTGGTCGATGATCTCTATAGCCTGCTTTATGTAAGGTTTAATGAACTGCATAACTAGGCTTGCCAAGGCCGTCATATCTCAAGAACGCCTCCCCCGGAACGGTTACTATGAGGCGGAGGGGAGTAAGGCGTCATCATAGGGGCGAACAATTGCGCCTTACACCTTGGGCATGCCCCGTTTTCCAATCGCCCCATATCGAAATTCTCACCGCAATTAGGGCATATCATTTGCGAATACGCGGCCTGAACAGCCTGCCTCGGAGCACCAGCATTAAAATTGTCGTGCCGCCCGCCTGTAGTGAAATCCGAAGACATGTAAGGGGGATAGGGGTATGGGCTTGCCGCTGATTCGTTGAAACTAGGAGCGGGCATAGGCATGCCGGAGCTAGGGCCGAAGCCGGAAGGCATTGGACCCATTGGACCCATCGGACCCATTGGACCCATCGGCGGCATTGGTGCGCCAAAATTAGGAGGCACAGAGGGAGCAGGCGCAGGCGGACGATTTTTGAACACCTCAAGAGCCGCAGGCACAAGCTCCGCCAATCGCCCAAGAAGTGAGCTGACGGTTTGGTTCTGCGCGTCCGCCCTTGCCCTTCTTTCTTCCCTTTCCGCAGCTCTTTCCTCCTGCTCTATATCCAATTTGCGCAGCTCCAAATCTATCTTCATACGGTTTAGTTCTTGCTCCAGATTGGCATTAGGTCCGTTAAGCGCGAACATCCCTTTGAGCGAGTTGACAAGGCTCATGGCCTCGCCGATCTGATCCCGTGCGTTAGGGGGTTGATTGGTTAAGCGGTCTTTCAATAGCCCCATACTGATCTGCTGCATAAGCTGAGTAACAGGATCGCCCTCCGGCTTTCTGCCCGTGTTTTGTAGATCCTGAATCCTCTGCTCATACATCTGCTGCATGAGTTTGATTTGGTTGTCAAAAGACTGGTTTTGCAAGGCCATCATCTGCTGCATAAGAGTGTCGGTTGCGGTACGGTCCTGGCGCGTGAGTTCAGCTACACGGACCTTTTCCTCCAATATCTGCTCCCTTGTCTTATGCAGCTCGTCTTGAGCCATTTTGGTTTGCTGGGCCTGGAACTGCATCATGTCGCCAACATTAATGCCTATCTCTTTTAGTCCAGCAAATGGGCTTTCCTGTGGGCCTTGGTCTTCGGCCATAAGGGTTTTGACCGCTTCGGCAGCGGAAGCGAGTTTTTTGGTTTCGACAAGCCCCTCAAGGGATTTTGCCACCATAGACGAAACGTCCTGTATCGCAGCGGTAGGCCCCGCCACCGCTCCGGTTTTGCGGTTCACAATATCCGTAATACTCATAGCCACCATTTGCCCCCGTTCATTAGATTGGCCTCTGTTGGTTCTAGGGCTTGCGCTGGCGTTCAGCCTACTCCTCTTCGCCATCGCCGTCATCCTCGTCGTAGAATTCATCATCGTCATCGTCATCGCCATTGTCGCCGTCATCTAGTCCGCGCCCGCCAAATCCGCCACTAAAGACCCCTGCCCTATAATTTGCAGGAGCAAGAATGTCGTCGAGAGTGGGTACTCCTTCTTCCTCAATGTCATCCGGCCCGCGCAATACACCCCTGACTGCCGCCTCGATGATTTTCGACATGGTGAAAGTCTCGGGGCATAGCCTGAAAAACCCGAGTACGCATTCTGTTATGAAGCCGGATATGGTCTGAGGAGCATCGTCAGGATAAGAGCGAGGGTCCATGGCTTTAGCTTCCAGAAAACAGATATAGACGACAGGATCAATGGGTATCTCTCGGACAAGGATCTTACCTGCTAACGGGCCTGTTCCCTTGGAGCCGGAAACGACATCGGCCTTCTCTTTGGCGTACGGCAAAACCCCGGCCCGAACAGCCACAGGCCTCATGCCGCCCTCCCATATCCTTTCGCCTGTCTCAGTGTCCCATAGGCCAGTTAAGACTTCCGGTTCGCCGTTCTTCTTATGCTGCCCAACATGGTCCTTCGCCGCCATCCAACCTGAAACATTGCCAGGGTCTTCCCGGCCTAGCTCCTCAAATTGTTGTCCGCACTCGCACCGCCATACGAGCATAAAACACACCTCCCGCCGTCTATTATTCGGTACAGGCGAGAGGCGTTTCCTGCTATATAGAGTAAAAATCGAAAAAGATCCTAGTGCTGGCTAGGTAGGTTAGGGGGTAGATTCATAATGCTGCCAATACTCTTCCTGACGAGCCGCCCAACGAGCAGCTGTGTCAGCGATCATCATAGCGTAATTAGCGATATCGGCGGCTTCTTCGACCACCTTGTCCTTGAGATCGGAAAGAGTATCGTCTTCACATAGGCCAAATGGCCCCCAGGCATCACGCAGTTCTGCAATCTCCTCTTTAAGGGCAGAGAAAAGATAATTGAACGTACAATGCTCCCAACCGTCTTTTTCATCATCGTATTTGCGTAGTTTCATTTCCATCTGAGCGGCAAACCAAGCGACGGATGGGCGAAGTACAATTAGGGATTTATGAGCAGGCCAAGAAGGATCGGGAGACGTTTGCCCTCTTGAGGGTTTCTGTTTTGCGCTAGGGTCGTAGGGAGGGAGCTTCTTCTCCCTTACTATGTCGGCAAGGCCCATTCCGCAGTATGGGTCCTGGAATTGAGGCTTGCCGCTAGTAGACCTCTCCGGCGCGTTAAGGGTGAGTCGAACCGCTCCCGACATCTCCATGCAGCCGCGAGAGCAGTAAGTATTATCGTCGCTGAGGTACCATGGATAAGGGACCTTTGCCATGTCTTGACCACAATAAGCGCATTTACGATTAGGCATCATGTGACAACCCTTCTTCCAAATCGCCTTCATCTATTATCGAATAGCTGTCGGATAGGCTGGAATCGAAATCACATCTTTCAATCGCCATTTGCAGGTACTCCGGCTTAATGTCTATGTAGATCGAGTCTCGCAATAGTTCCTTTGCGACTAGGGAAACGGTTCCGGCCCCGCCAAAAGGGTCCAGGACAACGCAAGGGATGATGTTCTCAGGATCGCAGCCGCAATTGCACGTCGGTTCCCAGCCAACGGTTCTGCGCTCCCTCATGCCAGCCAAGATGCGGGCCTTCACTTCGCTGGCGTTTTCGGCTCCCTCTCTGGCATAGTCCTTTTGCGCCTGACCAGCGTATTTGCCTTCCTTGTCCCCTCCGCATGCCCTCTGCCAATCAAGATCCGGTTCGCCCAGCTCTATTACCCTTTTAGCCGGTGCGCCGCAAGAGCCACAAGCCCCGTATTCGGAAGTAGAAGCGAGGATCATAGGGCGAATGAGATCGGGAGGGAAAGTGGCGAAATGAGCGCCAGGGAAAGGGCGAGTAGGAACGGACCAAACACTCCTCTTATTGCGCCCTCCCTTATCGCAATAACTTCTTGCCCCAGGGCCGAACCTGTCTCTAACAGGGTAATCCGCTTGATATCCTTCAGCATGCTTGTCGCGAGGCTCTTGTAGTTTAGATTGATACGGCTCCTTGACTGCTTCGTTATCGTAATAGTACTGTTTACTCTTGCTGAGTAAGAAGGCGTACTCATGGGCCTTTGTGGGACGATCTTTTACGCTTTCCGGCATCGCATTAGTTTTCTCCCACACCACATCCGACCGCAAATACCAACCATCGGCGCGAAGAGCAAAGGCGACAAGCCAAGGGATGCCGATAAGGTCTTTGGCCTTCAAGCCAATCCCTCTATCAGGCGTTTTGCGCTTCTTCATTTGGCCGCGCTCATCGCCCTTACCTCCTCGTCTGTCCCCCGCCCCTGCATAGCAATCCCCCAGCACAAGCCACAAAGTCCCATCATCGCGTAAAACCCTTTTAGCCTCCCTGAACACCTTAACCAAATTCTCAACGTACTCCTCCGGCGTTCCCTCCTGCCCCAATTGCCCATCTACATGGTAGTTCCTCAACCCCCAGTACGGCGGCGACGTGATGATGGACTGAACCGTATTGTCGGGAATTAGCCTTAGTCCATCCATTACGTCAGCGCAGATAAAGGCATGGTGCGGCAAACGTTTCACATCCTTTGCTATTTCTCTATTGCTTTTCGTTATTGCTTTTTTGGCTCCCCTGATTGATCGACTGATCCTTCTTCAACAAAGCCCCTACCCCAAACCTGTCCAAATAGCCTGTCATAAACGACTTCACATTTTCCGGCGCTTGCTTAGAATCCCAACGAAAAAGCAAACATCCATCTTCAAAACCATCAAAACCGGTAACGCATATAGAATGGAGGACTGCTCGAAGGAGATTAAGTTCCTTGCCGGTAGTTTCAGCGACGGAGCGAATCTCTGCGAGTTGGGTTCTTATGAATTCCCATGTTTCTACTTCCCGATCACCTTGTTCTTGGATACCTCGTTGACTTGTTCGGCAATTGGCAGCTTTCCATCGGTCCATAACAAGAACAACAATCGAAGTTTTCGCTATACATCTTCACCCCTCAATTCCAGCAATACGACCCTTCGCCTTCCTCTTGGCATTCCGGGCATATGTCTTCCCATTCATCCGCACTCCTTTTCTCGCTGCGCCAGCCGTCTTTTTTCTTGTACTCTACAGCCTGTTCGAAACGAGAGAAGGGTTCAAGTGAATTCGCTTCTTGTCCGCACAAGTCACATACTAAATGATAGACACCATTACGGCATTCGATCACGACCTATCCCCCTTTCGCCTTTTCATTGCGCCAATCCCATCCCCTAACAGTCAATACGCGATTAGCTCTTACCCCATATTTTTCAAGCCAATTCTCAAACGGCGGTCGGAAAACGATGACCACGCTCGGAAAAGGCGCGGAGCTGTCGGCTCCCTCGAATCGCACTCTGCCCTTGATGAATCTAATCTCTGCCGCTTTTATTGCGTAATCATGCCACCATTTTGTATCGGTACGCGCAAAAGTAAGGCATACAACCGTGGCTCCTTTCAAGCTCTCTTCGTATGCCTTCTTCATCCATTTGGCGATCTCTTTGCCGTAAGGAGGATTCATCCAACAGACACCATGCCAGTCTTGCTTTAACCCATCATCGGTAAGGCCATAGTAGTGTTCGCATTTGGTGTTTTGCGCATCGGCGCATACATCCGTATTAAACCCAAACTCATCATCGAGCTTGTCGAATAAGGCTTGAGGCGTTTCCCGGTCTGTTTTCGAGCTGGAGCACATCACATCGAACTTACTCATCAGCAACCCCTTTCATGTTTAGTGCATTGATGATTATTTCGACATTTCCGGGAATTCTCCTGCAGCCTCACGCAATTTTTCGACAGTTCGCGCTTTATCGTTTCTCTTTAATCTCTCCCGATCTTCCTCTCTCTGCTTCTCACCCGCCCTATCCTTCCTGACTATATTCATCCAGCAATGCCTGCACTATGTCTCCCCTGTTTTCTATTAGCCTGACCACCCTTTCGTCAATCGTATCGGCCAAAGCCAAATATATGTAATGGACTGTTTTTTTCTGATTTGCCCTATGTATCCTCTTAAACGACTGCCTGTAATCTCCCCAGCTCAACCCCATGGAATAATAGACACAGTAATGGGCGCGAGTGAAGTCGACGGATTCTGCCCCGGCTCTTATCTGCACACCTAAGACATCCGACCGCCCATGTTTCCATTCATTGAATTCGTCTCTCTCGCCGCTGTATTCAGAGTATCTAAGGCCTCTGTTTTTGACCGCCGCCTCAATGATATCGAGATCGTAATGGAAGCGGGCAAAAACGACCAAGGGTTCCCCTTTCGGGAAATCTTCAATGTAATCCTGGAACAACTGCTCCTTCTCGTGCCCCAGAACGTGCATAGTGTGATCATCATCATTTATGTACCCGCTCGTGATCTGCTGCAGCCTCATGAAGCGAGTCAAGGCGTTAGTTATGGTCACTTCCCCGCGCCTAATAGCTATGCGCATGGAAGTTTCGACCCGCTTATATACAGTTGCGGCTTCGACTAACTCTCCCCTTATTACATGTTTAGCAGTAGGAGGAAGATCCAACTCCCCTTTGGCCCTAAAGCCGATGGAGTACAGCTTATTCATGAAGTCGGTTTCCAGATCCGAGCTTGCCGACTCGTCCCCTGTAATAGCCGCGTACTTTCTCCTAAACTGCTTGTAATCCAGCCCATACACGCCGCCATCGATGAACCGATACTGCGCCCATACGTCTTTAGGCCTGTTATGTATGGGAGTGCCGGTAATGCCAAGCCTGAAATTCGTCCTATCAGCCAACTGCGCCATGAACTTGCTGATCTTGCTTCCCGGATCTTTGGCTCTATGCAGCTCGTCGGCAATGACCAGATCCCACGACTGCTCCAGTATCCAATCAGATAAGGGCTTTCTCCATATGCCGTCGTAGTTTAGAACGATAATCGCAGGCTGCTCAGGGTCCTTATGTTTGAGGCGAACCATTATTCGCCTCAGCCTTTCCCCTACGCCGACAGCCATGTCGGGAAGGAGAATGAGATAAGGACGGTAAGAATGGGAACGAAACTGGTCGTGCCAGACCAGCCTCGATGATTTAGGACCGATAATCAACGTCATTTGGGCTCCTAAAACATCGGCAACCCCCACAGCCACTTTTGATTTGCCGGAACCTAGTTCAGAGAATAGGCCCGCCCCGCGAAAACCGGCATTATGCAGCCCCATAAGGAACCAGAACGCCTTCTTCTGGTGAGGCCACCAGTCGATTGGAGAATCAGGGACAGGCAGAAAAGGATCATTGGACTGCTCTCTGCATTCGGCGATCTTGTTTACAGCGCCTGCAAGAACAATCACCTCTTCCGGCATCCAGGCATCAGGGTACTTCTCCACAACCTCTTTAGCGAGGAAAGGGGTAAGAGGTACGCGGGCTGTTTTGGTGTCGAGATTGTACGTCATGCCGGGGATTCGGCAGAGCTTCATGCGGGTTTCGCCGCTGTCGCCCTGGATGTAAAGGGAGTACGGGGTAGGGCGAACGACAATAATCACGATCACTTCCCTTGCTGCGTACTATCGATTGTATTCCATTGTTTTCAAGCTCTCCTCTATCGCCAACCTCTGCGCCCTTTCCCTATCATGTATTTCAGCAATCAAGCGGCCTATCCAATCATCCGACAGAGAAAAGTCGATCTTGGCCGCATAGTCATAGACTTTCTCCATCGCCGACACGAGTTCGGCCTGCAAGCCCAATATTCGACCTGTCTGCATCAAAGAGAAACGGCGTTTGCCGACGATCCGAGGCCTTGTATGGTACGCCCATTGCCTGAATTCTTCAGCGTTCAAGCAAACGCCTTGCGATGTACGGATAGGTTCTAATTCGTTTTGCCTTATGGCCTTCTCTATTGACCCTGACGCAACGCCCGATACCGCATACGCTTCAGGCAGCGTCCAGAATCGAGAGCAAAACGAAGGAGGGCGAGTCGTCTTAGAGAGAACGTAAGAAGGGGATATGAACGGTTCGGATGATGACGATGGCGAAGGCAAGGGGAAAAAGGAGAAACTGAGCGATGTAGACAACCGCATCGCTATTGTGCGTCTGCGGTATCTAGTCAAATGATCGACTGCCATGCTCATCCCGGCATGCCCTCACCCCCGCCGCATATATTCCTGCCGTTATTTGTTCTTTAGTCGATTATCTTGTACACCCGCGCCTGCCATCTGCCCAACGTTCGCGCCATCCTAACATCTATCATGCAGATATCCATGCGCTTTTGCCCTAAGACTTTCGATCCTGTGTCTTGCGCGACAACTTCCCCGAAACCCGAAACCCAAAACCGATCCCCGAACTTCCAATAGCGTCTGTCAATCGCGCACGTCAGACCGGGATTAGTCCTGGCCCCCGATGCAGTAGTCCAAGGATCGGAGTCGCATTGGGCTACCGTCGGATTGTAAGCCGTCATCTCCCAAATTCCCGCATATTGCAGCTTTTTCCCGCCTACGCTTATTATACCATCAAAATTTGGGTTCGCATACGTGTTTGTATTTCCCCTGCTGGCAATGGAAGAACGGTAGGAAGCGTAACCGGATAATTTCTTCATGACCGCTTCGTACTCGCCCAATTCCAACTGCAGAAAATCGATTTGACTGTAAGCATCTCCTATCTGCCCTAGAATTGAACCCGAAACGCTCCGCAGCTCCTCAGCGCGGCGACAAGCGGCAACCCACGACCCAATCAACAGGCTCAAAACCACCGCCAAAACGATCAAAAAGACAGCCAATGCGCCAATGATAAGCTGCATTTCCTTAAGGGTCCTGGCAGCGTCGATCTCATTCCAATCCCTGATCTGCCTCTCGTTTTCCTGATATTGCATGAAACACCCTCCTATACGCTGGCGAAGCCCGCAGCCAGTGTTCCCAAAAGGGATCAGCACCTTGCCGCAAGCTCTGCATTATAGCCGCACGTATTTTCTCGAATAATGAAAAGGGAATAAGGCATGTTTTGCTATTCTGCCTTGGACTACCTCAACTCCTTTTTCCTAACGCTTTGAGCCATTTCCGCCGCCCGCCATTCATTGAAGGAACATTCACGATAGCCTAATTTCTTCAACTCCTTTACGATGACAGGGTTGCGGGAAGAGGCTGGGTTAGAATCGCCATCCACCAGATATACAGCCTTACCCACCCTCTCTCCAGGCAACGGCTTGAACCAGGGGCAGATTATGAGTCCAGCCTCCACCATGCGCCATATTTTCATATCTTTTTCTAACGGCGCACCACAATCATCGCCTGGGACATTGCACATGGAGCAATAATTACAGGCCAATCGCCAATCGTACATCCAGACCAACCTTCATCTGCGCATCTATTCGCACTTCAATTGCTGCAGTTTCGCATTAGCTAACCGCCAGAATACAAGCCCGGACACCAATTGCGCTATCATGTTGGCAAAATCGTCTATGCCGTTGGTTCTGAGTGCCCATCGCTCCATACACCGGCCTTTTATCAATATCCGGCATTCCACAAGAGGGTCAAGGGGAAACACCTCGTCGGGAGGCTCATTTTCGCCGTTAAAGGGGAGGGGTGGATCAAGGCAAGGCCATTCGGCAATCGCTATTATGCCCTCCCACTCCTCACCATAAGAAAGCCGCACTCCATTATCGTCTATATGCAATTGGCATCCGATCTTCGCCAATTCTATAGCGTCTGCGCACATAGCGGCAAGCCGGGAAAGGAAGTATCTATAATCACTGGACAATGCAATGCTCCTCTCTATGCTCTTGTTGATTCGGCAAACTATGCGGCTCAAACAGCTTCCATAGCTGCCCAAGCTTCACCTTGCCAATCCCCTGCACTTGGGCCAATTCCTTTTTCTCCACATCCCATCGCAATGGCACACGCCCGAAGGCATCATACATATTCGCTGCTAGTTTAGGGCCAACTCCAGGGAGGCTTTGTAATAGATGAAGGCCATAGTCCCTATTGGTCAATGTGCCTCCCCAGGGATTCTCCTGCACCTTTGGCCTGCGAGTGAGGGTTAGATGTTCGGCTTTCCCCGCCCATGATTTTAGGGCCATTATTGCAGATACAGTGTCATTAGAATCGTCTGCCCAATCAATGATGATCCCGTATACATCCCACATCGAATAACATAGATTACGAAAACCGGATCGGTTAAAGGATTTGCCTGCCGTATAGTCGCGCACCAGCTCTCCATCTATCGTCCAGCGAGGACGGCCTTCCAACAATAGCATGGCAATATCCAATTGCCGCATTTGCGCAACTTCTTTGGCTAAACGGCCATCATGCAAACTGGCAATGAAGTCGGCTGGAAAGGCCTTGCGCTGAACGCCGATCAATTTTCCCTGCTCAGAGAAGAGGATGTCGGCTCCAAAATTTTCCGGTATCCATGACAATATGCCAAGCAACTGCAGCTGTTCCGGTTCCGTTGGCGATATCAGAAGCACCCTACCGCCTCCTTGCTTGTTAATCAGGCGCGTACGGGAGTTGGGCAGTGCTGCACAAAGCATCTAGAATCTCTGTGCGTCTCAAGCATGCAGGCAATGCTTTTATGGCGTCCTTGGTCGCGGCATCAATGCCTGTCCCCTCATTTGTTCGTGCTGACGACCATACCAGAAGACGATGAATCAGATGACCGACAGAGCTGAGAGCGTTCCATGCTGCTACGGCATCTTCCGCCTTGATGCGGGCGGGACCGATAGCTTCAAAGGGTTCGTCGGAATCTTCGCGGGGAACACAACGGCAGCACTCGACCCTGTAGCCCATAAGTCGCTCGTCAGTTATCACGCTCAGGGAGTCGGTCGACTCGTCATAACCTTCGTACAATTCGGCGATCTTCAATTGATCTGTCTGCCAGCATAAGGGGCAAGGGGCACACATTTTTAGAAGGGCGAGAAGGCTAGGTTTGCGCTTCTCGCCTTTTACTACGTCATCATTGCTTGCCTCGCCTCTAGGCTTGAACGGTATTATGGTCATAATCCCCACCCTGCCTTCTCGACAAGGTATTGGTATGCGAAATCCTGCATTTTGTCGCCTTGGAAGTATGCCGGACCCCGATCTTTTATTGTCGCGATCCGCCAATCGTCTTTGCGGGGGACGGAGAACAGAAGGACGGTATGAACCTGATTGCCAATGGCCTTCTGTCCTTTGGGCTTGACTCCGAAGGCCCCGTAAGTTGCAAGCACGTCCTGCTGTTTTTCCTTAGAGCTGTCTAAAGGCTCCACTTTATTAGTCAGATAGACATGGGCTTTGGATTTGAAGAGCATTCGGGCAACCCAGGACTGGTAGACTTTATTTATCACCTGCCAGTCGGTCCAGCCAGCGAAGGGCTGCAGATTGCCTTTCTCCCCTTTAAGCTGCTTACGGGCTTCGAGAAAGAATATCCCGATATCCTCCTGCCATATCTGCTGCGTGTACCATGCCTGCACCTGATCCCAGGTTATGTCGATCATGTCCACCACTATCCAGTCATGGTTAGGGCGAATCTTCGGGACCACGATTTTGGCGAAAGACTCACAGTCCTCCCAATCAGGCGCAGGGTAATGTTCGACGTTGGTGAGATCGGAAAAGGACGTTGACAGCATGCGATCTATGGCAAAGTCCGTGTCGAGGACGTAGAACTTCGCGTCAGAGCCAGTCACTTGAGATAGGCGGGCGATGGAAAGCCAGCCGTAGGATTTGCCGGTGCCGAACCCGCCTATCGCCATGATGCGTTCAGGGCTGCGCATAGTGGTGTGTAGGGCCATAATAGCTAATCCCCTTTTTCTTCTTCCTGTTCAATCCTTGCCACAAGGCAATTCCCATCCCATTCGGCAGGCCATTTCTGCGGTATGCCGACCCAACTGCTGCCTACTTGTTGGTACAAGTCAATGTGCAGTTCCCTTCCCAGCCAATCCGCCATAGGCTTGCAATGGATTTTGATACCCCTTTTCCCTTGCGGCGGATAGGTGATCGGGATGTCGTTCACCCCGCCCTGGCAAATAGTCAGGGTTTGTACGCCATCGCGATTGGATAAAGCGACAGTTAGAGTAGCCCACCCCCTATCCTCAAGGTCCTTTTGCGCCTGGGCGCTGAGCTTAAGGCCCCAAGGATATAGGCTGACTACCCGCTTATTAAACCTCCATCTCTTCACTTCTTGCTGCATTGATTGCTCCTCCTCGTGGTGCCGTCTAGTGCCATTACGTTCGGGGAAAAGGAAAAAGGGAGAGGGAATCAGCCTCTCCCTCTTTCATGCTAGGCATTTTTCAGTTGCGCCCATAGGCCGGAAGCGGGATTGATCACCTTCATGAACAAATCGCGGGCCGATGTCGCAAGAGTGGGAATAGCATTTACGACCAGCTTACCGAATTCGTCAGCGTTATTAGCGGCCTTTGCGATTGCGGTCAACTGCATCGCGACAGTAGGATCAAGTCCAGAGAGAGGGGACGCGCTGTTAGCAGAAGAGGCGACAGGCTTTGCAGAAGGGTCAACCGCATCGCCGAAGTCCATGTAGCCCGCCAGGGCTTTGTTGACCTCCTCTTCATCGGCAAACCCCAAGAACGCCGTAGGAAGAAGGCGGGTCCTGACTTTGCCGTCATCCTCTCTTCCGTCACCGAAATTGAGCTTTTCGGCTTCTTCCCTCTTCCAATGGAACTTCGCGCCGATCAGCATGTGGGATTCAAAAGGAGCGATGCCGCGCTTCTCCAAAAGATCCACCATGCCCAATTCGTTCATGCGCTTGATCAGTTTGCCGTAATTGCTGGTCCGATTGAACTTCGGCTTGCCGTACTCGTGCACAATGGTCTTGCCGCCGTCGGGACTAGCCCAACCGTTGCCGACCGACAGCATTAGTTTCTGTTCCCCTACGTCGGGATCATCGGACAGCAGCGTCAAATGGCATAGCATTGACTGCCCCTGATTATAGCTAGCATCGCAGGCGAACTTGCACTCGACGACCATCGCGTCAAAATCATCCGCAAGGCCTGTTGAGACATCGAATAGGTTTGTGTTTTCATCTACTTTGAAACCTAGTGCTGCATACCGCGACCAATCCATGGATGAACCTCCTCTTGTTGTTACCGTTATCTTGTTTGCGCTGTTATCTTGTTTGCGCCTTGTTGTTTGCTACAGCCTTCTTGAACGCCACTTTGGGACTGCCCGACATGACGACTGCCTCTCTCCACCAGCCGGGGAAGAGGAATTTGCTCTTCTTCCACAAGTTCGTCAGAAACTGCGTATCGAGTATGTATATGTCGCAATAATCGTCTTTGCTTCTCATTGCCCTGCCTGTCATTTGAGCGATTGTGCGAACAGTCGTTGCCGCATACCACCGGGACCCGCCTTTGGAATATAGACGTGCATTGGTTTGTTTGTCGCTCAGATCAGGAAAAGGCACTTTCGCGATCACTACTACTCGGCAGTCGTCGTCAGGCAAGTCGACCCCTCGGTCCAGGCTGGGAGCGATCAGGACTGCTGCTGGGGTGCTCTTGAACCGATTCAATATCCGATCCCGTTGTCCGGCCATGCTGTATGTCATCACCCGTTTCGATTGCAGTCCATTCATCAATGCGTTCGTCAGTTCATAGGAGACGGAATGCACCAGGATTCGTTCGTCTGGGTATGCGTCAAGCACTTCTCTGACCGCTGCTACCATTAGAGGCATCTCTTGCTGCTTCCGTTTGTACGACATGTCTGCCCGTGGTAGAACATATATTGGCCTACGCTCCTTGGGGAACGCGTTGGCGACGGATACAACTCTTATTTCATCCGGCGAAAGGCCCAAGTCCTCCGCCATACCGTACGGATCAATAAACGTCGCCGACATGAGTACCCATTTGTTGCAATTCTTCCAGAGCAGGTCTCTTGCGCACCAGTCCACTTTGATTGGCTTAAATACGACCGGCATTGCGTCTGGGTTAGAGGTTTTAGTATAGCAATAGACCCAATCTCCATTCGCCAGTTTGCAATGAGATAACCGCTCATTTAGGCCCGCCAGTTGCCGTTGCCACCGTCTCTCCTTGATAGATCTGACATCGCTCTTCCCTCCCAGCAAATTAATGCGCTTTTTTACGGCATCCAATTCCCCCTTTATTGCAGGCAGAGCTTTCTCTTGAACCCAATCATCCCACGCCTGCGGCACCGTCTTGCGCTCTGGGAGGGTTAGGCTAAGTTTCCTCCTCACCGTCGCGCTAATACGTATTTCGACATGACTCAGCAAAATCCTTTCTAAAGTATCGGCTTCATCTAAAATAATTAACGAAGCTACTTGAAACTGACGAGGGCCATTCATCTCGGTTAGATAATAGGCGGTATTCAAAACGGCTAAAGGGGAAAAAGGAGAAAGAGCTTCAGCTTTTGCGACTTCGTATGCGCAAAGCAAAGGGTTGTCGCATAACGGGCATACCCATTCCCAATGTTTTTCGGTGCAATGCGGAGTAATACATCCTGCCTCCTCATGCGTAAGGTAAATTTTGGTTTTGGAACAATCGGCGCAGGTGATGGAGTCGCCGAATGGGTCTTTCTCGCCTGGGCGAAACCGCTCAGGATATCTCTGAGTGGGGTAATTGCTTCGGCCTTTGAGGAGTTTAGCATAGGGGAAGTCGCGCACCACTTGATCTTGAAGCGTTTTGGTCGTGCACAGGTAAAGGGTTTTGGGAGAGTACAAGCGACGTATGCACTCACCGATCAATGTTTTCCCTGAACCCGTAGGAGCGTCGATGAACACGACTTTGACGGTCGGGTCCTGAATGGCCTCTATAGCCTGCCTAATAGCCGTCCACTGGTGAGGACGCAATGACTGGAATTGAGGCGGCAAAGGCGGATTATCGTTCCGCTGCCACATGGGATCGGATAAGGAAGGTATCTCAGGAGTCATAAACACGGGAATGGGTCGAGGTAATTCAAAAGCAGGCATCTCGTCATCGTCAACAGACGAATCGCTTGTCGACAAATCCAAAGATGGGTATGGCAAACCAGAAGCAATGGAATTGCCTAATTGGTTATTCGGCATGGGGGTGATGGATTCCTTCTGCTGCCTTCCTTCTTCACGATCTTTTTCTGCGATAAGCTCGTTCAATATGCGCTCAGCGTTCAAGTAATAGTCGACGGCAATCGCGTGAGTGCAGAGAAACTGCCCTTTTGACCTACTCTCTCCATATTTAGTATTATGGCATGTGCAATGGAAAGAGCGGGCAGCAGGATCATGCAAAACGGTGTAATAGGGGTAATAGTCGCCCAGTTTACTATTGCCCGCCACCGTATACGTGTTGGTTGTGGCATAAGGCATGACCGTGCGCTGCAAGGCCCTGTCGACTCTGGTTTTGGGGTATTTGCGTCTTATTAGCTGTTCGGCGATGTCCTGCGCCGACTCTTCAAGCGTCATAGGTTCCCAAATGCTCATTCGTCACCCCTGCTTTCCTAGTCAGACTGCTTTTGGTTCGCCAGCCGTTGCGCATATTCGTTCAGGACGCTTATGATGCGGGATCGAAAAGGCTCCCTGAGCGAATCCGTAAGCTGCGCCTGCTGGTCGATGTATTCATACAAATGGTCGTGATCGCCCTCGACGAATGCCTTCTGGCATGTGTCGCGAATCTCGTTGACCAATTCACGGAATGCGTCCAGTTCCTCTTGATATTGTGCTGTCTTGCTTTCCATCGTGATTCGATTCACAACATTATCAAGGGTCGTAGAGGATAAACGTCCAGATAGGTAATGCAGGCGATGGACTATGGCGTCGCGAATAAGATCTGCTGCAGTGCGGTAGTCAGGGATCTTCCGGCTTTCGATCATTGACCCGATCTCGCCCGCTATATAGTCAGGCAGACGAACGTGGTAGACGGTGGAATGTCCCTGCATGTCTTTGCTCTTGGTGTAGAAGTTGTCGACAGAATACGCTCCGTCATCAACCGTCCAGTAATCTACTATAGGCACTACGTTGGAGTTGGTTTTGGGTTTTTTAGCCATGCGAATTCCTCCCGAAAAATATTTTGTGAAGTCGCAAAAACCAGCAGGAATTTCGAGCTTCTGTGGCGAATAACTCCGTCGGGGTTGCAAGGGGCGAACGCGAAGCGGTTGCAGGTTGCAGGTTGCAAGTAGTAAGTTCTTAGTTATTACTTTTTTCTGATTTCCCGTAACCTGCAACCTGCAACCTGCAACCTAACAACCTATAACTTATAACCTGCAACCTGCAACTAACTACTATTAACTTGCAACATGCAACTCACCACCTGCAACTTAGAACTATCAACCTGCAACCTGCAACTATCAACCTGCAACTATCAACCTGCAACTCAGAACTATCAACCTGCAACTCAGAACCATCAACCTGCAATTGTCAACTCGCAACCTTCCACTTGCAACCTTCCACTTGCCACTTGCAACTCACTGCCGCACTCTCTTATTCGGCATACTTCTTGAAAATCCTCTCGCCCAAACCGAACAATTCCCTCTCACTGAAGACGTTAGGAGAGGAGCGCAGCATCTTCAGCGTCGAATTCTATAGAGAAAGGGGGAATGGAGGAGAGGGGTGAATGAAGTGTGGGTATCGGATCATGCCGTAAACAGGTATCGACAACGGTTTCAGGGAACTCGTAAACCGGGGAAAGATCGGACTCGTCGATACATTAGAACTCAAATTCAAAACAACACGCGCCTCAGATACCGGAATAGGGATGGCAGCTTGAGTATTGTTACAGGCGAGTTCGTAGCCATCATGAGGCAAGGCGTTATAACAACAGTAATGGCTCCGAACGAACAGCATGAACGACAAATCGCTGCAAGGCCCGAGCCAATAGAATGGGGATACAAAGACAAAAAAGGCCGATCAGCAGCGAATAAAAGGTAGGGATGATGTTGAACGTTTCGATACTCGGCTTACCTTCTTGGGCACATGGCAAGTCGGAACAGTATATACAAGAAGTCTTGCGCTCTGTTATCAGGAAGCATAGCAATCCTCCCGACAAGCTAGAACAACTATTCGTGAAATGGGGGTTGCGATTCGGCGTACGTCCCGATGTCCTTGCCGCTATTTCGATGCTGGAAACCGGCTGGTGGTGTTTTGGAGGCAATGCGACACCCGACATGAACAATCCGGCAGGCCTCCGATGCAAATGCAATGAAGAGCCAACAGCCTGTCGAATGGGCAAGAATAATGAGATGTACCGCGCTTATCCGACTCTCGATCAAGGGGTTGCCCATTTTGCGGCGCACCTGTACTGCTATACCCATGCCCAAGATTCGGCAGGGGCACAACAATACGATTCTTGCTGGGCGACATGGTATTATCCAACATTGCAGAAAGCGTCTCAATACGGCCTAGCTCCTGACAGTATAGATGCTTGCTATTCTATGTGGCGGGACGGCGTATTGCCTCCAACCACAGGGGGGCAGCAAGCGATTGCGTCAATCAAGAGCATTGTAGAAGAGTTTGAGCGAAGCGCAGACGGAATCATCGTCAAGCCCGATTCTGCCGCCCCCTCTTGGCTATTGCCAATTGGATTAGGGCTATTGGCGATCTTACTATGGCAAGGAGGACAAAGCGATGGCAAATAACGTGTCTTATATCTCAATGCGAGGGCTTCCCTCTTGGGCAAACGGGGACTTAGAGTTGGTCAGAAAGAAAATGGACTTGTATGTTCAGTATAAGACCGGCGATTTGAAGGTTCCCGTAATCGGCAAATACATTAAGGAAGCATATGCAGGCAATGCGAATTCAACACCTGCGATAACCGGCTTTGGCGTTCGACCGGATCTGCTTATGGGCTTGATATGGGCCAGCAATAACTTGTTTGGCTATGGGGGATATCCATTAGCGGGCGAAAAGGACTATGCGATATTGCGGACTAAGGGATTCAAAGACTATAACCCGCTTAATATCGCCTGCGGCCCAATGAACAGAATCATTGCGCCTAAAAATTGGCGCACGGGCGTACTCCTCACGGCAGCAAGGGTGCAATCGTTTTTCAATCAGCCAGGAACAAACGATCATCCCAACGGCTTTCAGTTTGACCCTTGCTATCGTGCTGTCAAACCAAAGCCGGAAGGAGATTGGGAAAAGCTAACGCAAGCCTGGGGTCGGCCTAGCGACGACTTTTACGGCATATGCGCATTGCTCCTTAATAACACTATCAAACAAGGCATTGACGACGTAGCGATTGCGTTAGGCAATAAGGCGTTGTATTACGCCGAACAAATTCGTCTGACTTCTACTGGTAACGGCGACCCTGGCAATGGCGACCCTGGTAATGGCGACCCTGGTAATGGCGACCCTGGTAATGGAGACGATGATGATGGTGATCCCGGCCCAATTGACGATAATAGAATCCCCTTCCTGCCTACGATCAAAGAGCTGGCAGGCCTAGTCGAAAAGTACTGGTGGGTAGGCATTGGAATTACGGGGATCGCTTACTTGGCTTACAACACGAAAATAAAATCGACGGCCAGCAGGAATATCAAGCCACCTGTCGAATAGCACAGCAGAGCGCAAACAGTTTTGAAATTGGCTTTGCGGCTTGGGCTTTGCTGCTCCTCAAATTTGTCGTACGGCGACAGGGGTACGGGGTACGGGTATAGGAATAAGGGGCAGAAAGCAATTGGTTTGCTGGCGAACATGGAACAGGCAGCCATGGATGCGGAAAGTCACAGTACGCATGATGCGTGAGTGCCGACACGCCGCCAGTTTTTAGGCAATTGAAAGATCGGTACGCAAGCCTACGTAACCTCCGTCGGGCAATGCTATCCGATATAAGAAAAGAAGGGGAGTACCAGTCCCCTTCTTTTCGTTTGCGGCTTCTGTAGTTTTTATCTTGTCACCCTGTTACTGATTTAAGCTCTGCCTCTAGCCTGGCCTTCTCCGCTGCTAGCTTTGTCGCTTCCGCTTGCCGAACGTTCAGATCTGATTGCAGTCTGTTTCTTTCTCCTTGCAAGCGAGACACCTCTGCCTCCAGTCGGGCTTTCTCCGCTTGCTTTGCCGCTAGCTGCTGTTGAAGCTCTGCGATAGTCGCCATTTTGTGATCTCCTTTCTAATTAGGAATCTGGGAACTATTGGTTATTAACGGCAGCGCTTTATTGTGGCGCATGGCCCTACCACGCAAGACCTTTACCCGGATCTGTCATCGGATGCGGGATGTCGGGTTCTCCGTAGATCTCTCTCGTCTTTTCGTCAATGCAATAGTGCCCTTTAGGGCACGGCTTTCTGACCGGCGGAATCACTATTATGGGGAATTCGCTGTCTGTTGACTTTTTCCTTGTCGCTACCACTTCATAAATAGCTCCGCGCTTGCCGCTGAAGAAAATGGACATCGCCTGCGCTGTTATTTCTTCAGGAATATCCAT
>Ga0116161_1001551_pt1 | contig 23399 bp, 21 predicted proteins | sample AD_JPNAS3_MetaG_FD_89877 | JGI IMG/M metagenome (GOLD analysis project Ga0116161, IMG submission 89877) | Active sludge microbial communities of municipal wastewater-treating anaerobic digesters from Japan - AD_JPNAS3_MetaG | ecosystem: Engineered > Bioreactor > Anaerobic > Digestate | place... | reverse complement strand
TAAAAATTTATGGATATTTTCGTGGCAATTCTATGGAAATCTTATTCAACACTACTCCATTTTACCTACACCTATTAAAAAGTTCATATATCATTTTATGATTACAAACCGATTATATCAATACAAATCTATCAAAGGTTTACATAGCTCACTTCAAATTATGTCTACCTATAAAATAAAAGCAATTAATGCTGATAAAAGCATTCATGTATTAATAGAAAATAAAGATATCTTACATAGGCAATTTCAGCTCTTTTTTACAGAATTACTACAATACACATCCGAAGAGCGTTCAAAAACACATTAATTTTAGTTGAAATTACTTATTCGGTATTATTTATATTCAGAATATTTTACAAATGAAATGATATGTATACTTTTGCAGAAGAAATTCTATCAATAGAAATCGTATGGGAAACAGTGAAATTATTTTAATAAACATTTCAGGCGACGATCAGCCTGGTGTTACCTCTGCTGTAGCGGGGATTTTAGGCAAATACAATGCTACTATCTTAGATATTGGCCAAGCTGATATACATCATACCTTATCCTTAGGTATACTATTTAAAACGAGCAATAGTTTTGACGCTGCCAATATTCTGAAAGAAGTATTATTTAAGTGTTCTGAACTCAATCTAAATGTTCGTTTTACACCAATTAGTATACCTCAATATAACGAATGGGTGAATCGTCAAGGCTCTGGAAGATACATTGTTACATTATTGGGTAAACTGATTACTGCAGAACAACTATCTATCGTTACAAAAGCTATTTCAGAACAAGAACTGAATATTGACTCGATAAAAAGATTAACGGGACGACCTTCGCTAGAAAACCTAAATGATAATGTGCGTTCGTGTATTGAATTATCCGTACGCGGTGATTTAAAAAATAAAGACCAACTATCATCTCAATTTATGAGCTATGCATCTGAATTAGGAATTGATATTTCTTTTCAAAAAGATGACATGTACAGACGAAATCGTAGGCTTATTTGTTTCGATATGGACTCTACACTTATTCAAACAGAAGTAATTGATGAACTTGCCGAAAAAGCGGGTGTAGGGAAAAAAGTACGTGCTATCACAGAAGCGGCAATGAGAGGAGAAATTGATTTTAACGAAAGTTTTATCAAACGAGTAGCTTTACTCAAAGGGTTAGATGAAAGTGTAATGGAAGAAATAGCTCAAAATTTGCCAATTATGGATGGAGCAAAACGTCTGATGACTATTTTAAAAAAATATGGTTTTAAAATTGCTATTTTATCTGGAGGTTTTACATATTTTGGGAATGCATTAAAAAAACAGTTTGATGTAGATTATGTATATGCCAATGAATTAGAAATTGTAAATGGTAAACTGACAGGAAAACATCTTGGAGAAATTGTGGATGGAAAACGAAAAGCAGAATTATTGCGTCTCATTGCTCAATTTGAAAAAATCGAACTCGAACAAGTAATAGCCGTGGGCGATGGGGCAAACGATTTACCTATGCTGAATTTAGCCGGATTAGGCATTGCTTTTCATGCAAAACCTAAAGTAAAAGAAAATGCCCAACAAGCTATCTCAACTATTGGACTTGATGGCATTCTTTATTTCTTAGGATTTAGAGATATACACATGAACGAATAAATTAATTGCATGGAAAACGCCAAAAGACTGAATAAAGCTATTTCCGAAACTGGTTTTTGTTCGCGTAGAGAAGCCGACAAATTAATTGCTGAAAACCGCGTTCTTGTAAATGGAACAATTGGCAATTTAGGAATGCAAGTAAACGAAAATGATGAAATTAAAGTTGATGGTAAACGTATATCAAAAGAAGTTGAATGCATTTATATCGCATTTAATAAACCTCCGGGTATTACTTGCACTACCGATACATCAATTAAAGACAATATTATCGATTTTATAAATCATCCTCTACGAATATTTCCTATCGGGAGACTAGACAAAGCAAGTGAAGGGTTGATTTTTCTGACCAACGATGGAGACATCGTTAATAAAATTTTGCGTTCAAAGAATAACCACGAAAAAGAATACATCGTAACGGTTAACAAACCGATTACAAGCGATTTTTTACTTAAAATGAGTGCTGGAGTTCCTATTCTTGATACCATTACCAACCCTTGTAAAATTAAAAAAATTAACGAATATACCTTTTCCATTATTCTCACACAAGGTCTCAATAGGCAAATACGACGTATGTGCGAATACCTCGATTATGGTGTAAGTGGATTAAAACGTATTCGCATTATCAATATTTCGCTAGGTAGTTTAAAAAAAGGACAATTTCGGTACTTTACAAAACGAGAGTTGAACGAACTATTGGCTTTGGTAGAGACTTCGTCAAAAACACACGATACATTTTTGTAAAATTGTTTAAAACTTAACACAATAATTAGGATTTTTAATTCGTTTATGTTATATATTTGTATATAATTTGCTAAAAATCTACTTATTATGAAAGTTATAACTTTATTTGCATTGGGTACAATCATGCTACTAAATGCGTGTACATCGACAGAACCAACTGAAAATGCCTTAAAAACTATCACTTTAGAGGAAGGCATGGAGGCACGTGTTGATGAAGAAAATAGTTTTGCCTTCGATTTCCTGCAAGAAACACTTAGCACAACTGAAGAAGACAACGTATTTATATCTCCATTAAGCGTAAGCATAGCAATGGGAATGACGTGGAATGGAGCGAATGGTGCAACAAAAGAAGAAATTAAACAAGCCTTAAAACACCAAGGATTAACTGATGAACAAATTAATCGGTATTATCAAATCCTGCTAAATAACTTACCAAATTTAGATAAAAAAACAAAACTTATTTTGGCAAATTCTATTTGGTATAAAAAGGATTTTCCCATATTAAAAGATTTTCTTGATAAAAACAATGTTTATTTTAATGCCAAAGTGCAAGGTTTAGATTTCTCTAAGTCCGAATCGCTTGATATTATCAACAATTGGTGTGCAGAAAAAACAAATAATTTAATAAAAAAACCTCTTGATCAAATCTCTGATAATTCTATTGCTTTCCTAATTAACGCAATTTATTTTAAAGGACTTTGGAAAAACAAATTTGATAGCAAACACACACAAGAAGCTACATTTACGGCAGAGGATAACACCTCTACTACTGTTGATATGATGAATCAAACAGAAAGTTTTGATTATACCGAAGATGATGATGCTCAATACATTGATTTATCATACGGAAATGGGGCTTTTTCGATGTTGGTGATACTTCCAAAACAAGGAAAAAAAATTAACGATATAGCTCCTAACTTAACAAAAACAAAATGGAAATCAATTATAAGTTCCTTAAACACAGAATCAATTGCACTACAATTGCCCCGCTTTAAGGTACAAAACAAAATGCAACTCAATCCTATTTTAGTGAAATTAGGAATAGAAAAGGCTTTTTTACCAGAGGAAGCAGACTTTTCTGGCATATCGTCTGATGCTCAACTCTATATTTCGCGTGTTATTCATCAAACCTACTGCGAAGTAAACGAAGAAGGAACTGAAGCTGCAGCTGTTACCATCGTAGATGTTGCGGTTACATCTATTCCAATTTTTAAAGAATTCCGTGCTAATAAACCATTTCTTTTCTTGATTCGCGAAAAAAGCACAGGAATCATTGTATTTGCTGGAAAAATCGGCAAAATTGCTAACGAATAATTGCATACCATTTAATATTCAACACATATGAAAGTAATTTATGTAGTTATAGCATTGTTAACATCCCTGTTATATGCGTGTGCTCCGAGTACTGAAAACACCGAAAAATATTCAGTCAATGAACCAATTTTTATGGATGCTACTGAATTTCGCAGTTCTATTGCTATTACACAAGATGTACACCCTATTACATCGTATGGCAAAATTAGTTTCTACAAAGGCTATTTATTCGTGTCAGAACCTCAAAAGGGCATTCATATTATCAATAATACGGATGCCAAAAACCCACAAGTAGTTGGTTATATCGAACTTCTTGGCAATGCTGACATCGCCATTAAAGATGATATCTTGTATGCGGATTCGTATATTGATTTAGTATGGTTTGATATTTCTACTCCAGCTACGCCATTGTTTGTTGGACGACTAGAAAATGTATTTGAACAAGCTTTACCTCCTTTAGAAGATCCTAGTTTTGGTATAGATGGATCAATGGTCTGGGACAGACCAAGCGACCAAGTAATTGTTGGTTGGACAATAGCCACTCGTACAATTAAAACTTCTAACTCTATCTTTTCTGGTTTCCCTTGGTGGTCATCGTCTGACCCAACACCTATAATGGCTGAAAAAGGCTCAACTGGCATTAATGGATCCATGTCACGATTTAGTTTACACGATGATTACTTGTATTCAGTTATTAACAACAATATGAGTATCATTAATTTAAGTGGTGCAGCACCTGTAAAAGCGGTTGACAATATCTACATTGGTTGGGACGTAGAAACCATTTTTTATTATAAAAACAATATGTTTATGGGTACGCCCACAGGCTTGCTCATTTATTCTGTAGAAAACCCTACTCAACCTGTTTTTAAATCGTCTATTCAACACGTTTTCGGATGCGACCCAGTAGTAGTTGAAAATGATATCGCCTACGTAACCATCCATTCGGGTAATGCATGCGGACAAGACGACAATGAATTAATTGCAATTGATGTAAAAGATGTAGAAAACCCAAAACAAGTAGTATCTTATACGATGACCAAACCCAAAGGATTAGGAATTGATAATGGTACATTGTTTATCTGTGATGATGGATTGAAAATATACAAAGCTGATAATCCTCAAACAATTATGGCTAATGAATTAGCCCATTACACCAATATTGATGGATATGATGTTATCCCTTTTCACAATACCTTAATGATGATAGCCTCAGACGGCATTTACCAATACGATTATTCAGACTTAAACAATATACATCAAATTAGTTTTTTACCCATGAGTAACGAAAAAGAAGAGTAAAACATCATTACCTCTTCTTTTTACAACATACAATGAGACTATTCAGATACTCTCATTGTATGTGAAATCGGGGTTTACTCAAATTCTAGGTAAATACCTTCAAAATCTTTTTTTAGCTGTTGTTTTTTAGCACTACTCCACAAAGTCATATCTAATAGACGTATAACTTTCAGATTAGGTAATTGTTTTAAAAACTTAGGTAAATCTTGCAAATAATGATTTCCTGATAAATCTAAACAATACAATTGTTGGCATTGCAATATCTCCTCTGGAATAACCGCTACCCTATTAAAACTGATATCTAAACAAGTAAGGTGCTGAAATTGAGCAACCTCCTTGGGTATAGCAGTATATTTGGGCGAAGAAAAAGATAAAACTAAACAATGTACATTCTCTTTATTTGCTAATGCCTTTTCAATAGACTGAAACTGCATTTCCATTGCACAATCTACACAACAATCTGTCGTATCAACCAATAAAGGGCGTAAAGATGGCGGTTCCTCCGTAATTACTTCATTTTGAGAAAAAAGATACAAACATGAAAACAAAGTAATAAAAATGACAAGTAGTGTTTTTTTCATAATGATTCAATTTAAATGAGTTACTGATATCATTCAATTGCTTGAATAGCACAAATATACATCTCTTTTCATTTTATACAAAAAAAATACTGACTGAAAAAATTTTCAATCAGTATTTCAATATTACCATAAAAATAAAATTAATCTAACTTTAAAGACGCCATCACGGCTTTTATTTTTTCATCAGCCACTTGATTTGCCTTTTCATAATCTTTTCTATTTTTTAATTCTCCACGTACTTCTATATAAAATTTAATTTTAGGTTCTGTACCAGATGGACGCACAGAAATTTTAGTACCATCTGCTGTAAAAAATTGAAGCACATTGGAGGTTTCTGGCATTTCCATCGCATTAGTAGTACCAGCAGATACATCTATTAAACGCAAGGTATCATAATCTTTTATGACAATTACTTGTGAACCAGCAATTTCTTTTGGTGGTTTGCTACGCAAATTAGACATAATTTTTTTGATTTCTTCTGCACCACTTTTTCCTTTCTTAACAATAGAAATTCCTTTTTCTTTGGAGAAACCAAATTCTAAATAAATATCTTGAATAAGTTCAAACAAGGATTTACCATTATCTTTAGCCCATGCTGCAATTTCTGCCATCAAGGTACAAGCAGATACAGCATCTTTGTCTCTCACAAAATCTTGAGCCAAATACCCATAACTTTCTTCTCCTCCACCAATATATTGTAACTTTCCTTCATTTTCACGAATGATGGCTGCTATCCATTTAAAACCTGTGTAACAATCAAAGTAATGTAATTTGAATTTTTTAGCAATATCTACAATTAATTCTGTAGTAACAATAGTTTTTACTACATATTGTTTGCCGTTTAATTTACCCAATTCTTTCCATCTACGAATAATATAATACGTAAATAATAAAGCTGTTTGATTACCATTTACTAATACGAATTTTCCTGTATCATCTTTTACAGCTATACCCAATCTATCGCCATCAGGATCGGATGCCATTACTAAATCTGCATCGACTTCTTCTCCTTTTTCTACAGCCATTTTAAGTGCTGCTGGTTCTTCTGGATTTGGTGAATATACGGTTGGAAAATCGCCACTCACCACATCTTGTTCGGGCACATTAATAATGTTAGTAAAACCATAAGCTTTAAGAGCTGCAGGCACTAAACGTACAGTTGTTCCGTGAATAGGTGTATATACAATTTTCATATCACTGTTTCTTTTTATGGAATCAGGAGATAAAGAAATCGTATTAATTTTATTAAGATAAATATCATCAATCTCTTTTCCAATTATTTCAATCAAAGCAGGATTGCCTTTAAATTTAATATCATCTACTGATTTAATGGCATTTACCTCGCGAATAATGTTCGTATCATGTGGTGCCAACACTTGTGCTCCATCATTCCAATACGCTTTGTATCCATTATATTCTTTAGGATTATGACTTGCGGTAAGCATTACACCACTTTGGCAACCTAAATGTCTAATAGCAAACGATACTTCTGGTGTAGGTCGTAAATCCTCGAACAAATACACTTTTATTCCATTTGCTGAAAAAATATTAGCAGCTGTTTCGGCAAACAAGCGACTATTATTCCGACAATCATGCCCTAACACAACCTTAATAGATGAATTTTTACCAAACTCTTTAATCAAATAATTAGCTAAACCTTGTGTTGCTGCACCCATTGTATATATATTCATACGATTAGTGCCAACACCCATAATGCCACGTAAACCACCTGTGCCAAATTCTAAGTCTTTATAAAATGATTCTATTAAATCGGTAGTATCATTATTATCAAGCATAGCTTTTACTTGTTTTTTGGTCTCTTCGTCATAATTTCCATCAAGCCATCGTTGAGCTTTCGCTCTTACTTCTAAAACTAATTTATCTTCCATTATTGTTTTATTAAAAAATTGAGGCAAAAATACGTTTTTTTTTCAAAATCAGCCCTTGAAATATAAAAAAAATGTAATTTTTTCAGGATTGTACATTTTTTAAGGCAAATCACTTTTATTTTAAAAATAAATACCTATCTTTGCAACTAAATTATTGATTTAAACAATGAAAACACGTCTAACCGTCATTTTAAGCATTATTATCCTCGTGGTCAGTTCCATAAGGTGAGATGGTTATGTGTGTATTTTTCTATATGTGATAAGCCTTCTCACCTGTGTGGTAGGGCTTTTTTTATTTTTATATATTTTAGGTAAATAACAAACATTGTAATGAAACAACAACTAAGAAGTGCTACAAGCACACAAGGCAGAAGAATGGCAGGAGCCAGAGCATTGTGGCGTGCCAACGGTATGCAAGAAAATCAAATTGGGAAACCCATTATTGCAGTTGTCAATTCGTTTACTCAATTTGTACCAGGTCATGTTCATTTACACCAAATAGGTCAGTTGGTAAAACAAGAAATTGAAAAATTAGGCTGTTTTGCAGCTGAATTTAATACCATAGCCATTGATGATGGTATTGCTATGGGACATGATGGTATGTTATATTCGCTTCCAAGTCGTGATTTAATAGCTGATAGCGTTGAATACATGGTAAATGCACACAAAGCAGATGCGATGGTATGTATAAGCAATTGCGACAAAATTACTCCAGGTATGTTAATGGCTGCAATGCGATTAAATATTCCTACAATTTTTGTTTCTGGGGGTCCAATGGAAGCTGGAGAACTTGACAACAAGCATTTAGATTTGATTGATGCCATGATACAATCAGCAGATCCAAGTGTATCTGACGAGGAAGTTGATCGAATTGAACGGGCAGCCTGCCCTACCTGTGGGTCATGTTCAGGAATGTTTACTGCAAACTCTATGAATTGTTTAAACGAAGCTATTGGTTTAGCATTACCAGGTAATGGAACTATTGTTGCCACACATGCTAATCGAAAACAATTATTCATTGAGGCAGCTAAAATGATTGTTGATAATACGTATAAATATTACGCAAATGGAGACGATAGTGTTTTACCACGTTCTATAGCTACACGAGATGCTTTTTTAAATGCAATGGTACTGGATATAGCTATGGGTGGATCTACAAACACTATTTTACATACTTTAGCCATTGCATACGAAGGGAATGTTTCTTTCAATATGGATGATATTGATGCCTTATCTCGTAAAACACCCTGCTTGTGTAAAGTTGCTCCTAATTCACAAAAATACCACATTCAAGATGTTAACCGTGCTGGCGGTATTTTAGGTATTTTGGCAGAGTTGGCAAAAGGGAACTTAATTAATACGAGCGTTAAAAGAGTAGATGGTTTAACATTGCAAGAAGCTATTGACAGGTATGATATAACAAGCCAAAGTGCAAGCGAATTAGCCATTAAGAAATATAAAAGTGCACCTGCTCACCGTTTTAATTTGGTTATGGGTTCGCAAGAAACATACTATCCAGCTTTAGATACTGATCGTGAAAATGGATGTATCAGAAGTGTAGATAAAGCCTATACAAAAGATGGTGGACTAGCTATTCTGAAAGGAAACATTGCTATTGACGGCTGTGTAATTAAAACAGCAGGAGTAGATGAAAGTATTTGGAAATTTTCAGGCACAGCCAAAGTATATCAGTCGCAAGATGATGCATGTTATGCTATTTTAAAAGGAGATGTAAAAGCAGGTGATGTTGTAGTTATTACACACGAAGGACCCAAAGGAGGTCCAGGAATGCAAGAAATGCTATACCCTACCTCCTATATCAAGGCTAAACACTTAGGCAAAGAATGTGCGCTGATTACAGATGGACGTTTCTCGGGAGGAACTTCTGGTTTATCTATTGGACATATTTCGCCTGAAGCTGCAGCTGGTGGTGCTATTGGTTTAGTAAAAGACGGCGATATTATTGATATAGATATTCCAAATAGAAGTATCAATGTACGTATTTCAGATAATGAACTAGAAAATAGACGAAAAGAAGAAGAAGGTAAAGGTAAAGAAGCTTGGAAACCTATCCGTGACAGAAAAATTTCTACAGCACTAAAAGCCTATGCAAGCATGGTAACATCTGCTGATAAGGGGGCTGTACGAGTCGTTGAGTAATCTTTACTAAGATACTCTTTTATTCTTTTTGTTTACAATTATACTATTTCAATTTTATTGATTTTATATAAACTATATAATATGGAAAAAAAAACAATGCAAGGTTCATACGCCTTATTGGAATCCCTTTTAAACGAAGGTGTTGATACTATCTTTGGCTACCCTGGAGGTGCCATTATTCCAGTATTTGACGCTATGTACGATTATTACGATAGGCTACGTTATATCTTAACTCGCCACGAACAAGGAGCCACACATGCAGCGCAAGGCTATGCCCGCGTATCGGGTAAAGTTGGGGTATGTATTGTAACATCTGGTCCAGCTGCCACCAATGCAGTAACAGGCATTAGTGATGCTATGCTAGATAGTACCCCTTTAGTTGTAATTACAGGACAAGTAAGTGCCGCTTTATTAGGAACAGATGCTTTTCAAGAAATAGATGTAGTAAGTATTACCCAACCCATCACTAAATGGAGTTATCAAATACGCAAAGCAGATGAAATAGCATGGGCAGTAGCACGAGCATTTTATATTGCACAAAGTGGACGACCAGGACCTGTTGTATTGGATATTGCTAAAAATGCACAATTGGAAAACGTAGATTTTATTCCACAAAAATGTACATTTATTCGTAGTTATATTCCTACATGTAAACTTGATGATACGGTAGCCAAACAAGCTGCAAAATTAATTAATGAAGCAAAAAAACCTTTTGCTTTAGTTGGTCAAGGTGTTACGCTTGGAAATGCTGAAGATGAATTACTAGCATTTATAGAAAAAGCAAACATTCCTGCGGCATGGACATTATTGGGAGAATCAGCAATGCCAACCGACCATCCTTTAAACAAAGGTATGCTGGGAATGCACGGAAATATCGGACCAAACCTTAAAACCAACGAATGTGATGTATTAATTGCTATCGGTATGCGTTTTGACGACCGTGTAACAGGGAATTTAAATGAATATGCTAAACAGGCTAAAGTTATTCACTTTGATATTGATCCTGCTGAAATTAACAAAAACGTACAAACAGAAGTAGCCGTTTTAGGAGATGTAAAAACAACACTTCCTGCAGTAACACAATATCTTGTGAAAAATTCTCATACAGAATGGATAGCATCTTTTAAGGAACATGAACAAAAGGAGTACGATTTTGTCATTCAAAAAGAAACAGAATCTACCGAGGGTGCTATCAAAATGGGTGAGGTTGTTTTAAAAGTATCTAAAGCTACCAACCATAGTGCTATTTTAGTAAGTGACGTAGGTCAAAACCAAATGATGGCACATCGTTACTTCCGTTTTACACAAAAACGGAGCAATGTTACCTCAGGAGGATTAGGAACAATGGGCTTCGGTATCCCCGCAGCAATTGGTGCAAAAATAGGTGCCCCTAATCGTACCGTATGTTTATTCTGTGGCGATGGAGGTTTCCAAATGACAATACAAGAGTTAGGAACTATTATGCAAGAAAAAATTGGCGTAAAAATGATTATTTTAAACAATCACTTTTTAGGAATGGTACGACAATGGCAAGAACTTTTTCACCAAGAACGCTATTCATCAACACCAATGGAAAATCCAGACTTTATAACGATAGCCAAAGCATACAATATTAATGGAAAAGAAGTGTCAGAACGACATGAATTAGATATGGCAATCAAAGAAATGTTAGCAGACGATAAACCGTATTTGTTGGTAGTAAATGTAGAAAAAAACAACATGGTTTACCCAATGATTCCTGCAGGAGCAGCCGTTACAAACATTTTATTAGGAGAATAACTTATGGAAAAAAAACTTTATACAATCACGGTATTTTCAGAAAATATGCCGGGTATTTTAAATCAAATTACCATTGTATTTACTCGTAGACAGCTGAATATTGAAACTCTTTCTGTTTCTCCTTCTGCTCTCAAAGGAATACACAAATTTACCATTACTGTTGAAACTACCTTAGATGTTGTTCGAAAAGTAGTAACTCAAATTGATAAACGTATTGATGTAATTAAAGCTTATTACAACACTGATGATGAGTTAGTTGTACAAGAAATTGCATTATACAAAGTAGCCACTGACAAGGTGTTGGAATTAGGAGGTATCGAACAGCTTATTCGTAAGCACAATATTCGCATCTTAGAACTCACCCCAACCTGTATTGTGTTTGAAAAAACAGGAATGTACGAAGAAACACAACATTTGTTTGAAGAGCTACAAAATTCTATCGGAGTATTACAATTTATTCGTTCTGGTAGAGTGGCTATTACAAAAAGTAAGGTCGAACGACTTAGTGATATGTTGGCTTCTATCGAAGAATGCATTAAACAACAAAAAATAGTAAAGTAAATTCGAAAGTAAAAGATAGTCTTTGCACGACAAATTAGCATAAATATTTGCCAAAACAATAAAAAAAAAGTAATTTTGTCGTGCTTTTCTACAAAATAATTTGTAGAGATGTTTAAACCAAATTAAAAAGAACTAATTACCTTTTAATAAATAAAATAATAGTAAAATGGCACAAATGAATTTTGGCGGCGTAGTAGAAAACGTAGTTACCCGCGAAGAGTTTCCTTTAGAAAAAGCACGCGAAGTGCTAAAAAATGATACCATTGCAATTATCGGTTATGGTGTTCAAGGTCCTGGTCAATCGCTTAACTTACGTGATAATGGATTCAATGTAATCATTGGACAACGTAAAGGTGGAAAAACATGGGAAAAAGCAATTGCTGACGGCTGGGTTCCTGGCGAAACATTGTTTGACATCGAAGAAGCTTGTCAAAAAGCAACCATTATTCAATATTTATTGTCAGATGCAGCTCAAATTGAAGTGTGGCCTCGCATCAAACCATACCTAACTGCAGGAAAAGCCTTGTATTTCTCTCATGGTTTTGGTATTACTTACAAAGAACGTACTGGCATTGTGCCTCCAGCTGATGTAGATGTTATCTTAGTTGCACCTAAAGGTTCTGGGACATCACTTCGTCGTATGTTCCTTCAAGGACGTGGATTAAATTCATCTTACGCAATATTCCAAGATGCTACAGGCAAAGCTTTTGAACGTGTTGTAGCTTTAGGTATTGGTGTAGGTTCTGGTTACTTGTTTGAAACTACTTTCAAAAAAGAAGTATATTCTGATTTAACTGGCGAACGTGGTACATTAATGGGTGCCATCCAAGGTATTTTGTTAGCTCAATATGAAGTGTTACGCGAAAACGGACATTCTCCTTCTGAAGCGTTTAACGAAACAGTAGAAGAATTAACTCAATCATTAATGCCATTGTTTGCAGAAAACGGAATGGACTGGATGTATGCTAACTGCTCAACTACAGCTCAACGTGGTGCATTAGATTGGATGACTCCTTTCCACGATGCTACTAAACCTGTATTCAAAAAATTATACGAAGAAGTTGCTTGTGGTAACGAAGCTCAACGCTCTATCGATACAAACTCTAAACCTGATTACCGCGAAGGTTTAGAAAAAGAACTTAAAGCACTTCGCGAAAGCGAAATGTGGCAAGCAGGTGCTGTAGTACGTAAATTGCGTCCAGAAAATAAATAATAACGCATTTAATTGCACTTTTTAAAAGCGGACACTATCCAAAAGATATTTGTCCGCTTTTTTTTGTTCATAAACTTTTCAACAAACTAACAAAATGAATTGGCTATTGACAAAAAAAATTATACTTTTGATGTTCAATTAAACTGATACAACTATGGCGACAAAAGACACTGAAAATCAACCAAAAGTGAATGTAGAAAAATTAAAAGCACTTCAATTAGCGCTTGATAAGATTGAAAAAGACCACGGAAAAGGCACCATTATGAAAATGGGTGATAAAACGGTAGTAGAAGTAAACACGATTTCTACAGGTTCTATTGGACTAAACGTTGCTTTAGGCGTTGGTGGTTTTCCTCGTGGAAGAGTAATAGAAATTTTTGGTCCTGAATCGTCTGGTAAAACAACCCTAGCCATTCATGCTATAGCTCAGGCACAAAAAGCTGGTGGAATCGCTGCTATTATTGACGCTGAACATGCATTCGATCGTTTCTATGCCGAAAAATTAGGGGTTGATATCAATAATCTACTTATTTCTCAACCAGATAACGGAGAACAAGCTCTCGAAATTGCCGACCAACTCATTCGCTCCTCAGCAGTAGATATAGTAGTTATAGACTCTGTTGCCGCCTTAACACCAAAAGCTGAAATTGAAGGCGATATGGGTGATTCAAAAATGGGATTACAAGCACGACTAATGTCGCAAGCATTACGTAAACTTACAGCCAATATTAACAGAACAAATACAACGTGTATATTTATTAACCAATTACGCGATAAAATTGGCATTACATTTGGCAATCCTGAAACAACTACGGGGGGAAATGCACTGAAATTCTACGCTTCTATTCGTTTAGACATTCGTCGTATAGGACAAATTAAAGATGGAGACGAAGTGATTGGCAATCAAACACGCGTAAAAATTGTAAAAAATAAGGTAGCTCCTCCTTTCCGTAAAGCTGAATTTGATATCATGTTTGGTGAAGGAATTTCTATTGCAGGAGAAATTATTGATTTAGGAGTTGAACAAGGCATTATTAAAAAAAGCGGATCGTGGTTTAGCTACGGCGACACCAAACTAGGACAAGGTAGAGATGCTGCTAAAAAAGTAATGATAGACAATCCAGAATTAGCTGCCGAATTGGAACAAAAAATAATGGAAGCTTTAGCAAAATAAAGTTCCATATCAACACACATTTACGCAAAGAACACACATGAAAAAAGAATCGGAAATGATATATGGCATGCATGCCATTATCGAAGCCATTGATGCCGGCAAGGAAATTGATAAAATTATCATGAAAAATGATATGCAAGGACGCTTGTCTCACGACTTGTTTAAGGCAATTGAGGGTAGAAATATACCCATTATGCGTGTTCCTGTCGAACGCTTAGACAGAATTACCAAGAAAAACCATCAAGGAGTAATTGCTTTTACAATACCGGTTGCCTATCAACATATCGAAGATATTATCCCTACCCTCTATGAAGATGGAAAAGCACCATTTATTATAGTACTTGACGGTATAACCGATGTACGTAATTTTGGAGCCATAGCACGTACCTGCGAATGTGCAGGTGTACATGCCATTGTTATTCCCGAAAAAAATAGTGCTTCTATCAATGCAGATGCCATAAAAACTTCGGCTGGAGCATTACTCAAAATACCTGTTTGTCGAGAAAAAAACTTGACCAATGCCATAAAATTCCTTAAAAACTCTGGTCTAAAGATTGTGGCTACATCAGATAAAGCTGATGATAATTATACGGATATATCATACACAGATGCACTTGCTATTGTAATGGGGGCTGAAGATATAGGTATTTCTATCGAAAACCAACGTTTGTGCGATACTATAGTTAAAATTCCGATAGTGGGCACTATTTCGTCTTTAAATGTATCTGTAGCCACTGGTATTATGGCGTATGAAGTACTGAAACAACGCTTGTAAGAAGATGAATGTACTATTCGAAGATAACCATATAATTGCTATCAACAAATCGTGTTCAGATATTGTACAAGGCGATAAAACGGGTGATACTCCTTTGGTTGAAAAGGTGAAAATTTACCTCAAAGAAAAATACAATAAACCTGGCAATGTATTTTGCGGTGTTACTCATCGACTCGATCGTCCTGTGAGTGGTATTGTGCTATTTGCTAAAACGAGCAAGGCTCTTACCCGATTAAACGAAATGTTACGCGAACGCGAAATAAAAAAAACCTACTGGGCTATTACAAAAAACCGACCAGCTAAACCAGAAATGCTATTAGAGCACTACCTGCTTCGCAACGAAAAGCAAAATAAATCGTATGCCTATGATACGCCTAAAGGCGATGCAAAAAAAGCAACTCTTACAATTAAAGAATTGGCTACCAGCACCAATTATACATTACTTGAAGTAGATTTACAAACAGGCAGACATCACCAAATTCGTTGTCAATTAGCACATATCGGTTGCCCAATAAAAGGGGACTTAAAATATGGCTTTGCACGCTCAAATCCTGATGGAGGTATTAGCCTGCACGCCCGACAAATAAATTTTATACATCCAGTAACCAAAGAACCAATTGAGATTATTGCCCCAACACCAGAAGATAATCTTTGGAAGGCTTTTGAAGACATGATAAGAAATGCATAAAACAATTCTTTCGGGCATAGTACATGAAATTCCTGAAGATATAGCAAAAATATTGCTTGAAAATGATGCTATTCTTGACAAGTGGAATGCACTTACACCTATACAAAGAAATGAATGGATTTGTTGGGTTACATTGTAAAAAAAGAGCAAACAAGAGCAGAACATATTATACGTATGATGGATGAATTAAAAGCAGGGAAAGGTAAACCGTGTTGTTGGCCAGGATGTCCACACAGACGTTCATCTGCTCAAAAATGGTTTACTAACAAATCTATGTAATCAGAAAACAAAAACGAGGTTGTAACACATAATTACAACCTCGTTTTTTTATAAAGTAAAAAACTATCTTAGTCTTCTAACAAAATCTCCATAATAGTAACAGCAGCTTTTGCAACCGATGTTCCAGGACCAAAGATGGCAGCAACACCTGCTTGATATAGATAATCATAATCTTGTGCAGGAATTACCCCACCCGCTATTACAATGATATCTTCACGTCCCAAGGCTTTTAGTTCAGCAATAACTTGTGGTACTAAGGTTTTGTGACCTGCAGCTAATGATGAAACGCCCATTATGTGTACGTCATTTTCAACAGCCTGTTTGGCTGCTTCGGCTGGCGTTTGGAACAAAGGTCCCATATCCACATCAAAACCACAATCGGCATACCCTGTGGCTACAACTTTTGCACCGCGGTCGTGTCCGTCTTGACCCATTTTGGCAATCATAATACGTGGCTGACGACCTTCTTTTTCAGCAAATTTTGCTGTTAATTCGCACGCTTTCATAAAGTCTGCGTCATTTTTTGTTCCTGCACTATACACTCCTGTTATGGTTCTAATGGTTGCTTTATATCTTCCTACTATCACTTCGCATGCATCTGAGATTTCGCCCAATGTTGCACGCACTCTAGCTGCTTCTACAGCTAACTCCAACAAGTTTCCTTCGCCTGTTTCTACACATTTGGTAATGGCAGCTAAGGCATTTTTTACAGCGGCATTATCTCTGGCTTGTTTCAATTGAGTTAAACGCTCAATTTGTTGTATGCGTACGGCTGTATTATCAACTTCTAAAATATCCAAAGGATCTTCTTTTTCTAAACGGTATTTGTTGGTTCCAACAATGGTTTGCTGACCCGAGTCGATACGAGCTTGGGTACGAGCAGCAGCCTCTTCGATACGCATTTTTGGAATACCTGTTTCGATAGCAGCAGCCATACCACCCAATTTCTCAACTTCTTCAATTAAAGCCCACGCTTTTTCAGCCAATTCATTCGTTAAAGACTCTACGTAATACGAACCTGCCCAAGGGTCAACTTCGCGACAAATATCCGTTTCTTGTTGAATATAAATTTGTGTGTTACGAGCAATACGAGCCGAAAAATCTGTTGGTAAAGCAATAGCCTCGTCAAGTGCATTGGTGTGCAATGATTGTGTATGTCCCAAGGCAGCCGCCATTGCCTCAATACACGTACGACCAACGTTATTAAATGGATCTTGCTCTGTTAGCGACCATCCAGAAGTTTGCGAGTGGGTACGCAAAGCCAAAGATTTTGGGTTTTTAGGATTAAATTGTTTTACAATTTTTGCCCATAGCAAACGAGCTGCACGCATTTTAGCAATTTCCATAAAGTGATTCATGCCTATTGCCCAGAAAAATGATAAACGAGGAGCAAACGAATCGATATCCATACCTGCATTTACACCCGCACGTAAGTACTCCAATCCATCTGCCAAGGTATATGCTAACTCAATATCAGCAGTAGCACCAGCTTCTTGCATGTGGTATCCCGAAATAGAAATTGAGTTGAATTTAGGCATATTTTTTGACGTATATTCAAAAATATCAGCAATAATCTTCATCGAAAATTTAGGTGGATAAATATACGTATTACGCACCATAAATTCTTTCAAAATATCATTTTGGATAGTACCTGACAATTCTTCAAGTTTAGCACCTTGCTCTAATCCTGCATTGATATAAAAAGCTAACACAGGCAATACAGCACCATTCATCGTCATTGATACAGACATTTTATTCAATGGAATACCATCAAACAACACTTTCATATCTTCGATTGAACAGATAGATACACCAGCTTTACCCACATCACCTACTACCCTCTCGTGGTCGGCATCGTATCCACGGTGAGTAGCTAAGTCGAAAGCAACAGACAATCCTTTTTGACCAGCAGCTAAATTTCTACGGTAAAACGCATTTGATTCTTCTGCAGTAGAAAATCCTGCATACTGACGAATAGTCCAAGGTTGCATAGCATACATTACACTATAAGGTCCACGTAAATAAGGAGGTAAACCCGCAGCATATTGTAAATGTTGCATACCATTTAGGTCTTGTTTTGTGTAAAACGGTTTCACAGGAATTTGCTCAGGTGTTACCCAAGTACTTTCCGCTTGTGTACCAACGCCTGATGAAACAGCGATGTTTGTAATGTCAATACTTTTAAAATCAGGTTTCATGTTCATTTTTTTTAATTTATGAGCCATTCAGGAATGTACTCAATTTTATTATTCATTTTTATTATTTCTCAATTATTTATGCAATTGGAATTAGGATAAATACCGCTACATCCCAAACAGCATGCGACACAATGAGTGTTACAATATTTTTGTGGTATTTGTACAATATGCCCCAAAACAATCCACACACCATGGCTGCCATAATTAACATAAAATTAAACGACCAGATATGTACTAAGGTATAAATTAACACAGTAATCAATACAGCAAACCAATCGCCATATCTTGCACCAAGTTGTTTTTGCACATATCCACGCCAAAATATTTCTTCAGCAGGACCAATCAGCACAGTAAGTAATACGCCTACTAATACCAAATTTTGTCTTTCTTTCATTCCATAAATGCCTTGTATTTGAGTGCCAGCAAAATCAAACCATTGGGTAGATAAATAATTACCTACTACAAACACCCCATACAAAACAGCAGCAGACATAAGTCCTATTACAAGATCTTTAACATTGAAAGAGAATTGTTTGCTAAAATTTTTATCCAAAAAAGCACTCATAGCCCACAAAATTGCAGCTGAACAAGCCATTGCTATCCAAAAATTAATATGGATAGATGTCCATGGCGAAAACATAATAAACCACAGAACAGCAGCAAGCAATGACGCTAATAATACTTTTTTCATATCCAATATCCATTAAAAATTCCAAGAGCATACATCAATGTAAATGCCATCACCAATTGAGCTGACATAGCATCTAAATCTTTGATAATCTCAGGTTTATCAATCTTAGCTTGTTTTATTAAATTGATATTCTTTTTTGCAAGGGGCAAGGTTACTATTACCAACAATGCCAAAGGCGATATCATATTTAATAATAAAGATATTGCCACAGCCACATACGCTCCAATAGCTAAAAAGGTATATTGAATGCGCGAACCTTTTTCGCCAAGCAACAAGGCTTGTGTTTTGATATTTGCCAATTTATCATCTCTCATATCACGTGTGTTGTTTGCATGTAAAATATTCACAACCAAAAAAGCAATCGGAATACTTAACACTACAACCTCCCAATATAATTGATTCGTCATTACAAAGGCTGTTCCTAAAGCAATGAGCGGTCCGTAAATAACAAAAATCAAGACATCGCCCAAAGCCATATACTTTAGTTTGTAATAAAAAAATGTACCCAAAGCACCAACGATACCAATCCATAGCAAATCGTTGCCTGTTTGCGACCATAAAAACAAACCGAGCAAAATACCCATACATAATACGATTATTCCAAACCAGAATATTGTTTTGGGCGTAAATACACCATCTACCAACATACGGCTCGAACCGAGCGATTCCTTTCTATCTACTTTATACATGTAATCGAAATAATCGCCAATAAGATTTCCGCTTGCTTGAAACAAGACAGCACCCAATAAAGCAGCTACTCCATACCCCCAATGGATGGACTCTATGCTATCTTGCATGTAAAAAACATACGCCATAGCAAACAAAGCGGGCATTGCCGATGCCGGAAACGACCATGGGCGTGTAGCTATTATCCAATTTTTTGTAGTTGGACTCATCTCTATTGATTGATAGTTAATAAACCGTTAAACGTACGTAAAGTATCCAACACATTGGATTTAACATTGATAAAATGCTCAATACCATAGGCTTTTAATTCATCAGTACAAGCTGGAGCTCCTGCTACTACTAAAATAGCGTTTCCTTTTGCCAAATCAAAAGCTTGAGGGGCTAATTCAGCATATTCATCATCACTTGAGCATAATACCACTATATCAGCATTGGCTTTTTTAGCCGCTGCTATACCTTCTTCGATGGTTTTAAATCCTAAATTATCTACTACATCATACCCTGCACAAGCAAAGAAATTGCACGAAAACTGAGCCCTTGCCAAACGCATAGCCAAGTTACCAATGGTTAGCATAAATGCTTTTGGACGCTTAGTTGCTTTTTCGGTAGCAAAACGTAAGGATTCAAATTCATCAGCTGCACGTACTGCACATAACTGTTCGATAGATGTATTATGTGTGCAACAAGATGATGCATTATTATCTTTTTGAACTTTAGTAATTGCTTGCTCGTTGAAATTAGGAAATTGATTTGTTCCAAGTAACACTTCACGGCGAGATGAAACATTTTTTAAACGCGTACTTGCAGTTTTTTTAATTGCTTTTTGTACATTACCTGCTACAATAGCTGCATAAAAACCACCATTTTCTTCTACTTCTAAAAATAATTTCCAAGCTTGTTGAGCTATTTCATTGGTTAATGTTTCGATATAGTACGAACCAGAAGCTGGGTCAGCCACCTTATCAAAATTTGATTCTTCTTTCAATAATAATTGTTGGTTACGAGCAATGCGTTCTGAAAAATCATCTGATTTTTTGTACACAGAATCGTAAGGCAATACGGTTAGCGAATCTACCCCACCCAACGAAGCACTCATAGCTTCCGTTTGTGTGCGAAGCATATTTACATTGGCATCATATACTGTTTTGTTAAATTCTGATGTTTGTGCATGAATGCGTATTCTGGCAGCACATTTGCAAATACCATTTACTGTATTATCACAATTAGGACGACGACAAATTGGTTGGTATGCATCTACAATCAATGCCCACAACAATTTGGCAGCACGGAATTTGGCAATTTCCATAAAATAATTGCCACCTACACCAAAATTAAATTTAATTTTTTTAGCAGCCAACGATGTATCTACACCTGCCTCTACCAATAATGAAAGATATTGATTTCCCCAAGCCAATGCATATCCTAACTCTTGAGCTATATAAGCTCCAGCATTGCTTAAGGTTGTAGCATTAACACCCACAACACGGTAAAAAGGAAGAGGAGCAATTGCATCAATAATTGCTTTTGCCATCGATACGATACTTGCTTTATCATATTCTTTACCACGCAATAACATAGCATTCATAGCATCAAAGTTGATGGAGCCATGCAATTTAACTAAGTCATATCCTTTTGACTGAAAATAGGCTACCAATAAACGACCTAATTCAGCAGCATGATCGGTGCAAATACTAAAATTTAACTCTACACAATCAGCAGCAATACCTTTTAAAAGTGATTGGATATAGCTACTTGACAAATCTTGATAGCTAATTTTAAAACCAAGCGAAGTAATTCCCTTGTTAAGAACATCCAATGCTTTTTTGTTCGCCTCATCCACATTTTCTACTACAATATCCTGACGAACATACCAATCATTGTTAGCCTTTGTACCCCTTACAAACGGAAACTTTCCTGGAACAGCCTCTGTGTTTTTCAAAGTCTCAATATCCTCTGCACGATAAAACGGCATTACATCAAAACCCTCATTGGTTTTCCAAACTAATTTTTTACTAAAATCAGCACCTTTCAAGTCAGCCGTAATTTTCTCCATCCACTTTTCGGTTGTTACCGGTGGAAATTCAGCCAATAAATTCAATTTTTTTTCTGCCATAATAATATAATAATTGTATAATTTTCTAAAACTCAGCAAAATTAGTTGTTTTAATTAATATAATGAATTTTTAGGCTTGTAAATTTTAATAAAATAAGTACTTTTGTTGTGAAAATAGCATTCAAAATGACTGAATTAAACAAAGAAGAAGAAAAATTTATCGTTTCGTTAAGACGGAAATTCAATAAAGCTATCTATCAGTACGGTTTAATTTCAGATGGAGATGTTATTTTAGTGGGGCTTTCGGGAGGGAAAGATTCATTGGCATTGGTAGAATTATTAGGTGAGCGAAAAAAAATATTTAAGCCTTCTTTTAAGGTAATTGCAGCACATATTACATTGGATAATATTCCTTATACATCAGATTTGGCTTATTTAAAAGCGTTTTGCGAACAATATGATGTACCTTTTGTTCATCGCAATAGTAGTTTTGATGCCAGTACTGACACCCGAAAATCACCTTGCTTTTTGTGTTCGTGGACACGCAGAAAACAGCTTTTTGATATTGCCAAAGAGTTGGGTTGCAACAAAATTGCATTGGGGCATCACCAAGACGATATATTGGAAACATTGTTGATGAATATGAGTTTTCAAGGAGCATTTTCGACCATGCCTCCTATATTGAAAATGAACAAGTTTGATATGACGATTATACGACCGATGTGTTTGCTACGAGAAAATGAATTGATACAACTTGAAAAAATCAGAAACTATCAAAAGCAAGTAAAGAATTGTCCCTATGAAAAAGACTCATTTAGAAAAAATATGAAACAGCTTATCCAACAAATAGAAAAAATGAACCCAGAAGCTCATTTTTCGATGTGGAAAGCTATGACGAATATACAAGCTGATTATTTACCAAAAGAAATTAAAGAAAATGAATACAGAAAATAACACTCCGCTATTGGAATTAGAAAACCAGATTGTACGCATGTTGCGTACCGTATTTGACCCAGAGATTCCAGTAAATATTTACGATTTAGGTTTAATTTACAAGATAGAAGTAAGTGATGACAACATCGTAGATATTGAAATGACCTTAACAGCACCAAGCTGCCCTATGGCTGATTTTATTTTAGAAGATGTAAAAATGAAAGTAGAAGGCATTGAAGGTGTTAAAGGATTGAATATCAACCTTGTTTTTGATCCACCTTGGGACAGAAACATGATGTCGGAAGAAGCACAATTAGAACTAGGATTTTTGTAAGGTATGGCAAAAAAAACGTATATTTCGGGTTTATTTAATGGGATTGCCTCAAGCTACGATACGCTTAACCATATTTTATCGTTGTCGGTAGATAAACGTTGGAGAAAAACGGCTGTTAAAAAAGTAATGCAGGTACAACCACAAAAAGTATTGGATGTGGCGTGTGGAACAGGAGATTTTTCGATAGCACTAGCCAAAGCAGGTGTTGAAAAAATTATTGGCATCGACATTGCTGAGGGTATGATAGCTGTAGGAAACAAAAAAGTTTCGCAGCTACAATTATCCGATAAAATAGAGCTTTTGTATGGTGACAGTGAGCATATTGCATACGAAAACAACACCTTTGATGCTGTAACTGTAGCCTTTGGAGTTCGCAATTTTGAAAACCTTGAAATTGGCTTAAAAGAAATGCGAAG
>Ga0116161_1001547_pt1 | contig 23413 bp, 49 predicted proteins | sample AD_JPNAS3_MetaG_FD_89877 | JGI IMG/M metagenome (GOLD analysis project Ga0116161, IMG submission 89877) | Active sludge microbial communities of municipal wastewater-treating anaerobic digesters from Japan - AD_JPNAS3_MetaG | ecosystem: Engineered > Bioreactor > Anaerobic > Digestate | place... | reverse complement strand
CACATTGTGTTTGACTCCTTGTGAGATGGCGTAAGGAGTCATTATACCACAGTTTTACGCACGCACTTCTTTGCACTCGCAATCGTCACCGCAATCGCAATCGGCGGTGCAATCGCACGCGTCGTCACACTGGCAATCGGTGACGAGTGGTGCTGGTGTCGGCACATCGTTCGTACCAACACCAGCGGCGATTGCAAGTTGCTGTAAGTATTGCGCGCTCACCAACGCTTCGGAGAGGTAGTTGAAGATCGAGGTGCGATTGAAGTTGGCGATGTTGAACTTCTCAAGTGCCTGTAGTAGGAATTCACGATGGATCTTCAGGAAGAATTCTTCTGGCGGTGTCACGTAAACGAGTTCGAGGATCACCAGATCGTTGTCTGGTGAACGCATAAGATCGTAGTAGGTGTTGTTCTTGGCACTCAAGAATGCTTTAAGTTCGTCGAACGCGGCGTCGTGCGCGGCGCGCAAGATGATCTCACTTTGATCGAGCGAATCGAGCGACCATGTGAGTGCGCCAATGTAATTGCGTTCGTGGAGCACGTCGGCGAGCAATGCCGAAAGTTCGCGAATTTGTCCGTTGCGTTTGGCGTAAAGCACCTCAATTTCTTCGTTTGTGGTGTTAACGATCGCCGCGTATTGTTTGTAGGTGTCTAAAGCTGTCATTCTTCGGTTTCTCCTGTAGGAAGTTCAAATGTGTCGGGATCAATTTGGTGCCATTTATCGTTGCCACCGCCGCGCGCTATTTTCGTTTCGTAACAGATACGCCAGACGAGTGGCCAACCGTTTTCATCGCGACCGACTCCGTGAAGTGTGTAACCTTCGGCTTGATTACGTGCGTTATATTTGATTTCGGCGTTCTTAAGACCGCGTTGTTTAGCGTAAACGATAATTGCGTCAAGATTTTTGTGCGTTTGCAAGGGTCCATTCCTCTAATGAGATGAATTCATTCTTTCCGTCACGCCAGATCCACCAGCCATTACAGATCGAAGCAAGATTGTGAAGATCACGCGCTTCTGGCGAATCTTCATACCACAAAATATGTTCGAGTCCTGCGTACCAGCCAGCTGCGTAACGCTCTTCACTAATGACGAGCATATGAACAAGCAACAAGCGGCGCGCAAGATCAGAACGATCGTAGATCATATAAGTTCAGCGCATGTAGATTCGATAGGATATCCATCTTTATCAAGTACTTCACTGAACGGAATTGCATCAATCCATTCGTCATCAATATCGGAAAGTGCTACAATCGGCACGGTTAATATATCAACAATGTGCATGTCTATACGCGAATAATCGTGAATTGTATTGTACATCAAGGTGTTAGCATCTTTGAGTGAGTTACAATAGGAATAGCCAAATACTGAAAAAGTAGCCGTGATTTCGTGCAAGCCGTATGTTAAATCAAGATCGGCAATCGAAAAGTCTGGATCGAAATAATCGGCGATTATAGATATAATCGCACCCGTTAGTCTGAACTGTGTAATGGTAACGTTTGTGTATGTATAAGTTAGTTTTGCAGTTGTTTTATATAGTGACGGCATTGACATTACTCCTTTCTTGATAGTAATATCATAACACATATTGTGTGAAAACGCAAGGAGCATTATTGCAAATCAAGGATATTTCTGTTCACCAGCTCGTTGACGATGTTAAGGTATTGATTGGTGGTGTCGCAGTCGCGCGTAATTCGGCAATCAATATACTGAAAGTAGGTTTCACTACGCAGTAACTTTGGTGTTTCTTGGCGATCGATAGGCGCGCCGATAAAAGAACGATAGGCGTGACACAACTTACCATACGGTGTCTTGATGCCGAGACGCAAAGCACGCTCGGCGATTTCGATGTTCGTAAAAGTGAGTGCAAAGATTTCATAGACGTTACCAAAAAATTTCATGGGTTCACGGCAAAGTAAAATTTGGTTCATGACCACTTTAGAATAGATAACATCACCGAGTAAGATGACGTTGGTTTCACACCATTCTGAATATGTTGAATAAGCACTGTCACATATATTGGTGTGAGATTCAGGATTGATAATGTTGGCACCAAACACGCGTGCATAATCGGCAATTTCATCGTGGTGCGTGACGACATAAACGTCATAATCGCGGAGAAAGGATAGCTGGCGTCCGAGCACCGTCGTTTCACCGATGGGGAGTAACTGTTTTTGTACGCCGATAAATCGTGAGGCGTTACCGGCGCAAAGAATGAAGATTTTCATAATAGTGTAAGGTAGATTCAGTAATGGTTTCAATGTCTTTTTTTGTGATGTGCGGACCGATGGGTAACGATAATGTGCGTTGGCGATTCGCCAAGGCGTTCACTGCCGAGTGATGCAGAACGTTGATCAAACGAATAGAACGACGAGTCGATGATCGAGCGCGTGGTCATAAGATTGCGTCGGCGAAGCCTAGTTCAACACACTGTGTTGCGTCAAACCACGAGTCGCGCTTGAGTAGGTGGCGAATGTCTTTACGGCGCAAATGTGTGTGGCCTTTGTAAAAGGCGATTAGTTTTTCCATGAGCATAGAACTGATGTAGAGATCGTCTTCCATTTGACTAACGGTGCCCCACATAAGTGACGAAACTTGATGGATCATCATAAATGCGTTAGGCATGATGTAGCGGCGCGCGCAACCCATCGAAAGAACCGTGGCGGCACTGGCGCACACGCCTTCGACAACGGAGTATACTGGTGATTGTAGGCGCTTGATCTGATCGATAACGGCAAAGGAAAGAAAGACTTGACCACCACCTGAGTAGATGTGTAACCAGATCGGAATGCGTTCGTCACTGTAAATGTGATCGTAACGACCGTTAAGATCGGCGTCCACTTCGAGCAATGCAGAGATCAAGCCGAGCGAGGTCTGATCGTTGATCACATCGTAGAAATAGAGGTGGTTGCCGTTGCGCTTGAGGTTCACATCGATGTCAGGCATAGGTCTCCTAGTATTTGCGAAACGCAATGAGCGTGTCAGCAAGTGTGATGCGGTGCCAGTATTCGTCACCAACACGATCAATTACACTTTTGACGTGTGGCCAGTTCTTTGAGTCGTAATCGTGGCACAGTATGTAGCCACCGCGCTTGACATGCGCGTACCACAAAGCGAGGTCGAGCGAGATACCGCGTTCGCTGTGATCACCGTCAATGATCAGCATGTCGAGAGGAACACGCCAACGCTTACCAACAACGTGCGAATCGCCCCAGATGCGAATGACATGTCCTGAGTCACCGAATGGCGTTTCGGCAAGGCGCAGGTGTTCGTTGGTGGTGGTTTCTGATTCGTTGGTTAAAATGTCAACGCTGTAATAGAGCGCATCGTCACGCTCTTCAAGAACGGCAAGTGTGACTGTACCGGCACCAGCACCGATACACAGAACGTCAGGATTCGGCGGCAATAATCGCGCGATCGTCTTGACTAGATCGACTTCTGGAATCGAGAGATAGCCTTGCCATTGTGATAGATTGTAGGCGGTGCGTGGTTCAGTCACGGCAGCTCCTTAGAAATCGATTTTGAGGAAAACGCGGCAATTGTTACGCAATAATTCTGCAACGCGTTCGTAGGTTTCTTGCATTTCGGCGTACTGCGCATCACCATACGAAAAGATAGCCGCAAGCGATTCTGTCGGAAAGTTTTGCAATGTTATCTCTTGTTTGCCTGGTGCGTGCGGTTCAACGCCGAGTACAGAGCACACGTCCATGTAACGATGGCGTGATTCGACGGCCCCAAACTCAGTTAAGATTTCGTCGGTGTCCTGTACACCAACGTAGTGTTCTGGTGCGTAGCAAAGAATATCAAGTTCTTTTGCTAATGCGAACGGACAGATGGTAAGTAATGTGGCGTTCATAACATTACCATTATAGGCGATTGTGTGCAGTGTGTCAAGCGTCATTTCCAGTACGCGAGGGGGTCTTTGTGGGCGTCAAGCCAGCCACGTTCTTCGATGAACTTGAGGTGCTGGTGTGGAATGCCGGACACGTTAGGAATCGGATTGTCGTTTTCGTCTTTACTACCGGTGCCCCAGCCGATCGTATAGCGAACGGGCATTTGACGCGTGCCGAGCACACGCAAAGAACCGAGTGCGGCTTGCTGGTCCTGTAGTTCGAATTGCCATGGCGACATGTGCGGCTTGATAATGCGTAGCATGTTGCGGCGATTCATAACGGACATCTGTGTAGAAAGACAGTATGGTACGTCAGGTGTCGTTTCGATCATGTCGAGGTGGCCCCATGCACCACGATCAACGGCGCGGCCTGAGTAGAGGCGATCACCAGTGAGATCGACGCGCCATACGTCAGGATGACAGCCGAGATAGCTATCGAGCGATGCAATTGCAGGACAATTTACTGACCGACTCAGCCAATAATCCTCAAATGAGAACACGAAGTTGTCTTCTTTGAACCACTCAAGAAATTCGATAATGCCTGTTGACCATTCGCCAACTGGATACGTGTGCGGTGCGATTGAATGAAATGTAAAATTGTCTGGCAACGAGAACGGTAACGGTTCGTAACCGGCGATAATTACCTCTTGGAGTTCTGACCAAAATGTGTTCAGCAAATAGCCCATAATAGGTAGACACCAGTACATCTTGTTGCATGTGAAAATTACGACTTTCATATGGCGATCCTTTCAATCAAAACTGTAGAGCGCAGGGAGAGTGGTAGCATAAAGTGAATGGCAGTGATTATGGATACCCGTTCGTGTTCGTGTAGGCGTTGATGTGGTCTTGAAGATCGTTGAGGAACCGTTGGATTGCATAGAATTCATTGCGCAATGTATCTTCAGCGATCGATTGTGCGCGGTTCGTGACGTTGGCATTGACGCGATCGACGAAATCGAAGAACGGGATTTCAACACCATTGACGGTGAGCGTGATATCGATATTGTCTCTGGTGCACGCATGTGCAATACTGTCAATTCGACGTAACATTTCGAGCGCGTAGATGGCGCATGCGAGATGCGGATCGTTCATAGGCTTTTTGAAGAGATCAGGATCGATTTTCATGGTGGGCCTTTCTTATTTGAGTGTGATGTCGATGTCGCGCAATGCGCAACGTGCGATCATAACGTCGCACTCTGGTGCGTTGACGGTGCAGGTTGGCGAGTTACATGGCGAGTTGCTACTGGCGATTGCCTTGAGCGCATTTGTTGCAAAGGACAGTGCGGTTTCAAGCACGATGTTGCGCAGTTGGAGATTGTAAAACTCTTGTGATGATAGCATAGCGGACTCCTGTTCTGTATGTGATGTACATAGTATACGCGATTGTAAGGAAAAACGCAAGTGACAAATGTCACGTGAGGATCATGACGATTGTGAGGATGAGGATGATCGCGAATTGGAAGATGGCAAACCTGGTAACTCGTTTAATGATACCTTTGTTTGTCGCGTTAATTTGAGATTGCAACGCGTTGTTCTCGATGTATTGCTGGCGCGTGCGCTCATGGAGTTGTTGCTCTTCTGTGAGCGAGTCGTAGTGCGCTGTGGCGACTCTGTCGAGCGTGAACAAGAGTGCGAACCGTCGCGCGACATTGGTGTCGTCGTGTACAAGATCGAGACAGCGATTGAATTCGATGTGAAACGTTGCAGTGGGATCGTCGGTGTGTTGCATAGTTGGTTCTCCTTTTTACCTCTGGTTGCGCCAAGTCTGATAGTCAGACGAAAATGTAAAGAATTTCCAGCCTCCACCAACACGCGCTTTGAATCCGTAGCGTTTCACACATGATCGATATGCGTTTAGGTATGCCGCGCGCGTTTTGTATTCAGCGCGAAATAGAGAAGTTGTGTTGTCCATGTTAGTTCTCCTTTGTGTGTTCGATAAAGAATGCGTCGAGATATTCGAGAAACGCGGCGTTGATCGCGTAATAGGCGTCGTCGAGTTCGTCGGCCAGACCGGTGTCGATGTGCGTTTCTGTGACGATGCCGGTGCCGTTACAGCGATAGCAATCATCTTCGTAGGTGCGATCTTCCTCTTCGTCGTACGATTCGAAGTAGCCGTTGCCGTCGCACTCAGGACATTCTAGTTCGTCTGAAGTCACAAAGCGCGACATGATTGCAAAGACGGTGGCTGTTTCTGGTGCGGTGTCGAGTGCGTACTGGCGCATAAGAGCGAGCATCAGGTCATGCATGTCGGTGGTTTCGTGATCGGCAAAGTAACCGCCGATGCCGTCAGCATAGCCGTTCTCAAAGTATTGTACGTGACCGCCGTTTTCGACTTGCTGGTTGTACTTGCCGGTGAGAATGGCGAGCGCATGCAAGGGGTTCTGATCGTATGCGTATTGCACCATGTCACGGTAGTGCCAGTCGTGGTGTTCTGGCGATTGCCATATTGCGAAGTAATGGTCCATAATTTGCTGGTGGTTCATTGCGGTCTCCTTTTGTGTCTGTAAGGGGCGATGAAATGATAGTGATGAATGTCACGCGTTGTGTGTGATGGATGTCAAAGACGGATCGATCTGTAGTGCGATGCCGTATGCAATGCACACGCGTTCGAGTTGTTGGTCAACAAGGTCTGGTGTGTTTTCAAAACAGTATTCGATGAGACGCGTGCTGTAGCCGTACCACTTGCCAGGTTCGCTGCGATAGTAACCGCCGTAGGCAGTGTAGGGGTCTGGCGTGTCGTCGGTGTTGTAAGAACGTGAGCCGTTCCAGCCATCACAAATGATGGTGTTGTCACGGTAGAAAAGGTGGAGCGCATGACCAGATTCGATGGTGGCCACCATGTCGTAGAGTTGCCAGTCTTGAATCGGCGAGTCTGGATAGGCGTCATGAATTTGCTTGACGCGTGCGTGAATGCGATCGTAATGTGATTGCGTGAGTGTGAGCATGATGTCTCCTATTCTTGAGATGTGAGTGCGACGAGCGCGAGATCGGCGTCGGTGATTCTGGTGTAGATTGCACCGCCGTTGGCACAAACGTATTTATCGTATGCAGGTACAGGCGCAAAAAAGGCACGATCTTCTTTGATCAAACAGAGATGGTAATCGTTAGGATTCATTGATATTTCCTTTCTGTGATGCTACCAGTATAGACGATAATGTGTGGTAAAGATAGTGTCAAATGTAATGCGATTAGAGTGACGAGCGTAACTTCTCAACGAACCAGACTGGAAGACGTACTTGGCGCGATCCGTTTGGTGTGCCGATAACGATGTCTGGGTCGTACGCAAGTAAGGTAAGGCCGGTGCATTTACATATCGGTGCGGTAAACGCATACCATGTATCGATGTAGGTGTCAGGATCGGTGGTTTCTGTACCGTTTGGCAATTTGTATGTGCGTTTCATTGTGATCTCCTTAGTTACGGATGTAATGGCACGTCAGGCAACGGACATGACGGCATGATTTCGTCAGACTTGTAGTAATGATTTGGAATCGGATCGAAACCACCGTCAGCGTAAAAGGTGCACTTGTGCTGCGCATAGTCATGTGTCTTGCTGCGATACGGTTTGCAAAACGGACACATCTTGCATGAGGTGATAACAGCTAGTTTCATTGCGTTCTCCTTTACTTTTCAACAGGATAAAACTGGCGCATGGCCCAGTGGCGAATTTTTGCGTAGGCGGCTCTGCGCGTGCGCGGAAGTGAGGCGCATTTCTCAATATACCTGTTCACAGTACACCAAAGTCCCGGTCGGAACGCTCTGCAAGACACAGCATCGAATCAATGAAGATGTGGTACTTTCTCTTGTCTCCGAAATGCTCAAAGCCATTGCCGAGTATGCAAAACATGACCGTGCCGAATTTGTCCGAGTGGTACAGGAAGCGCAGTCCAGCCAGCATACGGCAGAGGTCAGGAAACAGCGCACACGCCTTGCCGCCGCCAAGCAGAGAGTGTCCGAGCTGGAAGTCCTGCTCTGTAAAATCTATGAGGACAACATTTTGGGGAAACTGCCCGACAACCGCTATGCGATTTTGGACGCTCAATACGCAAAGGAGCAAGCCGAGCTTACCGCTGAAATCTCTGCTCTGGAAAAGGCAATCAAGAGCTACGAGAAGCATGAAAAGGACGCGGACCGTTTTATCGCTCTGATTGACAAATATGAGAACTTCGACAAGCTGACGATTGCCATGCTCAATGAATTTATCGAGAAAATTCTTGTGCATGAGCGTGACCGCAAGGGCAGTATTCAGACCACACAGGAGGTTGAGATTTACTTCAATTTCGTGGGTCGTTTTGTTCCCCCGGCGTTTGGCGAAGTGGAGCTTACCCCGGAGGAATTGGAGGAAATCCTCAAGCGTGAGGAACGCAAGGACAGACTTCATCAGAACTATTTGAAGCGCAAAGCCAGCGGAGCGCAGAAGCGTTACGAGGACAAAATCAAGGAGAAGAAAAAGGCAGAAATGGACGCAAAGAAAGCCGCTATTCGTGCGGAGGACATTGCAAAGGGTGTGTTCGTCCCTGTCAGCAGTTTACCGCAGAGAGAGCCGCAGAAAGGAGCGCAGATTGCATGAACATCACTTATAGACAGAACGGAGATTATCTTATCCCGAACATCGTTATCCGCAAGACCAAGCCCATCGGTCACTATGGCAGACTTCGCAAAGCGTATTTGGAAATGCACCGCCCGATACTGTTCAATGAGCTGGTGCTATCCGACAAGCTCTTTGAGCATTGCGCCGAGATTGATGAAGCGGCACGAAACCGCATGGAGCTGATCGTGCCGGAGCTGGCGAGACGAAACGGCGTGACCGAAAAGCTGAAAGCCGAAAACCAAATGGAATGGGTGCGGCAGATTAACGCTTGCAAGGCACAGGCAGAAGCTATCGTGAAGTTTGAGTTGATTTATGATTGAGAGGAGTTAACAGATGAAATATATTGTACGATTTATTGGCAGGGATACTACAGTGGAAGATTATCACTACACATCATACCGAGATGCAATAAAACAGATGAAAATGTTCTCACATGATGATTCTGGACTATACAAGTCCATACAGTTAATTGTCATTGAGGACAAGGAAATAGTAGTTACTGAACTAAAATTTTAAAAGCAAAGGCTTCTGCGAAAAACGCAGAAGCCTTTAATTATACTGGACTATAATCAAATATAGAGAGTTGAGTTACAGGAGATACGGTATCTTCTACTGTGTTGGTATCATCATTTTGAGCGCTAAAACGCCCTCTATGTTGAATGCGAGAACGCTTTTCAATTTCTTCGGAAGACATTTCAGAAGAAATTTTTAGCAATACTTCTTCAAGTCGGGAGTTAATTGTCAGATTTCGTTCTTCCTTACGGCGTATTATACCATAACAACCAACAGGAGAAATATAAATATCGTTTGGAGCATCATCCGAAACAATATCTTTCATAGAGCCAATAATCGCACATTCCGGCAAGGGTGTACAATTTATTTGTAATCCATTTGGAAGAAACACGATGCCTTTTCCGAAGTTGAAGAAAAAAGCATTTTCCTTTAAGTAAGTAACAAAACTGCTCCATTCCAGTCCATCGGCTGTAATTTTGATTTGAGTATCACCACCAGATAACAGTCTCTCTCCAATCCATCTAACAACAGGAACAGCCCATGAATTGCCAATTGCTTGATAACGGTTTGTTTTCTTGGCATTAGGACGATAAGTGTAATTGTCTGGAAAGCCCATTAGCCTTTCACATTCAAGTGGCGATAGACGGCGAATTCTTTTATCTTGAACAACAAAGAGAGAACCATTATTTGCCGCAGCATTACCATTCCATTTAGTTCCGTATGCAGAATATAGACAATCAGTGTATTCTCTGAAAATCTCAAAAGTATGTCCGTTTTTTTCAAATGTCAAGGACGATTTTGGATATTCGATAAGTTTATTAGTGTGTTGTTCAAACAAAACTTGTTCGGGGCGAAAATCCACATCACCAGCCAGCAAATATAACCTTCGCCTTTGCTGAGGTAATCCAAAGAATTTTGCATCTAACACACGCCATGCAACATTTCGTTTTTTACCTCTAATAAGTCCTGCACTTGGCCATTTTTTTAGATTGATAACATCATCTAATCCAGCCAACGATGATACAAGACACCCAAAAGCATTTGTTTTATCAGAGAGTACGCCTTCAACATTTTCCCAAAAGACAACAGAACGAGGTTTGCCGGATTGCATACGCATTCGATCATTAGCTTCAATAATGTCAACGAATTTCAATGTTAAATTACCACGGTCATCATTTAGACCGTTTTGCCATCCTGCAAATGAAAATGCTTGACACGGTGTACCACCGCAAATTAAATCTGGAGCTATAATTTCATTATTCAAGAGCTTTTCAGCGATAAAATTCATATCCCCCAAATTTGGCGTTTGAGGATATTTTTCTTCAAGAATAAGTGATGGGAATGAAGCGATTTCCGAGAACCATTCAAAGTGCATACCTAATGGTTCCCATGCTACCGAAGCAGCTTCAATACCAGAACAAATACTGCCTACTGTTTTAATCATGAGTTCTCCTTTATAAAGGCGGCTCTGCGCGTGCGCGGAAGTGAGAATTGACAGGTGCCAAGAATCTGTTTCGGTTCGTGACCATGGTAGCGCCACAGTCCGTCGCCCTTAGTATTCGTGCGATATGATTCAAAGCGCAATTCGTCTGTAAATTCGTCAATGTAGGTAATTGAAAAAGACCATCCGTATCCGTATTCATCGAGCGAGATAGATAGTTTTGGCTGTTTCATGTTGCGTTCTCCTTTGTTGTGTGGTATGCTGTCATTATAGATGCGATCGCGGAAAAGGGGAAGTGACATTTGTCACGTCTGCCGGGTGACAAACTGCTAAACGCGTGGTATAATGGATGGTGTGATTAGTCCTCTTTTCAGGAGTGTTAATGAATAAAGCGAATCCCCTGTACGAACCGGTGCCGTTCTCCGTAATGATGGACGGCCCGACTGAGATCGAGTGGTTGGTCGATGCGATTATGCCGAGAACGACGTGTGGTATTGTGGCCGGTGAACCCGGTATCGGCAAAACATGGATTGTCATGGATATGGTGCTGGCACTTGCAACAGGTGTGCCGTGGGTGCAAACGTTTGAAACGAAGAAGTGCAAGGTGCTGGTGGTCGATGAAGAGAATGCACATGTGTTGGTAAGGCGCAGGTTTATGACGTTGATGGCGCAATATCAAAAGTATGCAACGTTGGATGATATTCATTTTCTGGTTGGCGAGTCGATTGATATTACACCGTTGGAACATCCGCGTGTTGGTATGCAGCCTAGTAGTGATTTTACAAAATTGTATAACACCATTGGTGAGGGGAATTATGATGTCGTGGTGCTGGATTCGTTGACACGCGTGCACCATGCAGATGAAAATGATTCAAGTCGGATGAGTGCGGTGTTTTCGTATGTAAAGCGATTGATGGATGATTTCGGCGTGTCGATATTGTTTACACACCACTTTAATAAGAGTAAAGGACATAACAATAATCGATTGCGGGGGAGTAGTGATATCCTGGCGTTTCCTGATTATGTGTTGAGAGTGGAAACAGATCGCAGTCATAACGGATTGAACGATACCGGCGTGGCGATTGAACATGGAAAGAGTCGGTGGGGGGAGAACACTGGTAAGTTCTGTGTGCGGCTTGAGGAAGATGAAACGGGAAACAAGTTTATTAAACGTGTGGAAAGCGAAAACTTTGAAAGTACGCTGTTGGCGTATCTTGATGTGGCCAGGTCGCGCAAGGATATTGTGATGGAGATGGAACGGAAAGGACTTGGCGATGTCGCGGCGGTAGATCGACTGTTGACGTTGATGGTCAAACAGCGCAAGGTGTATCGGCCTAGTACAGGTATCTATCAGACGACTGGTGCGAGTGCGCTGGATGATCTGGATGATTTGATGTAAAGGGAATGCAAACGAAAGAGGCACACTGGAATGGTGTGCCTCTTTTTTGTTGTGTTGCATGCCGTGTTAAATAATGGTAAGGATGAAAGCGAGCGCGGCGAGCAACAGGATAACGTCGATGCACCAACGATGATCGGTGCGATCGGGGATCGTGTATGATGCGTCAGGATGGCGTGGTGCGGTGCGCAAGCGGCGATGGTGTGCCTCTGAGTTGTGCTGAACGACTGGTCGGTTATCGATGCGCGGCAAGCTATGCGGCGTGCGATACTGTGAGGTCTGCATTTGATGTCTCCTTGTCTGTATCAAACGTGAATTCGATCAGGACACCAAGCGCGCTGGTGAAATAGTGGCGGTCGAGATGGCGCGGTGCATTAGCGGGAACGATACGTATGGTGACGGGACGCCAGAATGTGATGTCGAAGTCTTCCATGGTTCACCTCTTCAGCGAGTAACGAATATGACAGGTAGTGCAATAAACGGTGTCGGTGTCGGTGTCGATGATCAGGAAATCGACGCGATCTTCAAGACAGTGCGGACAAGCGTCGGCGGCAGGAACGTGGTCGTACTTGGCGTATTCGGCATCAGGATCAAAGATTGGCATGTTACTCCTTTTTAAGTGGTTCGTATGCAAGACAGATGACGAAGGTTGTCAGTAATAGAACAATGGCAAACGCGGTCGGTGCCAGGATTTGTGTTAGCGTCAGGTTAATATGCGGTAACGCATTGAAGAACGCAAGTACTGGTGAACACAACAGCAACAGGCATGATAGAACCATTGCGATGCCGAATGGGTTGATCTGCGGTTTCTGTTCCATTGCGATCCTTTCTGTACGCGATGACCTTATTATAGGTGATTGTGATACTGGTGTCGAGTGACAAATGTAATATTGTGTAGGTGACAAACGACTGTTCGCATGTGTGTGTAGGCGTATTTGATGTATTGTCGCACGCGTAGAAGTGGGGTGGGGGGGGTCTTCTACGCGTGCGCATACGTGGTTATTCTAAATCGGCCTCAGTCACGTCGTGCTGGATGAACCACGGCGTGTAAGGATGTCCTTCAAGCAAGTTAAGTTCGCTGAATTTGATATCGGCGAGATACCAGATCGGTTTGCCGTTGTCGTCGGTGTAGACGAGCGTGGCGATACCGTTTTCGGTGTCTTCGTCAATGTCCGCAAGTAACAATGCGACCTTAGTGTTGGCAAAGGTGATTAACTTCATTGTGATTGATCCTTTCTGTGTACTGTGCTTGTATTGTATGCGATCATTGCGGTCACGTCGAGTGACAAATGTAACGTTGTGCCCATGACAATCGTCTGCCTCTGGCGGGGGTTAAGGGGGGACGTTCTGACGTCCCCCTTACTGTAAACGCTTGAATGTTATTTTGTAGGAACCAATACGGACGTCTAGTTCTTTGAACTTGCGTGCCTCTTCGAGAATAACTTGTGTGGCCAGATCATCGTCTTCAAGGCGATGACCTGGCACTGTGTGAAGTGCGACGTGGATCGTTGGAATGTCGAGCGGCGATGTCGGTTTGCCTTGCGCGTTAAGATAGATCGTGGTCATTATCTATACTTTCTACGATTGTGGCGATTGTCGTGTTTGAGTATGAACAGAATGAACGGCATGACAAAGAGTGTTTGTAAGAGTCCCATGAGTGTGTCCTTTCTTGGTGTGATGTGATGTGCAATATTAAATTGGTAAGGTGCGATGTGATACGTGCGATTAGCGGCCAAGGTGCATAGGCATTAGAATCATATCAAGCGGCGAGTTATCGCTGGTGAATGTAAAGGGCGTCGTAATCATTTCACTGGCGATGAAACCGATATCGATGGTGTCGGTTTCAAATGCCTTAACGATGTCGAGTAGATAATCGACGTTGGCACCACCAGCGGCGTGCACGAAATCGCCAGTGGTCACAGGTGACAAAGTGCGTTCGAGTGTAGCACCATTGGCGCTGGCACTAACAGTGAGCGCGTCATGCGTAAAGATAAGGCGTACGATTTTGTCGTTGTCGAGTGCCAATGTGCGTACAAAGGTAAGTGCGTCCTGGAATGCGGCGCGATCGACTGTGGCGATACAGGGACGCGTGGGCGGATAGATGCGATTGACGTCAGGGTACTTGTATGATTCACATGCGCGTGTGAATGAGGCGCGTGCGCCGAATGGCGTGGTGCCAGTGATGGTGGCGTAAGAATTGCCAGCGTCGTTTTTGTAGATGGAAACGAATGGCGTGGCGAGCTTGCGAGCGTCGGCAATGATTGATGCAGGAACGATGAAGTCATGCGTGGTGTCAACGTTGTCGGCGCGTGCGAAACGCGCTGCGCGGAAACCGTCAGCGGCGGTAACGTGCTTGGCGTCAAATGAGATGTGCTGCAGGATGTAATGTGAGTCGTCAGTGGAGACGAATGGTAGCAATGCAAACACTGCGGCGTCAAGAGGTTCGGTGTGCTGCAAGGTGAGGTCTGGCATTGGCACAACAAAGGTGTCGAGATCGGCGTATTCGTAGGTGGCGAGTTTATCGCCGTTCGCATAAACGATGGTGGAAACGTAATCACCGTTGTCGTCGGTGACGGATTCGAATGATAGACGCGTTGACTTGAGCGGCTTGATCAGGCGCGTGAAGTCAACGTAAGGAAGACCGCCAATGAAATCGTTGTGGCCAGGATTGGCGAACGTCAACGTGTAGAATGTGTCGAAGTCGGTGTAGGTCCACGTGATGTTGTCACGCGTGATGGTGAGGAGCACTTTGGTGTACTGCGCGTTCTTGCGGTGGTGAGGAACAACAGTCTTGAATGTGGCCAGTGCCTGTGCAATGGTGTCGGCGCTCAAAGGATTCGATACGGTGATACGCGCGTTGGCCTTGCGGCGTGGCGTCGGCGCATAGAGCGCGGCGATTTCGCGAGCGGCATTGTAAGGCGAGCTAGAGTCAGCGATGATGCGAGTCAACAGATCGAGCGATGGTGCTTTCATTTCAGTGTCCTTTCTGTGGGTGATTGATGACTGTATTGTATGCGATTGTGGTTGGAAAGTCGAGTGATGAATGTCACGTTGCTGAGGTGACAATTGGCAAGAGTTCGCAGTGTAAGTTGGCATTATTGAGAATGTAAGTGACGGCACAAGGCTTGCACATAAAACGGACGAAATCGCTGTTGGGGTAATGTATGATGAGACAGTGAGTTGCAAGACCATTGTGCAAACAGTGTGGATTTTCGCAAAGTTCGTTATTGTAAGTAGGTATAGGTAGTTCTGGCATAGTTATATTCTTTCGATGGTGATGGATGCGTAGTGCATAATGTTGTTTTTCACCATGGCGATTGCGTGTTGTTCGCATAGGTGCGTGATGAACGGTGTGCCACCGTGCTTGCTCTTGATGGTGACGCGATATTCAGCTGGTTTCTTGCAATGCAGGTCGCATAGTGGCGTGGTCATTTGATTATATCCTTTCGATGGTGATGCGATCGGCGTTGGCATGGGCACGTACGACGATAAGAAGACAGTCGGTGCATGTGAAGACGCTGAACGGATACTGGAAACCGGCTGGTAAAATTTCAATAGTGTGTGTGGCCTGGTGCGGACACGGTTTGTTGTCAGCGGTGCGAATGCTGCAAGGAAACGTTTCGTCGGCCATTGCTGTGTGTCCTTTCTTGTGTCAGTGATGACCATAGTATAGGCGATGTGGCGATTGAATGATAGTGACAGATGTCAGCGATTTTGTATTACATTTGTATTAGTTCGACCAGTGTGTCGTAATGCACGTATCGATTGACCTGGTGCAAAACTGGATCAACGGATATGCGTGCAAGACGCACTGTGTTATCAGAAACATATGCGGCGTGTTCGTAAAGAGTGCGTCCACCTTTAATTCTGATTAGGTGTGACGTGTCAACAAGTTCGCTGTATTTGCCAAGAAGTTCAAAAGCCGTACAAGTACAAGTAATCATAGTTTTAGTATAGATGATGTCACAGTGTTTGTGAAGTAACAAACGTCACCTTTGCGGGGTGACGTTTGTCAGTGTTGGTGCGACGATCAAAACAGACGGTCAGACAGTGCGACTTGCGCTGGTGTCAAGTTGGTAATGTGGCCGTCTTGTGCACGCACCTTGACGTGATCGTGATAGACTTTGATCACATCGTAGATTGCGGACTTGTAATTGATACGATTGCCACTCCAAATCGGATTGCCATTGTAGTCGGTCATGTTAGCGGTCCTTTCGATTGAATGTGCGGCGCACATGAATTTTGTGCGCTGGTGTTTCGCCGTCAAGTGGCAGACTGGCGAGCTTGAGAAACAGGCCGACAATTGCGGCGAATGTAATGATCAAAATGATGTCGGTCATGTTAGGACTCCTTTGTAAAGGTGTGAATGAGCGTGGCGATAGCGTCATAAACACGCTGTGTGGGAACCAGTTCGATTTCGTCGGAACACTGACAGGCGTCGGGTTCTAGTTCGTCGAAACGGATTGCGACGGCGTTGGTCAGCGCGTCGAAATCGACAATGCCGTCAGCGTCACGAAACTCAGGCAAGATAACGAGTGCAAAACGGCGTAATGCGGCGGTACTGGTAATCATGGTAAGTGTCCTTTCTGTAAGTGAGTGATGATACTAGTATAGATGGTGTGAGGGTGATTGTGAAGTGACAAATGTCATGTGTTGTAAGTGATATTCTGCGCCTCTTCTGTTAGGGGTTGAGGGGATCATTCTGATGATCCCCCAAGGTAATGCACCTTAATAACCCGGCGGCAAGATCGGATTCATTATACCGATATCAGTCGTAGACTAAAGCGCGTTTGGTCAGAACGCACTCGCGGCGTTGTACATTGTGACCAGCAATGCCGCAGCCTGAGCACTAGGTTTGTGCTACTTGTCGTCAGGTTATTAAGGTGCGCTACCGTTTCTGATGTTGACTACAGTGTATCACAAAGGTGGTGATGTGTATAGTGACAAATGTAATGAGTGTGAGGTGATGTTAGTCCTCAAAGTAGTGCCATAGTCGCGTTAACAGTTCACGGTCAGCACTAATGTTGTAAACGTAATCGCCTTGGCGTGCTAGAAATGCGTTGCGGCCCCAGTAAAGATTGCGCATGCCGGTGATGTTGCAATTCGGACCAGCATTAGGTAGGTTGTAAGCGGAAAGATTGATGATGCGTTTTGGTAGATAGATAGTGTGTTTCATGGGACTCCTTTACATTCGGCCTGTGTCGTGGTCTTCGTGGTACTGTAGGAATTCGTCGTAGTCGGATTGCCAGGATTCGGCGATGTCGGACCAGTCAATCGCGCCGATGCGGATGTCACGGTCGGATGACTTGACGCGGCGCGTCAGACCGTATGCGGTGCTGTAATCGCGCACCAGTTTTGACGTTATGCGTGTAACGTCGCGGCGCATTAGGCGCGTAAACCAGCGTTCGCGCATGCGATAAAGCGGTTCGTCGTTTGAGACGGTAACGTCAAAAGAGAACGTGTGCCAGTTTGTGTAGCCGTTGCAGGTTTCGTCGGTGGTCATTGTAATCTCCTTACTGTGTGATGATCATAGTATAAAGGAAAGTGCGGTGAAGTACGAGTGATAAATGTAATGGATTAGGCGTGACGTTCGTAATGGAGTGACAATGCGGCAAGCATGCCGGTGAGCACGTGGTAAAGTTCGCCAGCGGTCATGCCAGTGTGTATGCCAGAAATGTTGCCAACGCCATGAGATAGAACACGGAAAAGTGAATAGCCAACAGCGTTCTTTTCGATGCGCAAAACGACAGGCGCAAGATAGGTGTTGACTTCCTTTAAAAGATAATCCAGATCGGCGCGTGTGGTGCGTGACATTGTGTGTCTCCTTGTGTGTGAGTGAATGTTGACCATAGTATAGATGAGAGCGCGGTGAGTGTCGAGTGACATGTGTAATGTTGTTGGGGTGAGGAATGTCATGTGCCAGGGTTGACAATGGACAAACATCGTATATAATAGTTAGTGTTGTACTATGTGTTGTTTGGTGTATTGTAATATTTATCTATGAAAGGATCGGGACGTGGCAAAGACAATTGCGTATAAGATGATTGATAATGGACGACGACAAACTGTTTTTGATGTGGTTAAATCGTATTGCAATAAAGAAGACGCAACAGCAGTAGTTGATTTTGCAATGGAAGTTACGGCGGCGCTATTTGGTTCGTTAACGAAAGAACCGCTGCATAGAATTGATATAATGCCAGAGATTGTCGGCGAAGACGGAACGGGTTTGGATGGTGACGAAATTGTAATTGAAAAAACATTGTTGCTTGATTTCTTAGAAACAATTCATTGTAATGCACATATCGGATTTGATTTTGATTTGAATGATAAGGTTGCAAGAAAATATTTTGTGTATCATCAGATGTGTGCCCAAGTTAGGTCGGTCGATGGTGTCCTTAATATCGAAGATTCTTTGGAAGTGTCTAGGTTAATTCGCGTGTTGCAGGGTGTCAGGCGTAAGACGGATTGACATATCATATTTTGACTTCATTTTGTGGGACCGTATAGAAAAGATACATGAAGGCAAAACATCATATGATACTTTGACTTCATTTCCTGGTGCTATATAGTGTGGACACATGAAGTCAAAACATCATATATACTGTGTACTGTACTGTACTGTACCGACGATGCGTTTGTGAAAAGTGAGCAGTGTGATGATTCTATCACACTGCTCACACAAACGAGCGGATTCGATGCTGGTGGTGGGGTGGAATTGATTTTTTTGTTCGATTTTGTTCGTTTTAGAATATCATATTTTGAATTCATGTGGTATAATTATAGGCACCGAAAAAATGAAGTCAAAACATCATATACGAAAGAGGTGGAAAAATGCAGTATAAGTATGTGGCACTGAAACCGGAAACGGCGGACCGACTGGACAAACTGGCCGACGCAAAAGGTATGAAGAAACTTGATTTGATTGAGGCAATGGTAGCGGCAATGGAAAGTGAGGACGGTGCGGCGGTCGATGTGCCAGATGTGCCAGAAGATAGTATAGACTTGGTTGAAGAAATACAGCAAGTTAAAAATTCAAAGTGGCGTACCGCAGTTAATATTGATGCGAAGACCGATGCGATATTGAATTGGTTGCGTGCGTTACGTGGCACTACTAAGATAGCGACGATAGAAGATTGTGTTGTTGCAGCGTATGCGTTTCAACAGATCAAAAAGTTCCAAGCTGGTGTTGAGGCCGGTCAAGCAAAATTGAGAATATAGGTGTGACGGGCGCCGGTTGCTAGTCGACGCCCGTTATAGAGTGCGCTATGCAATTTCGAGTGCGGCCTAGTGGTATGCGCGTTCGTAATTGTAGCGTGCGGATTCGCGCGCCTGTTCGACGCAATAATCGTAACCGTAGAGACCGCAACAGGAATCGATAACGTCATCGGATTCATCTTGAATTGTATGTATTGTGTACGGCGCAAAAGATCGTGCGGCTTCGTTGCGTGGCCAGAAAAACGATGGTGGGGGACAGAGTGTCATGGTAACGTTATCATGATAGGCAAAGTGGGGGACGCGTGGTAATGCACACGTGTGCATAGTGGTGCTGGTGGGGAATTTCCACGTGGCGTCATAACGCGTACAGTTGGTGCGTGGTTTCTGGAAATGGCTCCTACAGATCATGGTATAGTGTTCTAACCTGGTGCTGGTGCCGCACAAACTTGCATGAATAAAGACGACGATCGTATTGTTTTCGCGTAGTCATGCATGGTAATACGCGATAAGTATACCTTGACAATCGAAAATAATGTTGTATACTATAGTTGTTTGGCACAGGCTCTTGCCAAAGATCGTAGCCGGTGACGATGCAAGAAGACGCCACACTTTTTGAGGAATTCGCACGATCCGGCGAGCACAAAAGCATGAGCGACAAAGGTGGCGAGTGAACCTTACAATGTGAAGTTTTTTAGATCGTAGCGCAAGTTCTGTTGCACTGGTTACCGCACCAGGCAAAAGCGGCGGTCTGGCGTGCACCGCAAGCATGAGAAGATACAACAATAACCAATATACCTTACAAAAAAAGCAAGCCTTGTAGAACGAGCGCGACGATCAAAAAAATGTAGCATTGTTAGGACGCAGCACAAACAGGCCGTAAGTTCGGACGCACAAGTGTTTGTTGCAATAGACAAACGCACAGTTAAATATGTGTGAGTATGCGAAAAGAAGATAAGTATCTACATTTCGCGTAGTCAAAAGCGTCTTTGAATAAAGAAGACGCGTATTGTCATTTCGCGTAGTCAAAAACGTGGCAAATGAAAAGGCACCGATGATTAGTCGGTGCCTGGTGTATGGTGCGTGTGATTATTTCTTGAGCACGATATCTACAGCGTCAACATAGACTTCATGAAACGAGTCATCGGCGTGCATGACTTTATAGAAGTAGTAGTTGACGCCCCACCGTCGGTCAACGGTCCATGTGATTGCAGTCACATCGGCCTTACCGACGGTCCACGTGTGTCCAGTACGCGTAGTGATTGATGCGATAGTAGTCATTGCAATCTCCTTTACAAGTCGGCTGGTTCGCACTATTCGATTTGAGGCTCCTCAAAGGCGTACCACGATTCGATGGCTTCCTTGCACTCCTTAAGACCGGCGTTGGTGGATTCGCGCAACAGCTTGATCATGGCGATCTTATTGCGGCGTCCACGTTCGGCGAACAGCGCGTCAAGTTGAGCGCGCACATCGTTATCAACGGACTCCTCAAATCGCTTGAGCACAGTGGCCGACAGCGCCGCGATTTTGTCTTGTAGGATACGAATGCTGGTGTTCGCGTCGTCAAGGCGATAGCCCATTTGGAGAAGTTCACCATCGGCCTCATGTGTAGCATGCCTTGCGACTTCAAGGTCGGCACGCAGATCGTAGATCGTGGTGTCAAGCGATTCGATGATGCTAATCAACGTGCTCTTGTCGAGATTGTGCAAGTTCATTTCAGTGTGTCCTTTCGGTTTCTGATGATGACACCAGTATAACACGTCACGTGTGGCAATGATAGTGTGATATATCACGTTGTCCAGGTGATGAATGTCACTTGTACCGGCCTGGCTTATGGTGTATACTGTAGGCATCTTGACAGTAAGGAGACAACGCAATGAAGATCAAAGGTGTAGCGCGGCACAAGAAGTACCTGAAAAATCGCTATGGCATGCGCGTTGACGGTGCGAGCATACGCACAGTGCAAGCGAATCTTGCACATCGGCGCAACAAAAAGAGGCGTACTGAATAAGTACGTTTCTTTTCTTTTTTATCTTCTTTTCGCGTAGTAATGGCCACGGTGAATAAGTAAGATCGTTATAATCATTTCGCGTAGTCATGTGCACAAATAAAAATGACCGATGTCGTGGTGGCACCGGTCATTTTTTGCGTGGAGACTAGTCAAGTATGGTGCGCGCTGCGTCGATGTATTGACGCAGATCGAATGTTGACGCGATGTAGTCCTCATAGAACGAACGTTCGATAGACCTACCAGGATCGCCGTAGAGCGTTCTATCGGCGATGGGCCACATTTCATAGCGGAACACATCGAATGACACCTTGACGGGCGTTGTAGACGCGCACGTGTCACACAGGGACTGTCGTTTGAATGCGCTGTAATGAGCGCCCTCAGCACCACAGATATTGCACGTTGTCATGATATCCTCCTTACGATTTGAAGTGACCGCCGTTCGCGACGATGCGAGCGACGGATTGCCATGACCAGTCATAAGACACAAACACATTACGCACCGTTGCAACGTCGTTTGCAAATCCAACAATTTGTGCGAGCTTGCCGTCAAGATACACCGGCAATCCGCTATAGACAGAGCGGCGCAGATCTGCTTTGCTAATCATGTTGTGCAATGTAGGCACCGCGCAATTTGCAAGTGCATCACAAACCGCGTCGGCGTCTTCAACGTTCACACCCTCAGCGGTCAACTTCGCACCGATTTGATACAACGTCTTTTCGTCCATTGCGCTCTCCTGTTTTCGATGATGGCCTTATCATACCACGACGCACCGATGATGTGTAGTGTCATTCGTCACGTTGTTTGCGTGACAGGTGACACCAGTAATAAAGAAGATAGGTATGATCATTTCGCGTAGTCACACGCGTGGTGAATAAGTAAGATAGATATAGTCATTTCGCGTAGTGATGTAGTGCACAACAAAACCGCACCGATTAAGGTGCGGTCATGTTATGGTGCAATTAGAGCGCGTGACGATCTTCGCGTGCCACCAGCGCGCGGCGCACCATTTACTCCAGTGGCTGCTCTTTGCCTAGGCGATTTCAGCGCCATTTCAGCGGACGCTAGACGAATCGCGGCCACCGTTTCGGCTAGCGGATTCCGTATGCCAGCTTGCGGCTGGAAAAGCCGCACCAATATTGGAAGTGCGCGTCCATCCACGCGCGGTGCTGATCGCTGCCATTGTAGCCCTCGACCCGCACGCCTCGGGCATTGTGACCGACCCCCTGCTCGACGACGGGCTTGAGTGCCGCGCCGAGCTCACCAGCCTCGATGATCCAAGCCGAACCATCTGGATCACCGCCGTTATCGTCAAAAACGCCTTGCTCATCAGCGTCTCTGATGATCCCTATCGCCGCATCAATGTCGTTAATCACTACCACGTCTACTGCTCGCTCTATCATCTCCTGTACCTCCTGTAGCTGATTACTCATCGCACTACTCAGCGTTTTAACTGCGGCGTTGTAGCGACTAGGCCAGTCGTATGTAACGGTGCCGTCCATCAACATGATAGGCCAGTCGGTCATGCCGTTCTTATCTTCGCACATGACGGTGCCGTTGTCAAAGATCGTGACGGCGCCACCAGATACCTTGAATTTTGCAATCGCGTTTAACATTATAGCACACCTCCATCTTCAATCTTCGTTTCAGGATAAACGTATAGTGCAAGTTCGAATGCGCGGTCCGCACACTGCGCACAAACATGCACGGTCTTCGCAATGTGCCACGTCATGCGTGTGGCGTCATAACCAGTCGAAACGGTAAGGCGTCGTGTTGCTTCGGCTTGCTTGCACTTTTCGCATTTCATGTGATTAGCTCCTTGGGAATGTAATCGAAAGAACATGTGGGTGTTTCGGACTAGATTCCTGGCCCGTAAAACGAATTTCATGGGCAAACAACATGCCATTATACTTCTTTGTAACGTACATAATGCGGTTCCACGATTCGGTCGTTATGTTTTTATACGATTTCCACGGCATGCCGTGTCCTGTTTGTCGATCTTCTGACCACATTTCAACAGAATCAGAAATGATCTGAATCGCATGTTGTTTCATTGTCGTTGTCCTTTCGCTATCTGATGATGACACTATCATACACCAGGCCACCATGCATGTGTAGTGTGGTTTGTCACGTTCGCCACGTGATACATGTCACATTGAATAAAGAAGAGCACGATCGTTATTTCGCGTAGTGATTTGACAACGTAAAATTGCGTGGTATAGTGGGTGCATAAATATGTGTTGGTGCTATGCGCCGCAGCAAGAAGTGATCATCTAGTGATGGTCATTTTTTGTTAGATGGTTATCGTTGTTTCGCGTAGTCATGTGAACGAATAGCGGTGCGTGTGATTACGCGAAAAGAAGAT
>Ga0116161_1001528_pt1 | contig 23595 bp, 31 predicted proteins | sample AD_JPNAS3_MetaG_FD_89877 | JGI IMG/M metagenome (GOLD analysis project Ga0116161, IMG submission 89877) | Active sludge microbial communities of municipal wastewater-treating anaerobic digesters from Japan - AD_JPNAS3_MetaG | ecosystem: Engineered > Bioreactor > Anaerobic > Digestate | place... | reverse complement strand
TTATTTGGAGTTGATAGTTCAAAACACCTTTTGGATAGTCAGTTTAAAAAACTTAAAGATATCTTTGAAACTAATATAAAATATCGCAATCTAATGTCAGTTAATCAGTATTTTGCAATTATGCGATTAAAAAAGAAAGTAAAAGATTTTGACACTTTTTGCAGTAAAAATCATAAAAAAGATGTTACTAATATAAACAGTATCACAAGAGAAGAGGCAAGCAAACTTATTTACATTCTACAAAAGATAAAATGAAGATAGAAGATCTTTTTGAGATAATGCCATTTGAAGATGTAAATAAACTTGTCGAACAATTCGGTGGTAAAAGGATACAGATACCAGAGTTAAATGCGTTTTTAAAAGAGTTGGGTTATAGCGATAAAGAGATTACGGAGCTTAAAAAAAGATATTTGTAATCAAATGGAGGCTTGTAATGGCAAAATACTTACCCGAAATAAGTTTAAAATCGCTTGTTTCATTTCTCTTTCTATATCAAAAGACTCAGGTGTATATCCCGAATAAGAACAAGTTTTTTAAGAAATTGCGAAATAAAAAGTTGTTAGAAGATTATTCGAATAGCAATATAACGATAAATGAACTGGCAGAAAAGTGGAAAATATCTACTCGAACAGTGTATAGGATAATAAAGAATGGGGCATAAAAAGTTTGAAGCATTTTATATGCAAGCAAAAGATCTCTTTGTGAAAGAAAATAGATCTGTTTCAGAAATATCAAAAATACTACACATATCTGAAAAAACACTCCAAAAATGGAAGTCTTACGAAGAAAAAAGTTGGGACGAATCAAGAAAAGATTATATTGTAAAAGGGCTTGGTGGAGTTCGTAAACTTGAAGATATAATTAATAACATGATAAACAACCTAGACGGCGAAATGATTAACTCTCAAGATATTAAGACGCTAAAAGAGTTAAAATCATTGCTAAAGGAGTTAAAACCTAACATAGATGTTTATCAATCGGCATTACTTTTTTCGGATAGATTTTTGTCGTTTGTAAAAGAGAAATATCCTGAAAAGAAAGAAGAGATTGGTATGGTTGTTAACGATTTTTTGGGATGGCTTGCAAAACATGGCTAAAATAACAAAGAAAAGATTTATAGAAGAATCTCAAAGGATCTTTGATGCTTTTGAAAATGAAATAACGATCTTTAACGACGATCAGATAGAGCAAAAAAAGAGAAAAGAGAAAGCGAAAGATGATATATTTTGTTTTATAAAGACCTACTTGCCACATTATGCTGAGACCAAAACCTTTCCCAGTTATTACAACGAGATTGATAGATGGTTTACAGAAGATACATTTGGGACTATATGTTCACTTGCAGCTCCGAGAGGTTTTTCAAAATCGACATATTTTTTTGCAAGAGTTATACACGCAATCTGCTATAAGACAGTAAAATTCATTATCTATGTTTCTGCAACAAGAGAACTTGCAATTGATTTTGTTAATTTTGCTAAAATGGAGTTAGAACAAAACTCAAGGATTAAACAAGATTTTGGAGACCTTATAAACGGAACAGGTCAAAAGTGCGATTTTGTTGCAAATAAAGTTCGTGTATTCTCAAGGACATTAAGGCAAATGGTAAGAGGTTTTAAGTTTAGAAACCATCGCCCCGACTGGATTTTGATTGATGATGTTGAACGAGACACCGATGCTACAAGTCCTGTTACAATTAAGAAGTTTTTGAAGGTTATAAAAGAGGGACTTTTCCCGTCATTACGACCGTCAAAAAGGTCAAAGTTTTTTATTTTCGGCACTATTATATCTAAGAGGTCTGCATTAGGAACTATTCTTTTATCGCAGGAAGAGCCTTATTGTCATTGGAAAAGAAGAATTTTTAAGTCAATATATTTTGATGAATTAGCAAATGAAGAGAGGTCTTTGTGGGAGGAGCGATTCCCTATTGAAACGCTACGAAAAATCAAAGAGACAATTGGGTCTATTTCGTTTAATAAAGAATACCAAAATAACCCTGAAGATGAAGGTATAGCTCCATTTCAGGAACAATGGTTTTCATATTATGATATAAAATCTATCAATGTTCAAAGATTGGTTAAAGCGATTTTTGTTGACCCATCGGCAAAAAGCGAGAAAAGAAACGACTACAAGGCAATAATAACTGTGGGACTCGATTTAGATACGATGATATTTTATGTTTTAAATAGCTGGATAAAAAGGACTTCAATAGGTAATATGTTACAGACAACATTTAGATTATACAGAGAATTTTTACCTATGGTAGTCGGTTTTGAGTCCAACGGGTTTCAAGCACTCCTTAAAGAGCTCTATGAGCAGATGGAAAAGGAACAAAAGATTAATCTGCCGTTAAAACTTATTGAACACACTTTAAACAAAGAGTTAAGAATATTGAAACTATCGCCAATTTTAGAACGGGGAAAAATAAGATTTTTAAACAATTCAAACGATGACACAAAATTACTTATCGAGCAGATGCTGTTTTTTCCCTCTGCTCAGGTTAACGATGACGGACCAGATGCATTAGCAGAGAGTGTTAACATCCTTAACAACTATCAACACGAAACGACCTTTACATCTAATAATTTTTTTAAACTTATTAAGACAAATCTATTTACTGGCTTTGGATTCAGAAAGGAAGAGATACTATGACGATACAACCAATATATAACAGAAAGACGGCATTTGAGGAGTTTTTTAATGTAGGTCAAGCACTGTTAAATCCCGATAAGATCTTAAGAGAAAAAGCCATATCTATCGCTGTATACAAAAACCTTACTTATGATAGCCATGTGGACAGTTGTATTTCATCGAGAGAGTCGGGACTTCTTTCAAATGAGTTTGATATATTCATCGGTTCAAAAGAGTCAAACGATTTAAAAAAGCGAGATTTTATAATTGATGTATTTAAGAATAATGAAAAAATAGAAATATTAAGTTTAATACGATATATTCAGCATGTTGTTTACTGGGGATATGGTGTTACTGAAAACCTCATAAAAAAAGATGGGAGTTATCTTATTTTTGACAAAATAGTCGGGCTTCCACCGGAATACTTTGGCTTTTCAATAGATAACGAACTTGTCTTTTTTTCAAAACAAAACCCAACTGAGGGCGAGATTGTTGAAATGGATAAGGTTACGCTAATTCAATATAGAGCTAATTATTCCAATCCCTATGGAGAGGGAAAATTTGCAAGAATATTTTTTCCGACAGGCGTAAAGAAGTTACTTTTTAAATATGCCTCTGATTTTGCAGAGAAATTTGGAAGTATTTTTTTATACGCTGTAACAAATCAAACTGACGAACAAAAAAAGAAAAAGATCCTTGAGATGCTTTACAATATGTTACAATACAGTGTAGGTGTATTAAACTCCGGCGAAGAGTTAAAAACAGTAGATGTAAATAAAAGTACGACTTCGGCATTTTATACCGATCTAATTAATCTTTGTAATGCAGAAATCTCAAAGTCAATTTTGGGTCAAACACTAACAACAGAGCAGGGTGTTGTCGGAAGTCAATCACTTGGTAATGTCCATTTTCAAGTTAGACAAGAGATAATCGAACAAGACAAGAAATTTGTTACGCAATATATCAATAAATATATAAAAAAGTTAATTGATCTTAACTTTTCTGATAATAAGGTCTATCCGGAGTTTAGATTTTATGAAGAGGATCTTTTCCAAAAAGATAGAGCAGAGAGAGATAGAATATTTTTTGATATGGGGATCAGATTTAATCCCGACTACTATTGTGAAATATATAATCTTAATCGAGAACACTTTGAAATAACCGAACCTGGTGAGTCAGACAACCCTTTTCTCACAAACGATTCTTTTTTCGCGATGAAAGAACAAAAGTTTGCCGAGGGTAAAAAAAAAAGTCCTGAAATAAGACTTGCCTCAATCGGTCAAGCAAATAAGGAGATTGAAGAATTTTTTGATAAAACAAAAGGTGTTTTTTCTGATAGTTTTAAACCATTTTTTATCGCTTTGAAAAAGGCAATTGAAAACTCATCAAGTTACGATGAAGCAGTAAGAAATATATTATCACTTACATATACAAATGACTATGATAAAATTGATGAAATAGGTAGAAGTTTTTTAATTGCCGATTTTTTAGGTAGAAAATCTACTCTGATTAAAGAAGATGTTAAGAAATTTGCCGATGATTTTTCAAATTTTGATATTAATTATCTAAAAACGAAAATCCCCATGACAAAAACAAAATTTAACGAACTTTCAGATAAATATAAAAATTATGCTTTTACGGTGACAGGGTATGAGAGTAACGAGCAGATCAAGAGTATTTTAGAGCATCTAATATCTGTAAAAGAGCGTGGACTAGGTTTTAAAGAGTGGCAAAAAGAGATAGAACAAAAAGGGGTATCTGTCTCTCCATCGGTCTACTGGCAAAACATTAAAGCTAGCCAAATGGCAGGGCTATACAATGAAATGGTAGAATACTCTGATATAGCACCATATTGGCAATATGTTGCAGTTGTAGATGCTAACACATCCCCAAATGATCTTGCACTTAACGGTATTATAAGGCGTTACGATGATCCCTTTTGGGACAAATGGTATCCGCCTAACCATTTCGGATGTAGATGTTCAGTAAGAGCATTAACAAAAGAGTATCTTTCAAAAAAAGGATACGACTTAGAAAAAATCGATAAATCTTTTGGACTTCCTACAAAAGACGAAGCATTAAAAAATATTTCCAAAATACAGGACGAAGCAAAAAAAGAAGAGAGTGATTTTGCGATGGGACTTGATGATGTAAAAAATAAAATACAAGAAATGTCCGATGAAACAGGTGAAATAAATATGATACAGCAAAAAGGTTTTAATAATAATGTCGGTAAAAGTCTATTTAGCTGGGTTAAAATTAAAGAACAAAGAAATGCAAACTCTAATTGGATTGCCATTAACAAAGACAAAATCAATTTTAAAAATGAACTAAAAAATATAGAACCAACTAAAATAGAGATAACAAATATAAAAGATAAAAAAATTGAAGATTTAAAAAAAGAGGCAAAAGAGTACCTATCAAAAATACTTGTAGATAATAAAATAATATTTGATAAAAGCGATAATCCGATTTTTATTGATGTTCCTAGATTCATTGAACATATTATCAAGACTGATAAAAATGGCAACCTATCTGGTGATAGGTTTAAGTATCTTAAGGTAATACCTGAGATATTGAAAAATCCCGACTTGATTACTAGTAATGTCTATGTTATGCCTAACAGTTACAAAAATAAAGGCAAAGATGTCTCTTTAGATAAAAAGGGGATGGTAAAAATCGGTAGAGTCTATGTAAAAAAGATAATTGACGAAAACGGAAAAGAGACATATCTGAACTTTGTTATCAACACTAGCAAGGAACACCCAGACTACAATGGATGGACTTTTTATATACAGGAAGACGAAAAAGGCATGGTTAGTTATAAAAGATAAAAAAATGGGCATCATCCAATAGGCTTTTAAGACATATCCTTGTTATTGAGCCTATTGTATGAATCCTTCAAGTATACATGATATGTATATATACCATCGGTAACTATATATTACTACAAAATAAACTAAAAGTCAAGAAAAATATAAAAAATAATAAAATATTTTTTAATAAATATAAAACAATGATATATTTATTAGATTACTGAGGTTATGAATAGATTCCGACTCATTTACCCCTACAGAAGACAGAATAAGTTCAAGACAAACTGATTCATAAATATCTTCATGCTTAATTACCATAAAATGAAGAGTTGGAATAATAGGAATATTTTTTGAAATAGTAGTTGGAGAAATCTTTAATCTTCCGATACCAACCACATTTTTTAAGTCATCCATAACTCACCCCTTACCTCTTCTATAATAACTATTTTTTTATGATATGTCAATCTCTACCCTCAATAAATCTTCCTCTGTATAAAAAATTCTAACAGTATTCTAATAGGTCAATATTAGATTTAGTGTAATAAGTTAAAGTGCTAAAAGGCGAGTCAAAAAAGGGCAAAAAAATAAATAGAAGATTTTGACACTTTTTGCAAAACTTTTTTTGAGTAAGTTGTTATATTGCAAACATCTTTTATTAAAGAGGCAGTAAGATGAAAAAATGGGTTGAAGTTTTTAAGCCGGGTATCTATCCACAGGGAAAAGTTACGAATAAAGACCTTGAGGAACTCGTTGCAAATTATGATATAAAGTTTTTCCAATCGCCTGTTACGCTTGACCATAAAGAAGAAGGTCCTATTTATGGCAAGGTTGAGAGTGTAAAGTTTGAAGATAATAAACTCTTTGTAAAGTTTGATTATCTCACCTCTGAAATGGAAACACTGATTAAAGATGGGAAATATTCTGAACGCTCAATTGAGATATATCCAAATCTCGAAGGAAAAGGGAAATATTTAAAGGCAGTTAGTTTTGTCCCATTTCCACAAGTAAAAGGGCTTGCTCCTATGACCTTTTCAGAGAAATCACAAAGCAAGTTTGAATTTCCTAAGGGTGAATTTTTAAAGTTTTCTGATGATAACAGAAAGTTTAATTCAATATCCTATGTGTTTAGAGGTATTAGGGATTGGTTTATCGAAAACTTCGGGCTCGACACAGCTAACAAGGTTGTAACAGATTACGACATAGATATATTAAAACAGAAAGAAGATGATTGGACCTTTAAAGAGCAAAATAAAAATAAAAACAATGAGGAGGACAAAGTGAACGAATCGGAAATCAGAGAAAAGGTAAAAAAAGAGATCGAAGAACAACACAAAAAAGAACTTTTGAAATTTCAAGAAGAGACAAACTCACTATTGAAGTTTAAAGAGGAGACTGAATTGGCTAACTTTAATACAAGGTTTGACAATCTTGTTGCAACAGGTCGTATTACTCCAGGACACAAAGACAATTTCCTTTCAGCATGGAAACAAGGGAAAAATCAAGTAATGAAGTTTTCTGATAAAGAGACTCTAGATCTCGGTGAATACCTATTAAAGTTTGCAGAGAGTTTACCAGAAAAGATATTTGCCAATGTCGGAGATAACAGCAAATATTCAAAATCAACTGCAAAAGATGATCTTAATATCAGTTTCAGTGAAAACTATGATTCACTTGATAAAAGGGTGATGAAGTTTGCAGAGAGTCATAATGTAAGTTATGAAGAAGCATTAAACAAGGTAATGGAAGGAGAGATTTAGATGTTTATAGATATTTTAACAGATACAGTAGTTGCAAAACAAGAAACACCAAAAAACCGATTTGTAAAAATCGATGGAAGTATGGGAGCGACAACAACTCCTTTTGGTGTAACAAGATATGGTGGTGAAACTAACGAGAATATTGATGTAATGGCTGTCGGCATTGCTCAGGTTGAGGTCGCAACAGGGGTAACAGTTGTCGTAGGCGATTTTGTTGCATCGGATATTGACGGTAAAGCCGTTGTTGATAATATAAACGGCAAGTTTCTTGCAAAGACAGGCGGAACAAAATTGATTGAAGTTTTATTAAGATAAGAGAGGAACAAAAGAATGAGTAAATATTTACAAAATTTAAAAGGACAACAAAACCAAGTTTTAACAAGATTGGCATTTAGTTACAAGTTTGGTGGATTCGTAGGATTTTCACTTTTTCCAATCATAAGACATCCAGTAGATAGCGGTAAGATAGCGATTTTCAAAAAACAAAATCAGGTAAGTAACTACAAACGAGCACTTGGTGCTTTGTCAAAGAGGATTGTTGATGATGTTGAAGGATTCAAAGATTTTACAATAAACGAAGAGAGTTTAGAGCATCCAGTTGATGATAGAGAGTGGATGAATGCCATTGATCCAATGAAAGCAAAACTTCTATCAGAAAAGGGGAAATTAAAAGTATTACAAAACGAACTTGCAATGTCAATCGAATATAGGCAGGCTACCCTTGCAACAGATCCAGCAAATTTTGATAACAAAGATGCGTTATCTGGGACAAGTCAATTTAGCCACACAGATAGTGACCCTATCAAAAAAATCGAGGAGATTAAGCAAACAGTTGCAGATGAAATTAACTGTAAACCCGAAGAGTTGACTCTACTTATAAGCTCTCCTGTATGGCAGGTTATAAAAAATCACTCTAAACTTCTTGAAAGAATCAAGTACACAGATAGAGGTATCATAACTGAAAATATAGGAAAAGAGATCTTTGAGGTTAAAAATCTTATAATCGGTCGGGCTACCCATAGCCACGGAGAGACAAAAGAGTCAATGTGGGGTAACAATATAATTTGTTGTTATGTCCCTGAAACAATCGAAAGCATCGAAGAACCAGTCTTTGGAGCAACTGTAAGACAAGAGGGATACCCGATTGTTCTATCATATAGAGAAGAGAGAAGTTCGTCAACTGTCACACAGTATAAAGATGCTCTTGAACCGGTGATTGTAAATTCAAAAGCTGGTTTCTTGCTACAAAACTGTATAGCGGAGTAAAGTATGGCAGAAACAAAAAAATATAAGGTATTAAATCCAGTAGATCACGACGGGATAAAATATAAAAAGGGGGAAGATATTCCCCTTTCTTACGATCAGGCAAAACCCCTTTTGAAATTAGGATGTATTACTACAATCACTACCACTACTCAAAACGGTAAAAAAGATGAAGATGAGAAAGAAGAAGGAGATAAGAAAAATTGCAAAAAATCAGAAGTAAAATCATAATTGCTTCTTTTATTATTTTTACGGTTGTTTGCTTAGCTCTTCTTTTGAGGTGTGATTTAAAATCAAATAAAAAAATTGATAATGAAATTAAACAAAGAAAGGAGATATTTAATGCAACTGACAAAAACCTTAACGATAGCACTATTGATGCTTTGTTTTATAACAGGCTTTTTGTTCCCAAAGAGTAGCCCTATTAGTTATTCAGATTTTCAAAAAAAGTCTGACTGGGAGAAGTGGGTATATTTCCAAACTGCTCTAACCGAAGCAAAACGATTTTCAGAAGCTTACAAACTCGTTTCGGGGCTATATAAAGAGAGTGAAAAAGAACTTAAAAGGCAATTAAAAAAGGATTTTAAACCAAGATGGGGTTTTTCGATAACTGCGAATGCAAACTTAAATAGCAACTTGGACGGGATAGTGGAGATAAATAACAGTTATCAGATATATCTTTTTAAGAGATTTTATCTATCTCCGGGTGCTAGTTTTAGTTTTGGCAAAAACCTCTTAAATAATAACCAACTTTTTGGCGGTGGTATATCCTTTGGCTTTGGTTTCATTTTTGAATAGGTTAATATGAAGGATGTGCAAATGACTATAGATTTTAACAATATTAGTTTTTATGGTTTTTTGGCAATTACGATAATTGTCGTTACCATAGCTTTACTTGGTAGTGGGCTTATCTTACTACTAAGAAACATCTCAAAAAACCTAAAAAAGATTAAGACTCCATTTCTTGAGATTGAAAAAGATGGTGAAGACAAAAAAGAGCATAAAGAGGATGATAAAGATGGTAAAGAGGGATGCTATAAAAACTTTTGTTTAAAACGAAGCTTAACAAGACATAGTTTCTTTGAGTCTATGCAGTACTATATCGAGATTGTGATTCCACAAATTGAGATCACTCATGAGTTAAAAAAGATAGTTGTAACAGAGTTTTTGATTATCAAGTTTACAGTCTTTAAGACACTTCTTTATGACTTTGTTGCAAACCAAGAACAGACTATTCTATCGGGTGGAACTATTTGCACAGATGAGATTAACGAACTCTTTTTAGGAGGCATAAAGGAGTATATTCGTCTAGCAAAAGAGAAAGAGATACGGTTTCAAGATCGCATTATAAAGATTCCAGAAATATTTATAAAGAAGTTTGACAAATGGCATGCTCCACATGTTGATCTTACATTTCAGTTTATAAAAGAAATTTCAATGAATGACATCTACCCCAATGAGATGATGAAGTTGTTAACAATAATTGAGATGTTTATGGTAGTTTTTAAGTTAACAATTACAGATGCGATGTCAACCATTAACGAACTAAACGGGCAATTAGAAAAGGCATTAAACATACAGTTAAATTAAGTTGTGAGGTGATTTATGAATCCATATTTTTTACTCAAAGTAACTAGTCCATTTGGAGAAAGGATAAGCCCTATAAATGGCAAGAGTGAGTTTCACAGAGGGATTGACTTTAGACCGATGAATCTAGAAACTTATGCAGGTATCTCTGGGACTATAAACAAGGCACAAATTGGTGAACTAGAGGGGTACTATATCCAGATCCAAAAGCGTATTAAAGAAGTTATCTTTTATGCAAATGCTTTTCACAATGCGAAACTTTTAAAGTCTCCCGGTGATAGAGTAGTTCCAACTGATATAGTAGCAGTTTCTGGGACGACTGGCAATTCAACAGGTGTTCATATCCACTATGAGATTTTTACTTACCAACTCATTAACTCACTTATAAAGGATATTAAAACTAGGGTTAAATGGTTTTTTGATGGTCAAAGAATATTCTTTGATCCTCTTGAGTTTATAAAATATTTAGAAGAAAAGCATCTTGATTAAGGATAAAATATGTATTGTAGTATTGAAAATATACTTGACCAGATTTCGAATACATCAATTGCAGGGTGTTTAGGTGAACCAAATGACACCGGTGACGAATGGCAAAATCGAGTTACAAAATATATCCAAAGTGCTTCGGATGAAATAGACGGATATATAAGTGGCAGATATAAAACTCCTTTAGAGATTGTCCCCAATATCATTAAAGAGAAATGTATTGAAATATCAATCTTTAAAATCCTTTGTAGAAAGGGGATAAAAAAAGAGAGCGATGAGAGTATCTGGATAACAAGATATGATAATGCGATTGCTTTCTTAAAAGATATCAATACAGGAAAAATAGAACTTGGAGAGATAACCACTGACGGCGGTAGTAATGTCCCATCCGATACTGGAATGAACTTTATAACGCCAAAAGCAAATATAACAGATAATTTCTGGAAGGGGTTTTTATGAGTGGCGGAATTGGTGTTGCAACAGTTGGTTTTGATGGGTTAAAATTGTTTTTAAAAACTATTGAGAGCAAAGTTAAAAGTTTTGATACTATACAAAAAAGAATCGGCCTTAGGATAAAAAATGAAGCAATAAAAGATCATTTTGATAAAAAAGAGAGCCCTACTGGTGAGAAATGGGCTGATCTTTCAGATGACTATAAAGAGAAAAAACTAAAGAAAAAGGGTGTTTTAGATATCCTTGTCGGTAGTGGCAGAAGAGGCAGATTAAGAAAATCAATCGGGTTTCGTTACGATTCTACAACGCTTGTAATAGGTGCAGGAAACAGCGATATCGAATATGCCGCAACCCATAATTTTGGTGACCCAAAGAGAAATATACCAAAAAGAGAGTTTATAGGACTTGGAACACAGGAAAACGAAATCATAAATGAAGAGATATTAAGGTGGATAAGTAAATGATTGATATAATAAAAGAGTATATTAAAGATATATTAAAAGAGTGTTCAAATATCCAAGATAGTAAGATTTTTCTTTCTGCAAAAGAGGAGAGTCAATATAAATATGCTCCGTGGATTTCTATACTTACAAAAGATGCTACCCTAGAAAAAAAGTATAGTAATTATGCAACTAGCGAAGATGGTAATTTGATTATACAAAATTATCTGATAGAGCAACCCTTTAGTGTTGCGATTTGTACTCAGACCGAAAAAGAGACATCTTCAATTGTAGAGATGTTTTTAAGTAAACTTAAAAGAAAAGATGTTTTTCAACTCGAAAACAATGAGATAAAACCCGTTGAAATAATCGCAAAAAATGTAAGCTATTCTGATAATATAAGCGTCATAAACGCATATACTTTTGCAGTGATCGAAGTTGTATTCAAATATGGGGTATTCTCAATTAAAGAGAGCATGATAATAGATGATATAAATTTAAACAATGTAAACTATGGAGGCTAAAGAAATGAAAGAAAAAAGAGAGGAAAAAGAAGTTTTTGAAGATGTAAAAAGAGATGTTGAAAAAACAGACCTATTTACAATCAAAGAACTATGTAAAAATCACAGTGTTAAAGATTGGGAAGAGGCGGGTTTTTTGAGGTTGTTAGGATTGACAAAAGATAAACAACTTACAGAAAAAGAGTTTTCTGAAAAGATCAATCAATATAGAAAAAAGAGATTAGGAGGTAAGTAATATGTGGGGCGATGTATACGAAATAATCGTTGACGGAAAGTCTGGGAGTGTTCCACTTGGGACAGGTTTCCCTATAATAATAGGGACTTCAACCAAAGGAGAGACTGCAAAAGCCAAATTATTAGGACCTGATAGCGATATCGAGGAGATATTTGGAAGTGGCAATCTTGTTGAGAAATTAAAAGATTTTTTTGCATATTCGGGACAAAATGCTGGCTGTATTGCTGTGCGGGTTGCTTCAGATATACAAGGATCGGCAGGATCTATAAGTGAGTCAAAGACAGGAGATCTAACTTGTGCTTTAAACGGAACTCCAAAAATCAACTGTGAAATAGTAATACTATTCACAAAAGAGGGCGGGATGAATAACGCTCAATACAAATACAGTATTGATGGTGGTGATACTTTTACCGAAGTTTACACTCTACCTCTTACAGGTATCATAACAATACCAGAAGCTGGACTTACTTTCACCTTTTCGGGAACAGAGGCAAAAGAGAATGATTTGTATTCTGTTAACTGCAAAGGAAACTCTGCAAGTATAACAGCCGTTGTAAACACATTAACACCAATTCTTGAAAAATATGATGTTGAATTTATACTGATTACTGAACCAACAGATTCATCTGACTGGGCAGCACTTGGTATTATTGCAGATTCTCTTTACAATGAACACAAGCCAACATTTTTTCTTACTACTACCAGAACTGTAAATGACGGAGAGAGTATTGATGATTGGGTGGAATATTGCAGGACTGAAAAGACCGGTTTCGCTCATCCATATATTTGTGCAGTAGCATGCTTTGGTGATGTTATCGAAGCAAATGGAACTCAAAAAATTAGAGATGTCTCCGGTATCATTGCAGGTATTATATCAAAAGCAAGAGTTGATCAGAGCATCGCAGAGGTTGATAGTTTTCCCATTAGAACTGTTACTCTACCAGACAACTTTATCAATGCACACGCAAAGGCACTTGAAGAGTTGGGGTTTATTACTCTCAAGAAGTATGCCGGCTTAAATAACCTTTTTGTAGTTGAAGGTAGAACTCTTGCCGAACCAAATAGTGATTATAAACACATAGAGGCATTACGAACTATATTTAAAACTGTTCGTCTTGCAAGAATCAAATCCTTACCATATCTAAAAAAACCAATTAAAGGTGGAGAGGCTGGACTTAAAGCCATAGAGTCGGACATCAGAGAGTATATAAAAAATAATATGGTCCGTGTTATCCCAAATGAAATTGAGGATGTTGAAGTTAATATCCCGCTTGGGCAGGATATTAACAATAACGGACTTGCATATGATTTAACTATATTCGCAAGCCCAATTATAAGAAAAATAACAATCTTTTTTAGATTGAAAATCGCAGAAGTATAAGGAGTAAAAATATGTTACCAAAGAAAATAAACGGAATAAATCACGACTGGGGTGATATTGTTGTTATTAACACCGTTACAGGTTTAGAGATAGCCTGTACAGGAATTGACTACACTCAAAAGCAGGACAAAGCACACAAATATGGACTTGGAAACGAACCGATTGCAACCGGGCATGGCAATAAAAGCTATGAAGGTAAAATCAAAATGTATAAATCAGGTGCCCATAGATTACTTATCGCAGCTAAAGCTATGGGTTGTAAAGGGATTGTTGATATACCAGAAACTGCGATGAACATCAATGTAACCTACATGAATGGTTATGATCTTATAAACGATACGATAATCGGTGTTTCATTTACAGAAGAACCAAACTCTGTATCACAGGGCGACGATGAGGCAATTGTTGAACTGAGTTTTATATATTTTAATATAAACCAAATTTAAAAAAGGAGATTAAAAATGAAAGAAGAGAATATTTTCTTAGAATCAAATCTAGCAACACCAGAAGAAGTGAAGGAACTACTGGAAAAAGGCGAGGAAATTGATTGTTATGAGGCAGGAGAAATTACAGTCTACGCAAAAAAGCCGACAAAACAGATTATTAAAATGTTTATCGAGGGAGTAAAAGACAAAAGTCAGGATTTTACAAAAATGCAGGAAACATTTGTAAAATTTTCAATCGTCTATCCGAGTAAGGAGCGTCTAATAGAAATCGAAAATGACCAACCGGCAATCTATATCTCTTTGTCAAACGCAATTCTTGAAAGGGCGGGACTTGTAAATTTTACGAGGAGAAAGTTAGCCCTTACTTAGATCAGATTAAGGGAGACTCCTTTTTACAGATTGAAATAATCCTAAATAAGGAGTTCGGGTATTGTCCAGACGATATTGACGAGATGGCAAAAAAATACGCAGAATACCTGTTTTTAGAAGAGTTAAGAGAGGAAAAAGAGGCACGGATTATTAACCGAAGCTTATCTGGAAAGAAATAAAATTATATGGGCGATTATTTTTATTATTACCAAAAGAACAGTAATACAAACAAGGATAAAGAATAGAATTGGTATAAAGAGACTCAAGATTGTAAACACAACACTCAAAATAAAGATAAGTAAAAATAATTTGCTCATATTTATATGATAATAATAAAATCGTGAAATGTCAAGAGGATAAATATTAATGGGATTACAATCACTATTTAATGCAAGTATAATACTTAATCTTATAGACAATATTTCACAACCACTAGATAAGGTTTCTGAAAAAATTGAAAATATTGCAGACGCTAAAAAAGTCCTCGCTGAGACAGGTAAAAAATTAACTGCAATAGGCGGTGCAGGGCTTTTTGCACTAACAAAAATATCGGACGGACTTCATAAAGCTTATGACACACAGGCAGACGCTGAAATGTTGCTTAAAAACTCAATGGACAATGCCGGTGTGTATACTGAAAAGAATATCCAACAACTAAAAGATTATGCGAGTGAAATGCAAAATCTAACAAATCATGGCGATGAGGCAATCCTTCCTATCATGGCATCGTTTGCAAGGGCAAAACTACCCGTCGAACAGTTACAAGAAGCCACAAAACAATATTATAATCTCCTAGATGCAGGACAGGAAGCATCCTCTCTTTCGAGAATACTCGAAGACCCGCTTGAAATGTATGGACAACTTAAAAGGATGGGAATACTAATTAACAAGGAGATGTTAGAAGGTTTATCAATTGAGAAACAGAGAGATTTCATCCTTTCAGAAATAGGAAGAAAATATAACGGATTGTCAGAAGCAATGCGAGATACCGATGTTCAGTTCAAAAATCGTATGGGAGACATTAAAGAAAAACTCGGACAAATATTTGAACCGCTAAGAGAAGATTTTTATTCGGTATTATTAAAAGTCGCAACAGGTATAGACAATGTTCTTGCAAAGATAACAAAATTCACAGATAAACATCCGATAGTTGCAAAGGCAATCGGGATACTTGTATTCTCATTTTTTGCTTTGATGACAATAATGGGAATCGTCCTATTTTTGTATGGTAGTATTAATTCTGCAATGGCAGCGATGGCTTTAAATGGTCAACTGGTAACCAAATCACTTGGAATGGTTAGTCAATCGATGATGAAAAACTCTATATTTGCAAAAATATTTGGTCAAAGTATGGGAGGACTGGCAAAACCCGGACTAATCGGCTTTTTTACAAAACTCAAGGGTAGTGTGTTTGGCGTAACAAGATCACTTTGGAGTATGATACCACCACTACTTGCAAATCCTATTACATGGATAGTAATAGCTGTTATTGCATTGCTTATAATGTGGTATAATATAATATCTCATTTAATCAAAAATTGGGACACGCTAGGAAAATCAGTTATTCTCGCATTTAAACCGGCAATTGAGGGAGTAAAGTATTTTAAAAGTTTGGTAAAAGACCTCTTAAAAGCTTTCGGTATCGATTGGGTTATAGATAAAGCTGTTACTGCTTTTCTTTATCTTAAAGATAAAGTGGCTAGCTTTTTTGATGATATAGATATGGCTATGTTTAAAGTCCGCTTTGCTCTCGCCGGTGCATTTGGCTATATTGAAGGCACACTATTTAAACTTATAAGTAAAATCTCCCTTGTCCTTGTAAATATTCTAAACTCAACTACTGGGACAGTGTTTAAACTCATTACTGAAATAGTTAATTTATTTAAAAGTATACCAGATCTTATTATGGGTAAAAAAACTTTAGGTGATATAGGTAAAACCTTTGTTGATGGCATGTCGGAGCATTTTAAAACGGTCGGAGAACAGTGGAAAGAACTATTCGCAGAAAAGAAAGAGAAATCTATAGAACAACTCGAAATAGAGGCAAGACTAAAAACTAACATGGATAAGTTTGAAAAAATACATGAGCAAGAAAAAAAATTAAAAGAACAGGAGAAGTTAAAAAAACAGGGACAATCTGATAATAACTCAGAAAAAGAAAATATAATAACAAAAGTAACTAATTTGGTAAAAAAAGAGAATAACATTGAAAACATAACAGAAGAAAAAAGAGAGGCATTAACAGAAAAAATCACCGATAAACAAAATATTGTTACCAAAAATGAAGAATACATAAAAGAGATCAATGTCGAGAAAAAATCAGAAGTCGATAAAAAAGAGACAAAAGAGACAAGAGATACAAAAGAAAAGTTACCCTCAAACAAAAACGAAAAAGATACTAACGGCATTTACATTGATAAAATATCTATCGAATTAAATATCTCCGATCTTGAGGATATTAAAACAATAAAAGATTTTCAAACGATGCTTTCAAACGCTATTAGAACGAGGGTAAAAGATGAGTAAAATAACTTTTGATGAAAAGGGTATAATGATGCTCGATGGAAAGGCGTTACCGTGTATAATACAAAATATAGATACAAAAGACGCCCTTAAATTAAAGACAACACAATCACAGGATGAAGACGAAGCAAACTCTAATGTAATATCCGGCTATGACGACAGGACAATAAGTATAACCTGCGTAATAACACCGAGCTTATTTGTGAAAAACGAAAACGAATCACTTGACGAGGATATAATTAATTATGCAAAAGCAAAAAGAGGTGTAAACTCTGCGTTATACAAACTTTTAAAGGCAAACATTGATGCAAAAAATCAATCCCGAATAGTTGAAAATATATCAATTTCAGATATAGTAGAAACAATCTCCAAACTCCATAAACTATTTAGAAAAGAGTATTTCTTTGAGATAGACAACGAGTATATAAACTCACTTGATATAGAAAAAGTGATCTTTAAAGATATCTCTTCAAAAATCGAAGCAGGTCTAATCGAGGCTGAAATAACTTTAAATTTCCAAGAGTATGACTCTGTTAAAACAAAGACATCCGAACAAATCAAAAAAAACTCTCTCGATACAAACAAAAATAAAGAGAGTGAAAAAAAGAGATTGCAAGATCAGATGTGTGAAGATAATAGAAATCTTGGATTTCTCGAAGCAATGAGATAGGAGAAAATATGAAAGTAAAGATAGAAAACAAAGAAAAAAACTTTACAGATATTGAGATCGTTAGAGAGGTAAACTCAATACCATTCTTAAAATGTTTGATACTTTCAGATACTCCACCCGATGTAGAACAAAAAATAGAGGTAAATCTCAACGACAAAACTATCTTTGATGGCGAGGTATTTGCCGTTTATAAGATAAACTCAAACACATTTCGTGTTGAATGTTACGAAGGGATAAAACTATTTTCAAAAGAAGATATTAATAACTATAAAGAGGAAAGTATTTCACAAATAATAAAAGATCTCTCTAATTTAGCAGATATTAAAGCAGAGTGTGATATTACTGACTTTGATATTGATTGGTTTCCGTATTTTAACACAAACATCATAACCAACATCATCAACCTAATTTCGATATACGAAACTAGAAAATCAAAACAAATTTACTGGACTCTAAAAAAAGACAAACTAAAAATATCCGATTCTATACCAGTAAACAATAACTTTAAAGCAAAAATTCTTGAAAGAAGAGGAAACATTGTCTATTTTGATAACGAAAAGATCCCAGACCTCTTTGATACATTTGAAGATAAACCCGTAAAAAAGATAAAGATCAATTATGAAAGGATGGGAATAGTATGTTAAAAGATATTTTATTTGAAGATAACGATATTCACTTCTCAAGGGGAGATATCATCACAATACAGGATGACGAAGTCTTAAAACAAAACATCATAAAAAGAATAACCACACCAAGAGGTAGTGTATTTTTTGACACAAATTTCGGAAGTGAACTCCATAAAATGATAAAATCAAAGAACAAAAATTTGAGAAAAATAGAACTACATATAAAAAAGGTACTTATCGAGTGTGATGAGATAGACCCCGATACAATCGAGGTTAAAGCATCACGATACGGCGAAGACCTAATCCTAAAATGCTCTTTTGAGATTTTGGGAAACAAACTCATAGAAAAACTATTTCTCTCAATAGTAAATCAAGAAATCGAGGCGGGATTTTATGCAAATAACACAAACTAATTTTGAAAAGTATATCAAAAATCTTACAAAAGAGGTCAATATCTTAAAAGCAAAAGTTGATAAAATTGATAAAGATAAAAACCTTGTCGATGTAAAAATCTTTAAAGGCGATGAAGAGAGTGATATGATACTCTCTAATGTAAAAGTCCCTTTTGTCTTTGGTTTAAATGACGAGGATGAGATTTTTTGTCTCGTTGCATTTCCTGAAAACGATATATCAAACGCATTTGTATTGTGTTTCTTTTCAGATACAACACGACTTACCTTTAACATAGATAAGACAAACTTTTCTTTAGTAGACAATGTTCTTAAATTAGACATAAATGAAAAGTTTAAAACTGAAATCTCCGAATCAGAGTTGCAAATAAATATAAACAATATGACAAAAATAAATGCTACCGATAGCAGTTTGAAAGTATCCATTAACGATACAACTGTTTTTGACCTTGGCACACTTATAGAACTCAAAAACTCTGCAGGTGGATTGAAAGGACTTATTGACGATATCTGGAGCGAAATGTCAAGCCTCGCAACTGCAATCGTTACATTCGCAGGACTTGTTGCAGCTATTAGTTATTCGGGACCAGGGTCTCTAACAAACACCACAGGTGGCGGAATCGCAGACCTATCAGCAAGTATCGGAACTATAGAAACAAAAGCAGCACTCGTAGAAACTGTATTAAAATAGGAGAAATTAAATGAGAGAAGATATACATAACCTGATTTTTAACCAAATAACTCCAAAATATCTTGATATTACAAATCTTTCATCTGCAGGTATTTTAAAATCAGTCCTTGAGATAGTTGCAGAGTGTGCCTCCATTGTAAAAGACCATCAAGATAATATAATACTTAACGCATTCGCTCAAACTGCGACTGGATCGTATCTTGACTATCTTTGTGGATCACTTTCTCTTTTTAGAAAAAGAGAAACAAAAACTATCGGTTATATTATCTTTGGAAGGAATGGCTCTTTAAAAAGCAATGTATCTATAAAAAAAGGCTCAATTGTAAAATCAAAAATGAACTCTTTTGGTAGAGAGTATCGATATTTTGTGACAGAAGATACAGTTTTAGCAGAAAACCAAAGCGAAGTCTCTGTAAAAGTTGAGGCAGAAAATTATGGCTCAAACTATAACCTCATCTCTGGTTATATTACAAGAATAGTAACACCAATTTCAGGAGTCGATTATATAACAAATAATGTAGATTGGATATTAGAAGCAGGAACAGATCAAGAAACAGATGATAGTTTACGCCAAAGATATTTTGAAAAGTGGGGTGAATTAACAAGTGGAGCAAATGAAAAAGCCTATCAATCGTGGGCAAAAAGTATCCCATCTGTTTCAGATGCTATCGTTATACCTACTCCAAGGGGAAATTACACCGTTGATGTTATTATTTTAACCAATTCGGGACTTCCAAGTCAACAAATTATTGATGAAGTAGCATCACTCATTGAAGAAAAACGACCAATAGGAGTTGATGTGCAGATTAAAGCTCCTCTTGAAGTAAATGTTAATATAGACATCACATTGCATATTTTACCTCAATATTCATCAATGCAAAATTTTATCAAACAGCAAACTAGTGAGATTGTCAATGCTCTATTCGTAAAAAATATCGATAGGATATCAGTATTTAAAATTGGAGAAGATTTTGTTATCGACAAAGTTAAACAACAAATCCTTAACAACATAGAGGGCATAAAATATATAGAGTTTATCACTCCTACTACTAATGTAACATGCCCTAATGACTCAATTATAAAAAAGGGAACACTAAACATTGATTCGGTAATTGAAAGCGAGATTTAAAATGAATGAAAAAAAGATTATAGACTATATCAAATCAATTTTTCCAGTTCAAGATAAAACAAATTTTGAAGCACTTTTAAAAATCATTGCAGACATTTTTGATCACCTAAAAGAAGAAAATTACAAGGCAAGAGAACCATTCTTTGTTCATAGTGCAAAGATGGACGATCTTTTAATTTATGCAAAAGAGCGAGGCATTACTATTTTCCCATTTGATACAGAAGAGACCATAAAAGACAAAATATATTTTGCAAATCAGGTTTTGAAAGAACAATCAATAAAAAGTGTTTTGAAAAAAGTTATCTCATTTTATTATGAAGAACAATTTGACTTGTATGACTATTTTGAAATTTCAGATACAAACGAATACTCATTTTTTCTAAGAGTATATAAACAGCTCTCAAATGAAGAGAGAACACTTCTTGAAAATGTAATAAACAGTTATAAACCAGCACACTGCCTATGGTTTATCGAAGAGACGGTGCTAGATGAGTACTTAGAACTTGATACAGGTAGTTTAGATATAAATATTTTAAATTAAAAGGAGAATAAAAGATGGACAGAGTCAATTTCATGTTTAGACAAATCCTAGAGTCAGCTGATATGAGGGAGATTTTTCAAAACAATATTGAAAACGCAATAAAAAATATTATTGTAGATTTTCTCGGTAACGGAATAGCATCAGGGTTAAAAGTAACAGAGGATAGCACTCCCTCTAAAAATGTTACTATCAAAGCGGGAGTCGCTTATCTTTCAGGTAGCAGAATGGCAAATGGGGCAGATTTTTATTATGATCTAAACTACTCAATCCCCGCAACAGAAAAAAGGATAACCTCACTTTGTTTAAAGCCAAAAAGAGTCGAATATGACCAGAGGCAAGACGGCTATGGAAATGATGTTTACTTTAGAAGCGACGAGAGCTTTGAAATAATAACACTTGATGGAACAGTATCAAACTCTCCAATACCACCAGTATTACAATCTGATTTAATTTTAATCGCAGATATTACACTTATAGCTGGACAAAGCCAGATTTTAAATAGTGATATTTCGTTTGCTCGTGTTAAATACCTAAACGAGAATAACAAAAAATTAATTGATACCTTCTCTTCTATGCTTGAAAAATCTCAAAATCTAAACGATTTAAATAACAAAGCAACAGCTAGGACAAATCTTGATGTATATAACAAGTCAGAGGTTGATACTAAAGATACAAATACTCTTAATAGTGCCAAAAGTTATACTGATGGTCAAACTTCTTTAAAGCTTGATAAGGCTCAAAATCTAAACGATTTAAATAACAAAGCAACAGCTAGGACAAATCTTGATGTATATAACAAGTCAGAGGTTGATACTAAAGATACGAATACTCTCAACAGTGCCAAAAGTTATACTGATGGAAGGATATCTAACCACGATACAGAACATGATGATAGTTTTGTGAGATTAAGTGGATTGTACGCTGATTTTAATGCTAATTTTAAAACTATATATAACCTTTATAAGCCAAATTGGTTAGAAACTCCTTCTTTAGCAGCTACTATTGGAAATATAGTTGATTGTTATAACAGTGCCAAAAGTTATACTGATGACAAGTATTTAGTTAATAAAACATACACATATTCATTTTTACCAAATAAAGGAGAAATTTTAACCTGGACAGAAGGAAAATACTGTATTATTAAACAGAACTATAGTAATGGTTCAAGTTTATTAATATCTATATACAAAAGCGATTATTCAATTGAATTACAGATTGCAGATTTGGGGGGGAATACTAGTAAAGGCTATTTATATTTTATACCAAAAGGTTGGTTTTTAAAGATATTTGTTCCTAACAATGGTGGTGGTGCTGGTGGTATAATTTATTATTCATAACGAAAAACAAGGAGGCAAAATATGAAAAGAGTAGAAGCATTTTTAGGTAGAAACTTAACAGATAACGAAAAATGTGGGATGTTCTTAAACGAAGACGGGAGTATAAAAGAGATAGATATATGGGATATTAAGGGGGTAGAAAAGCCATCAGTCGAAGAACTTAATCAAATCCCAAAGTATCCAGAAGATGGGCGAGAGTATTCTTACGACAAAGAGAGTAATCAATGGATAATTGATAATTCAGAAGAGGTAAAAAGAAAGTTGAGAAAAGCTTTCCTCAACTTGAGAAAAGTAAGAGATATAAGGGACGCTCTTATAAATGAAACTATTTGGATACAACAAAGGCATATAAGTGAAAAGCAAGGATTAGAAGCAGGAGTAACAACAAAACAAACCACACTAACAGAAGAGAAATACAATGAATGGCTTATCTATTGGCAAGAGTTGAGGGATTTACCATCAACCATTAATATAAGTATAGGGGATATTGATGTGCAAGATATTAAAGCGGATAACCTAAATATCTTTCCAACGCCACCAAATGAAAAGGAGGAAGAAAAGGAGGAAGAAAATGAAGATTATTAAAAATATTTTGTATTTTATAATTTCTTGGACTTGGGGATTTATTCAGTCTTTTGTTGGTCTCATTATGTTTTTTGTTTTTGCTTTAAAAAAGAGTATTGTTAAAATTGAACATTTTAACGGCTCTTTAATAGTGTTTGTGAGAGGGTTTAATGGTGTTTCAATGGGCTATTTTATATTCTTAAAATACAGCAAATATTTTTTTGAAAAGGATAGAATCACTGTTAAGCACGAATACGGGCATTTTTTACAACATCTAATGTTAGGTATTTTTTATATTTTAGTTGTTGGTATAAAAAGTTTTTTTAACAATAGGATGTCGCTTATTAGTAATGATTATAGAGGGTTAAATTATTATAAAAGATTTCCTGAAAAATGGGCGGATAAACTGGGAAAAGTTGAGAGAATACGGTAAATGTATATGCCAAGGGGAATTTTTAATAAATTTTTAGATATTTTCCCATCCTAAAAATGCCAAATTAAATTTGAATAAAATGCTATAGCAAACAATTAAAATAAATTACAGTCAAGATATATAAAATATCTTACATAACCATCACATTCAATAGTTTTTATTTTTAATAAATCTTTAAAATTAATACTCATATTTCTCCTCCATTAATTTATCTTAAAAACTTCTTCTATTGTATAAAAACCCGCTGGTTTGTTATTTAAATATAGGCAAGCGTCAATTATGCTTTTTG
>Ga0116161_1001515_pt1 | contig 23780 bp, 17 predicted proteins | sample AD_JPNAS3_MetaG_FD_89877 | JGI IMG/M metagenome (GOLD analysis project Ga0116161, IMG submission 89877) | Active sludge microbial communities of municipal wastewater-treating anaerobic digesters from Japan - AD_JPNAS3_MetaG | ecosystem: Engineered > Bioreactor > Anaerobic > Digestate | place... | reverse complement strand
CATGACCACCACCAAGAAGCAATTCTATTTCGAGGATGGTAAGCTCATCATGGAAATTTTCGACCTTCGTGATGCCGCCACCGTAACCTGGACAGGGCAGAATAGCACGGTGTGGGATCTTGGCAACGCCGAGAACTTCCGTTTCGAGGGTGAAGAAGAAGCAACCGTCTTCGTTGCAGGCGACAATGTCTACTTCACCGACGATGCTGTAAAGAAGATTGTCAAAGTCGAGGGCGAACTCTTTCCCGATTCGATTTTCGTGGACAATACAATGGCCTACACGTTCAACGAAAGTGGTAGCATTGGCGGTAACGCCACATTTATCAAACAGGGCACCGGTATCGTGACCATGGCGGGCAACAACACCTACACGGGTGGTAACCATCTAAAAGGCGGCACTGTTAAGGTCAGCAAACTCGCCTATAGTATTGTTGAGACCGGTAATCTGGGTGGTATAACCACCAATCCGTCGCAGTTCACTATAGAGAACGGAGCTACCCTCCAGACCACTGCGGCCGTGACGCAAGAGTCACCCATGATGATGGTAGGCAAAGATGGCGGCATCATCGATAATTTGGCCGACTTCAGGATGGGAAGTGCCCTCTCGGGCACCGTGTTGACCAAAAAGGGCAACGGCACCTTCTTCGTACATGGCGGTAGTTCCTTGCAGCGCTTTATTCTCGCTGGCGGCAGCCTGGCCCAGACAAGCAATGCAGCCTCGATCATAGAAATCCAGAACGGTACACTCTACGACGATGCCCAATGTACCACTCACAAAATCTATGTACCCAAGGATTCCAGGGCTCGCTGGGAACTAACATTTGCTTACTACACCGCTTACAACAACAAACTCACGGGCGAGGGTGACCTCACCGTCGTGCCACGCAACAATGTCAACCGTGTCCGCATCACGGGCGACTGGAGTGAGTTCGAGGGGACAATCAGGCACGTCAACAAAGATGTCAACCTCCCGCTCGACTGCTCCACGGGCATCCCCAAGGGTACACTCTTCATCGCCGCTGGCTGCGCAGTATCTAACGTTTGCAAGTCCTACACCATCGGTGCGCTGACAGGCTCCGGATCACTACTGCAGGCATACGCTGACTTCAGAAGCAGCAATCCCGTCAACGGCGACAACATCTGGAACGTTGGCAACTCTGACGGACGCGACTTTACCTTTGCCGGAACATTCACCGACTTTGGATCGGACAACCGCGTTATTTTCAATAAGGTCGGCACGTGCAAGATGACGTTCACCGGAAAAGGTGATTTTCAGGGCAACTGTCAGGTGAAGGCCGGTGAACTATGCCTGTACAACCCGAAGTCGGACATCATGCTGGGCAAGAGCAGACTGACCGTGGCCAATAACGCCACGCTGAGCGGTAGAGGCACCTTGGGTAACACAACAACCACTGTGGCCGTAGGCGGCACCATCCGCAGTGGTATCACAGAGACCAATGCTTACGGAAATCTGAACTTTGGCGGCGGCAACCTCACCATCAACGGTACGGCACAGACCTATATCTCCTCAAAGGGTTTATTCAGCAAGTTTACCAACATCGGCACACTGAAACTGAACGGAGCACTTGTTGTCCGCTGCGAGGAAAACCTGGCTCTAAATGAGGGTGATGAATTGAAAATTTTCGAAGCAGCCTCCATCACCATCGGCGCCAATCTTGTTCTCGACCTCTGTTCGCCTAATGCTGCTCTGGGACTGACATGGAACACCAGCCGTCTCTCCGAAGGGATTCTCATTGTCGGTCCGGCTACCACTGCTGGTCTGATCAGCATTCATTCCGACGAATTGTCAAATGCCGAAATTTATACACTCCTTGGTGTTAAGCTCCAACAGCGTCCCACGTACCCTGGTATTTACATCGTCAACGGTCGCAAGACCTTGATCAGGTAGTAAGTTACAATAATAATCAATAGTCAGTTCAGTCAAAAAAAATAATAGCGTCGAAGGGACTAAAAGATGTGGGCTACGACCGGCACGATACTGACTTCTACCTCAGGGAGTGCGGATTCGCACTTCATCAAGATGGACTTCTGCGGAGACAATGCTCCGCAGAATACCCGGCAATCTGACACTTGAACCACAGAAGCAACACACAGCCATCAGGGATGTCAGGGATACAGGGCATACAGGTATCAACCAAAAAGGTAATTTCAGATTTTCCTGCACCCTGTATTTTTCATCCTGCCCACCCTTCCCTATCTAAATTTCTGTAGTTGATGGCTTCTGCAATATGATGGGTGCATATTTGTTCGGAATTTTCGAGATCTGCAATGGTTCTCGATACCTTTAAAATTCTGTCATATGCACGAGCTGACAAATTTAATCTTTTCATGGCATTTTTCAATAATTCTGTCCCGGCTTTATCTATTACTGCATATTTTTTCTGCAATTTTGTAGTCATCTGTGCATTACAATAGACGCCTTCCACGTTTTTAAAGCGCTTTTCCTGGATCAACCTTGCCCGCTTGACCCGTTCCCTGATCTGTTCACTTTTTTCTGCATCCCGCCTTTCGGATAATTTTTCAAAAGGAACCGGTACAATTTCTATGTGTATGTCTATCCTGTCTAAAAGTGGTCCCGAAATTCTGCTCAAATATTTTTGAACTGTTCCGGAAGGACATACACAGGTCTTTTCAGGATGGTTGTAGAAACCACAAGGACAGGGATTCATGGAAGCCACCAACATAAAGCTGGCAGGAAAATCAACAGTGAATTTTGCTCGTGAAATGGTGATTTTTCTGTCCTCCAGGGGTTGTCGCATCACTTCTAACACGGTACGTTTAAATTCCGGCAATTCATCCAAGAACAACACTCCGTTGTGTGCCAATGATATTTCACCCGGCTGCGGGAAAGCACCTCCTCCCACCAGGGCAACATCCGATATGGTGTGATGCGGACTGCGAAACGGGCGCTGTGCTATCAAAGCTGAACTGTTTTCCATGCATCCCAACACAGAATGGATCTTGGTTGTTTCCAATGCTTCCTCTAAGGTCATAGGTGGCATAATGGTCGGCAATCGTTTTGCCATCATCGACTTACCGGCACCGGGTGGTCCTATCAAAATAATATTGTGCGAACCGGCAGCCGCCACCTCCAACGCCCGCTTCACATTTTCCTGTCCCCTCACATCCGAGAAATCAATTTCCACACAATCATGTGCATCTTGAAATAATTCATCTGTGTTTACCCTTAAAGGTTGTAATGAAGTATTGTCATTTAAGAATGTGATTACCTCTGTGAGGTCTCGAACTCCATAAACATCAATGCCACTTACAACTGCAGCTTCTCCGGCATTCTGCCGGGGAACGATCAAGCCTTTATAACCTTCTTCCTTGGCTTTAAGGGCTATGGGTAATGCTCCTTTGATGGGCTTCATGCCTCCGTCCAGCGACAATTCTCCCATGATCACAAACTGTTCAATCGAATCGGATTTTATCTGACCGGATGCAGCCATAATGCCCACGGCTAAAGGTAAATCATAAGCAGACCCTTCTTTCCTGATATCTGCCGGCGCCATATTGATGACTACTTGTTTCCCGGGTAACCTTTTCCCTGAAAAAGCAAGAGCCGAGGCAATTCTTTCATGGCTTTCCCTGACTGCATTATCAGGTAAGCCAACAATTAAAAATCGGATGCCCTGACTGATATTGACTTCAATGGTCACAATGGTCGCAGTGATGCCTTGCACGGCAGCTCCATAAGTTTTTACTAACATAGTTAATACGGTGTTATTTTTAAACAAACAGAATTGCCCGCGAAAATACAATCTTTTGAGATGCAAAAGGTAAAATGTGAAAGATTTATACCTTTTGCGTGGAAAAGGAACGAAGAAAAACTAAATGCCGGTCACCAACACCACCACATAAGCAGCGATGCCTTCCCTGCGTCCGACAAAACCCATTTTTTCGGACGTGGTGGCTTTGATAGAGATTTGATCGGGTGAAACAGCCATGACCTCAGACAAGGTGGTCTGCATGGCAGGAATGTGAGGATTGAGCTTGGGTGCTTCGGCACAAATGGTACAGTCAGCATTACCTAATTCCCAGCCTTTCGATCTCAGCAATTGCATGGTTTCCTCCAGCAATAATTTACTATCGATGTTTTTATATTCAGCTGCCGTATCGGGGAAATGATAGCCTATATCGCGCAAATTAGCGGCACCCAAAAGGGCATCGCAGAGAGCATGTATCAGCACATCAGCATCCGAGTGGCCCGCCAAACCCAAATGGTAATCAATTTGAACTCCCCCTAACCACAATTCACGGGAAGGAGCAAACTGATGAACGTCATATCCAAATCCTACACGAATATTCATTTGTATATGAACCGGGACAAACGAGACCGGTAATTAACGAATCAGGTTCTGTAAACCATACAAATCAAACGACAAGGAGAATCTCAAAGTCTGATCAAGCGGATTTGTTTGCGCAATCGATACTACATAAGAGGCATCCAATTGGAACACATTCAGCTTAAATCCGGCTCCGGCCGTAAAAAATTTACGGTTCCCTTTGTACGCATGTTCATTGAAATATCCGGCGCGAACAAAGAACTGATTGTTATAGGCATACTCTGCACCTGCAGACCAGGTTATTTCCTGCATCTCTTCTTTGAATCCACCCGGTGCATCATAAAACGACGATATCATTCCTTGTAAGGCAGTCATATCGTTGTAATAATTTCTATTATCAGCAGTTTTTAAATAATCTACTGTGGGAACGAGATACTTATAAGCATCTGCATTAATAGAAATACGCTGGTATTCATCAATCGGATAATCGAACGAGGTCCCCAACCGCAAATTGGTAGGAATAAAACTGCTGGATGCAGATTTGTCATAGGTTATTTTAGAACCTATATTGGACAGATTAAAACCTAAAGCCCAATTGGCATCGCCCGAGTACACCTGTATGGGCAGTCTGTAATACATTGCGACGTCTGCCGCGACAGCAATACCCGGATACACTTCAGTACCTCCGGACATATTGATGCCATTATTCAAATCAGAATAAATAAACCGTAAAGCCACTGCCGCCGAAAAATTCTCAAACAACCTTTGTGAGTAAGCCACGTCTGCAGCCAATTCATTCGGATACGCAGACCCCCAATCGTTACCTGACCAGTCATACATCACAATTTCACCCAAAGAGAAATATCGCAAGGATGCACTCAAAGCCCGTTTCTCATTAAATTTCCAATAACCAACCAAATAAGATAAATTGATGTCATCCACCAATTTTCTCAACCATGGCGTAAAAGAAAATGACATCCCTGCATTACTTTCGATAAACACATATTTTGCCGGATTCCAAAACTGCGAACTTACATCAGCAGTAGTGGCCGCTCCTACATCACCCATGCCCGCACCCCGGGCTTCCGGAGAAATAGTGAGTGAGGGGACAGCGATATGAATCGGGTGATTCTGAGGTTCTTCTTCCGAAAAAACGCATAAGGACGTTACTGATAAAAAGACAAAAAGAGTTGCGAACTTTCTCATTGTTACAGAATTTCTTTTATTTATGATGTTAGAAACTATATACTATTCATTAAAACACATTAACGTAAAAATGTCATTTTATTGCCCGAACAGGCTTATTCTACTACAATTAATTTTTTGATTTTGGAACGTACTGTTTTGGAATCCAAACTTATGCTAACACGATACAGGTAAACGCCTGTCGGTAGTGATCTGCCCTCAGAATCCGTTACATTCCATGTAATCTCATCCAATGTTGATTGCGATATGCTCCATATCAGGCGTCCCGCTAAATCGAAAATGTCAATTTTAGTATCAAGTACCGATTCAGGACGATCATGTTGTATGACAAATTTGGTAGAAGCCTTTACCGGATTGGGATAATTAAACACATCAAAAATCACCGGTTCTAATCCTCTCACCACTTCAAATTCAATGGTATCACTTGATGAATTGTTTTGCAAATCCCACACTTTAAATGTAAGCGTATGTTTCCCCGGGCGCAATTCAGGAAGTTTAAACCTGACTGTCCCTTGCGTATAATCATTTTCAGTAGAATGATAGAAATCATTAAGTATATAAAACTGCTCCGGATCTTCGTCAAGAATCAACGTAATATCGTGTCCAATGCCGCTTCCAACCTGATTGATACCACTTATGTCGCTTACATGGGCCATGAAAAGGGGTGTTTCGTTTACCTTATCGCCTGACTTAAATACCGGACTGTTCAGATACATTTGAATATCAGGACCCTCTTCATCAAATTCTATCAATGGATCAATATCCGGATTTGTTCCACCCACATAGAAGTTTTCAAAATATCCTTGTGCCTCATATCCGTTATCTTCACAGGCTGCATAGTAGTTAATCCGACCCGTTCCGTAATTGTATTTGATGTCTTTAGGCAACATGAACACCAGCTCAAACCGTCCGTCTTCGACTTGAACAGCCCCGGAAAATAATTTATTCAGACGGTCATCATAAGTGATTACGCCATTTTTGTTGTTATCGTTATTCAACGTTGTAACGCTCTGAACTTTATCATAAATTGTTGCATTTAAAAAGCCGTTAAAATCATTGACAAGACTGTTATTTTCATCCGCAATATGGCCCTCTATTCTTACTACTGACAAGGCCCGCAAAGTATCATTGCCCTGCACGGCTACACCATTGATTTTGTCAGTTACAACCTTATACCCATACTTACCGGGATAATTCAATCTTATGGACGGATCACCCATGTATACGTAGGATAATTTGTTGATTTCATTGCCAAGTCTGTTTTTCGCTCTTCTAAATACTTCACCCACCCTCAAATACTCTCCGTTATCGTCTTTTGAAAAAAGAAAATGATTAACCTCTTTGTTGATATTCAAATTCTGTGAAGCATATACCGGACGGGTGGCCGAGAAAATACCGACACCACCACCAATCGGATTTAACAACACCCGTTCACCGGCTGAAATAGACGGCAAATCAAATTGTAAAAAATTACAAGTCACTGCGACCCATAAAGGCAAATTTTTATTAGATAACGTCCTAACGTCCGTGGTTGTTAAAATTTGCTCGTTTGTCCAGCCTGCCGTACCGGCATGGCCGGTAAAATTGAGAACGAACATACCGTTTCTCAACAAATTATGAAACTGGGTACGAGCAACAGGATAAGTCTCACCGCTGGCATTGATTATTTGCTGATATGCATCCAAATAAATTTTTGTGATCTGAAAAGCCGGATTGTTTGCTGCCACGCTCAATGCAACAACTTCTGCTTGTTTAGCATGCAGGGCATCGTCCCCATCATCAGCCAAAAAACAAAGTTGGTTTTTCCAGATTCCACGGTTCTCATCCTTCATATAATTGATGGTCTTGGTTACCACATCAGTGGCTTCCTGCAAGGTGCTGACCGGAAATCTTCCAACGCCAATGTCCAGGGAATGCGCCGGCACATTGTCACCGTCTGTATCTTTGAGAAAAGCAAAATAATCATCGGTAACGTACGATTCTGTTTCCACCAAAGAATTCTCCGCCTGATAGGTTAGTACAAATGGTTCTCCTGAAGATCTCAGTATTTTACGGTTGTCGTAAGAGCCTCTTCCAAACAACAGTAAAAAACCGGGACGTTTGGTCAAATCACCCGATTCATTGGCTCTGTCATACAACATTTTCAATACCCACCGATAAGCAGTAGCATCCGGCGTTCCGGAGGAAAACTCATTGTAAACCTGTTCGGTAGTTACTACTTCAACAGTAATTTCTCCCCTGTTATTGTGTTCATTTGCCAATCTTTTTGCCTGTGATAAAAAATTGGGATGTGTGATGATCAGCATATCTGCCGGAAGCATGCCGTGTAAGTCCTGATTGGGAACAACTCCTACAACTTCTGGTTTGGGGAATGACGCAGCAGCACCCGGATCAAGGGCTAAATAAGTTTTGTTGGATTGATTGGAGTCGTAAAAACTTAAGGTGCCACCGTTGACTTCAGCATTAACACGACTGATATTGGTATGATCGGTAATATCCCAGACTTGTGTGTTAGATGTTGCATCACTCAAAGTAAACTTGCTATAATTAGCACTACCTAAATGATCAGGATTTTGAAAACGCATCACCTTGCCGGTCATTTTCAAAGCTCTTCTTGCATTAACTTCCAAGTAATTAAGATATCCCCTTGAATTTGCAGCAGATTTATCATACGTGAGCCTAAAATTTTGAACGTCTGCTTCAGGTTTAAACGTGAAAAAGCCATTTGCCCCTTTCCCTTTTTCATAGTGGTCCTTGGACTTTTCCGCTACACTCAAGCTCTTTGTTTGCTTGGAATTCAAACTCAGATTGAAAGTGGATGGCGCGGTTGAATTGGCAGCTACATCCAATCTTACTTTCACTGAATTATCATCTGTTACGATGTTGGGGAATGAAAACTTTAAATCCAACGAAAGCATATCCCCAAAAGTTTCACCGTAAAACACTTTACCGGAACTTGTCAAACTAACTAATTCCTTTTCATGTACAGCAAAATCTATAAAATCGTTGACTTCTACAAAAGAACCTCCTGAAGGCAAATCATAATCCTTCTTTTCAATTTTGCGTCCCGTTCCCACATCATCTGACGTAACAAAGTAATAACCGTGGGTTGAATAATGATTGAGGGTGTGCATGTACATCTGCCGGGCTGCATCATATTTCCACGAATTAACTCCTTGTGCGTAAAACAAGATATAATCCCCTGCATTAAACTCGTCATCACTTCCCTTCTCCATATGAATGGCTATCTCGGGCAGATCATCAATCTTGGGATGAAGAAAGTTTTGACTCAAGAGCGCACCACCGTATCCAAAAATTTTGACATTAGCGGGATTATTCACGCCCATATCTCTCAAATCTTCAAAAGTTAACTTGTAAACCCCGGATTCTTCAATCCTGATTTTTACAAACTTACCATCAGCCAACACAGAATTTCCTTTATATGAATGTATCCCTGCATAAGTATGGTGAGGACTGAACCCCAACAAAATAAAAAGCAGAGAAGCTATAATTTTCTCAAAGTTAAACATAGATTTTATACGTATAAAGTCAATCACCTCAAAATACATTTTAATAAACGTGATACGTTGTCTATTGTTGTTTGAATTAAAAATTCCTAACATTATTTAATTTTAAAATCAAACATTTTCCGATCAAAAATATATCCTTCTAACCTATCGCCAATTTTCACCGGTCCGACACCGGAAGGAGTACCTGTAAATAAAATATCTCCGATTTTAAAAGTAAAAAACCGACTGGCATATGCAATAAATTCATCAATCGAAAAAATCATGTCTTTCGAGTTTCCTTTTTGGACAGTTTTTCCATTCACATCAAGGCGGAAATCGATATTCTGCACATCTTTAATTTCTGTCACAGACATAAAATCTCCGATTACAGCAGCATTATCAAATGCTTTACTTATCTCCCAGGGATAACCCTTTTCTTTCAATTTTTGCTGAATGTCACGTGCCGTAAAATCTACCCCAAGACCAATTTCAGCATAATAACGATGCGCAAATTTCTTTGCTATATTTTTACCCAGCCGGTTAATTTTGACGATCAATTCCACTTCATGGTGCAACTCATTGGAAAAATCAGGAATGTAAAATGGTCTGTTTTTCCTTAGTATTGCCGTATCCGGCATCATAAAAACCATAGGCTCTTCCGGATGGGCATGATTCAGCTCCTTGTTGTGTTCAACGTAATTCTGTCCTATCGCTAAAATTTTCATGTGGTTATGGGTTATAAGTCGAGTTCTTTCAACGCATTCAAGCGATTATACATCACAGCAAGATGAGCATATATGGAAGTATTTTGTACAATTACATTCTCAGGAACGACAATTCTATAAGGCGTAAAGTTCCAAATGGCTTTGATACCGCCTTTCACCATAATGTCCGACACTTCTTGCGCCTTATCCACCGGAACGGTCAATATCCCGATGTGGATACCCGTTTGTTGCTGAAGTTCAGCAAATTTATCAATATGATGAATGGGTCTGTGGTTAATAGAGGTACCCGTCAATTCATGCCTGACATCGAATCCTGCCTTGATTTCCATACCAAATTGCTGTAATCCATTGTCGTGCATAAGGGCACCGCCCAAATTACCCACTCCAAAAAGATAAGCCTGATGTGAATCTGTAAAACCGAGAAAGTGTTCCAACACCGTAACCAACTCATTGACATCATAACCAACGCGCGTCCTGCCGGATATTTTGACAAATGACAAATCTTTGGCAACCATCGAAGCATCCACAGCAATACTTTTTGCAATGCGAGTTGAAGACAGGAATGATTCACCCTGCTGTAAAGCCAGTTTTGCAAAAGCCAAATACCAGGGCAATCGGCGCAAAGTAGGCTCCGGAACATGAAACTCGATAGTGCTTTTTAAGTGAGGCATTTGTCTCTTATATCTCTTAAATGGATTTAATCTGCAAAAATAGTCAATTATTTTAATTAATTTTGCACGTTTATTATTTTAAGCATAATTCATGGAGTACATTTTTAAAGAAATCGAAGCCAAGTGGCAAAAGTACTGGGAGAAAAATAAAACTTATAAGACTGAAATCGATCTTGACAAGCCTAAATTCTACGTATTAGACATGTTCCCCTATCCGTCAGGAGCAGGTTTGCATGTGGGACATCCACTCGGATATATCGCCTCGGATATCTACAGTCGCTACAAAAGATTGAACGGGTTCAATGTGCTTCATCCCATGGGTTATGATGCGTACGGACTACCGGCTGAGCAATATGCCATACAAACCGGGCAGCACCCTGCCGTTACCACCGAACAAAACATCAAACGCTATCGCGAACAACTGGATAAAATTGGATTTAGCTACGATTGGGACAGAGAGATACGCACCAGCGAACCGGATTATTATCACTGGACACAATGGGCTTTCATTCAAATGTTCAATCATTATTATGATACCAAACAAGAGAAGGCAGTTCCGATTGCCAATTTGGTAAAACATTTAGAAACGCGCGGCACCGAGGGTTTACAAGCTCATCAATCCCATCCTTTGGATTTTTCCGCTTCAGAATGGAAAACAAAATCTGAAAAGGAACAGCAGGAAATTTTATTAAATTACCGAATCGCTTATCTCGCTGACACGAAAGTCAATTGGTGTCCTGCGCTGGGTACCGTCCTTGCAAATGATGAAGTCAGCGAGGGCTACTCTATACGTGGTGGTCATCCGGTCGAACAAAAAGTCATGCGCCAGTGGAACTTGCGTGTTTCTGCTTATGCTCAAAGATTGTTAGACGGACTGGACACCATCGACTGGACGGATTCTTTAAAAGAAACGCAACGAAACTGGATAGGCAGAAGCGAGGGTGCCGAGATGAAGTTTTTCCTAAAAGACAAAGACATCAGCTTTGATATTTTCACCACACGTGCCGACACCATTTATGGAGTTACCTTTATGGTATTGGCTCCTGAAAGTGAACTGGTGGATGTTTGCACTACACCTGAGCAACAAATAGCCGTGCAAAACTATTTGGAAGAAACAAAAAAACGTACTGAGCGCGAAAGAATAGCTGACAAAAAAGTAACCGGCGTTTTCACCGGTTCCTATGCCATCAATCCGGTCAGCAAAACCATTATTCCCATCTGGATTTCCGATTATGTGTTAGCGGGCTACGGTACCGGAGCTATTATGGCAGTGCCTGCACACGATAGCCGTGACTATGCTTTTGCCAAACATTTTGATTTGCCCATTATTCCTTTGATAGAAGGTTGTGACATTTCGGAAGAAAGCTTCGACGCCAAAGAAGGCATCATGGTAAATTCTGGTTTTTTAAACGGTCTGACCGTCAACGAGGCTATCAGCAAAGCCAACCAATATGTGGAGGAACAAGGTATTGGAAAAGTCAAAGTGAACTACCGCCTGCGCGATGCCATTTTCAGTCGTCAGCGCTACTGGGGAGAGCCTTTTCCTGTGTATTATAAAGACGACACGCCCTATGTGTTAGACGAAAGTAAGCTGCCACTAATTTTACCCGAGGTTGATAAATACCTGCCAACAGAAAAGGGTGAACCTCCTCTGGGCAGGGCTAAAAACTGGCAAACAGAAGATGGCTATCCCCTGGAACTCAACACCATGCCCGGCTTTGCAGGTTCTTCAGCCTATTACCTGCGCTATATGGATCCCAAAAACGACCAGGCCCTGGTAAGCAAGGAAGCCAATGAATATTGGCGCAATGTGGATTTATACATAGGCGGAACGGAGCATGCTACCGGTCACTTGATTTACAGTCGTTTCTGGAATAAATTCCTATATGATTTGGGAATGGTTTGCGAAGCGGAACCCTTTAAGAAACTGATCAACCAGGGGATGATTCAGGGGCGTAGTAATTTTGTGTACAGGGTGATAGAAAAAACCCCTCAAACATCCGAAGGGGAAAAGCCGGCACCTACATTTGTTTCATATAATTTGAAAGATAAATACGAGACCATGCAGATGCACGTGGACGTAAATATTGTACATAACGATTATTTGGATATTGAAAAATTCAGAAGCTGGAATCCTGAGTTTGAAAATGCTGAATTTATCCTGGAAGATGGGCAATATATCTGCGGATGGGCAATAGAAAAAATGTCGAAATCGATGTTTAATGTGGTGAATCCGGACGATATCATTGAAAAATATGGTGCCGACACCTTGCGTTTGTATGAAATGTTCCTGGGACCTTTGGAGCAATCCAAACCATGGGACACCAACGGCATTGATGGTGTACACAGATTTTTAAAACGCTTGTGGTCATTGTTTTATAAAGATGGAGAACTATTGCTGAACGATGAAGAACCTTCGGCTGAAGAGTTAAAAATTCTGCATAAAACCATCAAGAAAATCAGATACGACATTGAAAATTTTTCCTTCAACACCTCCGTTTCTGCTTTTATGATCTGTATCAATGAACTATCAAGTCTTCAATGCAGCAAAAAGTCAATTTTAGAACCTTTTGTGATTTTGCTTGCCCCTTTTGCGCCGCATATTGCTGAAGAGCTTTATCAAGCTTTGGGTAATGAACATACGATTTTTGATGCAAGTTTTCCCGTTTGCAATGAAGATTATTTAGTTGAATCGATGATTAAATACCCCATATCTTTCAACGGCAAGGTACGCTTCACCATGGAACTTGCGGCAGATATGGACAAGTCAGCCATAGAACAAACTGTGTTGGCAAATGAACAAACCATCAAACATTTGCAGGGAAAAGACGTTAAGAAGGTAATAGTGGTGCCGGGGAAGATTGTGAATTTGGTGTTTTAATGCGGGTTCCGTGTTCCGAGTTCCGGGGTCACGGGTTTCTCGCAGATTTGAAAATTAGTCTCTCGCAGATTTACGCGGATTGGGTTCCCGCAGATTTGCGCAAATTTTTCGAGTAAAGCAGGCGCAGTCTTGACTTTTTTTTGCTTCGGTCAAGACAAAAAAATGAAGAGAGATCAAGAGGTTTTGATGTATATTTTGGTTATAAAATTTATTGAATTTAATTGATATATGGCATTGAGTAAAAAAGCAAAAAAGACATGGATTGGCATTCGTGAATATGTCATGATTGTGCTGGGATTACTGATGTATGCATTTGCATGGAAGGGTTTGTTGCTTCCACATAAGATCACGGGAGGCGGAGTGACAGGTATAGGTGCGTTGGTATATTACGCTACCGGTTTCCCTATTTCTGCGACATACATTATCATCAATGCTTTTTTACTACTAGTCGCTTTTAAATTGGTAGGCTGGCAATTCAGCATACGCACCATCATCGGTGTTGCCTTGCTGACTTTCTTTTTAAGTATCATTCCTGAAATGCCCATCGGCACCTTTGTGAACGAAAACGAAAATTTCATGGCTTGTGTACTGGGTGGGTTGATCATGGGTAGTGGTCTGGGCCTGGTATTTCTCAATAACGGCAGTTCAGGAGGTACAGATATCGTTGCCAAAATTTTAAATAAATATCGTAATATTACGCCCGGCAGAGCTTTATTATATGCGGATGTTTTGATTGTATCTTCTTCTTATTTTTTGAAATTCGGCAGCATTGAAAAAATTGTATATGGTTTGACTGCGCTCACTGTCTCAACATTGTCGATTGACATGGTGATTAATGGTGTAAGGCAATCGGTGCAGTTTTTTATTTTTTCGAGGAAGCATGAGCAAATCGCTACACGTATCAACGCGGAAATGAACAGAGGTGTTACCATTTTGGATGGCACCGGATGGTACTCAAAAGAACCGGTTAAAGTGATCACTGTTGTGGTTCGCAAAAACGAATCAACCAATATTTTCCGCATAGTAAAAGAAGTCGATCCGGATGCCTTTATCTCGCAAGCATCTGTTGCCGGAGTTTACGGACAGGGATTCGACGTAATAAAAACAAAATAACGCCACAAGATATCATCCACAACCATGGGAGACAATCTGAAAAAAAATATGATTGGTGCGTTAACCTGGAGCGCAGTCAACACTTTTGGTGTTCAACTTCTGCAGCTGGTAATCGGGATTATCCTGGCAAGAGTGTTGATGCCCACAGATTTTGGTATCATAGGAATTCTATTCGTTTTTACAAGCATTTCCGGCGTACTGATTGACGGCGGACTTGCACAGGGACTGATCAGAAAAAAAGATGCTACAAACGAGGACTTCAGCACAGTGTTTTTTCTGAATCTGTTCGTTTCAATTCTGCTGTATACTTTGTTGTATGTTTCGGCTCCGCTGATTGCCCGGTTTTTTGCACAGCCTGCTTTGGTAACCTATTCACGTATCTTATTCATTATTATACTCATCTTTCCCTTTTACCTGATTCAGCAAGCCCAATTACTCAAAAAACTCCAACATAAAACAATAGCCACCGTCAACATCATCAGTGTCAGTGTCAGCGGAACAGTAGCCATTATACTGGCATTTAGAGATTTTGGTGTTTGGGCTTTGGTCATACAGCAAATCTGTTTTCATAGCATGCGCTGGATTACCTACACGTTTTTTGTACGCTGGAAACCCTTGTTTGTCTTCACAAAATCTACCATTAAGGATTTGTGGAAATTTTCGCTTCCCCTATTGGGACAAACAAGTTTGAATGCCCTGTTTGGCCAAATATATTTCATCATCATCGGACGATTTTATCCGCTTCAACAAGTGGGATATTTTACCCAGGCAAACAAATACAGCGAGACAGTCAACTACGCCGCACAAAACATCTTGTCAATCGGAACTTTTCCGGTACTGTCAACCATACAGGATGATAAGGAAAAATTATTAAGCGTTTACAGAAAATTAATCACATCTGTTTCTATCATCACCTTTCCATTTGTAGTGTTTCTGATTGTTGCAGCCGAACCCATTGTAGTTACGCTGATTACTGAAAAATGGTTGCCATCGGTTGTGCTATTGCAATTATTACTGTTTGCCAATCTCTTCTCTCCCATGTTCACCATCAACATCAATATACTGAATGCTCAGGGGTTTTCAAACATCAGCCTGAAACTCGAACTCATTAAAAAATCATTGATTGCAGTTTCAATCCTGGTATGCTTCAGCTTTGGCATCAAAGCCATGCTCGCAGGATTTGTGCTGGCTAATTTTCTGGCGTATTCGATCTCGATGGTGTCTATCAAACGTTCACTGCTTCATTACTACAGACATCAGATAAAGGATTTGATCAGCAATTTAGTGCCAACGATAATTTCCGGGCTACTCACCTTGCCCATACATTACATTGAAATGAATATCACATTGAAACTAATTGTGCAAGGTGCAGTTTTTCTGGGAGTATTTTTTATCGTCATAAAACTGTTCTTGCCTGAAAAGTGGGAAGCTTTCAGACAAGCTGTTCTCAACATCAACTTCCGCAAAAACAAATGAATATCTTATTTTTGACACCTTGGTACCCTCATAAAAATGCTCCATATTCCGGGACATTCGTCCGTGAACATGCCAGGGCAATTCAATACGCGGGAAATGACTTGCACGTGATGGCTATTGTGATTAACAGTTCGTCAAAAATTTTCAATTACAAAACTCACAGCTATATTGATGAGGATGGCATAAAAACCACCATTGTCAATTTATCTTCTAAGTTTAACGATATTCTCTATTATAATTTTCCGGTACAATTATTTTATCTTTTAAAAACAATCCGCAGACTCAATAAACAGAAGCATTTACAATTCGACATCGTACATTCAAATGTCGTTTACCCGATAGGCGTTTTAGGTTATTTTATTTCAAAAAAATTAAAAATACCTCACGTAATTACTGAGCACTGGAGCCGCATCAAAAGAATTATGAAACTTCCTGTTTACGCTCAATTATGCAGGAAAGCGTATACAACATCAGGCGCTATTTTACCCGTTTCAAATTTTCTAAAACAAAACATACAGTCACATCTCAAAAGTATTGATCCCGATAAGTTTCAGGTTGTTGGAAATGTTATAAACAACGACACTTTCAAGTTTGTAGCCTCTCCTAAAAGAAAAGATAAAAACATTCGATTTACAGCCATTGCCACCTGGAATAAGAAAAAAATACCGGACAAATTACCGAAACTTTTTATTGATGCTCTTGCTATAATCAGCAACCGATCTGGGATTGACGTACAACTGACTATGATTGGCAGTGGAAATCAAATTAACGATTTAAAATCCAAATGCAAACAGCACCAAGTAAAAGCAGTCTTTACAGGATTTATTGAGAAAACTCGTATCGCTGAAATTTTACAATACCATACAGACTTTTTTATCCATGCCAGTACCATAGAGACTTTCAGTGTGGTTACAGCAGAAGCTTTATCATGCGGTGTTCCCGTAATATGTTCTGATGTAGGTGCATTGTCGGAATTGGTTGATGCATCTAACGGAGTACTCTGTAAAAATACCGTAGAAGATTGGGTGAAAGGCATTGAAAAAGCTATTGCAACAACATATGATGGCTTAAAAATTAGCCAAACTATGAAGGATAGATTTAGTTATAAATCTATTGGAAAGCAGGTTGAACAAGTCTATATAAAAATAACATCAAACAATAAAAATATTTGATTCTCCCTAATATATCTTTTTATAATGAAACAACTATTTTACAAAATCATCTATTATCCGACGATTAACAAAGTGCTTAGAAATATCAACAAAGTCCTCAAACCCTTATTGCCGGGTAAAATCGAACTTCCTCCATCGGGATCAATAACAATCAGGAATGATGGAGGGAAAAAGTTGTTGATGGAAACCAATCAAACTAACTACCTTACTCATTTGGTGTTTTGGAATGGGTATAAAAATTTTGAGTACACAGATATCTTCATTGAACTCATCAAGAAAATCGATGTATTTTATGATATTGGTGCTAATATCGGTTACTACTCATTATTGGCAGCCATGGAAAACAAACAAATTGAAGTAGTTGGCTTTGAGCCTGCCTCCGGACCCCTATTTTATTTTAGGAAAAATGTTCAAATGAATGATTTTAACAACATTCAAATTGAACCTGTGGCACTATCTCACAAAGAAGGGAAAATTACTTTTTATGAAATAAAAAATACACCTATCTTGAACACAATTTAGCCGGAGAAGGCAATGCGGGGGGCATGGTGAGCGGTAGAAATTTTGTTCCGATTCATGTAACATCAACTACTTTAGACAAATACGCACAAGAAAACAAGCAAGAAAAAATCGATTTAATTAAGATGGATACGGAGGGAACCGAACATCTTATTTTACAACAAGCAAGTCATGTCTTAACTTCAATGCAACCAATTATCATTTGTGAAACCTTGTTTGACAAGATAGAATCTAAATTGGAGACAATATTAAAATCCTATGGTTATGAATTTTACAATCACACAGCCAACGGATTAGAAAAGGTTAGTAGCATCATACGAAAAGAAGATGATGGCGTGAGAAATTGCTTCTTTGTCCACCCAAGCAAATTTCACTTAATTCAAGATTTTATAGTGTAAAGGAATTCAAAAGAACAATTTCACTACCCCTTCTTCACAAACTCCGACTTCAAAGCCATAGAGCCAAAGCCATCAATTTTGCAATCTATATTGTGGTCGCTATCGGGATTTAACCGGATACTTCTCACCTTGGTTCCTGCTTTAATCGGTTTGGGAGCACCTTTAACAGGCAAATCTTTGATTACAATCACAGCATCACCATCATTCAGTTCATTACCGTTGCTGTCAAACACCTTTCCTTCCAAAGCTGCTTCGGCAGGATTAAATTCATGAAAACACTGACTGCACACTAACAAATGGTCTTGTTCATAAGTATATTCACTTCCACACCTGGGACAAGGCATTAATTCACTCATATTTTCTGTTTTTCTGCGAAGATATCAAAAAAAATGGAATAACTGCCGACTGCAGCATACACAGACAAAGTTCCTGTGCAGCAAAAAACTGCAAGTAGTCAGTTAGACTGCAGGCCTTAACTGCAACCGTCTCCGCTTTGACTGGATTGTATCCGGCTTAACTTTCAATTCCTCTTTCGAGGTTTTGATGCTGTCTTGATACGTTGAAACAGAATCTGCTGTCATGGTTATGCTGTCTTGTTTCATAGGGACGGTATCCAATTGCAATTTGATACTGTCTTGCAACGCAGGAATATACTTGCGTTTTAAAATGACGCTGTCAACGTATACACAGAAGGAATCGGCCTCTTGATGATTTTCATAAAACACACCGCTCAAAGAGTCAATTTTGAAGTTTCTCTTCGCAATAAGGGTATATTTATAACGTCTGAAAATACTGTCATTCAGAACTTCGTGATACAGACTATCCGTTTGCCCATCAGCATAATGTACCCGGAAGGTTGTATAACCGGATTGGATTGAATCATGTGGGAAAGCTCTCACCCTGAAAGCAAAATAATAAACGTCTTTGCTAAGCAAATCTTTATTTTTAATTGTAAAATACAACTTTGATTCGGACGAATCCTCAATTGCATAAAAAGCGGAATCCAAACTCCAGATATCTTTAATTTCCGGTTTTAGGCGTACCGAATCGGGCAGAACAGGAAAATATTTTCCGGAGGAAACATCTGCCTTGATTTCATCCAAGTCGCTGGTCACCCCGTTGTAAATTCGCTCAAAAACTTTCGGATTTCTGGTATAATATACTAATGAAGAATCAAAATCGGCTTTGGTAATTCCGTGCTTTTCAAAAAGAGCGTGATAGTAATTATCTTTTTCGGCTTCCTCCACTATCCTTTGTGCTAAAAAAACACCCTCCAACAAGTGGTAATCAACCAAAAAGGATCTCATTTCTCTGCGACTCATCACACCATCAGGGCGACTGCTACATCCCAACTGAAACAGTGCCAAAATGCCCAACAACCAAAATACACTTTTACTAAGCCTCTTATTCGGCAGGTTTCTGAGATTTTTTGGAATCCAATTGTTCATTCAAATCCTTTCTATAGAAAATCAAGATGATGGCTGCTGAAATGGTAATGGCTGAATCTGCAATATTGAAAACAGGTCTGAAAAATATGGTTTGTCCGGCAGCATTTTTAATCAATGGAAAGTAAAGCATATCTACCACTTTCCCGTAAAATAATCGGGCATATCCACCACCCTCAGGCAAAAAAGTGGCAAGCTGCCAGGGAGTACTTTCACTGAAGAGCACACCGTAGAAAACAGAATCGATGATATTACCGGCGGCACCCGCTAACAGAAGCGACACAGCTAAAACGAAACCGTGACGCGCTTGTTTTTTTATTAAAAAATGAATGAAATAAGCCAATCCGGCTACGGCTAAAATTCTAAAAATGGTCAAAAACAACTTGTCAACGATTTCAATTCCGAAAGCCATTCCGTTGTTTTCAATAAAATAAATCTGGAACCAATCAAAAACATGGACAAAATCACCCAATCTAAAATTCAGTTTTATATAAACTTTGCTGACTTGATCAACGAGCAAGACAATGATTATCAACAATAATGATTTTTTTCTTACAGACATATTTCTGATTTAAAATAAGATTTCGGCAAAAAGTTTTCTCAATCAACCTTTTGCCGAAACATCAATATTTTTCACACCATGAATATTTCTTCTTACAACGCCCGGATAAAACCTACTTGTCAGGTAAATTCTATTTGAATCCGGCAAATTAACATGCTGATTCCATGCTCAATTATTTCTGCTGAGACTTAGCTTCGATGCTCAGCGTGGCGTGGGGAACAGCCCTCAAGCGCTCCTTTGGAATAAGCTTTCCTGTTTCCCTGCAAATGCCGTAAGTTTTATTCTCAATGCGAATTAACGCAGCCTGCAGGTGCTGAATAAATTTCATCTGGCGTTGAGCCAAACGCCCTGATTCTTCTTTTGAAAGAGTAGCTGCACCTTCCTCCAATACCTTAAAAGTGGGAGAAGTATCTGTTACATCATTTCCGTCAAGATTAGTCAGGCCATTTCTCAGCATCTCGTAATCCTGCTGTGCTTTCTCAAGTTTCTCATTTATAATCTGGCGAAACTCTTCCAATTCAACATCTGAATATCTTGTTTTTTCCTTCATACGATTATAATTTATTTTCAAGTTTTCATATGAAACTCTCGATGACCTAATTTACACTACCCGTATGCACGAAATAATTGATTAAATCAGTTCATGGTGTGTTTCATAAGCATAACTTTAAAAAGTACAACGAAAGTGTTTTTCTGATTCTAAAATTTGTGCGAATATACAACTTTTCTCTTTACCAAACAATAAGTCATTTATAGTTTTTTGTGAGCAGAATTAATATGCAGCCTGAGCAACTCTTTTTACACTTTCAGTAGCCATCAAACTATAAAAATGGATACTGGGAACACCATGCGCTATCAGGTCCTTCGCTTGACGGGTACACCATTCAACCCCTACTTCCACAGCTTCTTCATCAGTTTTGCATACACGCAATGCTTCGGCCAACTCATCGGGAATGTGGGTATGAAAGATTTTGGGTAAAACCGTCAACTGACTCATTAAAGTGATAGGCTTAATGCCGGGAATGATGGGTACATGAATACCTGCTTCCTTACATTTCTCTACAAAGTCATAATACTTTTGATTGTCAAAAAACATTTGAGTTACCAAATAGTCCGCTCCGGCATCCACTTTCATTTTAGCATATTTCAAGTCAGATTCTAAATCCGGCGCCTCCGAATGTTTTTCAGGATAACAGGCCATCCCGTAAGAAAAAGGCTGCATCGCAACATTCATCTCAGTGCCATCCAAAAAGAAACCTTGGTTGAATTGGTTTACTTGCATCTGCAAATCAGTAGCATAGCGATTCCCTGTCGGCGTATATACTTCTTCATGCTTTCCCTTATCCCCCCGCAACAACAACAAATTGTTAATACCTAAGATTTGGAGGTCAATCAGGGCATATTCCGTTTCTTCTTTGGTAAAGCCGCTGCAAATAATATGAGGCACTACCGGGATATTATACTTGTGTTGTATGGCTGCAGCAATGGCAACTGTCCCGGGACGATGACGGTGGGCAATCAATTCCGAAGATCCGTCAGGTTTTTTACGATATACCAACTCACTCCTGTGAGTCGTAATGTTGATGTACTTTGGATCAAACTCCCGCAAAGTATCAATGGTATAATACACGCCATCCAAACTATTCCCCTTCAACGGAGGCAGCAATTCAAACGAAAAAGCAGTTTTTCCACCCGTCGATTGTATTTTCTCAATCACATTTATCATAACAACTTAGAAAATTACTCTCAGCCCGCAAAAATACATGATTTTCTTCATTAAACAATTCTGAACGGGTTCTTTGTCGCAAAACAGCCGATTTTGAACAATTAAAATAAGCAACAAAACATTTTTTATCCAAGTTTTTTGGCTATATTTGTATGTTTTTTTAGCAAAAAATTTTATCCTAAAACAGGTTGTTTCAAATGACTGCATGCCACAATATAATCATTTGAAATTAAACAAGATAACAAGAAAATATGAACGAAGAAGGAAAAATCCTGAATGGGGATTATGGTGCGAGTAGCATACAGGTCTTAGAAGGTCTTGAAGCAGTACGCAAACGTCCCGCTATGTACATCGGTGACACCAGTATCAAGGGATTGCACCATTTGGTTTATGAGGTCATTGACAACTCAATTGACGAAGCCATGGCTGGTCATTGTGATCGAATTGATGTAATCATCAATGAAGATAATTCGATTACCGTAATAGATAATGGTCGGGGTATTCCGGTCGATTTCCATGAAAAAGAAGGTAAATCAGCATTAGAAGTGGTTATGACTGTCTTACACGCAGGAGGAAAATTCGACAAAGACAGCTATAAAGTTTCCGGAGGATTGCACGGTGTCGGTGTTTCTTGCGTCAATGCCTTGTCATCATTCACGCGTGTTGAAGTAGCGCGCGATGGCAAGTTGCATATGCAGGAATATGCCTGCGGTATTCCCAAACAGAATGTACAGGTGATAGGTAATATAGATAAAACGGGCACAAAAACAACCTTTTTACCTGATAGTTCCATCTTTACAGAAACAGTTTTTAAATATGAAATTCTTTCAAATCGTCTGAAAGAACTTGCGTTCCTGAATGCAGGCATTACCCTGACATTAACCGACAAACGCGTTGTTCTTGAGGACGGTTCCTTCAAATCGGAAACTTTTTTCTCAAATGAGGGTTTAAAAGAATTTGTTGAATACATCGATGAAGCACGCGAGAAACTCATTGACGAAGTTATTCACATTGTCACGGAAAAAAACGGTACTCCCGTTGAAATCGCGATGACATACAATACTTCATTTAATGAAAACGTACATTCATATGTAAACAACATCAACACCATTGAGGGTGGTACTCACCTTGCAGGTTTCAGGAGGGGTTTGACACGAACGCTGAAAAAATACGCGGAAGAAAGCAAAATGCTGGAAAAGGTGAAGGTTGAAGTCAGTGGTGATGATTTTCGGGAGGGACTGACAGCCGTAATTTCCATTAAAGTAGCGGAACCGCAGTTTGAAGGACAGACCAAAACCAAATTAGGAAATACCGAGGTAATGGGTTCAGTGGATATGGCTGTGGGCGAAGCTTTAGGCTATTATTTAGAAGAGAATCCTCGTTCAGCAAAGGTCATCGTAGAAAAAGTAATTTTAGCTGCAACGGCCCGTGCTGCCGCACGTAAAGCACGCGAGATGGTACAACGTAAATCCCCGCTGTCAGGTGGCGGATTACCGGGAAAATTGGCCGACTGTGCCGATCAGGATCCCGAAAAATGCGAACTGTTCTTAGTCGAAGGGGACTCTGCAGGCGGAACTGCCAAGCAAGGTCGCAGTCGTCAATATCAAGCCGTATTACCATTGAGGGGTAAAATTTTAAATGTTGAGAAGGCGATGCCTCACAAGGTACTGGAGAGTGAAGAGATCCGCAATATATATACGGCTTTGGGCGTGACCATCGGCACGGAAGAGGACAGCAAGGCACTTAATCTATCAAAATTGCGTTATCACAAAATAATTATCATGACGGATGCCGATGTGGATGGAAGTCATATTGCAACTTTGATTATGACATTCTTCTTCAGATACATGAAAGAGCTGATTGAACAGGGATATTTGTACATCGCCACTCCTCCACTCTATCTTTGCAAAAAAGGCAAAATTGAGGAATATTGTTGGAATGACGCTCAACGTCAGGCTTTTGTGGACAAATACGGAGGCGGAAGTGAAGGTTCGGTTACCATCCAGCGTTACAAGGGTTTGGGGGAAATGAATGAAAACCGTTTGTGGGAAACCACCATGAATCCTG